>JABAHQ010045131.1_pt1 | contig 10048 bp, 10 predicted proteins | sample 7062091 | NCBI WGS metagenome assembly JABAHQ01 (sample SAMN14534359, study PRJNA622989) | marine sediment metagenome | biome: marine biome [ENVO:00000428]; feature: marine pelagic biome [ENVO:01000023]; material: deep marine sediment [ENVO:00002113] | place: India: Gulf of Kutch | collected... | reverse complement strand
GTGCAGGTAGCCGTTGGGCTCGGGCGGGAAGCGGGTGCGGATCCTGGCCGGGTCGGGCTGGCCGGCGGCCTGGTGGGCGGCGTCGCCGGGGCTGCCGGCCCACTGGCGGCTGGCGTAGGTGCCTTTGGCCAGATCGGCTTCGATGATCTGGCGCAGGAAGTTGCTGGCTTTGGCGTCGCCTTCGGTGGGCGCGGGGGATGCGGGGGAGGTCATGGGCGGATTCTAGGGACCGCCGCCACGGGGATGTCGCGGCAGGGCCAAGGCGGGCCCCGCTCCGCGAATTCGATGGCTTCCTTAATTGCCCAGAAGTCTCGCGATGTCGTCGAACGTCGCCGCCTTGGCGATCTGATCGAGCTGTCTGGCCGCGGCATTGGGCGCCTGCTGTGGCTCTGTCGGCAGATCATTGCCCGGGATCCGGGCGAAGTCTTCGAAGGTGCTGGCTCGCGCGAGCTGATCCAGAGGGGTTGAAGCTTGATCCGCTGCCTGGCGACCACGCGGCGGGCGTCGCAGATCATTTGGCACGTTGCAGTTGGCGGCTTGGGCGGGGGACTGCCCATAGTGAACGGATACCCGAGCAGCTCGCCTCGCCCCCTTTTCGCGCTTTGGCTCCAGGATGAGACGGTCGAATTCGGCGAACTGCACTCGCCGTTGGGCTGGTGCAGGGGTTGGCGCTGGCGCCTTGGTGCGGAAGATGTTTTTGATGGACATGGCTTGCTTGTTGATGGGGGAGCAGGGATGGGAAATCAGATGCGATCGAACATGACCCCCGGCGGCGTGGGCGGCGCCGGGTTGCTGGTCGCCGCGCGGGCGATGGCGTCGACCCACCAGCGCCGCAGGGCCTCGAAGTGCAGCAGCGCGGCGTTGAAGGTCTCGGGATCACCGTCCTCGGGCCCCAGCTCGCCGATGAGCATCAGCTCGCCTTCATCGCCGTCGCGGGCGATGCGCAGGTCGCCGATCTCGCGCCACAGGGCGTTGTAGGACAGGGCCAGGTTCAGCGCCCTCAGCTCGCCCTCGGCCGTGGGCTGCCCCAAGTCGGCGGTGAGCACCAGGCGGGACCAGTCGGCAGACCACTCGGCCATGAAGCCGCCGTCGCCCTGGAAGTCGATGAACCAGGCGGCGTCCTCGCTTTCGGTGAGGCCGGTGATCTGGGTCAGGCGTTCGCTCGCTTGCGTGAGCAGGCGCAGGGCATCGGTCGCGTCGTGGAGTGAGCTCATCTGATGTTTCGAAATGATCAAGAGACGGCGCATGGGTGAAGGGCCGCGCCGGGCCGTTCCGGGTCTAGACCAAGGGAGGGTCGACCCGGGTCTAAGGCCGCTTCCACCGATGGCGTAGGCAGCACGCTCAGGCCGTCGCCACCGGCCGGGACTTGTGCGCTATCGTGCGCGCCAGGAGGAGCACCCCATGAGCGACGAGAACACCCTGGCGCCGGACCGAAGCCAGCGCCTGCAGATCGACTGGACCCGCTTGCAGGCCGCCGCGCAGGCAGGCGACATCTCTCTCGAGCAGGCCGAGCGCCTGTGGGCGCGCTGGGCGGGCGATGCCATTGCCCCCGCGCGCTTCAGCTTCACCCACGTGCTTTATTACTTCGGCGGCCTGCTGGCCATTGGCGCCATGACGCTGTTCATGACCCTGGGCTGGGAGCTGTTCGGCGCCTGGGGCGTGCTGCTGCTCTCGCTGGGGTACGCGGTGGGTGCGGTGGCGGTGGCGCGCCACCTGCAAGGCCGCGGCCTGCACATCCCGGCAGGCATCCTGGCCACCATCGCGGTGTGCCTGGTGCCGCTGGCGGCGTGGTCGGTGCAGAGCGGCCTGGGCCTGTGGCCCGAGGGCGGACCCGACAGCTACCGCGACTACCACCGCCTCATCGACTGGCGCTGGCTCACGCTGGAGCTGCTCACGCTGGCGGCCGCCGTGGGCATGCTGTGGTGGCTGCGCCTGCCGTTCATGGTGATGCCGGTGGCCGTGACGCTGTGGTACCTGAACATGGACGTGGCGCACATGCTCACGCGCCAGGAGGGTTTCGATTGGGAATTCACGCGCGACGTGTCCCTGGTGTTCGGTCTGGCCACCTGCGCCATCGCGGTGTGGGTGGACCTGCGCTGCCGCCTGGCCAGCGACCCACGCGACCGGCAGGACTTCGCCTTCTGGCTCTACCTGTTCGGCGCCATCATGTTCTGGTGCGGGCTGAGCTTTCGCGAAAGCGACTCCGAGCTGTCGAAGCTGGGCTACGCGCTCATCAATGTGGTTCTGGTGTTCCTGGGCGCGGCCATCGCGCGGCGCGTGTTCACGGTGTTCGGCGCCATTGGCGTGGCCGGCTACGTGGGCTACCTCAGCTACAAGGTGTTCGCCGACAGCCTGCTGTTTCCCTTCGTGCTCACGCTGTTGGGCCTGGGCTTCGTGGCGCTGGGCATCTGGTGGCAGCGGCGCGAGGCGCGCATCCACGCGCGCCTCGCAGACTGGCTGCCGGCGGCCCTGAGGCCGCTGGCCGGGGGCTGAGCGAGCGCCTACTGCCCGAAGCGCGGCCCGTCCTTCAGAAACGCAAGCTCCTCGGCGGTGCTGGCGCGCCCGAGGGCCTCGTTGCGGTGGGGAAAGCGCCCGAAGCGGGCCACGATGTCGCGGTGCAGCCGCGCGTAGCGCAGGTTCTCGTCCAGCGTGGCGTGGCAGAACGCCGGGGCCTGCTCGCGCAGGCGCTCGAAGCAGCGCACGGCTTCGTCCTGCAGAGGCAGCGACTCGGCGTGCACCAGCGGCATGTAGAGGAACACCCGGGCCACCACGGGCAGGCGCTCGTCTTCGCCACTGGCCACGGCCGCGTGTGTGAGCGCCTGGGCCCGTGGGTCGCCGGCGAAGGCGCGCGCCTGTCGGCGGAACAGGTTGCGTGGCAACTGGTCGAGCAGCAGCACCAGGGCCAGGCGGCCCAGGGGTGCGCCGGCCCAGTCGGTCAGGCCGCCGGCCAAGGCCTCGTCCACCAGCGCGCCGTAGCGGTGGCGAAGGTCCTCGTCCTGCTCCGGGTCGAAGCCGAACCAGAGTTTGTCGCGCGGCTCGCTGGGCCAATGTCGGGTGAGGCCGTCGCCGCACCATTGGTCGAGCAAGGGTTTGGCCTGAGGAGGAATGTAAAGATCGGTCGCCATTTACGTGTTGCTACAGCTTTGACCGGGCGTGTGGTGCGCGCGGCCCCGGCATTGTCTGTAATTCAGGTGCGGCACGCCGCCGTCGCTCTGGAGTCACCCCATGAATACCCTGTCTCTCAGCCCCCGCCACCACCGCGCACTGCGCGGTCTGGCCTTGCTGTCGCTGGCAGCCGGCGCCTGGGCGCTGTCGGGCATCGCCTCGCAGGCCCAGGCCCGCGACAACGTCTACTGGTCCATCGGCGTGAATTCGCCCGGTGTGCACGTGGGCGTGTCGAACGCGCCCACCGTGGTCTACAGCTACCCGTCCTACGGCTACCCGGTGTACAGCCCGCGCCCTGTGGTGGTGTACCCGCGGCCCGTGGTCGTGCACCCGCACCCGGTGGTCGTCCACTCCTACCCCGTGTACCAGCACCCGCGCCAGTGGCGTCACGACCGTCCGCCCAAGCACTGGCACAAGCACGGCTACAAACATGGCTACAAGCACGGCTACCGCGACGGTCGCCGTGGTGGCTGGGACGACTGAAACGATGACCCCGGCGCGCCACCGCTTCACATCGCGCGGAAGCGGTCGGCGTAGAGGCGGCTGACGGCAAAGGCCTCGTCGAGGCCACGCACCGTGAGCCGCCATTTGCCCGCCTCGTCGCGGGTCACGCGATCAATGGCGTCCACCCGCACCACGGTGCCGCGGTGGATTTGCCAGAACGCCTCGGGATCGAGCTGCGGCAGCAGTTCCTTGAGCGGGGTGCGGATCAGGAATTCGCGCCCCGCCGTCAGCACCCGCAGGTATTTGTCGGCCGCTTCGAACACCAGCACCTCGTCAACGGCGATGCGTTGGACGCTGTTGCCGGTGCTGGCCATGAGGTGGCGCAGCCGTGGCGCGGCCGAGGGCGCGCCCGCGAGCAGGGCGCGCAGGCCCGCCCAATCGGGCGCCACGCTGGCGGCGCGGGCGCGCAGCGCGGCCTGGACGCGGGCCACGGTGCGCTGCAGCCGCTCGGGCTGCACGGGCTTGAGCACGTAGTCCAGCGCCTGCGCCTCGAAGGCCTGCACCGCGAACTCGTCGTGCGCGGTGACGAACACCAGCGCGGGCAGTGGCTGCTCGGCGGGCCAGTCGTCGGCCAGCGTGGCGGCGGCCTCCAGCCCGCTCAGGGCGGGCATGCGGATGTCGAGGAACAGCACGTCGGGCCGCAGCGCCAGGGCCTGCTGCACGGCGCTCAGGCCGTCGCCCACGGTGGCGAGCACGCGCAGGCCGGGCCAGGCGCGCCCCAACTCGGCCTGCAGGGCCTGCGCGAGCAGGGGTTCGTCTTCGGCAATGAGGGCGTTGGCGTTCATGCCGTGGCGTTCGATTCGGGCATGGGCAGGACCAGGCGCGCGCGCGTGCCCTGGCCCGGCGCACTGTGCCACTCCAGGCGCGCGTTGGCGCCGTGCAGGGCCTGCAGGCGCTCGCGCACCTGGGTCAGGCCGAAGCCTTCATGCGCGGGTGCCTCGCTGCCCACGCCGTTGTCGTTCACGCTCAGGCACAGTGTGTCGCCCTCGCGTTGCGCGACAACGTGCAGCTCGCCGCCGCGCGCGCTGGGCTCCAGGCCGTGGCGGATGGCGTTCTCCACCAGCGGCTGCAACAGCAGCGCGGGGACGGGCAGGGGGGCCAGCACCTCGGGCAAATCCAGGCAGACGCGCAGGCGCGGGCCCATGCGCATGCTCATGAGGCTGAGGTAGTCGTCCAGCCGCGCGAATTCGTCGCGCAGGGTGTGCTGGCCGCCCCGCGCGTCGCTGCGCGAGGCGGACAGCGTGGCGCGCAGGAAGTCGTTGAGCCGGTCGAGCATCTGGATGGCGCGCGGCGGATCGGTGGCGATGAGGGCGCGCAGGTTGGCCAGGGTGTTGAACAGCATGTGCGGCTCCAGCTGCGATTCGAGCAGGCGCAAGCGCGCCTCGCTCGCCTGGCGCTGGGCTTCTTCCTGTTCCAGCCGGGCGATGGCCAGCATTTCGCGGCTGGTGAAGAAGTACGCGCCGAAAGCGCCCAGCGCCAGCGACATCAGCAGGAAGCCGACGGTGGCCCCAGGGAGGTTGTTCGCGCTGGACAGCAGCGGGCGGCCCAGCAGCGCATTGCCCGCGGCCAGGCCGAATGCGTAGCCCGCGAACACGGCCACCACCACCAGCGCGGCCATCGGCCGCACGCCGGGCCAGCCGCCGGGTGAGAGCAGGTAGCGCCCGCCGTCGATACCGGCCCAGATGGACAGGCCGATGAGCTGCGAGTACAGCAGGGTCGGCGCGAAGTGATCGCCCTTGATGGCGCTGATACCCAGCGCCAGCACGGTGTTGAACACCACGGCGATGAGCGCGCGGCGCGCCACGGTGCGGGGGTTGAAGGCGACCATGGGCGCAGTATGCCGGGCTCGCGCGGGACGCGGCTTCAGCGGCGCGCGCCGCGCTCGCGCTGAAGGCGCTCGCGCTCGCGGTCCATCCACTGGTCGTACAGGCCGCCGCCGCCCAGGCGCACCCACACGGCCAGGCCGTGGATGAGCAGGCCCAGGCCCCAGCCGAGGGCGGGGTAGATGGCCCAGTCGCGCCCGCTGCGCATCGAGAGGTAGACCAGGCCGGCGTTGACGGCGAGGAAGATCAGGGCGTGCAGCGTCCAGCCCATGCGGGCGGCGACGCGGCGGCGCGCGGTGCGCTCGAGGTCCTTGTCGAACGGCGTGGAGGGGATGTTCGGCGCGGTGTTCATGGCGATCTCCTTCGGGGTGGGTGTCAGATGAGGCCGAGCCACTGGCCCCAGACCAGTTGGCCGAGGTAGCGGTTGGGCAGCAGGGTGAGCGCGCCGGTGACGATGCAGGCGCTGATGTAGAGCGCGACCATGGTCAGCCGGTGCAAGCGGATGCGCCCGTGGCGCAGGTGCCAGAGGGCCAGCGCCAGCGAAGCCAGCGTGACGGGGACCAGCAGGTGGATGGGCGTGTAGCCCGCGATGTTGGGCAGGCGGTAGTCGCGGATGAACACGGCCGTGATGGCGACCATGAGCATGAGCGTGACCCAGGCGTAGCCCGCCGCCCGGTGCAGCACGGCGCGCGGTTGGCCGCTGCGGCGCGCCCACAGCGCCACGGGGCCGATGGCCAGGGCCGCGAGCGCGGCGCTGAGGTGGATGGCGATGACGGGGGTGAGCTGCATGGCGGTCTCCGGTGGGGCGGTGAGACCGCACTGTCGGCCGCCGGCCCCGCGCGCGCCACGGGGCTGAGACGAAACGCCACGGCGGCGCCGTGAAACGACGCCGGCACGGCGCGAACGGCGGAGCCCGTTGAAGGCACCGCTGGCCGGCGACCGGGCCCTCAGTCCCCGGCGCTGCCGCGCGGGTGCAGGCGGAACACCCGCACCGCCTGGTGCATCACCTCGGCCTGCGATTGCAGCGAACTCGCGGCCGCCGCGAGTTGCTCGACCATGGCGGCGTTCTGCTGCGTGACCGCATCGAGCTGGCCCACGGCCTGGTTGATCTGCCCGATGCCGCTGGACTGCTCGCGCGTGGCGTGCGTGATGTCGCCGATGAGCGCGTTGACCTGCTCCACCGCGCCCACCACCTGGCTCATCGTCTGGCCGGTGCCGTGGACCAGTTCGCTGCCGCGACGGACCTTGTCGGACGAGTCCTCGATCAGGGCCTTGATCTCGCGGGCCGCGTCCAGCGTGCGCTGCGCGAGGCTGCGCACCTCGTCCGCCACCACGGCGAAGCCGCGCCCCTGCTCACCGGCGCGGGCCGCTTCAATGGCCGCGTTCAGGGCCAGCAGGTTGGTCTGCTCCGCAATACCCTCAATGACTTCGAGGATGCTGGTGATCTCACCCACGTCGCTGCCCAGTTTATCGATGACCTGAGCCGCTTCGCCGATTTCACGGCCGAGCCGCTCAACCGCCTCATTGGACGATTTTACGGTCTTCAGGGATTCCTTGCTGTCGCTGTCCGCGTTACCGGCTGAATCCGCCGTACTCTGGGCGTTCTGCGCAATCTCGTTAACCGCCGCTGACATCTCGTTGATGGCCGTGGCCACCTGATCAATCTCCTGCTGCTGCTGATTGACGCTGTCACGGCTGGTGGCACTGGCGTTGCGCAGCGACGCCACGTGCTGCTGGAGCTCGCTGGCGCTTTCCTGGGCTTCCGCCACAACGCCCCGGATGTTGTCCACGAAGCCATTGAAGGCTTCCGCGAGCTGCCCGAACTCGTCACGGCTCTCAACGTCCAGCCGCTGGGTCAGATCCCCCTGCCCGGAGGCGATCTCATTCATCGCGCGCAGCAGGCGGCGGACGGGTCGAAGCAGCACATTGAGGCTGAGGTGAATCAGGACCAGGGTTACCAGCAGACCAATGACCATGGAGATCAGCGCGCTCCAGCGTCCCTGGATCACCGGCGCCCAGGCCTCGCTTTCATCCACCATCAGCCCGACGTACCAGTCGACACCCTCGGCCTCGGAAATGGGATGAAAGCTCGCCAGCCAGGTTTCGTCACCGATCTCGACCTGGCTACTCGATCCGTCCATGGCCACCTCCGTCCCCAGAACCTCGGACAGTGACGCATTGATATGACCGGAATCCGGGTGATAAAGGACCTTGCCGTCGCCGTTGACGAGCATGGCGTAGCCGTTGCCCGCCATGGTTACTGGCGAGAGCACATCGTTGATCGCGTTCATGCTGATGTCAGCGCCCGCGACGCCTTCGTAGTCACCGGCGCTGACGGGGGCGGTTGCGGTGATGATGAGGCCGCCTCCGGCCGCGTCCTCATAGGGAGCTGTGAACCCTGCGCCTTCGCGGCGTGCTTTCCGGAACCAGGGGCGCTGGGACGGATCGAACCCATCCGGCAGGGCGCGTTCCGCCTGTCGATTCTCCATCAGCATGGTGCCGCCCGCGGTTCCAACGTAGAAATGCTTCAGGTCCAGGCTGTCCGCCGCCGTTGCCGCAAGGTCACGCATGGCCTGATCGCTGGTGACGGATTCCGCAGCCTGCGCAAAGCGCCGCGTGGTGGACAGCCGGGTATTGAGCCACTGCGCAATGGTGGCCGTACTCTGGTTGACGACCTGTTCCTTGAGCGCGTCCAGGTTTCGCTCGGTATGGCTGCTGAGGCGGCTGTTGTTGAGGGCGGCGCTGGCCAGCATGGCCAGCACCAGGAGGGTTCCGAAGACGGTCAGCAGTTTCTGGCTGAAGGAGAGGGACGTCATGAGGGAGGCTCCATCCGTAATGCATTCGGCAATGCGTTGTCAGCATAGTACATAACGGCCATCATCGCCTGAGCTTGAACTTGGGTTACCATTGGAAGCGCCCTACGGCATCGATCAATCCAGAAGGAGAGCAAGCTTGATGGCCCACGACGAACTCCACCTCCAGACGCGCAATCTGGAGCTCCGGGATTACCCTCAGCTGCGCGAGCTCATGGACCTGGTGTACGACGACATCGGGGGGGCCTGGCCGAGGGATACCATCAAGCACATGATCGAGAAGTTCCCGGACGGCCAGATCTGCATCGAGGACAGTGGTCGCCTGGTCGCGGTCGCGCTGACGGCCCGAGTGGACTACCAGCGTTTTTCCAATCCCCACACCTACGATGACCTGGTCATGAAGAATGACCGCATCCTGTACAACCCGGAGGGGGACACCCTTTACGGCCTGGACGTCTTCATTCACCCGGATTACCGCGGCTATCGGCTCGGGCGCCGGCTTTACGACGCCCGTAAGGAACTGTGCCGGAGCCTGAACATGCGGGCCATCCTGGCAGGCGGTCGCATTCCCGGCTACGAACAGTACGCGGACGAAATGTCACCGGCCGAGTACATCAAGCAGGTACATCGGAAGGAGATCTACGACCCGATCCTGTCGTTCCAGCTCTCGAACGACTTCCAGGTCAAGCGGCTGCTGCACAAGTACATTCCAGAGGACGAAAAATCAAGAGGTTACGCGACACTTCTTGAGTGGAATAACATTATGTTCGAGCCCCCGTCCTCGGTGCTTGCGAGCCGGCGGAGCCAGATCCGTCTGGGCGCAGTGCAGTGGCAGATGCGGGAGTTCAACTCGGTGGACGAGGTCCTGCGCCAGGTGGAGTACTTCGTGGACGCGCTCTCCGACTACAAGAGCGACTTCGCCGTCTTTCCCGAGTTCTTCAACGCGTCGCTCATGGGGCTGACCGACCAGACGGACCAGACCAAGGCGATCCGGTTCCTGGCGGCCTTCACCGAGAAGTTCCGGGATGAAATGTCGCAGATGGCGGTCAGCTACAACATCAACATCGTGGCCGGCTCCATGCCGCTGTTCGAGGATGACCGGATCTACAACGTCTCCTATCTCTGCCATCGGGATGGCCGGATCGATGAGCAGCGCAAGATCCACATCACGCCCCACGAACGGCGTGACTGGGTGATCGAGGGTGGCAACGAACTGGGCGTATTCGAGACGGACGCCGGGCGGGTCATGATCCAGATCTGCTACGACGTGGAGTTCCCGGAGCTGACCCGTATTGCCGCTACCGAGGGCGATGGTGTGGATGTGGTCTTCGTGCCCTTCTGGACGGATACCAAGAACAGCTACCTGCGCGTTCGCAACTGTGCCCAGGCCCGGGCCGTCGAGAACGAATGCTACGTGGTGATCACCGGCAGTGTCGGTAACCTGCCCCGGGTTGAAAGCCTCGACGTCCAATACGCGCAGTCCTCTGTGTTCTCACCCAGTGACTTCGCGTTCCCGCACGACGCGGTCATGTCCGAGTCGACCCCCAACACCGAGATGATCATGTTCTCCNNCTGAAAGACCGCCGCTCGGACCTTTACACGCTCAAGTGGCGGGGGTGACCTGCGCTGGTGAAATGTTAGACTGATCCTGCATTAAGGGCTCTGACTCACAGGAATATTTCAGGGAGAAGCATTAATGGGTAAAAAAAACAAGCTGGGTATCAGCACGCTGGTTGAGCGGGT
>JABAHQ010024017.1_pt1 | contig 10048 bp, 9 predicted proteins | sample 7062091 | NCBI WGS metagenome assembly JABAHQ01 (sample SAMN14534359, study PRJNA622989) | marine sediment metagenome | biome: marine biome [ENVO:00000428]; feature: marine pelagic biome [ENVO:01000023]; material: deep marine sediment [ENVO:00002113] | place: India: Gulf of Kutch | collected... | reverse complement strand
GGCACAGAGCAAGATGACGATATAACCCTGGCGGAGCTTCGTTGCGGCGCCGTCGCTGAGTGCGGGATATTTAACCGGGTACAGGAGGATGTTAAGGCATTGCCCTGGGCCTTACATTTTCATCTTGGCGTCAATGAGATTCGCGGTGCGAGCCCAGTTCCGCAAATAATTCGGTTATTGTCGAATGCGGTGGGCGTGGATGTTCATCAGGATTTTGTATCGACAATCTTGTCGGAGCTTTATGCCAATGCGCTTGAGCATGGACTGTTGGAATTGGATTCGTCAATGAAAGATACCGAAGATGGGTTCGTGGATTACTATGCGTTGCGCAAGGAGCGGCTGGATCGGTTGCAGGAGGGAGAAATCGAGATTACGTTGTCGCTGTCCCATGACGCCGGCGGAAGCAGAGTCCGTATTCGAGTCAAGGACTCCGGTTGCGGATTCGGGCATTCTCCTTCCCAGGAGCTAGGAAACGATGAGCTTTATGGCAGAGGGCTCTCCCTGGTTCAGGAGTTGTGCGAGTCGGTGGAATACAGTGACGAGGGCAGCTGTGTAAGCGCCGTCTATCGATTATAGATGTTGGTGAATCGCTGTTACAGGCGTTTTTCCGGCGCGGGTTGCGAGTGGGCGCTTCCACAGGCTGCGGTTTCCTCTAGGGCAATCTTAAGCGCCTGGTTCGACAGATAGACTTCCCGGTTGATGTTCAGCAATGTCGGGCACAGGGGTTGCAGACGCTCGTCGTTGACCAGTGGCAGTATGTACGTGTGTAATTCCTCATGCTGCTGTCTGTTGTCGGCGTCCAGCTTGAGTACGTGCTCCGACACCATTGTTATCGAACGCTGGGACAGTATGCGTTCCAGTTGTCGGTACAGTCGTTTCTGATACCCTTTGAGTTTCGTTTGGAAGTCCTGGATGGCTGCGTCAGGGTGATGCCGGAGGTGAACCAGGTTTTCCCTGATATCCTTGATTTCCTTGGCGGCGATAACGCTTTCCCGGGTGCTTTCGACGGCGTGGGCTGTGCGCTGTATTAATGGCTGTCTGAGCCCTTCCTGTTGCAGTCTCTGTGCCAGTAGCAGAATGTCGGCTTCTGTTGTTTTTAGGGTTTCATAAGCGTCGTCGAAGTGCTTGACGGGGCGGCTTTCTTCGATTTTGAAGCAGTGCCGGTTGAGGTCTACTATGGTGAGCAGCAACTCGCGATTGGCGTTTTCCAGGGCTTCGACGGCGATGTCCCCGGCGGCGACCGGGATAGCCTGCAGTGGGTGGTCCTCACCTGTGGGAAATAGGCGCTGTAACCGCTCGGCGAAAGCCGGGACCAGTGGCAGGAACAGGGCGACGCCGATCAGGTTGAAGGTACTATGTATCGCCACTAAGGCCAGTAGCGGCAAGTCCCCCAATTGATAAATCTCGGTAACCAGCCAGAGCAGTAACGGCAGTGACAGCAGCGCAAGAAAGTCGATGGCGACATTGAAAATAAAGTGAGCGGCGGCGATCTGACGTTGGAGTTGTGAGCCCGGCAGGCCGCCGAGAATCAGTGTGCTCGTCGTGCCGAGGTCCGCACCGATGATAAGGGCCCCGGCTTGAGGGAGTTCAATCATCCCCGCGTTGAGTGCGCCCAGTGTGATCACCATAGTGCCGGAGCTGGATTGAATAATCGCGGTCAGTAAAGCGCCCAGCAGGAACATTAATAAAGGGTGCAGCGCATGGATGGCGGCGATATCGAGATGAGTTTGCAGAGCTTCCAGGCTGGACTTCATCCAGTCCAGTCCGAACAGCAACAGGCCCAGAGCCAGCAGGAATTGCCAGCCCGGTCGCCGGTCCGACAGCAGTGTGCTACCCAGGGACCCGGCTGCGATCAGGGGCAGGGCCAGGCCGCTCAGCGATAGCTTGAACCCCAGCGTGGCCACCAGCCACCCCGTGATGGTCGTGCCCAGGTTGGCTCCGAGGATGATGCCCACCGCATTGCGCAATTCCAGCATGCCGGCGCCCGCCAGCGCCAGAGTGAACAGCCCTACCAGGGAACTGCTTTGCACAATGGTGGTGGCCAGTGTCCCGCTCGATACGGCGCGTAGTGGCGAGTGGGTGTGGCGTCGTAGCAGGTCCCGGAAACTGTTACTGCCGAGTTGTGCCAGGGCCTGTTCCAGCAGTTTCATGGCAAACAGGAAAAGGCCCAGGCCGGCCAGAAATTGCCAAATGTTAATGTCTGTCATTACGCCAACAGTGGCTTGGTTGAAGTTAGCGCCAGTTTAACGGGGATTGCGCTGGAACTGTAGCCGGCATTTGAGCGAAGGGGTCTATCGACAGTGTGCGGCTATCATGAACAGGACTGCCAATTGGGTCACAGATTCATTTCGAGATTAGCCTAAACTTTAACTTCCACAGTTAAGTGGCTATCCTGTAGGCAATAATCCCGCAGCTCCAGAAGCAGGGATAGGGCGCAGCGTCGAGCCAGGGTTTGCGTAAATGGCAGCAGGCATTTCCAGTGAAGCAGTCATGTTTTTTGACGATAACCGTATCGTCAAGGAGATGCTGTATCCCGAATTCCAGGCTGTGCTGGATCATGTGGTGGGCATTGATGAGTTCGACAATCAGCAGGTGCGGGCTGCCTATGTCCGAATCAATGGCGCGCTACAGCTGACCCATGTGGTTTTGTTTCTGGTTGACTTCGCCGGTGACGGGTATGTTGACCGGGCCTGGAATATTCCCCTGTCGCACTTGGCGGATAAGGCCGCCAAGGGCCCGGATCTCGGCGGGGGGGCGATTCGTTTGTCCTGCCGCAGCCAGTGTTCCGTCTCCTGGCACCAGCGTTCTCTGTGGGACCCCGATGCCCATGCCGGCAATACGACGTTGAAGGCGCTCGCTGCCGCGGCGAAACGCAACCGCCTGGGGCTCACGGTGATGGACGAGCCCGAGCAGGCGCCTTTGTCACAAAACACCGAAACGGCTAAATCTTCCGGTGGTGGCAATGACAGTGCCCCGGTAGACGTCAAAGCACTGGAAAAGCAGGTGGCGGACCGACTCAGTCGTCGCTATCAGGAAGAGCTCAAAAAGCGCCTCGGTGAGTTGCAGGAGGAGCATCGTCTGCGCGTGGCGACGATGAAGTCCGAAGCCCAGGACCACATACAAAAACTCCAGGCGCTCTATCGGGGTGAGACTGAAAAAGTCAAACAGGCGCTGGAAACCACCAAACAGCTCTTCGCCGAGGAAAAACACAAAAATCTGCAGTTAAAGCAGACCCTGGAAGAGCGGGCGAGTGAGCTGAAAAATGTTCGGGAAAAGTTCCAGGCACAGGTAGTACAGAACAAGGAAGTCGGTCAGCAACAGCTGCTGGAGCTGGAGGAACGGTTCGAAGCCGAGGCCCGTGCCAAAATCGACACGGCCACTGCGGAATTGAAAGAAATGCTCGATATGCGCGAGGTGGAACTGTTTTACCGCGACGAGCAGGTCGGGCGTTTGAACGCCGAAATCGCGGAACTGAGACGGGAAAAGCAGGACCTGCTCGATAGCAGCGGTGACCGCGTCCTGCATCGGTTGGCGGAAAACGGCATCACGTTCGTTGCCTATCAGCCAGGTACTGAACAACTCACGGTGCCACTGCGCGATATCAGTGACTACCTGGATGCGCCGCTGGATTATGTGGCCGAGAAAAATGCGCTCGATCCCGAGCATTACAAACGCTGGGTGGCTCATATCAACAACCCGGTGTGCAGCCATCGCGATGACGATGATCGCCTGTGTGGCGAACGGCTGGTCAAGGTGGAAAAGCCCAGCCGCTTTGTTGAAGGGGAGAGCGATCGCTGTGCCCGGCACAACCGCGCCGCCAGTAAGTTGAATTCCCTGATCAAGGCCAGAGGCAGTAATTAGCGGTGTTATGTCGCACGCGCCCGGTTCCCCTCTGTTGCACGAAGCGGTTGTTAACGGCCCCGGCGCCAGCCGGCTGAACGTGTTGCGGCTGGATCGAATCGATTCGATCGGGTCCGGCAACAAATACTTCAAGCTTAAATACAATCTCCAGCGCGCCCGGGGGCTTGGCCATCGGCGTCTGATCAGTTTCGGTGGTGCCTACTCCAACCATATTCATGCCCTGGCCCTGCTGGGCCGGGAACAGGGGTTTGCCACGCTGGGATTGATTCGCGGCGAGCCCTCGCAGCCGCTTAACCCGACACTGGCCGATGCGGCCGCGGCCGGAATGCAACTGCATTACCTCAGCCGCAGCGACTATCGGCGACGCTGGGAGTCCGCCTATCTCGCGGCGTTGCAGGCCCGGTTGCCCGCGGGCTATTGGATTCCCGAAGGAGCGGCTAACGCGGAAGGTGTACGTGGCTGTATGGAGATTGCCGAGCACCTTCCAACGGATACGGATCTGGTGGTGTTGCCCTGTGCCACCGGCTCGACGCTGGCCGCCCTGGCGGCCACCTGTCCGCGACAGCAGGTGATGGGCATTGCCGTGTTGAAAAACGCCGGTGAGCTGGAGCAGCGGGTGCAAGAGTTTCTGGCGGAGCTGACGGCCAGCGGCGCCTTGGAGCAGCCGCCGGCCAACTGGTCGGTCAATCACGACTTCCACGGTGGTGGCTATGCCCGAGTCACCCCGGCACTGGCGCAGTTTATCCAGAGATTTNNCGCAAGGCTGGCGCGGTTTATCAACCAATTCCGGCAGGATACCGGTATTGCGCTGGAACCGGTCTATTCCGGAAAAATGTTCTATGCTGTGTATCAAATGCTGGCGGCGGGGCGGATTCCCGCCTCGGCGCGTATTACGGTGATCCATACCGGCGGTATGCAGGGAGCGCGTGGCATGCAGCAGCGTCTGCAACGGGCGTTGACGCGTGAAAGCGCGTGCGCGCAACAATAACAGGGTGACGGGATTGGCTATGAATGAAACAACGTACACCGAAGGGCCCCCTGCCGGGGGAATACCGGTGGAGCGGCCGCTGTTGCAGACACTGGTTCCGGTTAATGCGCTGACGGCCGACCACCTCAATACGCTGATGCGCGACAGGGTGATCGAGGTCGTGTGTGCGGGCCAGTCGCTGTTCGGGCTCGGCGATCGCGACAATCAGCATGTCTATCTTCTCAGTGGCGAGGTGAGTATCAGCGACAGCGACAACCCGTGCCAGACAGTGCGCGCCGACGACCCACTCAGCCGTTATCCGTTGCAACACTATCAGCCGCGGCGTNNTGCGATGCTGGCTTGGGACCAGGCGTCCAGCTACATTATGCTGGATATCGCCGCGCAACGTGATCTCGATGAAGACGCGGACTGGATGCTGACACTGCTGAAGTCCAATCTGTTTTACAAAGTGCCACCGATGAATATCCGCGCCATCCTGGACCGCTTTGAACCGGTGCTTTATTCAACCGGGGATACGGTAATTCGTCAGGGTGAGGTGGGGGACTGCTGTTACTTCATCAAGGAGGGGCTGGTGGGGGTTTATCAATCCCCGGATGAAAAAAGCGCCCCGGAACTGGTGGCGGAGTTGGGTGTGGGGCGCTGCTTTGGCGAGGACGCCCTGGTCAACGAAACCGTGCGCAATGCCACCATTGAGGCCCACAGCAACACGGTGCTGATGAAACTCGACAAAAAGGATTTCTTTCTCTTGCTGCAGCGGCCGTCGGTGGCAACCCTGAACTACACCCAGGCAATACAACAGCCACAGGCCCGGTGGCTGGATGTGCGTACTCAGGATGAATACGAACTGGGCCACTATCAGGGCGCGCTGCATATGCCGCTCAATCTGCTCAAGTTGAAGTCGCGCATGCTGGACAAACAGCAGCCCTATATCATCTATTGCAGTAGCGGTCGGCGCGGTGAAGCCGCAGCCCATTTTCTGGGCCAGGAGGGCTTTGACGTTGCAGCGCTGTCCGGCGGGATAGCCGGGTGCACGACGGAGCAACAACAGCTGTTTGAAACCGTCACCGACTAACCATCCCGGTGCGGTCAGCCCGGCCACCCGGGGCCGGTCACCATATAGCGGGCGGATTCGACAAAACCATTGCCACCCTCGCGCAGTAGACACAGCATAAGGGGTCTGGCGCCCGGCGCGGCAAAATGCCCCCGCAACCAATCCATCATGGCCGCTTGTGTTTTGACCTGTTCGTCGGCCTGATCTAACGGTATCCATGCGGCGCTGATCCAGCGTGGCCGCTCCAGAATGTGCCAGTGTCCACTCTCCGGGTTCAGTTGTGGCAACTCGGTAAAAGGCAGCCAGTGTCCGTGCCGGTGATCGCCGCTGAGGTCCGGGGCATCGAGTGACGGGGCGTTATCGGGGTGGCGGTAAAACAGGCAGCCCTTGAGAACAAGCCGACGCGAGACCTCGGCAACCCCCAGTTGCTCCAGACGCCGCCGGCCGAGGGGCAAGCCGGACAGTCGGGTCTGGTGGGACAGCAGGCGCTGCAGCTTGATGTCCAGCCGGTCGCGGGTACTGGGCCCCAGCCAGTTGGAATAACGATCCGTGGGCGTGTCGGCGCCGCGCAGGACGCCGGTATCCAGGTAGTATTTGGTGGCCAGCTCGAGGTGGTTCCAGCTTTGCAACGTTCGATCAAAGTAAACCAGATCGAATTCCCCCAGCGTGCGACTGCCATCGTGTACGGGCAGGTTGGCGGCCAACAGCTCAAGAGCCGGGTCACATTCGATAAAGAACTGCCACAGGGCCTCGAAGTAAATCCCCAGCCGGGTACTTTTCAAGCGGCGCAGGTAGCGGAACAGACCGGAAGGATCCCGGTCCAGGCGCAACAGCCACTCGCTCCGCTCAGGGGTCAGTACTGGATTCCAGGTGTCGGGGGCATCGGTGCCGGCCAGACCGTGGAAGTCATCGATCAGGTTGGGAGCGAAAACCGCCCAGGCCAGGTCGCGCACGGCGGTCTGCGTCAAATCAGGTAATTTCTGCATAAGTGTTGGACAGGGCTCTATCAACCAGTAAAGTATACAGCCCTGTTGTAGTCAGCGATGCCCTGGTTATTATGAACACCTTCAATACGATCGGCATAATCGGCCGGGACGGCGAACTCGCGGGCCAGACCCTGAAAGTTCTGACGGGTTTTCTCGCGCGCAAAAAACGCAAGGTGATTCTGGGCGAGGATATCGCACCGCTGCTGCCCCGGAGCAAGCTGCCGGTGATGTCTCACGCCAAGATGGGCGACACCTGTGACCTACTGATTGTCATCGGCGGTGACGGCAGTCTGCTGGGTGCGGCGCGCATGTTGGCACGGTACTATGTCCCGGTGCTGGGCATCAACCGCGGCCGCCTGGGTTTTCTCACCGATATTCTGCCCGATGAAATCGAGCAGCGTGTGGGTGCTGTGCTGGAAGGGGAGTACCGGTTGGAAAAACGCTTCCTGTTGACGGCCACGGTGCGCCGCGACGGTGAAAAAATCGGGCGCGGGGAGGCGCTCAACGATGTGGTGGTCAATTCCGGAACCTCGGCGAAGATNNCTCCACGCCCACCGGCTCGACCGCCTATTCTCTGTCCGGTGGCGGACCGATCATGCATCCCAAACTGGATGCCGTGGTGCTGGTGCCGATGTTCCCGCACACACTGTCGAGTCGCCCCCTGGTTGTCGATGGCAATAGCGAAATCAAGCTGGTTATTACCACCAATAACGAAATCCATCCGCCGGTCACCTGTGACGGCCAGGTGAACCTGACTGCCCAGCCCGGCGACAGTGTGGTGATCAGCAAGAAACGTCACAAGATGAAACTGGTCCATCCACTGGATCACAGCTTTTACGCCAGCTGTCGCGATAAACTCGGCTGGAGTACCAAGCTGGGTGAATAGAACCAAACGCGCTCGGCCGCGGCAGGCGAGTCTTTCTCTAGCGGAATCAAGCAGACTTTTATGCAGGAATTTATTGTCGTCAAGACAGCGCCCGATACCGATCTGGGAGGGTTCAGTCGCTACCTCTGGCAGCACAAGCTGCCGCATCGTATTGTCGTTGAAGACGGCGAGCAACTGCTGTTGGTGGGCTCGGAAGAGAATGCTGCCCAAGTAAGTCACGCCTATCGGTTGTATCAGAGTGGGCATGACGAACTGCCCACACTGCGCCGCAGCGAGGACGAGTCCCTGTCTTATCTGCAGCAACGCCTGCGCGCTGCGCCGGTCACGCTGATGCTGCTTGTGCTCAGCCTGTTGGGTTTCGTGCTGGTGGAGCTGGATCCGACGATGGAATACGTCAGGTGGTTGACGTTTTTCCCGTTTGAGCGCCACGCCCAGGGCATCGTATTCAGCCTGCCGGAGGGCGAGTACTGGCGCCTGATCACGCCGATATTTCTGCACTTCAGCTGGCTGCATATCGTGTTCAATACCCTGTGGCTGTGGGACCTGGGCGGGCGCATCGAGCATATCCAGGGCAGTGACCGGATGATTGGTATAGCGATGGTACTGGGCCTGGGTTCCAATATCGCCCAGGCTGCGTTTGAAGTCGGTGTGTTCGGTGGTATGTCCGGTGTGGTCTACGGGCTGTTGGGTTATGGCTGGATCTGGAGTGTCCTGTGCCCGAAGCATAGCGTCGGTATCCCCCGGGCTGTGCTGGTGTTCATGCTGGTCTGGCTGGTGTTGGGCATGCTCGGGGCGGCACGGCTGTTGGGGGCGGGTGCCGTCGCTAACGCAGCTCATGCCGGTGGCCTGATAATGGGAATGATTCTCGGCCTTTGCGCCGGCCTGCTCGCCAGGGCCAGGGGCCGGGCATGATACAATACCTCTGTTTGCTCGTGACCAGACCGGAGTAGGTAACCGAATGGACTATGAACAGTTGATAAGCGGGATGACACCCGATATCCACGCGGCGTTGAAACGTGCTGTCGAAATCGGCAAGTGGCCGGACGGTCGCCTCCTGTCGGCGGACCAGCGGGCCTTGTGCATGGAAGCGGTGATCAACTATGAACACCGCCACCTCCCGGAGCAGGATCGCGTGGGTTATATCGACCGGGGTGACAAGCGCGAGGGCGAGACCTGTGGTGAACGCCCGGTACCTGGCGCGGACTCGGCGACCCCCCTGAAGTGGTCATCCTGATCACGCTACCCGTTGTTCACAGGCCAAATTTTTATTCCCAGACCAAGCTAATCGAGGATTCCCGCTGTGTCCGAAGCGCTGAGTGGCCATCTGCGAAAAATGCATACTGCACTGGGTGATGATGGCCAGGCCCGTTACCAGCTGCCCGTCGATGACACCCTGATCGATATGAACGCGTTGCTGGGCCAGCCCATCCGGATGGCGTTCTCCGGCGCCATACACTGCATCTATTGCGGGCGCAAAACCAGCAAGAGTTTCAATCAGGGCTATTGCTATCCCTGTTTCAAGAAACTGGCCCGCTGCGACAGTTGTATCGTCCACCCCGAGCGCTGCCACTATTTTCAGGGCACTTGCCGGGAGCCGGACTGGGCGGATGAGCACTGCATGCAGGATCATTTTGTCTATCTGGCCAACTCCTCCGGTCTCAAGGTCGGCATTACCCGCGGCAACCAGATCCCTACCCGCTGGATGGACCAGGGCGCGGTGCAGGCACTGCCGGTGTTTCGGGTCAGCAACCGGCTCCAGTCGGGGCTGATGGAGGTGGTGTTTAAAAACCATGTGGCCGACAAGACCAACTGGCGGGCGATGCTGAAAGGGCAGGTGGATGCCCTGGAGCTGGTCGCGGAGCGGGACCGTCTGCTGGAAGAATGTGCCGACGAAATTGCCGCCCTGCAGGAGGAACACGGACTGCAGGCGATTCAGCCCGTCACGGATACCGCGATCACCGAAATAGACTATCCGGTGCTGGAGTATCCGGGCAAGGTCACCTCTCTCAATTTCGACAAGCAGCCGGTGGTCGAAGGGGTGTTGAAAGGGATCAAGGGGCAGTATTTAATGTTGGATACTGGAGTGATCAATATTCGCAAGTTTGCCGCCTACGAGGTGGCGTTCAGCGCTTAGGGTGGAACGATGCGAGACGCGCAGCCAAGCACGATTTATCTCAAGGACTACCGGGTTCCGGATTTTCTGATCGATACAACCGATCTGCACTTCGAACTGTTCGAAGACCGGGCACTGGTGACATCGACGCTGTCGTTGCGGC
>JABAHQ010011288.1_pt3 | contig 10049 bp, 9 predicted proteins | sample 7062091 | NCBI WGS metagenome assembly JABAHQ01 (sample SAMN14534359, study PRJNA622989) | marine sediment metagenome | biome: marine biome [ENVO:00000428]; feature: marine pelagic biome [ENVO:01000023]; material: deep marine sediment [ENVO:00002113] | place: India: Gulf of Kutch | collected... | reverse complement strand
CGGGCGCCCATGCGCGGGCGAACCCGATCCCGTGGCCGCCGGCGTCGTGCTGCGATGGCCTCGAGGGGCGCTGGAATTGCCGGGGCCATGGGCGCATGTTAACGAGGTGGCGAGAGCGTCCGGGCCGCGCGCTCGCAGCGGGATCTCGGGTCGAGCCATGAATTCCCAGATGAGCACAGAGACCGTGGCCGGCGGGGACGATCGCATCGCACCGACGAGCAAGGACAGCGAAGCGCCGGCCCACAGCGCGCCGGAGTCACCGTCATGGGCGCCGTCCGGCGGCCGGCTCGCCGGGCTCGCCGCCGAGGTCGTGCGCGCGCAGGCCTGGTTCATCGCGCTCGCCGTGGTCTACATGCTGCTGGGCTACGGCGTCGCCGCGCTCTACGGCGAAGACTTTTCCGTCGATCTGTATTCCCGGTTCCAGCTCGCCGTCTACCTCAACCTGATCGTCGCGTTTCTGGTGATTCGGGTCGGGCGGGCCGTCTACAAGCATCGCCCGGACCGCCCGCTCGGCTTCATCGGGCGCGACCTGGCAGGGGATCGCGCCCTGCACCGCCGCATCGCCCACGCGCTGCCGCCGCTGCTGCTTCTGCCGCTCGCGATGTCGGGCTACACCTCGCTCAAGTTCATGATCCCGGTCATCCAGCCCTTCGCCTGGGACCGCTCGCTGGCAGCGTGGGACGCGCTCGTGCACGGCGGCTGGCAGCCGTGGGAGCTCCTGCAACCGCTCATCGGGTCGCCGCTCGTCACCGACTGGATCGACTACGCCTACGGGCCGCCCTGGTTCTGGATGATGATCGGGCTGAAGTTCTGGCTGAGCTTCACGATGCACCCGCAGCGCCTGCGGTTCCTGCTCGCGTTCCTGCTCAGCTGGCTGCTCCTCGGCAACGTGGCCGGCACCCTTCTGGCCTCGGTCGGCCCGGTCTACTACGGGACCTTCGTGGACGGGGCCGATCCTTTCGTCCCGCTGCTCACGTACCTGGACTCGGTGGGCGAAACCTACCGCATGCTGGCGCGCCTGTCGCAGGACTACCTGTGGCAGGCGCACATGAGCCGCGACCTCAGCCTGGGGGTGGGCATCTCGGCCATGCCCAGCATGCACATCGCCATGGGGTTCTTCTTCGTGCTGGTGGCCTGGCGGTATCACTGGGCGCTGCGGCTCGTCGCCGTCGCCTATCTCCTTGTCCTCCTCGTCGGCTCGGTGCATCTGGCCTGGCACTACGCGATCGACGGCTATGCCGGGATTCTGGGGACCTACGCGATCTGGTGGGGCCTCGGCCGCGCCTTCAACGGCCGGCGCTAGCGTGCCGCCACGAGCCGGTCGCTCCGGCGACTCCCGGGCCGGCGGGCGCCGCGGCGCGGAGGAAAACCCGAGCGCCCCCCCACGCGCCGATTGCGATCCCCTGGACGCGACGGTAGCGTAATCTTAAGGATGTTCGCCCTTAATCGGGCGGGATCGGTTCCGCGGGAGTCCGGCATGAAACCCAGATTTGTGTTCATTTTCCTGCTCGCCTTTCTGGGCACCCTGAGGCTCGACGCGCCGGCCCACGCCTATCTCGACCCCGGCACGGGCTCGATGGTCGTCCAGATGCTGCTCGGCGGCCTCGCCGGCGTGCTCGTGATCGGCAAGCTCTACTGGGCCCGCATCAAGGCGCTTCTCGGGCGCCGCGGCGCGCCGGATGCGAACCGCGAGCCCGCTCCCGAGACTGATGCCGAGTGACGACCTGGCCGACCCGGCATCGTTCCGCGACCCCTCGGGCCACGTCTACAGGATCGACGGGCGCATCTTCCGCACGCTCAGCGAGCGCGCCGTGGCGGACTTCGAGGCGGTGCGGGCCTCGGGCCTCTACCAGGACCTGGTCGGCGCCGGAAAGGTCGTCGCCGCCGAGATCGTCGAGCACGGCGTGCCGGAGGCGCTGAAGCGCACGGCCCCGGCGGTGCTCGAGCACCCGCGCCTCCCCTTCATCTCCTACCCCTACGAATGGAGCTTCGCCGCCCTCAAGGCCGCCGCGCTTCTGCAGCTCGAGGTCCATCTGAGCGCCTTGGAGCGCGGCGTGACCCTGTCGGACGCCTCCGCCTACAACATACAGTTCATCGGCGCCCGGCCCATCTTCATCGACACCCTGTCGTTCCGCCCCTACCGCGAGGGCGAGTACTGGACCGGCCACCGGCAGTTCTGCGAGCAGTTCCTGACCCCGCTGCTGCTCCGGGCCATGTTCGCCACGCCGCACAACGCCTGGTACCGGGGCGCGCTCGAGGGGATCCCGCTCGGCGATTTCGCGCGCCTGCTGCCGCTGCGCCGCAAGCTCTCGTGGAACGTCCTGTCCCACCTGGTCCTGCCGAGCCTGTTCGAGCGCTCGGCGCGGCGCGGCGACATCAACGTGGGCCGGGGCGCCCTGCAGACGGCCCGGTTCCCCCTGGCGTCCTACAAGCGTCTCCTGCGACGGCTGCGCAAGTGGATCGCCTCCCTCGAGCCGCGCGACCGCGCGCCGACCGCCTGGCAGACCTACAGCCTGGAGAACACGTACGGCCCGGAGGAGGCGCGCGCCAAGCGCGACGTCGTGCGCACCTTCGTCCGGGCGCAGAGGCCCGAGATGCTCTGGGACCTGGGCTGCAACGCCGGCGACCACTGCGAGGCGGCGTTGCAGGCGGGCGCCGGCTACGTCGTGGGCTGGGACATGGACCAGGGGGCGCTGGACGCGGCCTTCGCCCGGGCGCGGCAGGCGGACCTGGCCTTCACGCCGCTTTATTTCGATGCGACCAATCCGGCGCCCGATCAGGGCTGGGCGCAGGAGGAGCGGCGCGGCATGGGCGGCCGCGGCCCGGTGGACGCGGTCCTCGCGCTCGCCTTCGTGCATCACCTGGCGATTGCCAGGAACCTGCCGCTCGCGAAGATCGCGGCCTGGCTCACCGGCATGGCGCGCTCGGGGGTCGTCGAGTTCGTTCCCAAGCACGACCCGATGGTGCAGACCATGCTGAAATTGCGCGAGGACATCTTCCCCGATTACAGCCTCGAGACCTTCCTCGAGTGTCTGAGCGCCCGCGCCCGGATCGAACGAGTCGAGCCGCTCAACGAGCGCCGGCTGATATGGTTCGCCCGCAGCGCCGGCTGAAGGTCGAACGGGCGCGGCGCGCGCGGCTTCGCTCTTGCCCGGCTCCGCCCGGGTCTTTCTACTGCGTCATGCGGTTGGCCGAGCCCGGCCCGGCGTCGCGGTGGACACGACGGGTCGTACCGGGTCGAGGGCACCTCGTCGGTCCCGGCTCGGCACATCGATGATCGAGGCGCCCACCATGTCGCTCCGTGGGATGTCGGCCGGCCAGCGCAAGGTAGCCGCGTTTTACGCGCTGCTGTTCCTCATCCATGTGAGCTCCAGCGTGTTCGTTGCGCGCAAGGCGGAGTTCCCGACCAACATCGACGAGCGCGCCCATTACTCCTACGTCGTCGAGATGAGCGAGAGGCCGGCCCTCCTGCCCGCCTACGAAGGCATGCGGCTTTGGGACCTGGAGGCCGGCGACTGGTCCGACGAGCGGAACTACCTGAACCACCCCTCCCCGTACTACCTGTTCCTGGCCGCGTTCCCGCGCGATGTCGCAACATTGAGAGTGGTTAATGTCGTCATCTCGGCGCTCGCCGTCGGGTTGCTGTGCATCTTCGGCCTGCGCCATCTCGGCGATCCGCTTCAGCACATCCTCTTTGCCAGCGCCGTCACGCTGTGCCCCAAGGCCCAGGCCCTCGGCGGCCTGATCAACAACGACAACCTGGCGCTCCTGGCCGGCGCTGTCGTGCTGTGGGGCCTGGCGCAACCCCGCTCGAGCGGATCCGCGCTGTGGATCGGACTGGGCTTTGCGCTCGGCGCGCTGTCCAAGCTGACCGCGGGACTGCTTCTCGGCCTGGTCGCGGCCTTGGCCCACGTGCGCGACGTTGCGTCCCTGAGACCGAGGTATCTGGTCGTCCTGTCCGTCTTCGCCGCGCTCGCGGTGGCCCCTTACCTGGCCAACCTGGTCGAATACGGTGCGCCGCTCTACGTGAACGTCGACTATCACGTGGTCCCGGAGGCACGCAGGTTGGCGCTCGAGGCCCCGGACTTTGCCGTCCGGTTCCTCACCCTGGTCGCCACCACCTGGGCTGCGTTCGAGCCTGGCATGCTCTTCGAGACCGCTACGTTTCTCGCTCTCCTGGGGCTGGCCCTCATCTCGCGCAACAGGCTGAGCATCTACGCTCTTGCGGCCGCCGCCGCCGTGCTCGCCATACACCTGGTCTTTCAGTACCGGCTCCATCTGGAGACCGGCCACCTCGGCGGCGCCAACTTCCGCTACTACCTGCCGGTCTGGCCGTTCCTGGCGCTCGGCGCGGCGACGGCGCTGGACCGGCTGCCGCCGCGCCTGCGCGGGCCCACCGCCTTCGGGCTCATGCTTCTGCTTCTCAACGCCAGCGTTCCCGTGGCCAATCAGTGGCACGGCATGAATTAGACGCGGAAAGCGCGCGCGGGCTCCGGCGCCCAGGGCTCGTAATCGTGAAAAAGAACGAAGTTGACCAGTCCGCTCAACAGAATGGGCACGGGCGCCGCGGCCGCGGCCAGCCGTTCCCGATCGCCGGCCACGGTCTTCGCCGGCGCTCTCATGGCCTTAGGGGCGGGTCCGGGCCGGCGACGAGCCTCATGCCCTCAGCCCGCTCCCGGGCCCGCCGGCTTGAAAATGAGCTTTCGCGACACCGTGAAATTGAAGGCCAGCCCGGCCACCGATCCCACGGCCACCGCCAGGACCGGCCAGGCGCGGAACCAGGGGCTGGTCAAGAGCAACAGCGAGTAGACGCCGTAGTTGATCGCCCCGCCCACGCCGTTGGCGGCGACGAAGCGCGCCCACTGCCGGCCCGGCCGGTGCTTGGCGCCGCCGATGAAGGTGTAGGTGCGGTTCATGAACCAGGTAAAGCTCGCGGCGCACAGGAAGGAGACGAGCCGGCCCGTGAAGGGATCGAGGCCGGCGAATCGCATGCAAAGATACAGCACGCTGGCATCCACCAGGAAGCCGAGCGTTCCCACCACCGAGAACCGTATGAACTGTCCGGCAGCCGAATTCGCGAGGACGATGGAGATCATCTGGTTTTCCCGGCGGCCGGCGGACGGAACACGGGCCCCGCGCTCCCTAGCGCGCCAATCGCCAATATTTCGTATATCGCCGTGGCGTATATCAAGTCCGTCGTCCGCGCGCCGGCGGACCACTTGATCACCTCGCTCGCCGCCCCCATGAGCCGGGTCCGCCGTCGCCGCGCTAGCGGACCACTTCGTAGAGGCGGAAATCCCCGGCAAGGCCCTCGGGCAGGGCCACCGGACGCAGCCAGTCCGGCACCCGGCCCTCGAGCAGGCGGGTGTAGAACGACGAGCGGCCCTCCAGCACGCCGTACGTGGCCCGCTCCTTGCCCCCCGGGCACAACAGGACGAGATCGACCCCGCGGGCCTCGATGACGTCCCGGCTCGCTGCGTCCTCGCGTGCCGCGAACGCCCGGCGGATATCCAGGATTCCCCGGGCGTTGCGGTGATAGGGCCCGGCCAGCACCGAGTGCCTGGTCCGATACAGCAGCTCCGGCCCGTAGTCGAAGTGCCCCAGGATGATCCTCGGCCTGCCGCCCCAGCCCTCCGGCCTGTCGAGAAACGCCGACAGACGGCGGAAGTCGCATGTCCCGCCCTTGCGGGCGCGGCTTGCGCCGCTGTCCGCGCCCGGCCCGTAGCCGATGAGCGCCCCGGCCAGCGTCATGCCGGCAAGGAGGCCGACGGTGACGAACGCGCGACAGGCACCCCGAAGCGTCTCGCCCTCGATTCGGCTCAGCCAGTCCCGAAGCGTTCCGACCAGGCTGACCAGCGGTATCAGCGCCGCGGCTTCCGCGTAGGGCGCAAAGCGGATGTGCTGAACCGAAAGGACCAGGTACACACAGACCGCAAGCGCCAGATAGGCCCAGCCGGCCGCAGCCGGCCTCGAGCGCTCGGCCCGGACCCGGAGCCCGGCATACGGCAGGCAGATGGTGGCCGGGCCCAACCACAGGAGGAACCTGCCGAGGCTTTCCGTATCGCTCGGCAGCACGGACTGCAGTTCCTTCACCTTGGCAAACCAGATCGGCACCAGCGCCGGGTCCATGTCGGCCGTGGGACCGGCGAAGACCTTCGGGTAGACCGCGAACAGCGCCGCCGCGCCGGCGAGCGCGCAGGGCGCGGAGAGCAGGAACCGGACCCGGCCGGAGGACGGGGTCCCGGCCAGCGCCGCAACGAAGGCGATGAGCGCCCAGCAGCCGGCATACACCGCCGCCGCAACACCGTGAACGATCGAGAGCCGGTCGTACTCGGGCTCCAATACGCTTGCCAGGGGCCGCTCCACGAGCAGGGCCATGCCGATCGCCGCCACGAAGCCCGTCGCGAACCAAAGGTTCGACGCCAGGCGATCGGCGCCGTGGCGCAGCCAGCCCAGCCACAGCGCCGCCGCGGCGATGCCCACGGCCAGCATAAACTCGACGCCGACCCAGACCCCGGCCGCGGCCAAGGCGCCGGCCGCGAGCGGAAGGCCCCGGCTGCGCCATCCCATGGCCAGGCGCAGCACCAGGCCCAGTTGGACGACGAAGAGAAGGAGCAGGAGCGCATGATGGTCCGCGCGCCCCGCCATCGAATATGCCGCCACGGCCGGTTGGATCAGGAGCGCGACCGCGAGCAGCGGGCGAAGCGGAGCCGGCACGAGCGGCCGCCCGGCCCAGGCCACGGCGAGCGCGGTCGCGAGCGCCAGCAGCGGGCCGACCGAGGCGGCGGCCCAGTACAGCGCGGATGGAAAATCAAGAAACGCCGAAAGCAGGAACGCCCCGCCCAGCAGCAGCACGTCCATCGGGCGGGTCCAATGGAGGGTGCTGCCGTAGGGTGCGTTGCTGCGCGCCACGCTGTCGTCGAACCAAGCGCCGCCGTCGTGCAGGTGCTGGACGCGCACCAGCCGCATGTAGCTGTCCGTATCCAAGAGACCGCCATCCAGAACCGGTGAGGCGCTGAGCACGATCGCGCCACCGTGGATGCACGCCCAAAAAACGAGGATCGCGAGCAGCGACAGGCGGCGGGAGGCCTGGGCGTGCGCGCCTGTCATCGAGCGACCATCAGCCACGCCTTCGGCCAATTCCTACGCCCCGCGGACGATCTCGTTCATCATCGCTTCATAATCGCGATGTATTGAAAGATCATTACCACAAACACGAGGCCCTGGCGCGAGATCATGTCGGGATCCCCGGGTCTTCCTGCGCGAGACACCGCGCGCACCGAATGCTCCGGGCCGGGCGCATCCCGGCCACCGGCGCCCTCGCCGATCGCCGGCCCGGGCCCAATGGACCTCGCGCTGCCGCGGGCCCGAGACGGCCCGGGCCGGGGCGAACGAACGCGCCGAAGTCACCGAGGCTACCACGCGCCCGGCCGCCGCCCCATGGCCGAGTCCGCCTCGCCCGGGCAAGACCCGGCGGCCCGCTCGGGTCGGCGCCGCGCCCGTTCGCGGCCGCCAGGGCGTTTGGTTGCGCGCCGGAAGCGGCTATGGTGTCGGCGCCAGCCAGACGCCGGGGCGCTCGCTCGGGCCGATCCGACCCGCGCGTCCGGCCTGAGACCTTAAGGGGGGACATGGCGGATCCAGGCCCCGTGCTGATCACCGGCGGCGCCGGCTACATCGGCAGCCACGCCGTCCTGGCGTTCCGCGCCGCCGGCTACCCGGTCGTGGTGCTGGACGATCTGTCCACCGGCCGGCGCCGCAGGGTGCCCGAAGGCGTACCCTTCGTCGAGGGCGACGTGGGGGAGGCCGCCACGGTGCGCCGGCTCATTCAGGCGCACGACATCGCGGCGGCCGTGCATTTCGCCGGCAGCATCGTGGTGCCCGAGTCCGTCACCGACCCTCTGAAGTACTATCGCAACAATACCTGCGCGAGCCGGGCGCTCATCGAGGCCTGCGTCGAGACCGGCGTGCGTCGCTTCGTGTTCTCGTCGAGCGCCGCGGTGTACGGCGTGCCCGGGACGGTCCCGATCCCGGAGGACGCGCCCACCGCCCCGATCAACCCCTACGGCGCCTCCAAGCTGATGAGCGAATGGGTCCTGCGCGACACCGCGGCGGCCACGGAGTTCGCCTACGTCTCCTTGCGCTACTTCAACGTGGCCGGCGCCGACCCCGAGGGGCGCAGCGGCCAGTCCACGCGGGTCGCCACTCACCTGATCGAGGTCGCCAGCCACGCCGCGCTCGGGCTGCACGACCACCTGGAGATCTTCGGCGACGACTACGACACGCCGGACGGCACCTGCATCCGCGACTACATCCACGTCACGGACCTGGCCGAGGCGCACGTGCTGGCCCTGCGCCACCTCGAGCGTGGCGGCCCCTCCGCGGTGCTCAACCTGGGCAACGAACGTGGCTTCTCCGTGCGCGAGGTCGTCGAGGCAATGCGCCGCATCTCGGGCCGGGACTTTCCCGTGCGGATCGGGCCGCGCCGGCCCGGCGACCCGGCGCGCCTGGTGGCCGACGCGGCGCGGGCGCGCCAGATCCTCGGCTGGCGGCCGCGGCGCGCCGGGCTCGACACCCAGATTTCGGACGCCTGGCGCTGGCACCGGAGCGACCTGAAGACCTCGGCCTCCTGAGACGGCCCGGGCCCGCGCCCTTGCCGGCCGGCAAGAGGCGCCGGGGCCGCTTCGCCGCCACGGCGCCGTGCAAACGCCGCGGCGGCGCGATCCCCCCTGTCCGGTAAGCCAATCTTAACGCGGCTCCACGTTAATCGGTCGGGACGGGCGGTCGAAACCGGGTGCAAGCGCGGGACCCCACGGCCCGGCGAGGCGCAAAGGGTTGACGGCCCGCCGAGGCGCAAAGGGTTAAGGAAACCTGAATGACCCCAGCGGCGCAGCAAACCTCGGCGGCGAGCCTGGCTCCGCGGCGCACCGGCCGCCCCGGCCCCGGCCGCTGGCCGGGCTCGGCTTGGATCCGGGGCGCGCCCCGGCATATTCAAGTGGCCGGCGCCATTGTGCTGGCCTTTGCCGTCACCGTCCTGGCCCTGGGGGCCGCGGTCGGCGCGCCGCTCGTCATTCCGGACGCGCGGGTGAGCATCGTCCTGGGGATCAACGTCGCCCTGCCGCTGGCCCTGGCGATGAGCGCCTACCTGTTCACGCAGAGTTTCCTCATTCTCTTACGCAAGACCGAGCGCTCGCCCGGGGTGATCCTGCGCACTCTCGGCCATGACATGATCCTGCTTGGCTCGTTCGTGCTCGTCACCTACCTGCACTTCAACCTGAAAATGTGGATCCCGTTGATAAACCCGGCCCTCTACGACGCCCAGTACATGGTGACCGACGAGCACCTGCGCTGGCTTATCGACGCGTCCGCCTGGGCGAGCGACGCGATACATTCGGTCTTTTCCGAGGAGGTTCGCTGGTACCAGTTCATATTCCTGTCCATGTTCGGCTTCGCTTTCTGCAGGTTTTCCGCCGTGCGCCACGACGACTACCCGCGCTTTGCCGTGAGCATGCTCTTGATGATAAGCCTGGGGGGCCTGAGCTACCTGATCGCGCCGGCGCTCGGGCCCTTCATCTACGAGGGCGGCAGCAACTCCCCGGCCGCGGACGCCCAGGCGGGCATGTACGCCGCGTATCAGGAGTTCAAGGCGGAGGGTCCCGCTTGGCTCGAGCGACGCGGCGCGGACTACTTCACCGGCGCGCTGGCCGCGATGCCGTCCTTGCATGTCGGCTATGCCAGCCTGATGACGTACTATATGCTGAAGAGCCGGGATTACCTGGCCCCGTTCTTCGTGCTGCTGTGGAGCTGGGTCCTGGTCGATTCCGTTGCGCTGCGGTGGCACTACATCATCGACGCGCCCGTGGGCATGATGCTGAGCGCCTTCGTGATCTGGCTGACATACCGGCTGCTGCCCCGGCGCTCGTGCCAACCGTCCTCGGACGCGCCGGCCTTGGCAAGGCCCGGCTACTCGGCGCCCGAGATCTGAGCCGAGAGCGGGAATAATGGTCGGCCGGGACCCAGCCGTGCGACGGGGTGAGGCGAGGCGAGCGGCC
>JABAHQ010032008.1_pt1 | contig 10050 bp, 8 predicted proteins | sample 7062091 | NCBI WGS metagenome assembly JABAHQ01 (sample SAMN14534359, study PRJNA622989) | marine sediment metagenome | biome: marine biome [ENVO:00000428]; feature: marine pelagic biome [ENVO:01000023]; material: deep marine sediment [ENVO:00002113] | place: India: Gulf of Kutch | collected... | reverse complement strand
AGCCGCGGTCCGGGACGATGAAGACAATCCCAAAAAAGGAAGGAACCCCAACCCAACCTCATACGGGCCCGTCGGCCCGGAGAAACCGTCGGGGAGAAGAAAAACAGTCGCCATCCCCGCCGCCCCGGCCCACCCGGCGACGCGGCTTCCTCGAGGACCCAGGGGAAATCCTGGAATGCTCCGCCTCCCGAAAAAGGTCGGCCTGAAACGAGAAGGCAGCCCCAGGAAAATCATCCGCAGAACCCGGACCCCTTTCGTTTGCGGATGGGAGCCACCCCTGTTTCCCAAACGACCCGGCCGACCTTTGCTTGAATGGTTCAAGAAAAACCTGCAAGATTTAAGAGCTGTCGAAGGGTTCCCCCCGGCCTCGGCCCCTCGCCGAAACCGGGCCTGAACCTAAAGGCCCTTGCTTGAAGCCAACAACTCGGTCCGGGAAAACCCAAGACCCACCCAAGGGGTTTGAAAGGAATTTTTACTTTTCCTTTGAAGAACCGCTTTCCTGTCGACATCGAAATTCCGAGGGACGTCCCTTTCATCTCTCGGGAAAAGAAAACTTTTATGGGCTTGTCGGGGGCGAGTGGAACGTCGGTCGCGGAGCTGCCGTTTCCATCTTCCGCTCCTGGGGATGAGATAAAAAAGGCACCCCCTTCCCATTTGAGGCGCCCCCAACCTGGCAAAAGCTCGGAAAAAGGCCTAGCCGCCTCCTTCAAAAATTCTGACCCGATTGGACTATTTCAAAGCTTCAACTTTCGGATTTCCGAAAAGTTTGAACCATAATTAAACGATTTTTCGGAAAATTTCAATTCTTATTTTTAAATTTTATAGAAGGGCCAATAAAATTAAACCCTTCCAAATAATTCGTCCCCGGGGGGAAACGCAAGGGACAAGGAGGGAGGTTACGGGGAAAGGTTCAGAACCACGGTATGGCTCACCTCGCCGCCAGGGGGGAGTTCCAGGTGCCGGTGGGCGAGCAGGCAGGACCCCTGGTAGGTGCGTTCAAATCCGTCCTCGGACTGAGAAATGGTTTCCACCGGGTAGCGCCAGACATTGAGGTGCGGGGAAAACGTGAGGGTCAGTTGAAACCCGGACCAGTCGTCCCGCAGGCCCAGGGTCTCCACGTCATCCAGGATCCCTTCGCTGCGGAGTTGCGGTTCGACCAGCTCGCGGCCGGGACAGAAGAAATACCGGTCCTCGGCATCGCCCGCGAGCAGGCTGAAGTTTAACTCGACGCCCCACCACACGGTGAGGGGCCGCTCGTTCCGGTTGCGAAAACGGTAGCGAACCTGGATAGACGCCCGATCCGGCCAACAGGTGAATTCTTTTTCCACCAACACGGGCTTGGGTTTTTTGTGTTGGACGACGGTCCCCTCGCGAGTCAGTCGAAAGACGAACGGTTTTTCGGGATCCGGTTTTCCCGATTCCTCCCGCGCAAAGGCCCCGGACACAAAATCCCCCTGCTCCTCGAACCGGCACTGCTTGAAGGTCTCCAGGGTGGTGTCGGGACCGAGGAAGTGATCGAGAAAGGAAAATTTCTCCCACCGGTCGAAAAACAACTGGTTTTGCAGGTCCGCCTCCTTGGATTTGACCCGGTCGTGGATGGATCGGGGTTGCTCGACTTCGTCCGCGTCCTGCCCGGCCGACTCGATCAGGATTTTGTGATACATCTCCTCCCGCCGGCGCAGCACGTTGCTGACATTGAAACAGGCGGGACGGTAATCCAGTTCCACCAGAGACCCGCCGTACCCGGGGGCAAAATAAGCGATCAGGGTTTCATTGCTGAAAATGATTTCCTCCCGTCCGTCCAGGTTGTAGTCCACCCGGTCCACGAAGACCCGGCGGCCCGCCGCCCGGTCGGCCTTGTTTTCCGCGGCGATCAGGTTCTGGTACAGGGCGTGGCGGAGGTAATTGAGGTACAACCCCCCGAACAGGCCGTGCCACTGGGCACAGTTGCACTGGGCCCGGTACAGGTCCTGCAGGGCGCCGCTGTCCCGCCGGTCTTTTTCGGGCATCGCGTTCACCCGGCGGCTGACGATGAGCATTTTTTTGTGCAGTTGATTGCTCTCCTCGTACTTGGTCAGAAAATTGTCCCAGTGCCCGCCGCGCAGGAAGATCTTGTACCGCTCCTCGGGGATCCCTTTATCCGCCAATTCCTGTTTCAATCCGTGGAATTGCCAGGCCGCCTCGGGCGGCAGCGACCATTCCATCATCTCGTCGTAGGAGGCCATGGGCAGGTAGGCCCGGCCCGTGGGCGAATGCGTATCGATGAACTCGCTGAACGTCATCGTTTCCACCCAGTCGGCGTTTTCCTGCAGGGTGGTGAAGAAGCGGTCGAGCCATCGCTCGGTGTAGACCCACTGGTAGGTCTCCGGCCAGCTGCCGAATTTTTCGCCGTCGTCGGCATAGGTGACGCCCTCGAACCCCAGCTGGTCTTTCGCCCGGCGCAGGATTTTCGTCGTCTCCTCGGGAAGCTTGAAGGGAATGGCGTAGCGGAGGGATTTGAGGATGGGAAAAATGTACAGGGGATGCCCCAATTTTTCCGTCACGTAATAGCCGTGGATCCGGGATTCCTCGAGACCGGAATAATAGAAATGAGTGTCGTCGATGAGGGTGTACTCGATCCCGGCCTGGTGCAGCAGACGCGGGAGTTCCGGGGTCCAGATGCGCTCCGCCAGCCAGAGGCCCCGGGGCTGGGCTCCGAATTCTTCGCGGATGAAGTCGTTCATCATCCGGATCTGGCCGATGGCATCCTCTTCCGGAAGAATCGACAAAAGAGGCTCGTAAAACCCGCCGCTCAAAATTTCCAGCCGCCCGGCGTGCACCAGGTCCCGAACGCGTTTTAAAAAATCCGGGTGATGCTCTTTCAGCCACTCCAAAAGCGGCCCGGTGTAATGGACAGCGGTTTTGAGTCCCGGGAACTTCTGCAGCACCTCCAGGTAGGGGCGGTAGCACTTCTCGAAGACGTCCTCGAACACGTGATCGAAATTTCCCACCGGCTGGTGGTTATGGATGCCGAAAAGGAACTTCAGAGTTTTCATAAATCCGGGCAGGACAAAATATCGAAACCGGTCCGGGGTGCGGAAACCGGTCCGGTTGCAGATGGATCCACGAATGCCCCGGGCCGCCGCGGCCCGGGTTGGGGACCGGGCGGCGGCGCGGGCACGGTTCAGACGCCCGCGGGATACCCCAGGCCGGGCGCATCGAGCGAATCGTCGCCGGTCGGCGCCGCGGGTTCCAGCATTTTCAAGGTATACAATTTATAATACAGCTCTTCGCGGCGCATCAGTTCTTCGTGACGGCCTATTTCCACCACCCGCCCCCGGTCGAGCACGACAATCTTGTCGGCATTCTGCACCGTGCTCAACCGATGGGCGATGATGAGCGTCGTGCGGTGCGCCATCAACCGCTCCAGGGCTTCCTGGATCAGCGACTCCGACTGGTTGTCCAGGGCCGAGGTGGCTTCGTCGAGCACCAGGATCCGGGGATCCTTGAGGAGCGCCCGGGCGATGGCGATGCGCTGGCGTTCGCCACCCGAGAGCTTGACTCCCTTTTCGCCCACCCGGGTGTGGTAGCCGGCCTCCAGCTGAAGGATGAAATCGTGCGCGTTGGCCGAACGCGCCGCCGCTTCCACCTCCTCCTCGGTGGCCTCCAGTTTGCCGTAAAGAATGTTTTCCCGGACGGACCCGCCGAAAAGCAGCGTTTCCTGCGGCACCAGGGCGACCTGGTTCAAATATTCGTTCAGGTCCAACCGCCGGAGGTCGTGTCCGTCCACGCGGATGGCGCCGGCATCGGGATCATAAAACCGGTGCAGCAACTGGATGAGGGTGGACTTGCCGGCCCCGCTCGGGCCCACCAGCGCCACCGTTTCTCCGGTCCGGATTTCGAAGTCGACCGCGTGAAGAACAGGCCGGTCCTTCGAGTAACCGAAGGTGACGCGGTCGAACTCGATCCGGCCTTCCATGCGGGGCAGGGAGATGGGGTGTTCCGGGCTCCGGATTTGGGGCGGCGTCTCGAAAATTTCATTCACCCGGCGGATGGCGCCCAGGGCTTCCTGGATTTGGGTGTACAGGCGCACGAAAGTGCCGATGGGGCCCGCGATGATGAGCCCGTAAAGGAAAAAGGCCGCCAGCTCGCCCGGGGTGGTGGCCCCGGTCATCACCTGCTTGCCTCCGTACCAGATGAGGGCCGCCGAGACCAGAAACGTCAAACACAGGATGAACGGACCGAAAAACGCGGAAATCCGGATTTTGGCCACGGCGTCGTCGAAGGCCGCCTCGATGTCCCGGGTGAACCGTTGCTTCTCGTAGTCCTCCCGGGCATACGATTTGACGACTTTGATGGACGACACCGTCTCTTCCAGCACCACCACCGCCTGCGCCAACCGGTCCTGCACTTTTTCCGACAACCGGCGAAGCCGCCGCCCGAAAACCCGCGCAAACAGCATGAGGGGGGGAAGCACCAGCAGGATCAGTCCGGTCAGTTTCCAGTTCAGGTAAATGATGATCGCCAGCGCCCCCAGCAAGGTGATGGTCTGCCGGAGGACCGCCACCGGAAGGGTGATCAAGGCGTTCTGAATAACGGAAATGTCGTTGCTCATCCGGGACAGAATTTCTCCCACCCGCCGTTCCTGGAAAAACCGCAACGACAACTTCTGGATATGGGAAAAAAAGTCGATGCGAAAATCCGTGGTCACCCGGTGCCCCACGAACCCGAATATGTAATTGTGGGTCACCGCGAACACCAGCTGGAACAGAATGATGAGGACCAGGTCTTGCGTCAGGCTGTCCAGCATCCCGCTGTCCTTCATCACCATCACCGCGTTGATCATGTTGCGCACGATCAACGGCAGAATCAGGTTGACGACGGAGGTGAGCGCCAGGCAGAGAAACGCGAAGATCAGGCTTTTTTTATAAGGACGGGCGTACTTTAATATTTGAAGAAACTCTTTCATGAACCGTTCAAATCCAAATCTCGCTCCAGGCCGTACTTTTCCGCCCCGGTCCCGCAAACGAACGGACCGGACGGAAGCGCTACGGGAAGAATCGACAATCCTCTAGAATCCAGTCAAGTCGGCTATATTAACCCGTTACTCCCTGCAATTCAAATCCTATCGGGACCTCCCCGGCCGCCTCCGGGAATCCGGGTGGCTCGCCCGCGCCCGGCTCCCTTGTACGGATCCCCCTATCGGCCTCCAAATTATTTTTTCTCAAACTCTATTAAAGATTTTCCAAAATCCTCCGTAAAGAGGAAAGGGTAGGTTGTTGATATCATTCTTGGAGGACTTGAGCCTTTCATTTCAATGAGTTATATGGGAAACCTTTGAAAAAACCTCGAATCCGCGAAACAGAGGATCGGTTTGATCCGAGGTGAGAAATCCTTATGGACAACGACAGCATCCATCCGATACAAAAAACAGAGAATTCGCCCCAGAGGCCGCGCCCGCCCCAGACGGGATCCCGGCGTCCCCACCCGCCAGCGATTGATAGCCAACCGACCATTTCCAAAGACACGGTTTCTCTTTCCAGCCAGGGCAAACAGGCCCTGGCCCAATCGCGCCCGGGCGGGGAGAAGGAACCGCCCTCGCCGGATGCGGGGCTTGCGGCCGAGTCCCGGAAAACCGAATCCCAACCCACCCTCACCATCCTGGGCGTGAACCCCAACCAGCGGCGCAAGTTCGATTTGACGGATCATCATGACGTGGTCATGAAGATCGTCGATAAAAAAACCCAGGAAGTCGTCAAGCAGGTGCCCTCGGAGCAGGAATTGAAAATCCGGGAAGCGATTCGCGAGGTGGTCGAAAAATTGGAAAACCAGAACGGGGAGGGTTGACGCCCCCCGAACCCGACAGGAGCACGCGCATGGAAATCCAAAGCCTGGGAAACATCCGTTCCCTTACCCACCCCGCCGCCGAGCGGCCGGACCCGGAAGAAGGCTCGGCCCGAAGCACGGGCTCGGACAGCACGGGGGCTCCGCCTTCCCTCAGCGGCGATTCGGAGGAGAGCCTGATCCCGCCCCCCGCGCCTTCGGGAAAACTTCCCACGGAAGAGGGGACCGCCGGCCACGTCCCGGAACAAACCCGGGGGGGCACGGTGAATTTTTCGATTTAATCAAAAAGTCGAGTCAGTTTTTTCCCCAACAAAACCGCGTGAAGGCCTTCCCGTTGGGCGGGAAGGTCTTTTTATTTGCCCAGGGCTGCGGACGCCTGCAGCGATTTCATGAACCGGGTCTTGATCTCCTCCGGCGAGTGCGTCACCCGCCCGGTGCCCGGCTGGAAACTCGGTGCCACGTCCACCAGGAGAAAACTCGGTCCCTCCGATTCCCTCAACTCGAGGAACGCCGGTTCCAAATCTTCGTGGCGGCTCACTTTCCTCGTGTGGCGGTACCCGGCGCTTCGAGCCACCTCGTCCAGGGGAACCTGGGGAGAGATCGACCGCTGCTTGCCGGTGGACTCGTAAACCTGGTTGTCGAAAACCACGTGAAGGAAATTTTCGGGCGCGGCGGCGGCGATCATGGCGAGCGTGCCCAGGGCCATCAGCACGTTGCCGTCGCCGTCGAACACAATCACTTTCTTCTCCGGCCGGCCCATCGCCACCCCCAGGCCGATGGAGGACGCCAGCCCCATCGACCCGATCATGTAAAAATTGCCGTCCCGGTCTTTCAAGCGGAAGGATTCCCGGCAAATGTAGCCGTTGGCGTGGATGACCGCCTCCTCCCGCAGCAGGGGAATCAAGGTTTCGAACGCCTCAGTGCCCGTCATCGAACAACCCTTTCCGCACCAGGAAGGTGAACGGCTTTTCCGCGCGCATGTGCTCGCGCGCCGCTTGCAGGAGGTCCGATCCGTTGTCCCGGGTCAGGATCCCGTAGTCCATGCCCGCGGTTTTCAGCAGGTCTTCATTGATTTCGCCCATGATGAGATGTTCCGGCGCGTCTTTTCCCCCGCATCCCCGCCAGCTCATGATCACCAGAACGGGAATCTTGTAGATCAGGTTCAGCGAGGTGAAAGCGTTCAGGGAATAGCCCAGCCCGGAGTTCTGCATCAGCAGCACCGGCCAATTCCCGGCCAGGTAAACCCCCGCGCACAAGCCCACCGCGGCATCTTCTCGAACCGCGGGGACGTAGGGAATATCGGAATCGTTCTCGAGACAGGCGATCAGGCCGGAAAGGAGGGAACACGGGACCCCGGTAAAGAACCGGAATCCCGAGTCGGTCAATTGACCCAGGAATTGTCGGGAAAAGGACATGGGCGATTCGGACCGGTCACCAGTTTTCAATGATCCGTTCTCCGCCGTACTTCATCTGCAGATCGTGCAGGAGCTTGATGTATTCCACGATCCCTTCCCGGCCTTTGAACGTCACCCCCAATTCCCGGGCCGCCTGGTTGGACATGGGCACGCCTTTTTCGCCCATCACGCCTTCCACCTCGCCGAAGGAGTCGATGGTCTCGGCGATCATCTTGGCCAACTCCAGATTGTGAATGTGGCCGTCCACCAGGTGGTAGACACGGCCGGCGGCGTCCTTGTTGCCGATCACCTTGAGGATGCTCTCCACGACGGCATCCACGGAAACGTACTTGGTGCTTCCCTTCACATCGACGTTGTAATTCGTGGCCAGGTAATCGATGGTGCGGAACCATTCGGATTTATCGATCTGGGGCCGGACGCCGTACATGGTGACGGGGCGCAGAATGGTCAGGTCGAACGCCCGGCTTCTTCCGTAAAAAAAGCAGAACGCCTCGATGGCCGACTTGATGGAGCCATACAACGTTCCCGGACGCACCGGGTGATCTTCATCCAACGGATGGTCCTCGTCCACGGCCGGGAGCACCTGCCCGAACACCGCACAGGCGCTCATAAAAATGAATTGCTTGACCCGGGCCTTCTTGGACGCTTCCAAAAGGTCGAACGACCCGTCCACGTTCACCCGCATCAATTCTTCCGCCGTTTGCGCCGGGCCGGGGTAATGCGCCAGATGAATCACCACCTCCGCGTCTTCCACCAACCGGGCCAGCGATTCCTTATCTTCCATCCCGCCGATGATGTAATCCACATCCTCGTAGGGTTTGAGGTGTTCGAGCACGCTTTCTTCCCGAATCAGCGCCCGGATATTGGGTTGTTCCCCCAGAGCGTTTTCCGTATAAAGTTTCTTCACCAAGTGGGATCCCACCATTCCCGTGATCCCGGTCAACGCGATATTCATTTCATCCTCCCTGGATATTTCCACGACGGCGGTTGGGGATGCCAGGACGCGAAGGGAGCGTGCCGGAAAATCCCGCCCCGACGGGGCTCGTGACTCGCCTTGAAAAAAGACCGCTCCCCGCCGCGCGCCGGGGGTTCTCCCCCCCGACCGTCCGGACGGAGTTTTGTCCCTGATTTATTAAGGGTTTCTCATTATGAAAAGAGGGCCAAATGATGTCAACCCGTTTTTGGCGCGGCGGAGGGAGCGAGGGGTCCCCCTCGACCCGGTTCTTGAAAAAAACCCCGGCCCTCGGCCCGGGGGGCTGCAGAGGCCGGAAATCTAAAGGTGTCGAATCGCCGCCTGGGCCGCCGCCAGAATGGCCGCCGGCACGCGGAAGGGAGAACAACTCACGTAATCCAGGCCCACCCGATGGCAAAAATCGATCGAGGGAGGATCGCCCCCGTGCTCCCCGCAGATGCCCAGGTGGAGTTTGTCTTTCACGGATTTCCCCTTTTCCACCGCCACCTCGACCAGGCGCCCGACGCCCGACTGGTCGAGAGACACGAAGGGATCTTCCGTAACGATGCCGCGTTCCAGGTAATCCGGCAGGAAACTGCCCGCATCGTCCCGGCTGAGACCGAAGGTGGTCTGCGTCAGGTCGTTGGTGCCGAAAGAGAAAAAATCCGCTTCGGCGGCGATTTCGTCCGCCGTGACCGCCGCCCGCGGCAGCTCGATCATGGTGCCGATCTTGTAATCCAGCTTCACCCCGGCCTTTTGGATCCCCTCTTCCGCCACCTCGACGATCCAATCCCTCACCGCCTTGAATTCGTTCACGTGGCCAACCAGCGGGATCATGATTTCCGGAAGAATCTTCATGCCCTTTTTCACCAGCTTGCAGGCCGCATCCACAATGGCCCGCGTCTGCATGCGGTAAATCTCGGGGAAGGTGATTCCCAGGCGGCAGCCGCGGTGCCCCAGCATGGGATTGACCTCTTTCATGGATTCGATTTTCTTGGTCAACGCCGAGCGGGAGACTTTCATTTCCTTGGCCAGGAGGGAAATCTCTTTCAGGGACGTGGGGAGAAACTCGTGGAGAGGCGGATCCAACAACCGGATGGTGACCGGCAACCCTTCCATGACCTTGAAGATTTCCGTGAAATCCGAGCGCTGGATGGGCAGCAGTTTTTTGAGCGCCTCTTCCCGGACTTTCGGGTTGTCGGCAAGGATCATCTTCCGGACCAGAAGAATCCGCTCTTCATTGAAAAACATGTGCTCCGTGCGGCAGAGCCCGATGCCCTGGGCGCCGAAATCCCGCGCCACCATGGCGTCGTGAGGCGTGTCGGCATTGGCGCGGACGTTGAGCGAACGCAGTTCGTTCGCCCATTTCATGATCTGAGTGAAATGGCTGGTCAGCTTGGGCCGGGTCAGCGGCACCGCGTCCTGGATCACCTGGCCCGTGGTGCCGTCCAGGGTGATGGGGTCGTATTCCTTCAGCACCACCCCGTTCAGGGAGCACCGTTTTTTCCGGGGATCGACATCCAGCCCGGCGCAACCGGCCACGCAGGGCTTGCCCATGGCGCGGGCCACCACGGCCGCGTGCGACGTCATGCCCCCCTTGGCCGTCAAAATGCCCTGCGCCACGTTCATCCCGTGAATATCCTCCGGCGAGGTTTCCCGGCGGACGAGGATGACCTTCTCCTTCTTGTCGGCCATACTTTGCGCATGCTCGGGGGTGAAGACCACTTTCCCCGCCGCCGCGCCCGGGGAGGCCCCCAATCCTTTGCCCAAAATCTTCGGCTTGACCTTGGGATCGATCATGGGATGGAAGATCTGGTCCAGCTGGTTGGCGGGAAGCCGCATGAGCGCCTCCTGCTTGCT
>JABAHQ010001584.1_pt8 | contig 10051 bp, 7 predicted proteins | sample 7062091 | NCBI WGS metagenome assembly JABAHQ01 (sample SAMN14534359, study PRJNA622989) | marine sediment metagenome | biome: marine biome [ENVO:00000428]; feature: marine pelagic biome [ENVO:01000023]; material: deep marine sediment [ENVO:00002113] | place: India: Gulf of Kutch | collected... | reverse complement strand
GGCGCAGAAAGGTCTCTCCGTCCACCACGTGATCCTGGATTTTGGTGGAGGTCATGACCAGGGCCACGGCAGCGGCATATTGGGCCGCTGCGCTGTCGGGCGCGGTGACTTCGGCCTTGAAATGGCTGCGTAGGGGACAATGACTGGTGTAGCGTTGTGGGGGCGCGGGGTTTTGTGCTTCACACAGGGCTGAAATCAAAGCGGCATCGTAATTGGTCGCCAGCCGTGAAAGGTGACCGGCCCTACCCCGCAAAGCCAGACAAACTCCACAGAGATGTCCCAGCCATTCCTGTCGTTCCGCAGTTTTCATGGCGCAACTAGTGCCTTTGAGGATACCAAACATCCACCTTCCTCCTTAAAGATTTATTCAGATACATCAACTTTCCCCCTTAAAGTGATTCTAAATGCTGGTATTGAGCCAAACGTTGCAAAAAGGTCAGATAGGCAGCAATAGTCCAGCCGAATCCTTTAAGCACCCCATAATAGCCCCCCTCAATCTGCTGATCAGCAGCATAGGGACTTTTTTCGTGAAATCCACCGCTGCGGGCGAATTCAGCCTCAGCCCAACGGATCCATCTGGCCTGGTAACTCAAGGCATCCTGGGCAAAGGCATCTGTTTCGCTCGTACTGTAACGCAGTAACCCCTCAGTGGCAATTAGCATAAGGGGCGGCCAACAATTTTCCTCCCATTGGAAGGTCCATCCCTGGGGGGCAGTTTCGATTGAGCCGCCTGCCCGCAGGGCTTTGCTGGTGGCCGCCAGGCCATAATCGCCGGCGTAAAAATGGGCCAGGTTTTGCCGGGTCACCTCGGCCTGTTGGGGGGTGGCCAGGCCGACAAACAAGGGCCATATCTCCGCCCCCAGATCGCCGTAGCGGATGGGGCCTTCATCCTCTGGCCTGAGCGAATAATTGCGGAACCCCCGCCAGCGCCCCTCAGCCAGCCAAAACAGGCGCTGGCAAGCCTCCCCTAAGTCGTCCTGTAAGGTTTTGTATAGGCTCGCCCGCTCGGCGTCAGGCCGAAAGGTTTGATAATACCGGGCCAGACGGCCTAAAACGCCGTACAAGATGGCGTTGACCTGAACAGGCAAATAATGCTCGCCATAGGCCGCCGTGACCCAATTGTGATCTTTGCCATCTTCACAGCCGACCAGCAGGGGATGATAATGGATCGAGGTGTGCCTGGTGATACAGGGGCCGTATTGATTGACCAAAGCCGAAGTTTGGCGCGGATTTTTCTTGCCCGTAGCGTGATCCCACCATTCTTTGACCAAATCTTGTTCGACTATGCGCATGACCCTATCAGACCAGGCGCCGGGGGGGACGCCGGCCTCAAGCAGATCAAAGACCCCCAACGCCTCCAGGGGTGGCTGCGCATGCGATAGAAACCAGGTGGTCAAAGCGTTAGGGATACGACCATAGTCTTGAAAGACATCGGCCAGGTTCAACAATTGGTCAATCGCCAGGTCATAGGCCCCGGCGATGATTAAGGTTTTGTTTTGAAAAAAGGTATCCCAGCGGTATCCCTCGGCAAAGTCAAAGGTTCCACCCTCGGCCGCGCCACTGGGGGCCAGGAAAGGTCGCCGGGCCAGATTTTGCCCTTTGCCCATTTCAGCCCGGTAGGGCACTTCAAAGGTAGAACGAGCCAGGAACTCAACGATGTAGGTAAAAATATCAGCCCGCTTTCTGCGGGCTGTTACCACCACCGGATCGCTACCCGGCAGTGTTTTTTCAGCCAGGGCCTCTGCTTGCTCGGTAGGAGTCTGGCCAAGGTAGTGATACAGGTCTGGTCGCGGTTTTGGCGATACGATCGGTTCAAGACCGACCATCTGTCGTAGGCGTTCGATAGCTGACATCATACAACTTCCACTTTCGAAAAAACGGGTTATTGGAGATGGATTGTAATTCTCTCTCGCCGGCAGTCAAGGTGCACCAGGAAGAGGTTCACACCTTGTACAATAGATCTATATACCTTTTCAGCAGTTCGCTCACGATCCCTCTGAATGGCAGGGTGGCAGCCATGCCGTACACCGGAGCCATGCCACCTGGCTCATCTGGGTGCAACTTGACATAGGCCACAGCCGAGACCAGATCGTTGATGAACCGTTCGGCAACACCCGGTTGAGTGTGCCTCAGGGTTACACAGAGATGAACACACGGCGGATGGTGGAGACCGTTTAGACTCCAGCCCCGCCCGGTCATATAGTCCATAACCCGGTAAATGTCCAGTGTCTTCGAGGCAAAGGCGATGACCCACAGGGGATCGCCCAACACGTAGAGATCTGGAATCTGGACAATCATCTTTTTAATGAATGAAGCAGTTTCCAGGATACGCTTGGTCGCCGCCAGATACCCCCGCTCGCCCAGCGAGATCATGGCCGCCCAGCAGACCGCGCTCAAAGCGCCAGGACGACTGCCAGCCAACGTAGGGGAGAAATAAAGCCCACCCGGCCAATCGGCGGCGGTGTAATATTGGTAGTGGCGCAAGGATCGACCGCGATACAAAACGACTGAGGTCCCTTTAGCGGCATAGCCGTATTTGTGGGTATCAACGGAGATGGAGGTTACGCCGGGCAGTCTGAAATCAAAGGCCGGCACCTGATAGCCCAATTTCTCGGCCCAGGGCAGGATGAAGCCGCCTAAACAGGCATCCGTATGAAAGCCAAGCCCGTGTTTTCGGGCCAGTTCCGAGAGTTCGGCGATCGGATCGATGATGCCGTGGGGGAATGAGGGGGCGGAGCCAACGAGCACTATCGTATTTTTGGTAATCGCCTGTTCGGTTGCGGCCACATCAGCCCGGTAGTTCGTATCCACAGGGACGCGGATCAGCTTGATGTTGAAATACTGAGCCGCTTTATCGAAGGCAGCGTGGACGGTTGAGGGAGCGATCATTTCGGGCCTGGTGATTTTTTTCCGGTCTCTGGCCCAGTCGCGATAGGTTTTCATGGCCAGCAAGATACTCTCCGTCCCGCCGGAAGAAACAACGCCGCATACTTCATCCTCTACATGCGCCCTGTTATCGATCTGCTTTGCGCCCAGCATATTGGCCGTCATGGATACGATTTCGGCCTCAAACTTCGTCGTGCTCGGCCATAGATCGGCATGCAGGGGATTGCTTTGAGAATTGATGGCGTATATCCTGTTCAGAAAATCAATGTAGTCGGTATCGCCGTGATAGACTGCCCCCGAGACGAAGCCATCGCGCCAGCGAGACTCCTCCAGGGCTTTCAGAGTTGCCATCTCTTGAATAATTTCTTCCTTGTCGCGGCCGATCTCAGGAATGCAAGCATAGGTGGCAAAATCGCCTCGATATGGTTTGAGGGTGTCCTCCAATTCCGCCATCAACACGTCGTACTCGGCCTGCAATTTCTTGTTCACCAGGGGAATAGCGCGAAGATATTTTTCCAGGCTTGAAATAAGATGGGGATTGACTCGTTCCAGTTTGTTGAGTACAAAATTCAGCATGTCCGTCTCGCTCACGGCTATCTGTTCAGGCGGGTATAAATTTTTTGGTTGCGCTTGTAGATATGCATGAATTCGCGGAACAATTCATCATAGAGCTGGCGATTGGCCGGATTTGGCTCGTAGGTATGGGCTATTTGGGTACGAGAGGCCACGTCCTCGAAGGTGGTGTATCCTAAGGCCACGGCGGCTAAAATAGCCGCACCGCGCAGGTTGGCCTCGACGGGGGCTTGGACCTGTCTGATGGAGCGATTAAGCACATCGGCGTGAATCTGGCACCAGATATTTGAGTTGGCCCCACCGCCGACGATATTGATTGCCTCCAGGCGCTGCTTGATAAATTTCTCCACGTAGCCGAGTAGCCACCTCGTATTGTAGGCCACGCCTTCAAAGACAGCCCGAATGAGTTGGGCGCGGGTGTGGCGCAGCGAGAGGTTATAAAAACCGGCTCGAAGGTTATAGTCTTCCACCGGGGTCCGCTCCCCATTGAGCCAGGGGGTAAAAATGATCTTGTCGCTGCCGGCAGGAACTTGCTCAACGATTCGATCAAAAATCTGATAAACATCTGGCCGTTTAGCCGGCGGGGTCAATTCATCTTGATGATAAATAAGGTTATCCTTCAAAAAAGATAGACAGGCCCCGGCCGTCTCCTGCTCGTTGGCGACAAAATATCTTCCAGGGATCGCCGAGGGGAGAGAGGCTATGTTATGCAGAAGGTCCGTTTTTTTAAAGGGGACGTGGCAACTCAGCCAGGAGGAGGTGCCAATATAAAGGTGAGTCTGGTAATCGCCCACTGCCCCCGACCCCAGGGCGGCCGATTGAATATCAGGCGTGCCCATCACCACCTGGACCTTTTCGCTCAGCCCCAATTCGGCCGCGACTTCCGGCTTAAGGGGACCCAAGATGTCCACAGCCCGTTTTAAGCCGGGCAATTTATCCCGGTCGAGGGTGGACCATTTGATTAATTGATCATGGTAGTTGATGTTAGCGATATCCCGGTTGTCGGTGACCCAGTGAAGGGTGATAGAGTCATAGGAGGCGGCAAACTTGCCGGTCAGCCGCAGGTTTAGATAATCTTTTGGCTCAAGAAACTTATAGGTCTCCTGGTAGATCTCGGGGTACTCATTTTTTATAGTCAAGATATGGGCGATCGAATCTTTGCCTGAACGGGTCGGTATGCCGCCGGTCAGTCGCAGCCAGGTCAACAATTTTCCGAGGCCATAGCCTTCGATCTTAATCAATCCAGCGGTGATTTGTTTAACATAAGGCGCACCACGAGAGTCCAACCAGATGATGGCGTTCATCAGGGGGTTGCCTGCCCGATCAACGGCCACGGTCCCCGACCATTGGCCGGTACAACTGAGGGCCACCACATCGTCAATGGGAACCAGGTGTTTTGCCAACAGCCGCTTAGTGGCTTGCTTGATCGCCCGCCACCAGTCGGCCGGGTTTTGCTCGGCCCCGCCGTTGGGCAGGAGGAAGAGAGGGGTTTCTTCAAACTCACAAGCAACAACTTCACCGTAAGAAGAAACTAAAGCTACTTTAGGCCCAGAAGTACCCAGATCAATGGTCAAGATGTATTTATTACCGTCGGCTGACACGTTTATCTGCTACGCCTCGGCTGTCCCTGCAACCCACCTGCCTAATCTCAAGCATCTGATAGGCTATTGAGCACGCTGGCGAATTTATCCGTCGCCTCCGCTAGAAAATACGTGTATTGATCTCGATCTATAACGACACGTTGGGCCGGTTTATCGCCAACCGTCTGCGCGGCGTTGATGAGTTGTCTGTACGACCGCACGGAACGCTCAAGCGAGACAAACGTTAGCCCTGAAAAAGGCTCAATTAGGGTAGATGGCTGCCGGATGGTATTTACAAAGGAAACAATGGCTATAAGATCATATCGTTCAATATTCGCCCTAATTAAAGCCCGCAACTCATCTTGAGTCAAATTACCGGGGTTGACCACCGGCAACGCATCACTGTGAAGACGGACATAACGATCAAGCCACAAATGAGCGTAATAGCCATCGATGAAAGACCGCTGCCGGAGATCGCCGCTTTGACGGGTTATACAGGCTACGTCCAGAAAACGCTCTAAATCAATCTCCTCTTCTGGGCCAATAAAGTGGTAAAGGCGAAAACTCTCATCATCTCCTTGCTCAAAGCAATCGGCAGCAACACTGCCCGATACAAAATAGAAGGAGTCATAAGGTGTTTCAAGTTTAGGGAGAAGCAAGCGCGCAAAATGGACGTGGGTACTGATGCCGGGCACTGATCCGGCTCCTTTGGGTTTAGCTATTGAAACCAACCGCTGTCCCGGCAAATGCTCTGCGTACAAACGTCTCTAGCGGAGTCAAGGTTACGCCGAAGGTCGAGGCGGTCTCGCTCATATCAAGATAGGTTTCGAAGGTTTCCAGCAGGGGCATCATCAGAGCCAGGCTTTCGGGGATGAGCGGCACTTGTTGATCTGGAGCAACATATCTCAGGGGCAGTTCCTGACCTATAATCTGCCCAACTACTTTGACCACTTCGGTCCAGGAATATGACTTCGGTCCGCCGATCAGAAGACACCGATTTCTCGCCGCTGGATTATCCACCGCAGCGGTGGCAAAAGCGGCTACGTCTAAGGCGGAGACAAAGGCATGTTTATGGTCACCCTTACCAACCAAGGTGACAGGCTGACCGGCCCGCAAAGGTATACCGACGACCGTCTCGATCCAAACCTCCATGAAAAGGTCCGGCAAGAGAATGGTGTAGAACATCCCCGTATTTCGGAGATGGTATTCGCACCTGGCCTTGAACTTAAAGAAGGGGTGCGAACTACGGACGTTGCTCCCATAGGCAGAGGTGTAAATGAAGTGTCTGACACCGGCAAGCTTGGCCACGTCAATCAAGCCCAGGGTACCATACAAATCAACACTTTCCAAAGTATCATCGTCACCATCCTGAAGGGAACTGGCCGCGTTGATCACGGTTTCTATCCCGGCGCAGGCTTCGTGCAACGAGGCACGATCTTTTAAATCGCCAATAACTAGGCTAACACCGGCCTCGACCAAGGGCTGATAGTTTGAATGAGGCCGCACCAGGATACGTACTGACTTACCTTTTTCTAATAACTGTTGAGTAATCATACCACCGAGAACCCCGGTGGCGCCAACAACCAATATCATTAAATTAATACTCCTTACTATAAGCCAAAACTCCCCCTATGATGAGTTTAATCTAAAAGGAGGCGCGGAAATAGTGACAAATGTCACCATTAAAGCAGACAAATGACACAGTTATAACCAAAAAAAGACCCCGCCATTTAAGCGGGGTCCCAGGTTATTCAAATGGGTGTATTTCAAATGGATCGAAGGCTGTAGCATAGCCCCTTGTGGGCGTTATCGCTGGCCTAAAACGGGCACAAGGCCCTACACTACGACTGAAATGAAACACACCCTATTCAAATTTGTTACTCACCAAGCACAACCAGGATCACCCGGCGATGCTATATTCATACCGCCCACGCACGGGGTCATTTTCTGCATAACGGCTGAAACGAAAGAGGTAGGGATCAAATTCAGGGGTGCTTTGCCCGGTGAGCATATCGGCGGCCATTAGCCCCACGGCCGGGCCAAGTTTGAAGCCATGCCCGCTGAATCCGGCGCAGATGAAGAATCCACTATCGGGCAGCAGTTCGTCAATGATTGGGTGCCAATCCGGGGTAATGGCGTAGAGGGAGGCATAACCACCGGTGCTGTGGCTATGTTCCATAACCGGGTAGCGCCGGACGAGTCGTTCGCCGCTATCCAAAACAAACTCACTATCGACTTGTTCGCTGAAGCCATCTGGGTTGACCACAGCATCCGCTTCAGCGGGGTCAATTAAGCCCACCAGAGTTAAGCTGCCGGTTTCAGGGCGGAAGTAGGTGGCGTGGATGAAATCGGCGACGACGGGATGGGGGGCTTCATAGCCGGCCGGCCGGCGAAAGAAAGCGACCTGTACCCGACAAGCATTAATAGGCGCTTCTGCGCCAACCATCCTGGCCACCCGAGCGCCCCACGGGCCGGCGCAGTTCAGGACTATGGGCGCAGCGAACGTTTCTTTGGGGGTATCAACGCCGGTAACCTTGCCACCGGCGAAGCGAATCCCGATCACTTCCGTATCCTGAAAAATTTTGGCTCCCAGGCGTCGGGCGGCTTCAGCATAGGCATTAACGGCCAGATATGGGTCGGCGTAGCCGCTCTCAGGCTCGTAGGCGGCGGCAACCAGATCGGCAGCCTCTACGCCGGGCATAATTTCTCGCAGCGCCTCAGGGGAGAGCAATTCTGTTTGAATACCAACCCTCCGCTGCAGGTTCACATTGGCTTCTAATCCCTCTTTATCTTTCGCCGCTACCAAGGCCACGAAACCGGTCTGGGTGAACCCGCATTCACCCCCCACCTGTTCGGCAAAATCCCGAAAAACACGCAAGCTATAAAGGGCCATGCGGGCGGTCAACTCGTTGGAATAGTGTTGGCGAATGATGGCCGACGATTTGCCGGTCGAGCCCGCCCCAATATCTCCTTTCTCCAACACGGCCACCTTCAAACCTCGTTGGGCCAGTTGAAAAGCAGTGCTACAGCCCATAATGCCAGCACCGATGATGATGACGTCGAATGTTTGTGACATTTAATTTCCTCCTTCGTCAATAGCTTAGTAACTTTAGCGTAATACGCAATACGAAATAGGTCGCAGACCACGTATTGCGTATTTCGTATTGCGTATTTTCATACTAGATGGCGTGTCTCCAGGCTCCTGAGGGATCCTTATTAAATTTAGTCCAGTCGCAGTATTAGCCCTTCATCCGGACGACAAGACAGGTTTGACAGATCAACCGGTCCGCTGCGAATCATATCCGTAGCCACAGCAATTGTGGCCTGTGGAGCAACGTGACTGAGGTCGAGGGTGTGAGATTTGGAGCCAAAGTTTAACACAATCAGGAAACGATCCGAGTTGGGCACGCTACGCAGATAGGCGAAAATATCATCTGCTCCCCTACTCTCCCCCCTCTGGGGGGCCGAGACAGACGTGTAGTCACCGACACTGAGGGCCGGCTCTGAACGGCGCAAGTTGGTTAAAGCCCGGTAGAGATTGAGCATAGAGGTGGGATCGGTTTCCTGTCCGGCCACATTACGCTCGGTATAATCAGGGGCCAGGGGGAGCCAGGTTTCAACGCCTGCGGGGGCAAAACCGGCGTTGGGGCCGTCATCCCACTGCATCGGGGTGCGCTCTGGATCGCGGCCGATGAGGTGAGCCAGCTCTGGCTGATTGACCGCCGGCGGGTCCTGGATAGATTCGGGCGGGATGGGCACATTTTCCATCCCGATTTCCTCGCCGTAGTAGGTCGTCGGCGTCCCACGCAAGGTTAATAGAAGCATATTGGCCACGCGAGCCTGGGCAGGGCCAACTCGAGTGGCTACCCGATGCCGGTCGTGATTACCCAGCACCCAGTTGGGCCAGCCCTCCTGGGGTAAAGCCGCTTCATAAGCATCAACCATCTGGCGAACGGTTTGGGCTTTCCAGGTCATCCTGTCAGACAGGTTGATAAGCTGAAAATTAAAGGGGAGATGGCACTCGTCGTAATTTTGGCCGTAATATTTCATCAATTCCTGATTGGGCAAGTAAATCTCGCCAACCATCAGGCGCTCGTCATACTCATCCATCACACGACGCATTTGTCGGATCAGATCGTGGACGCCGGGCAGGTTTTGGGTGTAGATGTGCTGTAATTTCATAAAGGGCACCACGCCATCCCAATCGGGATTGGGGGGTTCGTCTCGAAATTGATCATCTTTTAACATCAGCCAGATTACATCCACCCGGAAACCATCCACCCCTTTGTCCAACCAGAAACGCATAATATCCAGCATGGCCGGCAAAACTTCTGGATGCCGGTAATTGAGTTCCGGCTGTTGTTTCACAAATTGGTGCAGATAATACTGCCCGGTTTTCTCATCGAAGGTCCAGGCCGGGCCGCCAAAAAAGCTCAACCAGTTATTGGGCGGCCCGCCATCAGGCGCAGGATTGCGCCAGATATACCAGTCACGCTTGGGGTTATCGCGGCTGCTGCGACTTTCGACAAACCAGGGATGTTCATCAGAGGTGTGATTGGGTACCAGATCGAGGATCAGTTTCATGCCCCGTCGATGTACTTCAGACAATAGCCGATCAACATCGGCCATAGTGCCAAAGATCGGATGGATGCCAGTGTAGTCAGCTACATCGTAGCCAAAATCGTGCATCGGTGAAGGATAGATGGGGGAAACCCAAATTGCATCGACGTTCAGGCTTTGGAGATAATCCAGGCGTTGGATGATGCCCATTAGATCGCCGATACCGTCGCCATTGCTATCCTGGAAGGAGCGAGGATAGATTTGGTAAATAACACCTTTTTGCCACCAAAGATATGAGTTAGTCATAGTTTTTTCTCCATAGTCAAACCAATGTGCTCAAATGCAGCAGTTCTCATCATACCTTCCCGGAAGCTAAGAGCGCTATTTCTTGACCCAAGCACCGCATGATTTCGACGCTTCGCCTGGCTGAAGGCGCCTCGCAGCTTCCGGGA
>JABAHQ010024888.1_pt4 | contig 10055 bp, 11 predicted proteins | sample 7062091 | NCBI WGS metagenome assembly JABAHQ01 (sample SAMN14534359, study PRJNA622989) | marine sediment metagenome | biome: marine biome [ENVO:00000428]; feature: marine pelagic biome [ENVO:01000023]; material: deep marine sediment [ENVO:00002113] | place: India: Gulf of Kutch | collected... | reverse complement strand
GCGAGCGCCATGCCGTCGCCGGTGTTTATAAGGGCGTTTGTCGTTGTACCGAATACGCGCCCGTAACCGCCGCTTGCGAGTATGAGTGCCTTTGAATGGATGCGGTGGAGCTTGCCGGTGAGTGTCTCAAGGGCTATTACCCCGCGCGCGAGGTTATCCTCTACTACGAGCTTGACTGCGTGCCACTCCTCGTATATGCAAACGCCGTGTTTTAAGAGCTGCTCGTAGATTACGTGTATTAGGGCGTGGCCCGTTCTGTCTGCGAGGTAGCATGTACGCGGAAAGCCTGCGCCGCCGAAGGGGCGCTGGGCAATGCGCCCAGAGTCGTCGCGGCTGAAAAGGGCGCCCATCCTCTCAAGCTCGAGTATATCCTCCGGGGCCTCCTTGCAGAGTATCTCTATTGCGTCCTGGTCGCCCAAGTAATCGCTGCCCTTTACGGTATCGAAGAAGTGGTCCTCCCAGCGGTCGCTCTCCTTCATGGCCGCGTTTATCCCGCCCTGGGCCGCTACCGAGTGGCTCCTCACCGGGTGGACCTTGCTTACGAGCGCAACATCGAGCCCAGCCCTTGCAGCCTCCACCGCACTCCTCATCCCGGCGAGCCCTCCGCCTATGACGACTACGTCATGAATAACCAACGCCCTGTGCTCCTCTCTTAGAGGGTTTTGATTCTAAAAAAAGCTGAAGGGAGCAACCCGGAATACACGCCTATGACTCCGGCATAGCCGGGGCAGTAATTCCAGGAGACTCCCTTCGCGAAAAATCTTTACAATACTTAGGCCGTTATCAGGACTGCTTCAGCGACCTTGCCTTCTCAAAACCGAGCTGGAGCGCCTTTTTGTTAAGCTCCAGGAAGGGCTTTGGAACACGCGAGAGCACCGCCTCCTCTATGGCCTCGTGACTTACTACACCGGTAAGCTCGGTTATCATCCCAAGAGAGATGATATTTGCGACAATGACCTTCCCGAGCTCATCTCTTGCCGTAGCTATAATAGGAAACTTGTAAAGCTTGAATTTGCCGTCCGGCAAATCCTTTACTTCATCCGAGTCTACAAGGAGTATGCCCTCGTCCTTTATGTCCCCGTGATACTTGGTGCAGGCCTCCTGGGTCATGGCCAACATGCAGTCTATGGCCGTAGCCTTGGGGTAATCAATAGCCTGGTCGCTTATAACGACCTCGGCCTTGCTCGCCCCGCCCCTTGACTCGGGGCCGTATGACTGGCTCTGCACGGCGTTCTTGTCGCCATAGATGGAGGCGGCCTCGGCCATGATTATCCCGGCGAGTATCATCCCCTGCCCCCCCGAGCCGCTGAATCTCAGTTCGTACCTTTCACCCATTATACCATAACCTCCCTTTACTTGCCCTGCGCCTTCTTGATAAGCATATCGTATTGCTCGCAGTACTCTGGCCTCTCGACCTGGTAGAGAATACCGCGAAGTTTCCTTCCCTCGAGCTTTTCGGGCGGAAGGTTCTCCGCCTGCTTTACGCTTACTGTGCCGAGCTTCTCTATCTCTTCCATCATATGAGATGCGCTCTTGTACTTGTTCATACGACCGTAATATATCGGGCACTCGTCTATTATCTCAACGACCGAGGTGCCCTTGTGCTTTATCGCAGCATGGAGGGTCCTCTCGAGCTCCTGGACGTGGTATGAGGTGGCGCGCGCCACGAATGTCGCACCCGAGGCCTTGGCCATCTCGCAGCAGTCAAAGGGCGGCTCTATGGCGCCGTAACCGCTGGTGTGAGTTATAGAGCCCTCTGGCGTCGTAGGCGAGAACTGTCCGCCGGTCATACCATAGATGGCGTTGGAATATACGAGTATCGTCATGTCTATATTCCTTCTACAGGTATGAATGAAGTGGTTTCCGCCGATTGCAAGCGCATCGCCGTCGCCTGTGACCACTATTACGTTCAAATCCGGGTTTGCAAGCTTGACACCGGTTGCATAAGACGGGGCCCTGCCGTGGAGGGTATGGAAGGTATTGAAGTCAACGTATCCGGGCGTCCTGCTCGAACAGCCGATTCCGCTGACCATGCATATATCGTCGTTGGTAAGGCCTGTCTTGTCTATGGCCCTAAGTAGCGCCTTCAGCACTATGCCATGACCACACCCCGGGCACCATATGTGCGGAAGCTTGTCCTTCCTAAGAAACCTGTCGTAATCGAATGGTATGCTCTTTTTCGTCTTCTTTGCCGCTGCGGCCTTTGCCGACATCTCTTCCTCCCTTATTTTATTATGCTGCGACCCGATAAGCGCCGCTACTTGTACTTCTCTATAAGCTCCGTAATCTGCCCGGGGTTTATCGGCTCTCCATCAACCCTCTTTATGGGCACGACCTCCGTGCCACCAGCATGCCTCTCAATCTCGCCTGCTATCTGCCCAAGGTTCATCTCCGGGACGATTAGCACCTTTGCCCTCTCTGCTACTTCCCTTACCGCCTTCTCCGGGAAGGGCCACATGGTGAGCGGTCTCAGGAGCCCGGCCTTTATACCGTTTTTTCTGGCCCTTGCAACCGCAAAGCGGGCGCTCCTTGCCGTGGAGCCGTAGGCGAATACTGCCACCTCCGCGTCGTCGAGTTCGTAGGTGTCGTTACATAGTATGTCGTCGACGTTGTTTTCCAACTTCCTTATAATCCTCTTACAGCCCTCCTCTATAACGGCGGCGTCGTTGGTCGGAAAACCATCGTCTTTGTGGTTAAGCCCTGTGACGTGAAACCTGTAGCCGTCTTTTCCAAAGGCGGCGAGAGGAGGGACCTCGAAGCTCGTATCATAGGGCTTGTACTCGGATGGCGAGGCAGTCGGCTCTGCCCTATCGACGACCTCGTAGTCTCCCGGCTCCGGCATCTCTACCGGCTCTCTCATGTGCCCGACTATCTCGTCATAGAAGACAAAGACCGGCATCCTGTACTTCTCTGCGAGGTTGAAGGCCCTTACGGTCTCGGTAAGTATCTCCGGGACCGAGGCCGGTGTGAGGCATATTACCGGATGGTCGCCGTGCGAGCCCCACTTTGCCTGCATTATATCCGATTGGCTAGGCCCGGTGGGGTATCCTGTCGACGGGCCTCCCCTCATGACGTTTATTATCACGCACGGCACCTCTGCCATCGCGGCGTATCCAAGGCCCTCCTGCTTTAGCGACAAGCCCGGGCCGCTTGTAGCAGTAAGGGTCTTTCTCCCGGCAATGGATGCCCCGATTATCGCCGATATGGAGGCTATCTCGTCCTCCATCTGTATCCACTTTCCACCGATCTTGGGTAGTTCCCTTGAGAGCGTCTCCGCCACCTCGGTAGAGGGCGTTATCGGGTAGCCGGCGAAGAAGGTGCAACCGGCATATAAGGCACCGTGCGCGCATGCCTCGTTGCCCTGCATAAATCTCTTTTTTCTCTCTGCCATCTTCCTTGAAACCTCCGTTAGTTGTATGATCGTCCTCTGTGCTGTTTCGCTCCGGCAGCCCGTAAACCGGATTGCATTGCACTGGCCCTCGCCGTGTCAGGAAGACCGCCCGCAAAAGAAAGGTATCGCAGGCCTTATTAAAGCTAATCGAATACCTGTATGGCGAAGTCCGGGCACCTTAAATCGCAGAGCTGGCACCTTGTGCAAGCCTCGAGGTCCTTTACCGCCACCACCGAGCCCTTTATCTCAAGGACGTTGGTCGGGCAGAAGTCCACGCAGATGCTGCAACCCTTGCAGAACTTCTCGTTTATCTCTATCCTCGGTAAACTCTTTGCCGCGTCTCCCATCTCCACACTCCTTATCGTCTTCATGCTACGCCCCGGATTATCGAGACGAAGAAAAATTATATCACGACCTCTTTAAAAGTTCCACCATTGTCTTGCCTATCTCAGCCGGACTCCTTGTGGTGGTTATACCCGCGTCCTCTAATGCCTCGTACTTCTCTTCCGCCGTGCCCTTGCCCCCGGCTATTATCGCGCCCGCGTGTCCCATACGCTTGCCCTTGGGTGCGGTGACTCCGGCTATGTAGGCCACCACCGGCTTTGTAACGTTCTCCTTTACGAATGCCGCCGCCTCTTCCTCTGCGCTACCGCCGATCTCGCCTATCATGACAATGGCCTCGGTGGCCGGGTCTTTTTCAAATAGATCGAGGACGTCTATAAAGTTTGTGCCGTTTATCGGGTCTCCGCCTATGCCAACGCATGTCGATTGGCCGTATCCGAGCCTGGTCAGCTGGTCGACGGCCTCGTAGGTAAGCGTACCACTCCTTGAGACCACCCCGACTGGGCCCTTTTTGTGGATATGGCCGGGCATTATCCCTATCTTGCACTCATCAGGGGTAATCACCCCCGGACAGTTCGGGCCTATGAGCCTCGAGGGCTTACCCTCCATAAAGCTCTTTACCTTGACCATGTCCATTACCGGTATTCCCTCGGTTATGCAGATAACAAGCTCGATTCCGGCCTCCACTGCCTCGGCCACGGCGTCTGCGGCAAAGGGGGCGGGCACGTAGATAACGCTTGCATCGGCGCCGGTTGCCTCTTTTGCCTCTTTAACGGTATCAAATACCGGTATGCCGTCTACATCTGTCCCACCCTTGCCGGGTGTAACACCGCCGACCATATTGGTTCCGTACTCGACCATCTGGTTGGTGTGGAAGGTCCCCTGCTCCCCGGTTATGCCCTGGCATATGACCTTTGTCTCACTGTTGACCAAGATACTCATCGCAACTCCTTATCCGGTATTTTTATTTGTAGCAAACGTCTCATCCCCGGCGGCTTATTGCTTTATCGCCTCGACGACCTTCTCGGCGGCCTCCTCCATCCTATCTGCGGCAATGATGTTCAACCCCGAGTCATTCAGTATCTCTCTACCCTTATCGACGTTGGTGCCCTGCAGCCTTACGACAAGCGGCACGCTCACGCCGACGTCCTTTGCCGCCTGCACTATGCCCTCGGCTATTATGTCGCACTTCATTATACCGCCGAAGATATTTACAAGGAGCGCCTCGACGTTCTCATCCGAGGTTATAAGCTTGAAGGCCGCCGTTACCTGCTCTGCCGTTGCCCCGCCTCCTACGTCGAGAAAATTCGCCGGCTCTGCGCCGTGGAGCTTTATTATGTCCATAGTGGCCATGGCGAGCCCGGCACCGTTTACCATACAACCGATGTTTCCGTCAAGTGATACGTAGTTGAGGTTAAAGCGCGAGGCAGCGACCTCTTTGGGGTCCTCCTCGTCAAGGTCGCGCATCTCTTCAACGTCCTTGTGGCGAAAGAGCGCGTTGTCATCGAACGATATCTTGGCATCGAGCGCGAGCACATCGCCGCCCTTTGTCGTAACGAGCGGGTTTATCTCGGCCATAGAGGCATCGAGGTCCACAAAGGCGTTATAGAGGGCGGCCATGAACTTAACGGCCTTGCCAATCGACTTCTTATCGAGCCCGAGCCCGAAGGCAAGACGCCTTCCCTGGTAGGGCATAAAGCCCACCGACGGGTCGACGTAGACCTTGAGTATCTTCTCCGGGCTCTTTGCCGCGACCTCTTCTATCTCAACGCCGCCTTCGCTCGAGGCCATCATACATACCTTCTGCGAGCCCCTGTCGACGACCACGCCAAGGTAAAGCTCGCTCTCAATAGCGCACCCCTCTTCGACGTATACCTTCTGGACCTCTTTACCTTCCGGGCCGGTCTGGTGCGTGACAAGGACCTTTCCGAGGATCTCTTCTGCATGGGCCTTTGCCTCTTCACTGCTCTTTGCAAGCTTTACACCCCCGGCCTTGCCGCGACCGCCTGCGTGTATCTGTGCTTTGACCACGCAGATTGGATTTTCTTCAGTGAGGAACTCGCCTGCGACGGCCTCGGCCTCCTTTGGCGTAAAGGCTATCTTGCCCTCTGGCACCGCAACGCCGTAGCGACGAAGGAGCTCCTTTGCCTGGTATTCATGGATGTTCATATCAAAGCCTCCGAAGTCTCTTAGTTATATGTAAAGTTTCTTTACTGCCAGGAGCCCCAAGTGCTATTAGATACCTTATCAAAACCAGGCCTCTACCTGGGTAGCCATAATCGGGGTTTTTTGCGCAGATAATATTAGGGCTTTTCGTCCCACTGCCTGGACTTTACGTGCTCTGGGGCATAATCCGGTAAAAGCATCGGCGTTGCCTCTGCGTTCTTTATGCCGGCCTTCTTAAGCTCTTTATGGAAGTCGTCTAAGTGTCCAAGGGTCGGCTCGCCGCCCTTGGACGCACCCTTTGCGAATTCCGCGGCACTCAGCCCGGCCCTTCTGCCAAAGACTAGCACGTCAAGGAGCGAGTTGCCCATTAGCCTGTTTCTGCCGTGCACTCCGCCCGAGACCTCTCCGGCGGCGTAAAGCCCGTCTACTCCCGTTGAGCAGTCCGCCTCTACCTTGAGCCCGCCGTTTTGGTAATGTAGCGTCGGGTATACGAGCATCGGTTTTCTGCTTATATCAATATCGTATCGCTTAAACTGTATGTACTTTGCCGGAAGCTCTTTTCTTACGGTCCCCTCGCCATGGAGCAAGTCTATCATCGGCGAATCGAGCCATACCCCGACTCTACCCGTGGCAGTCGATATGCCCTTGCCAACCTCAATGCACTCTCTTATTATGCAGGAGCTTTCCACGTCCCTCGGCTCTAGCGGGAAGCAAAACTCTCCACCCTCGCTGTTTAGAAGCTGCGCACCGAGGCCCCTGACCTTCTCGGTTATAAGCAACCCGACGTTCTGCTCCGGGAAGACGACACCTGTTGGATGATACTGGGTGCTGTCAAGGTCCTGGAGTCTTACCCCAGCCCTGTAGGCCATGACTATCCCGTCGGCTGTGGCTCCGTAGTGGTTAGTGGTTGGAAAGCCCTGGATGTGCAGCCTCCCGAACCCACCGGTGCCTATTACGACCGCCTTTGCCCTTACTATGTAGTACTCGCTGGTCTCGAGGTTATAGAGGACCGCACCGACGACACCACCCTTTTTGTCGGTCAACANNTCGACTGCCGGAGAGAACTCGAGGACCTTTATCTTATCGGCCCGGTTTCTCGCCTCGTCTCTAAGCACCCTCATTATCTCCGCACCGGTCATATCCCCTGCCGAGTGCATCCTCTTTCTGCTTGTGCCTCCGCCGTGGCGCACCTTCATCCTTCCGTTTGGGTGCTTATCGAACATCATCCCCATCTGCTCGAGCCAGTGGATGATTATCGGGGCGTCGTTTGTGAGCGCTCCGACGAGCGAGGGCTGGTTGGTGAAGTGCCCGCCGCCGATGACGTCGAGGTAGTGGAAGTAAGGCGAGTCGCCCTCCTGGTCTGCGCCCTGTATACCGCCCTCGGCCATGACGGTGTTGGAATCACCGTGCCTTAATTTGGTTGAGAGCATCACGCTCAAGCCTTCTTCCGAGGCTGCGATGGCCGCAGCGGTGCCGGCCCCTCCGCCGCCGACTATAAGTACGTCTGTCTCGTAGTCGGCATCTTTGAGGTCGACCTTATCGGGACTTAGCACGCTCTTTGACTCAAGGAGCCCTGCCACCTCCTCAGGGAATACCTCACCTTTGTTGGCGCCCACAAGCAGCTTGCGCCTTCCATCGGTCTTATAGTCCGGGTGAAAGCTCCTTAGCCACTTCTCACGCTCATCCATGGTAAGCGCCGGGAAGTGCTCTCCTCTCTTGGCCTTCTCGACCCTCTCGGCCCTTGTCGCCTCGACATTTTTTATAGAAGCCTCAAGCTCCGGCGTATATCCGCTCATCTTTAAAATCCTCCGCTTTGCCCGGTTTCTTGTTTGCCATGCACCTGGCCCTTATAAGTGTGTTTTGTCTTCCGGGAGCCACGAGCCCGGCTCTGCCATATCGGGCTCTCTCTCCCTATCTATGTAGAGCTTCTTTACCTCTTCGCGGCTCATCTTGGCAAGCNNACTTGCCGCTCTTTACCTCTTCGACCCTCTTTGCGAGATGCTTTGCCTTTGGCAGCATCCTGCTGCCGTAGACTCTGCGTACAAACATCGCAGCGGTAAACTGGGAGATCTGGGCCGGGCACCTCGATGCGCATAGCCCGCACATAACGCAATCAAAGCTCTTGTAGGCGGCGCCCTTCAAATCCCCCCTCTTCATAAGGGCTATGTAGTCCATCACGTCTATGTCCATTGGGCACGTCCTTGTGCACGTGCCGCAGCCGACGCACTTGAATACCTCGGGATAAAGCGCCCTCAGCTCCTCGTGCGGGTCGTCCTTTATCTTATCAAGGTCGTAACCGGGTCGGTTGGCCGGAAAAAACGGCAGCTGCATTATTATCATGTTCGGCTCGACGACCGTCTGGCACGCCAGGCCCGCCCTTAACTTATAGTCTCCTACAAAGCGGTAGAAGGTGGCGCATGCGCCGCATATACCGCCCCTGCATCCGCAGCCCCTTATGTACTTGTATCCGGCGTACTCAACGGCCTTCATTATCGTAAGGGTCTCGGGGACGAGGTACTCTCTGCCCATTATAAGCAGAGGTATCATCTTCGCATCCTTTGGAGGAATGGTCCTGTCGCCGGTGGCTATCGGCCCCTTTCCCGCCTTGGCCTTACTGCCCGCCCCTGGCTTGGCCTTGCTCTTTTTCTCTTTATCCTTTGCCATAAGACACTCCTTGGCTCGCCTCCCCTCAATTGGCGGGGGGGGTTATAGGTCGTTATACATCCTCTTGACTTCTGCTGCGGTGTAGACCGGGCCTTCCTTGCATACGTACACGTCCCCTACGTTGCACCTGCCGCACTTTCCAACACCGCACTTCATCTTATTTTCAAGCGTGGTATATACCTGCTCGTCGCTGTAGCCGAGCTTCTCAAGCGATTGAAGCGAGAACTTTATCATAATCGGAGGGCCGCATACAACGGCTATCGTATCAGTCGGAGCCGGGGCCGCCTCCTCTAAAACGCTCGGGACAAAGCCGACCTTGTGCTTCCACTCAGGGGTCTCGCCGCCGGGGTCGACCGTCTGCACGAGCGTTACGTCGTCTGCTTCGTCCCACTCCTTCAACTCGTACTTGTAGACGAGGTCCTCGACTGTCCTTGCCCCGTAGACTATCGTCACGTCCCCGTAATCGGCCCTGTTGTCGAGCACCGACCATATCACCGAGCGAACCGGAGGAAGCGCAATGCCTCCTGCAACAAAGACTATGTTCTTACCCTTCCACTCATCGATTGGGAAGTGGTTGCCGTAGGGGCCCCTAAAGCCCATAGTATCCCCGACCGAGAGCTCGCTGAGGCCCCCTGTAACGCGCCCCATCTTCCTGAAGGTGCACTGGACGTAACCCTTCCTCGTCTCGGGGCTTGCTATACAGAAGGTCGACTCGCCGAGCCCGAAGGCCGAATAAAGGGCGAACTGCCCGGTCTTGAACTCAAAAGACTCCCCCAAGGCCTCGTCTGCAAAGACGAGCTTGAAGCTCTTAACGTCCGGCGTTTCGTCGATTACCTCTTCTATTGTCACAAGCTTTGGCAGATAAATATTGCTCATCTCTTTTTCTTTCGTAAAGTCACAGCCCTGTTTTTGGCTGCCTGAGTATTGTTTTATATTACCGTCCCGGCTTATATTACCATCGCGGCAAGCCCCCCCCAAGTGGCGACTCCGGCTTACTGCTTCGATATCTCCTCAATGACCTCTGTTATATCCATCCTCACCGCGCATACCCTCACGCATCTGCCGCACCCCACGCACCCCTTCTCCTTGAACTTGTGCGGGTAAAAATTGAACTTGCACATGAACCTGTTTCGCCACCTCTTGTACTGCGTATCTCTCGGGTTATGCCCGCTTGCGTGTAGCGTGAAGTGGTCGAACTGACAGGCGTCCCAGTTCTTACGCCTCTCGCCGCTAAAGAAGGTGCCCTCGTCGGTTATGTCGAAGCAGTGGCACGTAGGACAAGAGTATGTACACGCGCCGCAACCGACGCACTTTCGTGCCATCTCAGCCCAGAGGGGGCTGTCGTAGTTATCCTTGTCCTTTAGCCATGCGTCGACCTTATCAAGGTCTGCTCCCTCGATCTTCCTCGGCTCTGCAACGGCCTTTGCCTTGCCCGTTACCTTCTCTGTGAAGGCTTCCTTATGGGCCTCTATAAAGTCCTTGCCGCCGTCGG
>JABAHQ010002461.1_pt1 | contig 10058 bp, 11 predicted proteins | sample 7062091 | NCBI WGS metagenome assembly JABAHQ01 (sample SAMN14534359, study PRJNA622989) | marine sediment metagenome | biome: marine biome [ENVO:00000428]; feature: marine pelagic biome [ENVO:01000023]; material: deep marine sediment [ENVO:00002113] | place: India: Gulf of Kutch | collected... | reverse complement strand
GCTTCCGAATGGCGGTAGACGCCGAAATTGTTTTCCGGTCCGCCGGCGGCCAGCTGCTGCAACTGCTCGGCCATGTCCGGCAGCGAAAACTTGCCGTTTTGCAACAACGACTGGCCCACCGCCAGGGCGCTTTGCGTGAGGCTCCCGTAAAGCCCCTGCATCCGGTACTGCTTGACCCCTTTGCCGATATAGGCGCGGATATCCTTGTACCCGTCCACCTCTTTGAAATACTGTTGAATGGTTTCCGGTTTGAGCCCCCGGACCGCCAACCCCATGGCGTCCCCGACAGCCATCCCGAACCAGCTTCCCAAAATCTTGTCTTCTTGCCGTTCCATGTTCCCAAACACTCCATCCCATTCAAAGATCAGACCAGGCCGATCAGGTTGGTAGGTCCATTCGGGCGAGCCAGGACCAGATCGGCCGGACAGCTCCCCAGCGCTTCGCGGGCGGTCATCTCCGCGAGGGCGGGGAGGTTGTTGGTTTCGCTGAGATGCATGAGGACCACGCATCGGAGTCCCGGGTGGGTCACCGAGGCCAGGAGGTCGCCGCAGGCTTCATTGGACAGGTGGCCCACGTCGCTCAGAATCCTCCGTTTGAGCGGCCAGGGGTAAGGTCCCGCGTTCAGCATGTTCACATCATGATTCGCTTCCAGGAGAAGGACGTCGGCCTCGCGCAGCCGGTCGCGGACGTGAGGGAGAACGATGCCCAGGTCGGTGGCGTGCCCCAGCTTGACGCCGCCGTTGCGCACCACGAAGGCCACGGGTTCTTCCGCGTCGTGCGGCGTCGCATAGGGTTCCACCGTCAGGTCCCCGAGCTCCACGGGTCGCCCGTCCCGGAGCGGGCGGAAGTCCGGAAGGCGTCCAGCCCCGTGGCGGATGCGCTTGAACGTCCCTTCCGTGGTGTAGACAGGAATGCCGTGCTTGCGCACCAGGGGACCGAGGCCGCGGACGTGATCGGCGTGTTCGTGGGTGAGGAAGACCGCATCGAGATCGGCCGGGTCCCGCCCGAGGCTCTGAAACAGGGCGGTCAGGCGCCGCGCGGTCAACCCCGCATCGAGCAGGATTCGACGGGTTCCGGATTCGATATAAATGGAATTTCCGGCGCTGCTGCTGGAAAGGACGGAAAATCGAAACAAAGCCTGTCGCCTCTCTCGGGAACGAATCGTCTCTATATTACAATCCTTCGGGTTTGGAGACGATTTTTATTTCGTCGGTGAAATATCTTTTTTCGCACTCGCCGGGGTCGCTCTTGACGATCGAAGTGCGAAACGCCTCGTCGATGCGGATCCACCGTTCCGCCAGGTCTTCCGGAACCCCGGCTTCCCGGATGCACTCCCGAAGAATGGACTGGCGCACATCGAACAGTTCCTGGGTCACAAAGAGATGCCGGTGCGCGTTTTTGGGGAGAGCGCCCGAATAGATCTTTCCTCCGCCCATGTTGGACGTCATGAAATCGGTCTGCTGATTCTCGATGACCTTCTGGTCGATGCCGAGGAAAAAATGCTTGAGCCAGGGATGGGCGTACAGCCGGTCGTAAAACCGCTTGTGCACGCGTTCCAGGGTGGGGCGCCCGCCCAGGCGCTCGAACAGGGACCGGTCCTCGCCGCCGGGGGCCGCCTCCGTCATGGCCGAACCTCCCGCCCGTGAACCAGCGCCAGCGCGTCCATGAGGTATTCGTCGTGGGCCGACACGATCGTCGCCGCCACGATATACCCGGGCGTCGACCGGCTTTTCAGAGGCTCGCAGCGCAAAATTTTCGCGATGAGTTCGGCTTTTCTCAGGTGGGGACGGGGGTCGAGGACCACGGACACCCGCGACCCCACCGGCAGGCAGAGGTCGCAGGTAAAACACAGCCCCTGGACGGACAGGTTTTGCAGTTCGCCCGCCCCCCGGTCTTTGCCGGTATCCACGGTCACGGAACAGGGAACCGATTTGCGGGGATAGTACCTTTTCTCTTCGGGAATCTTCAACGTTGGCTCGCGCTGCGCAGGTTTCGATCCGGGTCCTTCGTCCGTGCCTCAGTCAATCTGAGCTTTCTGCAGTTTGCCGCTGTAATCGATGTAGACCGATTTCCATTCCGTGAAAATTTCCAGGGCGGCCACGCCGGCCTCGCGATGGCCGTTGCCGGTGGCCTTGGTGCCGCCGAACGGCAGGTGAATCTCCGCCCCGATGGTGGGGGCGTTGACGTAAGTGATTCCGGTATCGAGCCCCTCGATGGCCCGGAAGGTGTTGTTCACATCCTGCGTGTAGATCGCCGAAGACAATCCGTACTTGGAATCGTTGACGATCCGGATCGCCTCGTCGAGGTTATTGCAGGGGATGAGGCCCACCACGGGTCCGAAAATTTCCTCCTGCGCGATGCGCATGTTGGGATGAACGTCGGTGAAAATCGTCGGCTGGTAAAAATAACCGTTTTTCAGGTTCTTTCCCGTGGCCGGGCTTCCCCCCGTGAGCTGTTGGGCGCCTTCCTCGATGCCGATCTTGACGTAAGAGTGCACTTTGTCCCGCTGCTCCTCGTTGATCAAGGGACCGACGTCGATCTTTTCGTTCAACCCGTCGCCGAGTTTGAGCGCCTTGGTTTTTTTGACCAGGAGGTCGGTGAACTGGTTCATCACCTTCTTGTGAACGATCACCCGGCTGCAGGCGGTGCAGCGCTGGCCGGTGGTGCCGAACGCGCCCCAGATGACGCCGTCCACCGCCAGGTCGAGCTTGGCGTCGTCCATGACGATGATGGCGTTCTTGCCGCCCATCTCCAGGGAATACTGTTTCATCTGGCGGGCACAGTGCTGGGCGATGAGGCCGCCCGTGTCCGTCGAGCCGGTGAACGACACCAGGTTCACCTTGGGATGGTCCACCATGGGGGTCCCGACGCCGCTGCCGCTGCCGGTGACGAAGTTCAGCACCCCCGGGGGGAGGCCCGCCTGTTCGAGCAGCTTGACGAAATGGTACACCGAAATCGGGGTATCGCTGGCGGGCTTGATGACGACGGTGTTCCCGGCCACCAGGGCCGGAATCAGCTTCCAGGAGGGAATGGCGATGGGGAAATTCCACGGCGTGATGGCCGACACCACCCCCACGGGCATCCGCACCGACATGCAGAACTTGTCTTTCAGTTCCGAGGGGCAAGTCTCGCCCAGCAGGCGGCGACCTTCCCCCGCGGTGAAATAGGCCATATCGATCGCTTCCTGCACATCGCCCCGCGTCTCCTTGAGCACCTTGCCCATCTCGCGCGTCATGTCCTTGGCGAGGAATTCCTTGTTCTTGACCAGCATTTCCGCCACGCGGAACAAAATCTCCCCCCGTTTGGGAGCGGGCGTCTTTTTCCACATGGGCAGCGCGTTGGCGGCGGCCTGAATCGCGTCATCCACATCCTCGGCGTTGGATTTCTGGAACCGGCCGATCACCTCCCGGGTGTTGGCCGGGTTCACGTTGTCGAACGTCTCGCCGCTGGAAGAGGCCTTCCACTTGCCTTCGATATAATTTTTATAAACCTTGGTAGCCATGGTCCGTTCCTTCTAAATGGTTGGCGTTCGCAAATAAACCCGAAAAAAGGAAGGAGCCCCTCCGAAAGGTTGGTGAGCATGGGGTCAATGAAAGGCCCGGATGGGCCAATGTTCCACAGCCTGAATGCAGCGGGTTGATCCCGGGTCGGTCGGCTGAAAGGGTTGGATCGGTCCACCGGAGTCCTTGCAGGCACTATAGCAGAAGCGGACCCAAAATCAAGGCCCGATGCGCCCCCGGACTACCAAAAGACCGCCGAAAATTCAAGGGGTTTCGTCAGGTTTCCTGCCAGGAGAGAATGATCACTTTGTCGCTCAGCATGGGGGCGGTGAAGCCGCCATTGTAGGTCACCGTGAGCGAGCCGGAGATCGAACTGTCGGGGCTGACCAGATTTTCCACATCCGCCACGTCCGCCGACACGATGTACCCGTTCAGGTCCACCGTGCCGGAGATGTCGATCTGCTCCTTCGCCGCCATGATGCCCTGGATCTGGTTGGTGGGGTTGCCGGAAAACTCCAGGTCGGTGCCCGCCACCAGGAACAGGTTGTCGATATCCGGCGTGGGGCCGCCCTGGTAGTTGATGACCTCCGCGTTGCCGCCGAAATCGATGTAGCCGTCGGCGATGATCGTCGTCTGCCACGGGTCGGGGGTGCCCAGGACCGAGACGTCGCCCTGCACGTAGTAAATGCCGTCGGCCACCACCGAACCGTTGATCTTCCACAACCCCGCGCCGGTGCGGCTGACGTCCTCGAACTTCGGGTCGCCGGAACAAGGGTCGGCCGGGAGCCCGTCGAGTTTCCAGCATCCCGAGTGCTCCATGTACACCTCGGACGCCGTCACGTCCTCGACTTTGCCGTCGCTCCGCAGAATAAACTGGGCAATGCTGAGATAGGAAGAAGGCTCGATGATGGGAATGGCTTCCTCCACCACGCCGGACGCGACGCAAATCGTCCCGCTGCAACTTTGGCTGGCCGTCGCCCCCTGGGTGGCGGTGCCGCTGCCGCCCGACTGGTCGAAATCGGCATTGGAATGGATGCTGCCGCTGGTGCCCTGCACGGTGAAACTGCCGCTACCCGTCAGGTTGCCGTTGGTGGTGATGGCGCTGTTGGCCTTGTAGGCGGGACGGAGCACCACCGCCTCGAGGGTCGATTGCACGCCGTTGCGGAGGCCCGTGGCGGTGAGCACGATGGTGGAGTCCCGGTCGGCCTGGGGATCGCTGTCGTCGTCATCGTTGTCCGCGACGGTGACGGTGTAGGTGCCGTTCCCGTACGCCGCCCCGGTGAACGCGGACGGCCAGTTGCTGCCGTCCAGCTCGTCGTCAAAGCCGTTGGACGCCGCGCCGGGGCTGGCCCCGGTGCTGTCGTAATTGAAATAATTGACCGCCTCCTGCAGACCCGTTTCCGCGATGTAGAACGCCTTCCGGGTTTTCACGTACTGGCCTGTGCGCTTCACATCCTGGAGCGACCACTTCATCCCCACCGCGGCAAAAAGGCCCACGGTGAGCATGAGAAACAAGGTGACCGGAAGAACCATCCCGTTTTCGTTCCCCCCGAACCGAAACGGGCCCGCTTCCCTCCAACGATTCGCCGTGATTGTCATGAGAAACCCTTTCCCCTATTTCGTTCCACCTGTCGAAAAGTGGGGTCAGGGTAGCCGGGAACGCTGTAAATGTAAACCAGTTTTTTGACCGGGAAAGCCAGGAAAAGAGCTTAAAAAATAATAAGATAGGGAAATTCAGGAGATTTCGGGGAGGAAAAAATTACTGTTCCTGCCAGGCCAGAACGACGACTTTATCGCTCAGCATGGGAGCCACCACGTCCCCGTTGTAGGTCACCGTGAGCGAGCCGGAGATCGAACTGTCGGGGCTGACCAGGTTTTCCGCGTCCGCCACGTTCGCCGACACGATGTACCCGTTCAGATTTACGGTGCCGGAGATATCGATCTGCTCCTTCGCCGCCATGATGCCCTGGATCTGGTTGGTGGGGTTGCCGGAAAACTCCAGGTCGGTGCCCGCCACCAGGAACAGGTTGTCGATATCCGGCGTGGGGCCGCCCTGGTAGTTCACCACCTCCGCGTTGCCGCCGAAATCGATGTAGCCGTCGGCGATGATCGTCGTCTGCCAGGGGTCCGGGGTGCCCAGGACCGAGACGTCGCCCTCCACGTAGTAAATGCCGTCGGCCACCACCGAGCCGTTGATCTTCCACAACCCCGCGCCGGTGCGGCTGACGTCTCCAAACTTCGGGTCGCCGGAACAGGGGTCGGCGGGAATCCCATCGAGTTTCCAGCACCCCCCGTGGCTCATGTAAGTGGTGCTGAGGGTCTCATCCTCGATCTTGCCGTTGTTTCGTAATACGTACTGGGCCAGGCTGAAATAATCGGAGGGTTCCAGGACGGGGATGGCTTCCTCCACCGCGCCGGAAGACGTGCACACCGAGCCGGTGCAGGTGCCGGTGGCCGTGGCGCCCTGGGTGGCGCTGCCGCTGCCGCCCGACTGGTCGAAGTCGGTATTGGAATGAATGCTGCCGTTGGTGCCCTGCACGGTGAAACTGCCGCCCCCGGTCAGGTTGCCGTTGGTGGTGATGGCGTTGTTGGCCTTGTAGGTGGGCCGCAGGATCACCGCCTCCACCGTTTGGGTCACTCCGTTCCGGGTGCCGCTGGCGGTGAGAATCACCGTATGGTCGATATCGTCCTGCGGGTCGCCGTCGTTGTCGTTGTTGTCGGCGAGGGTCACCGTGTAGGTGCCGTTCCCGTAGGCGGCGCCGGAGAAGCTGGACGGCCAGTTGCTGCCGTCGAGCTCGTCGTCAAAGCCGTTGGACGCCGCGCCGGGGCTGCCCCCGGTGCTGTCGTAATTGAAAAAGTTGACCGCCTCGTGAAGGCCCGTCTCCGCGATGGCGAACGCCTGGCGCGACTTGACGTAATCGCCCGACCGCTTCACATCCTGCAAGGCCCACTGAGCGCCCACCGCCCCCATAAGCCCGAGAACGAGGATGAGCAGCAGGGCGACGGCCAACACCATTCCGTGCTCGTTCCGCAAGCAGTCCCGCAGGCGCGGGTTCCGGCCACTCCGATGGATAGGATTCAAGGGGCGACTCTCCTCCGAACAGGGCGACAAACCCTTCCCCTCTATTATAAAACATTAGAAATAAATGTAAATTAATTTTCAAAAAGGCGAGTTGGAAACAGGAAAGAATTTCTGCGGAGAACCTTACGGCCGGGCCAAGGCAAGAAAACGGTTCAAGGTTTCAATGGTTCGAAGAAAGATCAGACTTCCTTCCAGGCCAGAATGATCACCGTGTCGCTCAAAAACGGGGCCGGGACATTGCCGTTGTAGGTCACCGTGATGGAACCGGAAATCGTACTGTTCGGACTGACCAGGTTTTCCACGTCCGCCGTATCGGAGGCGACGACATAGCCTTCCAGGGTCACCGTCCCCGAAATGTCAATCTGTTCTCCCGCCGCCATGACGCCCTGAATGGTGTTGCTCGGATTGCCGGAGAACTCCAGGTCGGTGCCGGCGATCAGGAACAGGTTGTCGATATCCTCCGAGGGCCCGCCGTTATAATTGACGAGGTCGGCATTGCCGCCGAAATCGATGTAACCGTCCGCCAGGATGGTGACGGTCCAGGGATCCGGCGTGGAGGTCGAGGCGAAGTCCCCTTCGACGTAATACATCCCATCCGGGGCCACGGAGCCCTGCACTTTCCACAACCCGCCGCCGGTCTGGGTGACGTCCCCGAACACCGGATCCCCGGAACAGGGATCCGCCGGCACGCCGTCCAGTTTCCAGCAGCCGGCATGTTTCATGTACACGGTCGAGGTGGTCTTGTCCTCGATTTTGCCGTCGCTGCGCAGAAGGTATTGGGCGTGGCTCTTGTAATCCGCCGGATCGATGACGGGGATGTCTTCCTTGGCCACGCCGGAGGAGACGCACTGGGCTCCGGTGCAGGAGCCGGACGCGGTCGCCCCTTGGGTGGTCGACCCGCTCAACCCGGACTGGTCGAAGTTGCTGTTGGAATGGATGCTGCCCAGCGATCCCTGGACGGTGAAACTGCCGTTGCCGCCGAGATTGCCGTTGGTGATGATGGCGCTCGGGGCCTTGTAGGTGGGCCGGTGGATGACCGCCTCGATGGTCGAGGTCACGTCGTCCCGGGATCCCGTGGCGGTCAGGACCACGGTGTGATCCACGTCCTCCTGCAGATCGGCGTCGTTGTCGTCGTTGTCGGTGAGGGACACGGTCACGGTGCCGCTGTTGTAAGTGAAACTGGCGAGCGAGCTGGGCCAGTTGCTGCCGTCCAGCTCGTCGTCGAACCCGTTGGTCGCGGCGCCGGGGCTGTTGCCCGTGCTGTCGTAGTTGAAAAAGTTGACCGCCTGCTGCACTCCCGTTTCGGCGATATAAAACGCGCGCCGGGTCTTGGCGTAATCCCCGGTCCGTTTCATGTCCTGCGTGGCCCACTGGGTGCCCACGCCCGCCAACAGGGCCAGGATGACGACGAGAAGCACGGCGGCGGTGATGAACAGGGTGCCCCGTTCGTCGAGCCGGACCCGCCGTCCGATTTCCCCTTTGCGATCTTTGATTTCCGTATGCATGCCTTCCCCCTTATCCCGCCGTATTCCTCAAAATGACGTCGGTTTTGAAATCGATCACCGCCTTCGAATTGTCCGGATCCTCCAGGTTGACCGTGATGCCGACCTTGCGGACGGCGGTGGTGGTGGAGGCGCCGTAGAAATCGAATTCCAGCCCGTTGGTCGCCGCCACATCGCTGATCAGCGTCGAAGTGACCCCGTCGACGGTCTTGGTGATGTCGGTGCCGGACAGGGCGATCGTGATGTCATTGTACTTGTTGATGGTCACCAGGTTGGTGTTGGCGCCGTATACGTAATCGTTGGTCAATCCCGAAGTGAGGGCGATGGAAAACGCGGCCGAGCCGGAAACCGTGTTCGTTTCCGACTTGTCGAACCCCGGATCGTGAAAGACCACCTTGTCGCCGCCGCTGAACCCGCTGCCATCCACCACGATGATATTGGCATCGCCCGACGACGCGGCAACCGTCCCGGCACACCCCGAACAGGGCGGCGTGGTGGTGCGCACGCCGTCCAGGTTGCTGCGAAAGGAAATGGAGTTGGTGCCCATGGCGGTGATGCCTTCCGTCGCCGGCAGCCCGAAACCCGCCATGCGGACTTCCTTGGCGATCTGTTTCACCGCGTGCCGGCCCTTGGCGCGGATGTGGGTCTTGTCGTTTTCGTCCTGCAGCACTTTCTGCTGGTTGGTGAAAATGATGACGGTGACCCCCAGAACGATCACCCCGATGAACGCGCCGATGATCAACTCGGACATCGTCAGCCCGCGTTCATTGTTCAGATGCGTCAATATTTTTTTCGGGTTAGTCATGGACCCTCGTTTATTGGGACACCCGGGTGACGACCTCCAGATTCTGGGTCCCGTCATCCACCCAGGACATCGTCACCGTCACGTCGTAAAGGTTGAAGGAGCCGGTGACCGCGTCCACCGTCCAAGTCCGGGTATAGTAGGCGTCACTGGTGCCGGTGTTGCCCTGGGAATCCACCGTTTCGCCGCCGGTGGTCGCGCTCCAGGAGGTCCCGTTATGGTCCGGCGAATCCAGGCCGTCGGCGCCGGCCAGCGACCAGTTCAGGGCGATGTTTTTGATGTATTCCACTTTGTCCTGCGCCAGGGTGGTGGCGATGGTGGTGCGCTTGCTGTCGTCGTTCCGGGTCATCACGTTGCCCGAAAGGACCCCGAACGCCAGGATGGCGACCGCCAGCAACACCGCCGCGATCAGGGCTTCCAGGATGCTGAAGCCCGACTCATTCGTCACCCATTTGCAACGCCAAACCCTTCGAATACCCACGTGGATGCCCCCCGGGTTGAATTGGAAAACGTCTCCTCCGGTACCCCGAAAAAATGCGCAGCCCCTCCTCCGGGGGAGAATTTTGCAAAAACCAAGCCAAATTTCCATCTAATCGGCCGCCGATTTCGAGTCCGTTGAAAGGCGCTGAAATTGGCGGAATTGTTTCCGGAAAAAATTCTTCCCCAAGAAAGGGCGACGGGGAGCGGAGGCGGAAAACTGCCTCGAGATTTATCCAAATGTAGACAAGGATGACGAAATTCCGCAAACGAGGGGAACCCTCCTCCGCACCCCCGGTCCCCGGCGGCGGGAACCTTGATCCGCATCCGGGTCCCTCCGCAGCCGGTTCCCCCGGGCACCATTTTTTCCTCGCTCGACCGGCCTTTCGAGATTCGGCCCCGCCAGGCTCCCTGGCCGGCCGCCCCGCCCCCGGCGGGCGCGGTTTTACACCGGCGAGGTAGAAGAGGCTTCCATTCAGGCGATAAGGGCTTTTTGGATGTCGGCTTCGGGGACATGGTCGACGATCTCCACCGAGCCGATGGCGCGGACGAGGACGAACCGGATCTGGCCGCGGGCGGTTTTCTTGTCGTGATGCATGGCGCGGATGAGGGCCTCGGGCTTCAGGTCCGGCAGGCGCGAAGGCAGCCCGAACGTCTCGACCAGCGCCTGCAGGCGCCGGGGAACCTCGTCGGAG
>JABAHQ010000202.1_pt2 | contig 10058 bp, 10 predicted proteins | sample 7062091 | NCBI WGS metagenome assembly JABAHQ01 (sample SAMN14534359, study PRJNA622989) | marine sediment metagenome | biome: marine biome [ENVO:00000428]; feature: marine pelagic biome [ENVO:01000023]; material: deep marine sediment [ENVO:00002113] | place: India: Gulf of Kutch | collected... | reverse complement strand
AAGCTCTGGATAAAGATTTTCAAAAACCACCGTTTGAATCCCATGCAACGGAGCTTTTTGTTCTCTACCAAGAAATAGACCACCTGCTAGCAAATATAGATCAATGGGCCAAAACAAAAAAGGCACAAAGTTCTCTTATCAACTTCCCTTCAAGGAGCTATATAAAGCCCCAACCCTATGGCATTACGCTTGTCATTGCTCCTTGGAACTATCCCGTACAGCTGGCACTTAATCCAGCTGTAGGTGCTATTTCTGCCGGTAATACCGTTATTCTTAAACCATCCGAGCACGCACCGCACACCTCTGGACTTCTTGCAACATTAATCAACCGTAACTTTAGTTCCGGTTTTTTGCATGTGGTAGAAGGTGATGCAGAAACAACACAATCACTTCTTGCTGAATCATTGGACTATATCTTTTTTACCGGAAGTACCCATGTTGGAAAAATCATCATGAAATCAGCTGCTGAACAGCTTACACCTCTTACGCTTGAGCTGGGCGGAAAATCTCCGACCATCGTAGATCAATCTGCTGATTTATCGCTCGCTGCCAAGCGCATTGCCTGGGGCAAATTTATCAATGCCGGACAAACATGCGTAAGTCCCGACTATGTTTACGTCCATACTTCTCAATACAAACAGCTCTGCCGTCTTATCCAACAAGAAATTCACTCCTTTTACGGGGAGGACCCCAGCCAGAGTGATGATTATGCACGTATCATCAATGACAAACATTTTAACAGGCTTACCAATCTCATTGATCATGACAAAGTATTTTCCGGTGGCGATTCAAATCCTGAGGCCCGATATATAGAACCTACTATTATGACGGATATTAGTTGGGGTGATGCTGTGATGCAGGAAGAAATATTTGGGCCTATACTTCCCATACTTTCATTTCATGATTTAGACGAAATTATTTCAACACTGCAAAAAAAATCAAAACCACTGGCGCTTTACCTTTTTTCTACTAATACCAACAATCAGAAGAAAGTCATGAACAAGCTCCAATTTGGTGGGGGTTGCATCAACGATACGGTTGCACACCTTGGAAATATTGATCTTCCTTTCGGAGGGATTGGCAATAGCGGCTTTGGGGGGTATCATGGGAAAACAAGTTTTGAGACTTTTACACATCCTAAAAGCATCATGAAGAAAAGTAACTGGATGGATATCTCCCTACGATATCCACCCTACAAAGGAACACTAAAATGGTTCAAAAAGCTTTCTAAATTCTTATGAGCACATTTAAAGCCCTGGTCGTTGAGGAACAATCTGATGGCTCATTTCAACGCTCTGTCAAAGAGTGCACCACAGACCAACTACCTGATCACGAAGTGTTAATTGAAGTTCGATATTCATCTCTAAATTACAAGGACGCCCTTTCTGCAACTGGAAATAAAGGGGTTACTAAAAACTATCCTCATATTCCCGGTATTGATGCTGCAGGTATTGTTGCAGAAAGCAGCAACCCTCAATTTTCATCCGGTGATAAAGTAATCATCACCGGCTACGACCTCGGTCAAAATACGTCGGGCGGCTTTGGTCAGCATATTCGCGTGCCCGGAGACTGGATTGTGCCCCTACCCGAACAGCTATCGCTCCATGAAAGCATGATTATCGGGACCGCCGGCTTTACCGCCGCTATCGGTGTACATCACTTACAACACAATAAGGTTACCCCGGACAGTGGCAACATTTTGGTAACCGGCGCTACCGGAGGAGTAGGTATTATGGCCATTTCCATTTTATCTAAATTGGGATATAATATTACAGCCGCCACAGGCAAAATAGATCAAAAAACCTTTTTACAAGATATGGGGGCCTCAAAAGTAATTCACCGTAATAAAGTACAGGATGAAACCTCTCGCCCCCTGCTTAGCAGTAAGTGGGCCGGAGCTATCGATACCGTAGGCGGCATCATGTTAGACACTGCGTTACGTGAAACCCAACACAATGGCACTGTTGCCTGCTGCGGCAATGTATTGGGGCATGAACTTCATACCAATGTTTATCCATTTATATTACGCGGAGTTCATTTGGCAGGAATGGACAGCGGAAATTGCGAAATGGAATTGCGAAGGGAATTATGGAAGAAATTAGCGGAAGAATGGAAACCAGAAAACTTAGAGCAATTAAGCAAAGAAAGATCCTTACAAGAACTGGACGATGAAATCGATCGGATACTGAAAGGTCAGCAAGTAGGCAGGATACTTGTCAATCTTACTGATTAAGCAGACTTCAATACCTGGCTGTTATTTTCTGACTGTTCTTTGTGACTATTCATTGCAGCATAGAGCGGTTCTTTTAAATCACCACCAGTAACAGGCTTTGTTAAGAAATCGGTAAATCCTGTTTTCTTTGCTCGTTCTAACGAATATCGATCTCCACTGCCGGATAAATAAATAACCGGGACATCTGAATTTTCACGAATAGCTTCCATTGCCTCAATACCATCCATATCTCCCTTCAGCGAAATATCCATCACAATGATATCAGGACTCAGCTCCTCTTCCTTTTCAATTGCATCAGTTCCTTTTGTAACCTTTCCAATCACCTCAAAGCCCAACCGTTTGATAAGTCGCTCTTCAACCATCGAAAGCAACATATCATCCTCCACAATAAGTACTCTACCCTTTTGACCGTCTTTCATACTAATTCCTAATTTCTCCTTACAACTTAAAAAGCTCTAACGAATATTAAATTTCTTTAATATAAGCTAATTAATTTTTTTTAATCTTACAAGTAGTAAATGTCAAATTTATTCTGACGGTTTTTATCAGCCCTTCGCTTTGCCAATATAATATGTCTTCAACTATTTGGTGGGGTAAAAACAAAAAGCCCTGCATCCTTGAATCAAGAATACAGGGCTTTGCGTGGGACCGGGCGGAATCGAACCGCCGACACCGCGATTTTCAGTCGCGTGCTCTACCTACTGAGCTACAGTCCCAACTCGAATAAGAGTTGCCAAATATAAAATCTTTTGAACTTTATACAAAGAGGATATCCGGGATTTTCTGCCATTTTTTACTCTACTTCAACATCCCGCAAACGTACTTGTAATGTACGACGACCATTCCATTCATTTTCCTCCAGCGAGTACGCAATATTCAGCTGATTGTCATCCCCATTCCGAATCACGGGCAGATACTCATGCATGTTAAATCCAATCACATCAAAAGCTCCTGATCCATTTTGCTTAACTTTCATCTTAAGATGTCCCTTACCCACAATTGTTGGCACTCCTACCACTTCCACATCGCGACTGACAAAAATGGGACGCAAATTCCCAGGGCCAAATGGCTCGAACTGGCTTAACAGCTTCCAAAAGCGCATGTTCACATTACTGAGGTCGAGTTCACAATCAATTTTCAGCTCCGGCTTAAAATCTTCGTCAGACAACCGTTCTTCAGCGATATCATTGATACGTTGTCTAAACTCTTCGAGGTTTTCCTTGGCAATTGTCAATCCAGCAGCATATTCGTGGCCGCCAAACTGTTCGAGCAGGTCTTCACATTCCTTAAACGCCTCGTAAATATTAAACCCATCGATACTTCGCGCCGATCCCTTAATTTTTCCATCCACCGTACTTAACATCACTGCTGGACGGCCATAAGTATCCACCAATCGTGAAGCCACAATTCCAATTACTCCAAGGTGCCAGTCGGGCCGGTGCAACACCATCGATGAGACCTTATCCAGATTATAATTCTTATCAACCATGGCCTTGGCTTCCTCCATAGTCTCAGAATCCTTATCCCGTCGTGCCACATTAATGCTCTCCAGTTCATGTGCCCTCGATTTCGCCTCCGCGGGGGTATCAGAAATAAGAAGTTGCACCGCTTTGGTCGCATCTCCCATGCGTCCGGCGGCATTTATTCTCGGTCCTATAGAAAATACAATATTAGATGTCGAAATAGACCCGACACTTAAATTTATAAGATCCAGCAATGCCTTAATACCTATTCGAGGCTCTGAGTTAATACGTTTTAGCCCTTCACGCATCAATATTCGATTTTCATCCTCAATAGGAACAATATCCGAGGCGATAGAAATAGCTACTAAATCCAATAACTTAAAGGCAATGCGATCTGCCAACCCGAGTTTTTTTATCGTACCCTGTATCAGCTTAAACCCTACCCCAGCTCCTGAAAGGCCCTCAAAAGGATAGTTACAGTCGTTGCGCTTAGGATCGAGCACTGCCACCGCATCAGGAATAGTATCAGCTACATTGTGATGATCACAGATAATGACATCAATACCATGTTCCTTGGCCTGCTCTGTTTCTTCAACAGCTGTTATTCCGCAATCAACTGAAACCATCAGGTCGACGTTGTTATCAATAGCATACTGTATGCCATCCTGATTGATTCCGTATCCCTCCTTGAAACGATGAGGAATATAGAAATCTACATCAACGCCAAACTCCTTCAGAAAAATATATAAGATGGCTGTAGACGTGGTCCCGTCAACGTCGTAATCCCCGTAGATAAGGATTCGTTCTCCATTGCGAATTGATTCTGCTAATCGGGTGGTCGCTTTATCCATGTCCTTCATTAAAAAAGGATCATGGAGTTGACTTAAATCTGAACGGAAAAAAGCTTCTGCTTTATCATAAGTATCAACTCCCCGAAGTACCAGAAGACGGGCTATTTTTTGAGGAACTCCCAGCTGATCTTGTAACTCTGATACAGCTTCTTCGTTCTCTGGCGTAGTAAAGACCCAGCGAAAAGACATAGTTATCTGTTTTTTTCTTTTTTGTCATAAACAGCGTACCGGCGATCAAACCGAATAGCCATACTGCCCTTCCCAAACGAAGGGGTTCTCAATGATTATTAATTAAAATACAATATCCGAAGTAAAATTCATTATGAAAACTATGCACACTGCAACTTATCATTAACTGCCAGATACCTTATTCATCCTCAAAATACTACTAAATTTACGCCATTTTTTGTACATTCTAATACTTTGTTTTAACCGACTATTCAGATTTCAATGCTTACATTCAATACACTGCCGTAATAAGAGAAATATACTGAAACCAGAAATTTGTGCTATTGGGGTTTTCAAAACAACTGATTTTAGAACAATAGTTTTAATGATTTAAACCATATAATCATGGAATCAACAACTTTAGAAAAAAACACAGCTGCCGACCTAAGTGAGGATTTTCCTCTGTTCGACAAGCTACAAAACTATGAGCATGAACAAATTGTCGTCTGTTCGGAACCCACGATGGGACTAAAAGCTATTTTAGCAGTTCATGACACAACCTTGGGACCGGCATTGGGTGGCGTACGTATGTGGCCCTATAATAATGAACAAGAAGCCATTCGCGACGTGCTTCGACTATCTCGCGGAATGACCTACAAAGCAGCCATTTCTGGACTTAATCTTGGTGGTGGCAAAGCCGTAATTATTGGTGATCCCCGTAAAGAAAAAAGTGAAGCCTTATTTCGTGCTTTTGGTCGTTATGTTGACAGCCTTGGCGGACGTTATATTACCGCTGAAGACGTGGGTACAGATGTTCAAGCAATGGAATGGGTTCGAATGGAAACCAAATATGTAACCGGTTTACCAAAAGCAATTGGCGGTAGCGGCGATCCATCACCGGTGACTGCTTACGGCGTATATCAGGGAATGAAAGCCTGCGCCAAAAAAGCTTACGGATCGGATTCGCTTGAAGGCAAACGGATTTCGATTCAGGGAGCCGGTCACGTCAGCACTTACCTTGCTGAATTCTTGGAAAAAGAAGGAGCTGAACTATTTATCTGCGACATCTATGAAGACAAAGTAAATGCTCTGGCCGATAAAGTAGGTGCTGAAGTTGTTGATCCGGATGATATTTACGGCTTAGATGTTGACATCTTTAGTCCCTGTGCTCTTGGCGGTATTATCAACGACGATACCATGGATCAGTTCAATTGCGATATTATTGCCGGTGCTGCAAATAACGTACTTGATGAAGAAGATAAGCACGGGCAGATGTTGTTGGATAAAGGCATCCTGTATGCTCCGGATTATGTGATCAATGCCGGCGGACTTATCAATGTAGCCAGCGAGCTTGAAGGGTATAACGAGGAACGAGCTCACGGTCAGGCAGAAAAAATTTATGATACCATTCTGGATATCCTGAATTATTCGGAGGAAAATGATACCCCAACCTTTACAGCCTCAAATATTCTTGCCGAACAACGTATGGATAACGTAGGCAAAATCCACAATATATATACTTCTCAGAGTAGCTTTACAGGTCACATTGGCGATCTTTACAAACATGCCAACCTGTAGAACCAAATATTTAAAACCTTATATTAAGGCGGCTCAAATTTTTGGGCCGCCTTTTTTGTTATACCTTGATCAATCAGGTAAAAATTTAGACGGTTATGATTTCAAAAGAAGATTTTGTTACGAAAGATCGCCTTATAAAAGGCATTGCAAAAGACGGAACCCTTAAAATATCGGTAGTCAAAACTACGGATGTGGTTAAAACAGCCCGAAAAAAACATGGGCTATCTTTGCTTAATACTGTTTTACTCGGGCGTGCCCTTACCGGTACTATGCTCATGGCATCAGAATTAAAAGGCGAAGAACGCATTAAAATGCGAGTGGAAGGACAAGGTCCTGTAAAACTGCTCGTTGCCGAAGCCAATCGCGTAGGTGAAGTTCGGGGCTATGTTCAAAATCCCCAAGCAGAAATTAATTATGAAGGCGATACCAATATTGGCGAAGGGTTAGGGGTAGGCGTTATGACTGTAAGCAAAACGCTGTACAACGAAGCAGAACCCCGAAACAGTAGCATTGAGCTCATCAACGGTAATATTACAGATGATCTGGCCTATTACATGGTACAATCAGAACAGATACCCTCGGCCATTTTACTGGATGTCGGAATCGACGAAAACGGCGAAATTACTGAAGCAGGTGGCTTGATGATCCAACGCATGCCGGATGCACCGGAAGGCGCCATCGATCAACTACAGGAAAAAATGCTTCAATTTGACTCTATCAGTCAAATGCTTGCCGATGATCTCTATATTGATGACATCATGGAAAAAGCAATGGATCCTATTGAGGTAAAAGAGCTTGATCGTCAACCAGTAGACTTTTTCTGTCGCTGTACCCGCAAACGCTTTAAAGATGCCCTTGCTATGCTTGGTTACGAAGATCTGAAGGAAATTAGCGACGAGGGTCAAGAACTCGTATGCCATTACTGCAATGAGCACTATAATATCAGAAAAGACGAAATCGAAGAGTTGTTGATGGATACTAAGGCAAAAATGAACTGAGAAACTTATTCCTTAACACTTCTCTAACTTCTGATCCACTTTTTAAAGCCCTGTTATATCCTAAAAATATAGCAGGGCTTTTTTGTGTTAATTGCCTTTGGCAACTGCACACTATTATCTTCAACTTAAGTATTACAGCAAACAAATTTATTTTCTATTATGAACAAATTTCCACAGCTGCTTCTTTTGCTCCTCCTTGTTGCTCCACTCTTCCTCTCCGCTCAAGATCGTAATATTCGTAATCATGGAATTGAAATTGGGGTCTTGCAACCGGGTCCGCAAAATACGATTACTGATGTGCAAGGAGTCAAGGTGGGACACCAAACCATCATTGAGGGGAATAATATCCGAACCGGGGTTACTGCCATTCTGCCACACGCTGGCAATATTTTTCAGCAGAAAGTACCTGCTGCCGTATATGTAGGGAATGGATTCGGAAAGCTGGCCGGCTCTACTCAGATCGAAGAACTGGGCAACCTGGAGACGCCCATCATTTTAACCAACACATTGAGTGTACCAACAGCCGCTGACGCACTTATTGATTATACATTCCGTTTTTCAGAAAATGATGACGTCCATTCTGTAAATCCTGTCGTAGGTGAAACCAATGACGGATACTTAAATGACATCCGTGGCCGACATGTAACCAAAAAGGATGTCCTCACTGCTATTGAGAAAGCGAACTCAGCCAAAGCTGAGCAGGGTAATGTGGGAGCCGGAACCGGAACTATTGCCTTTGGATTCAAAGGAGGCATTGGCACATCTTCTCGCAAACTGCCTGAAAATTTAGGAGGGTACTCAGTGGGTGTTTTAGTACAGTCCAATTTTGGAGGCGTACTGCAGATTGCAGGCGTACCTGTGGGTAAAAAGTTAGGAAAGTATTACCTCAGCGATGCACTCAACGAAACGGCCGACGGCTCATGTATGATTATTGTTGCTACCGACGCCCCCCTTGATGCACGTAATTTAAAACGACTGGCTAAGCGCGCCATGCTAGGCTTGGCAAAAACAGGTGGTATTGCCTCTAACGGAAGCGGAGATTATGTCATTGCATTTTCTACAGCCGAATCGGTCCGCATCCCGTATCGTTCTGAACAAAGTATCAAACCCCAGCACGTTCTTCGCAATAGTGCTATGTCCCCTCTTTTTATGGCTGTAAATGAAGCAACTGAAGAAGCCATTATTAACTCACTATTCCATGCTGAAACAATGACAGGCAGAGATGGACACACCGTTGAGGAACTTCCGGTGAATAAGGTATTAGAAGTTATGGAACAGTATAGTAGAGATGCGAAATAGATTCTGAACCAAATCTACGATGACACAAAAACCACCCCAAATACTTTAGCAATTATATTAATCAGGTTGCAAAAGAAGATCCGCAACCGCAAGTTTCGCTGGCATTGGGATTGTCAAACGTAAATCCACGCGCATCGAGCCCGTCAGGATAATCCACAGAAATACCCTTCAGATACATCATGTGTTTGGGATCCACAATAATTTTTATTCCCTGACTGATGATTACTTCATCTTCTTCAGATTCATAATCGAAGCCAAGTTTATAACTCAAACCAGAGCAACCCCCACCTTCGACTGCTACACGCAAGCAAAGACCCTCATCCAGATCTTCATCCTCTCGAATATGCCGCACTTGATCAGCGGCACGTTCTGTAAGCTGCACGGCAGGACCACTGAACTCCACCTCAGCAGATGCCTGCATTTCTTCCAATGGAGAGCCATTCTGTTCCATACTCTCATCATCGTCATCATCAACAAGATCAGCAATGACACTATCTAAATTGTCTTCAGGTTCTGCAGGCATTGTAGAGATACTTAGAAATTAACGTTCGCTTTTCTGTGAATACGTAAAATAATCCGTGTTATCCTTTCGGGTCAAATTTAAAATTTCAGCTGCTACCAAGTTTACCAAGGTTGTCGAAGCTTTTTCCCGAGGTATATTCACAACCTGTGCAAATTTTTTAACGGTTATTTCGCCATATTCATTCAAGTATCGAAATAATTTTTGCTCATCCGGTCCATATTCAAAGGTCACTCCTTCATCCGAATTTCGTTTCTTTATAATTTCAATAAGTTCCTTGCTGGCCACTTTATTCTGATCCTTCTCCCGCATAAATACAATCTGTTCATCATCCCCTCTCACATAAACGGGTTTATCCACTACTTCCGGCACTTTTATAACCAGAAGATCACGATCGCCAAAGTGCACGATCTCAATCTTAATATCCACAGCAGGTTCACATAGCTTTTGGGCGGCCTTATCAAGCAAATACTCTTCTTCCTGATATCCCATTACCCCCACGAGCGACTTATCATCATCTACCCCAATCAGCAAGGTACCTCCTTTGGTATTTGCAAAAGCGGCAATTTCTCGGGCGATCTTGTAAGCTGATGGAATCGTGCGCTTAAATTCCAGATACATCCCCTCACCGGTCTGAGCCAGATTCTTCACATCGAGGTAATCCATCTCAGAAAGCGAGGCCGCACTATGGTTTTGAGAATACATAGCCACTCAATCTTTTTTAGTACAAACGAAGATAAGAACAAAATATTAAGTTCAAATGAACTTCCCGAACTTACAGCATTCTATCCTTTTAACACTTTAAATAACAATTTCCTCTTTTGGATTACGGGTCATTAGGTCGTAAAGCATATCTTTTGGATCTTCCCGTTCAAAAAGAACCCGATACACCGCTCCGGTAATGGGCATTTCAATATTAAGCTTATTACTCCAATCAAAAACTGAGCG
>JABAHQ010059169.1_pt1 | contig 10064 bp, 7 predicted proteins | sample 7062091 | NCBI WGS metagenome assembly JABAHQ01 (sample SAMN14534359, study PRJNA622989) | marine sediment metagenome | biome: marine biome [ENVO:00000428]; feature: marine pelagic biome [ENVO:01000023]; material: deep marine sediment [ENVO:00002113] | place: India: Gulf of Kutch | collected... | reverse complement strand
GGTCACAGACCCTCGGCGGCCGACCGGAGGTGCCACCGTCCGGCCTGGTCGACGGTGATCACCAGCGTTCCCTCGCGATCGGTCCGGTGGCTCCGGGCCGCCGCGGCCACGAGGCGGTGCAGGACCTCGGGGGCGGNNGCCCACCGAGATGATGGCGCCCTCGGGCCGAACCGCCTCGAGAAAGGGCGTCGAGCTGGAGGTCGCGCTCCCGTGATGCGCCACCTTCAGCAACGTCGACCGGAGCTCGGCCCCGTGCTCCTCGATGAGGTGGGCCTCGACGGCGGCCGAGATGTCCCCCGTGAACAGCATCCGGAAGCCGCCGAACGACGCGCCGAACACCAGGCTCTGGTCGTTGGGCGCGTCGGCCATCTCCGGATCCGCCTCGACATGGGGATGAAGCACCTCCAGGTGAAGGCCGTCGATCGTCAGCCGATCGCCGGCCGATGCCCGGACCCAGGGAATCGAATCACCGACCAGCCGACGCAGGACGGCCAGCTGTCCACCCTGTCCCGTCACGCGGCCGGGTCCGATCACGCGACGCGGCCGCAACGCCTCGATCACCGAAGGACCGCCCCCCACATGGTCGAGATCCGGATGGCTGACGATCCAGGCGTCCAGCCGTCGAGCGCCCTGCCGGCGCAGATAGGGCACGACCCGGGCTCGTCCCGCATCGAAGCCGGCCACCTTCGGCCCCGCATCGATGAGGATCCAGCGGCGCCCGGGCGTGGCGATCGCGATGGCATCACCCTGACCGACGGCCAGCGCGTGGATCTCGAGCCGGCCCGTCCGTAACCGCGCCTGGAGCGGCGTCCAGACGAGAGCGATCGCGAGTCCGAGACCCAGCCACCGAACGTAGAGGCCGCGACGCCAGGGGGCCTGGAGAGCGTGTGCCGCCAACACCAGGCCGGCCGCCCACGCCAGGGCCACGCCGGTGCCCGGCGGCGTCACCTCGATCGATGCCCAGACCGGATCATCCAGCCGACCGGCCAGCCCATCGAGCGCCCCGAGCAGCACGACGGCGGCCGCGACCGGCCAGGCCGCGAGCTCCGGCCACGGCGTGGTCAACGCCGACACGAAGAGCGCCGGCATCGCCAGGCCGAGGAGTGGAAGCGCGATCAGGTTGCCGAGAACCGCGATCGGCGTGATCCGACCGAAGTAGGTCGCCGTGATCGGAGCGGTCAGGATCACCGCGGCGCCGCTGACCACCAGACCGCTCGACGCGATCCGCCAGATCCCGGGGAGCTCGCGGAACCCCGGCGTCCCCATCGCCCGTGCATGAGCGAAGCCCACCGCGGCCGCGCCCGCGAACGACAGCTGGAAGCCGGGGTCCATGACCCCCCACGGTCGGGCCAGCAGCAACAGGAGAGCGGTCAGCCCCAGCACATCGAACGCCGCCGACGCGCGACCCGCCAGACGCGTCGTCGTCCACAGCGTCACCATGAGGGCGGCGCGTACCGCCGATGCAGGGGCACCGATGAGGACCACGTAGAGCCCGACCAGCGCGATCGTCGTCAGTCGGGCGGACCGCACCGGAAGGCGCGTCATTCTCATCAGAGCGGACAGGGCCGCTGCCAGCAGACCCACATGGAGGCCGGAGATCGCCAGCAGATGCGCCAGCCCCGACCGCGCCATCCGGTCCCGAACGTCGGGATCCACGGTCTCCCGACCGCCCAGCACCAGGGCCAGCGCCAGCGGCGCCCAACGACGCGGATAGGCCGCCCACAGCCGACGCGCCGACTCGCGCCGCAGCGTCAGCACCGGGTGGCTCCGGGTCCGGAGCCCGCCCGCGAGCTCCAGACGATCGGCGGTCAACCAACCTCTTCGATCAGGCGGTCGGAGCCCGGGTCCGCCGAGCCTCGACGGCTGCCAGCGTCCGTCCACGACGTAGGTCGCCCCGGGGTCGACCGGCCCATCGCCCCACAGCCGGAGCTCGCCGATCCAACGACATCCCCCATCCGCCGGGCCGAACGGTCGGATCCGGATCGGACCCCGTTCGCCGGCCGGCAGAAAGGAGGTCGCCAGACCGACGACCCTCAGACNNCCTCAGACGTTCGCCGACCTCGAGCGTCGCGCGACAATCGGCACGCGCCCGCTGACGCTCGACGAGGCCGATGATCGCGCCACCCGTCGCGATCGCCAGCAGCGCGGCGGCGCCGGCCACGGTGCGCGATCCCCGGACGATCGCCAGGTACCCCGCAGCCGCCACCGGAAGGCCGAGAACGGGAAGAACGAGGTCCGCCGATCCCCCGAGGCCGGCGACCACCCCGGTCGCCAGCGCGACCGCCCCGACCGATAGCGGCCGAACCCGCGGCGGCCGACCTAGAAACCCATCGTCGACCCCCCGATCCCGGTTCCCCAGTCAAAACCCCACGGTCCAATCTGGGCCGGGACCTCAACGCGCTGTCATCGCCCGGTCGGCGTTCGGCCGCGTCGCCTTCGGGCGGGCGGGCGGGCGGTTGGCGGGCGATCGGTCGGTTGGCGGGCGGGCGGTCGGTTGACGGCGAGTGGGTCGGCGACGGATGGGTGGATCGGCCACGGATGGGTGGGTGGCCGCGGCACCGCGGGTGCGTCCGTGCCCCGCCGGTGCCCGTGGCCCCTCAGGGCTTTCGGTCGACCCCCTCGAACAGCGGCCCGGCGCCGCCGGATCCGCCCTGGCCCTCCCCGTCCCGGGGGCCCTCCTCGGGAGCTTCGTTTGGACCCGCGCCGGGGTCGGACTCGGACGCGGCCGCCTCTTCAGGGCCCGTCGTTCCCGCCGACGACCGTGGCGCTCCCGCCTCGGCGGCCGTATCGCCGGGGGCCGAGTCGATCCTCGCACCCCCGCTGGCGCCCGGGTCATCTTCCCCGGTCTGCGCCGGTCTTCCGACCGAGGCGTGCCGTTCCCGAAGATCGTGGCGCAGACCCACGGCCAGCACGACGATCATCCCCAGGATCAGCGAACCGTACATCACGACCGAGAGCGAGACGCCGCGGAGGGTGAACAGCCCGAAGTGGAGATCCACCCGCTGTCCCGCGTGCACGTAGGCGAACCGCGCCAGCACGAGGACGGCCAATACGGCCGCCACGATCTTCAGGATGCGCCTCATGGCGCGCCCGCGACCCGGGATGTCCTCTCCTGCCGCGATTCGATCGGAAAGGCGGTGAACGTAGCGCCGGTCGTGCCGGTCAACACGACATCCATGTAGCGGCCGATCCAGTCGTCGGGCCCGGGGATCAACGCGACCTTGTTGGTCTCCGTCCGGGCCTGCAACAGCTCGCCGCGCTTCGCCCGCTTCTCGACCAGCACTTCGGTCGTACGACCGACCTCATCCATGTTTCGCTCCGCCGCGATCTCCCTGACCAGACGGATCAGTCGCTCCAACCGCTCCTGGGCGACGGCGTCCGGTACGAACCACTCCTCCTTCATCCGCGTCGCGGGCGTCCCCTCACGGGGTGAGTACTTGAACGTGAAGGCATCGTCGTAGCGGACCGACCGGACGAGGTCCAGCGTGGCCTCGAAGTCCTCGTCCTCCTCGCCGGGAAAGCCGACGATGATGTCGGTCGTCATCGCGATGTCCGGGATCCGCTCCCGGAGCATCCGGACCTTGTCCAGGTACTCGGCGCGGGTGTACCGACGCACCATGCGTTTCAGGACCCGGTCCGAGCCCGACTGGACCGGCAGATGGATCTGCGGACAGACCGCCTCCTCCTCGGCCATGGCATCGGCCAGACGTTCTGTGAGGTCATTGGGATGGGGCGACGTGAACCGGACGCGACGCACGCCGTCGATTCCCGCGACCGCCCGAAGCAGGCGTGGGAAGTCCCAGTCGTCGTAGCGGTAGGAGTTCACGGTCTGACCCAGAAGCGTGAACTCGGTGATCCCCCGCTCGACCAGATCCCGGACCTCGGCCAGGACGTCGTCGGGTCCGCGGTTCTTCTCGTCTCCGCGCGTGTGGGGCACGATGCAGAAGGTGCAGCGGTAGTTGCAGCCGCGCTGGACGGGGATCCAGGCCGAAACGCCGGACTGACGTCGGACCTCGAGACCCTCGTAGTTCTCCGTCGGCCTGAAGCCGACATCGACGACCCCAGCGTCCCGGGCCGAGGCCTGTTCGATGATCTCCGGGAGCGACCGATAGGCATCGGGACCGAGAACCATGTCCACGTACTCGGCGTCCTGGATCAGTCGTGAGCCCAGACGCTGGGCCATGCACCCGCAAACGCCGATCAGGGTGTCCGGGTGTGACGTCTTGACGCGGTTCAGCTCGGCGACCCGACCCAGAACGCGCCGCTCGGCGTTCTCCCGGATCGCGCAGGTGTTCACGAGGATGACGTCGGCCTCGTCCGGACTGGAGACCGACACGTACCCGCTGGACGCCAGAACCCCTTCCATGAGCTCGGTGTCGCTCAGGTTCATCTGGCAACCGTAGGTCTCGACCCAGTACGTGCGCATCATCCCGTGTCCCATCGAACAACCCGATGTCTCGTAGCTCGCTGACCGAGGCATCGAACGGCCAGCGGTGCGGAACGTCGTACGATCGCCGCCCCGCGCAGGGGCCCCTTCGACCCCATCAGAGCGGAGCCACCGCCCGGAGTGAGCCGTCCGTGGCGGCTTCGATTCGGGCGGCCTGAAGCGCTCGGCCGGCCGCCCTTAAACTATAATCGGCCGGCATCTTCAGGTAGTCGCCGGTCACAGCGGTCTCCCCATGGTCACCCTCCAGGACGACCCGGGCGGCCGTCCCGATCCGGGCCCTGCGGTGGGCGTCGGCCTTGCGGGTGACCCGCCCCCGAATCTCCGCGGATCGGCGCTTCTTGATCCGTGCCGGGACCCTGTCCGGCAACTCCAGCGCATCGGTGTCATCCCGGCCCGAGTACGGAAACACATGGATGTACGTGTACGGGAGCGTCTCCACGATCTCCAGCGTCCGTCGATGGTCAGCCTCCGTCTCACCGGGGAAGCCGACGATCACATCCGTGCCGAGCCCGAGGGGCGCGACACGCTCGCACAGCCGCATCACGCGGCCCAGATAGCGACGTCGCGGATATGCCCGTCGCATGCGACGCAGCACCCGATCGCTGCCGCTCTGGAGCGGGACATGCAGGTGCGGCGCCAGACGACCGTCGGAGTCGGCCATCAGGTCGATCACCCCGTCATCGAGCTGATTGCATTCCAGGGACCCGATCCGGAAGCGGACGTCCGGAACACGCTCGAGCAGGGCTCGCAACAGCCGGGCGAGCGACCGCCGCGGCTCCAGGTCCTTGCCGTACAGCCCGATGTGGATGCCCGTGAGCGAGATCTCCGGATGATGCTCGGCCAGCGTGGTGGCCTCGGCGACGACCTCATCGATGGATCTGGACCGACTTCGGCCCCGGGCCAGCCGGATCGCGCAGTACGAGCAGCGAAGGTCGCACCCGTCCTGCACCTTGAGCCAGGCGCGCGTCCCCCGCTCGTTGCGCTCCAGGAGATCCGCATCCATCTCCTCGACCGTCCTGGGGAACACGCCCAGCGCGTTCGCGACGGCCTCGGGGTCCTGACCTGGAACGACCCCGCTGACACCGTCGAGCGCACCGATCGCCTCGGCGCCCACGGCGGCGGCACAGCCGGCGACCACTACGGGGACGGCCCGTTCGGTGTCCCGGGCCACGGAGCGCACGAACTTCCGAAGCTGGGCGTCGGCGTTACCGGTCACGGTGCAGCTGTTGACGACCACGGCGTCCGCCAGGGCCGGATCCGGGACGGTCTCGCAACCGCGCAGCTCGAGCAGTTGCCGCATCCTCTCGGTGTCGTACTGGTTCGTCCGACACCCGAAGGTATGGAGGTAGATGCGGTGGGGCCGACCACCGACCGTCGTCACGCGCGAGCTCATGGGACGAAGACGCCGAGGGTCAAGGTGAATCGGGTGAAAGACTCCTCGATCCCGTTGCTCTCACGGCTGCCCCGACCGCCGAGCTCGAGCGCGGAATCGACCCGGCCCCGGCCCTCGGCGACGACCGCACCGAGCCCCAGCGTCAGCGCGCGCTCGACCGGTGCACCGCCCCTGACCTCGAACGGCGAGCGCTCCCAATGACCGCCGATCCGACCGAACAGCGCGCCGCCCTCCGCGCCGAGCAGCCGCAGCTCCACGCCGACCCCGCCCCGAACCACATCGACCGCGCCCGACGCGGGCAGGTCGTCGTCGGCCACCGACCAGCCGGCCCATCCCACACTCCCGGCCAGGATGAAGCCGGGAGTCAGGCGCCAGGACGCCCCGAAGTCCACGGCCAGAGGCAGGTCGACGTCCAGCTGCTCGCCCGTACTGTCGTTCTCCACGTCGAGGCCCGTCGGGCTCCACTCGAGGACGGCGCCCAGCAGCATGTCGGTGACGGGCTCGACCTGGATTCCGGCGGCCACGCCCCAGCCCCGGGACCGGATCGCCGCCGTGGCCTGGTAGGGCTGGAACTCCTCGTCCGCCGGGAACGCTCGATCGACCCGACGCTTCGCCTCGCCCGAGTACAGGATGCCGGCCAGTCCCAGACTCAGCCGGTCCGACAGACGGCGCGCCAGATCCACACGGAATTGAGCGATGCCACCGTCCGAGGTTCGCGTCTCCTCGAACTCCACCTCACCGGTCGAGACCTCCAGGGTGTCGATGAACCGAACGGCCCAGTCCTGGTCGATGAAGGACCCGAAGGCGACGGAGACGGCCCAACCGCCGGAGAACGGCGTCCCGAATCGGCCCAGCGTGAAGTCCTCGGTGTCGACGTCGCCACTGACCCGATCGCCCTCGACATCACGGCTCTCCGGCGCGAACGCGATCCAGAACCCGGGGTTCTCGAGCCCGCCCAGAGCGGCCGGGTTGACCGCCGACAGGTTGCCGCCGTGCAGCACGACGGCCGCGCCGCCCATCGCCCGGGCCCGCGCATCGAGGGGCCGGACCGGACGTCCCAGCCCAACGGTGCCCGAAAGCTTCAACTGCGCGTGCGCCGCGACGGGCGCGAGCGCGCCGGCGGCGACCACGATCAACGGGAACATCCTGCGGGTCGTCATGGCAGCGCGAAACGGGCCGGCGGTGTGAAGACGATGCGGAGCACGGGCGCGAGGGCCGGATCGCCGTCCGCGGCCCCGAACTCCCAGAAGCCGAACGCCGCGTCGGCGGGCGTCGCCAGAACAACGAAGCGTATCTGCGCCGCCGAGTCGGGCGATGTCGCGGCCCAGGTCTCTAGCAGCGGGGTGATGTCGATGCGCACCGTGCTGCCCGCCTCGAGCGAATCGGGCTTGATGGTGAGCCCGCTGCCGGGCACGCGACCGCCCACCGGTGTCTTCGGGCCATAGACGCCGAAGTCGTCCACCAGCGTCAGGACCGAGGTCAAGAACGAGATCTCCGCCGCAAGCGGCCCGGGCGGCGCGCGGCTGCTGAGCACGAGCTCGGCCTTGTTGATCGTCGAGCCGCGGAGCGGCGAGCGCTCCGCCGAGCCCACGCTCGCCACCGAGTCGGGGATCTCGATCTCGGTATAGGCGCGCCAGTCCTCGATCCCACCGAGGCGGAGTAGTCCAGCGACCCCTGGGACCGCCGTCTGATCGACGATGAACGTCTCCGCCGTCGCGGCGTTCTCCTGCTTGAGCGCGCTGTCCGGGTGACTCTCGGGTATGAGGTTGTAGTCGAGCCGGGCCCCGGACAGCCGCACCCGACCCGAGTCAGCAACCACCAGCGCGAGCCCCGTGTTGACCTGCGTCGTGTCAGCCCACAGCTTGAGCAGCGAGTCGGAGGCCTCACCCAGCCAGAAGACCATCGAGTCGGGTAGCTCCGTCGTCGTATCGGTGANNAGCGTGTCTTCGCTGAGGACCGTTGGGCCCAGCGAGCCTCCCGGGCCCCCGGTCCACGCGACGCTGACGCCGGGCGAGTCGACGGCGAGCTCCCAGCTGGCGGAGACGTCCCATTCCTGTTGCACCTCCACCAGGCGGAGGACGGTTCCGGCGGCGGCGATCACCGTGTGGGCGCTGTCCACGCCGATCACGATGCGTGCCGAATCGTAGGCCAGCGCCGGCGAGCGGCCGGTGACCAGGGCGGCGGTGTCCTCGACTTCGTCGAAGCGAATCAACCCGCGGGTCGTCCGGCCCGGCGTGCCGTCTTCGACCTGGAAGTAGGGTACGCCGCTCGGACTCAAGAACCCACCGAACGTGGTGTCGAGCCAGGCGTCCACCTGACCGGCGTCGAGCAGCGCCTCCAGGGTCGGTGCCGTCCCTCCCGGCGCCTCCTCCGGATCCACGTTGACCAGCTCGTCACGGCCGCACGTGGCCAGGGCGAGGGCGCAAGCGGCCGGCAGGAGGAGACGGAGCTTGGAGTTCACCCGGTCTCCCCCTCCTCCGGCTTTGCCTCGGGGATCGGCCGGCTCGCCAGGCTCACGTAACGGATGCGCAGATCGGAGAGCGCGGACCGCAGGAGTTGCACCTCCTCGTCGGTGAGGTTGCCCGCCGTCTTCTCTTCCAGCACCGCGAGGGTGTCGATGAGCTGTCGGGCGCCGTTCAGCCCATCGGTGATTCGCTTGCGGGTCTCCTCCGGCGACAGCGGCTTGGCCTCTTCCTCCACTTCACCGCCGAGCGATGCGGCCGCCGCCGGGTCGAGCAGCACCTCCACCTGGCCCAGCACGGCGATCGCCGACGCGGCCAGGCTGCCCACCAAGCTATTGAAGTCGGCTCTCGGCTGTGTTTCTTCGCTCATCGATCTCCTCGGACTGCCGGCGCCGGCGAAGCCGCTCAGCTCGCAGCGTCGGCGTTGTAGCGGCGCGGCAGGCGCGGCGAGAGGCCGGTGAGGATCTCGTAGGTGATGGTACCGCAACGATCCGCCACCGCCTGGAGGCTGGTCGGCGCATCGACCGGCCCCCCGATCACCGTGGCCAGCGAGCCGGGCCCGATGTCGTCGAGGTCGGTGACGTCCACCACGATCACGTCCATGCACACGCGGCCGATGATCGGCGCCTGTCGCTCGCCGAAAGTGACGAAGCCGTTGTTCGACAGCTCGCGCCGCACGCCGTCGGCGTACCCGATGGCGAGGGTCGCCCAGCGCGACGGGCGCGGGGCACGGTACGTCGCACCGTAGCTGGCCGTCCAACCTTGGGGAACGTCCCGCACCGCCGTCACGCGTGCGCGCACCGTCGCCACCGGCCGCGGCAGGATCTCTTCGTTGCCGGCCGTCCCGCCGTAGAGGAACAGGCCGGGCCGTAGCAGGTCCGCCGCGTATTCCGGCCAGCGCGTCGCGGCCACGCTGGCCGCGGCGTGCCGCACGCCGCCGACGCCCTTGGGGAACTCGGCAACACAGCGCTGCCAGCGTTCCCACTGCTCACGCGACGGCGTCTCATCCACCACATCGGCCGAATGGAAGTGCGCGAACGTCCCCTCCCAATCGAGATCCTCCGCGCAGGCCTCCAGCACGCGGGGCAGCCATTCGGCGACCGCGGCGTGGTGAAAGCCGCAGCGCCCGATCCCCGTGTCGATCTCCAGATGGAAGGGCAAGCGCCGGCCCAGCCGCTCGGCACAGGCCCGATAGCGCTGCAACGCGGCCCCATCACCGATGCCGGGCGTCAGATCCGCCTCGGCAGCGCCCTCCAGCTCGTCGGGCGTGTTGAACAGCAGGACCGCCCGGCGGTCGATCCCCCGCTCCCGCAGCTCCAGGCCCTCCGTTAGCGTCGCCACCCCGTAGCCCCAGGGCTCCCGGGGCTCCAGGGCATGGACTACCGGACACACGCCGATCCCGTAGGCGTCCGCCTTGACCACGGGCAACACGCCCACCCGTGGCTTGGCCCGCTCCCGCAGGGCGTCGTAGTTTGCGACGAGCGCACCCAGGTCGACGTCGACCCAGGCGCGCGCACTCGACAAGTCTCGCATACCCATCGCTAGAGTGACGGCCGTGAGTATATCCGGCCACCATCACGGATGCAAGAAATGCCTGAAGGTAAGGAACTTCCGAAGGACAGCGCCCCGCCCCAGCCCGGCGTCCTGGACCAGGCGCTTCACCTGGTCCGCTTCCTGCGCGCCGGCTGCCCCTGGGACGCCGCCCAGACGCCCAGCTCGCTGACCCCGTACCTGCTGGAGGAGTCGCTCGAGCTGGCGGACA
>JABAHQ010042563.1_pt1 | contig 10065 bp, 6 predicted proteins | sample 7062091 | NCBI WGS metagenome assembly JABAHQ01 (sample SAMN14534359, study PRJNA622989) | marine sediment metagenome | biome: marine biome [ENVO:00000428]; feature: marine pelagic biome [ENVO:01000023]; material: deep marine sediment [ENVO:00002113] | place: India: Gulf of Kutch | collected... | reverse complement strand
TCGGGATCGAGCTCGAAGGTTGCGAGCGCGAACCCTTTGAGGACGTCCAGTACGAATCATTGGTGGAGCTGCTCCAGGCCCTCCAAGAGGTCTTTCCGGCAATCGGGGCGGGACGCATCGTCGGACACAGTGATGTGGCGCCGGGGCGCAAGATGGATCCGGGAGCGCGGTTTGATTGGGTGCGGGTACGCCGCCTGCTTGACGCGCGAACCGGCAGTCGTGCCAGCCGTTGAGCTGGTCCCGGCCGCTGCGATTGAGGGGTATTTGGGAATCCGGGCGCGGCTACGCTACTCTACACGCTCGGCTTGACGATCGGCAGACGGTATGGTTGCCGAATATGGTTCCGACTCAAGGTGCAGGTCGCAGGAAGGGCCCCGGCCCTCGCCAGAGTGCGGGTGCAGGCGTTCAGATGTGAGATTCGACGTGTCAATGAGGAATAATAAGAGCAATGACCCTAATCGCTATTCTCGTAAGTCTTTTTTTGGAACGGACCGCCGCCCGGTTGCGTGCTTACCGCCGCTACGACTGGTTGGATGCCTATGTTGCCCGCATGCGAAGCTGGCTGGGCGGATCGCGATGGGACGGTCCGCTGGGTGTGTTGGTCGTGGCCGCCCCGGTGGTGCTCGTCGTCGCGCTGCTTGTGTACTGGCTGTCGGATCTGTGGCTGGGCGTTCCTGCCCTGATCTTCTATATCGTGGCGCTGTATCTGACCCTGGGTCCTGAGGACCTGGATGATCAGGTCGATGAGTTCTTGAACGCGTGGGACGCCCAGGACGAGGCGGAGGCCCGGCGCGCAGCGGCAGAGCTCCTGGACACCGAGGAGGTGCCGGAGGATCGGGCGCGCTTGCAGCATGCGCTGGCGGAGAAGATCCTGATTGGGGCGAATGAGCGTACGTTGGCCGTGTTTTTCTGGTTCGTGTTGCTGGCGGGTCCGGTGGGTGCGGTGCTCTACCGACTTGCGTGCCGGCTCAAGGATGTTTCGGCGCCGGAGGGTTCCGGGTTCGCACAGGCTGCGCAGCGTCTGCACGACATCCTGGCATATATCCCGGCCCACTTGTGCACTTTGGGATATGGGATGGCGGGCAGCTTCGTGGATGCGCTGCATAACTGGCGCGCGCAGTCCCCGACCTGGGCGGGCGACTGGCAGCGGGCAGTGGAGGGCACGCTTACGGCGGGCGGCCTGGGGGCCCTTCAGGTGGACATTGCAGAGCCGGAGCAGGAGCCCGAAGAAGTCGATCACCAGACGGTCTACGATACCGTGAAATCGGCCATGGGTCTGGTCTGGCGTACCGTCATCATCTGGGTCGCGGTCATCGCAGTGCTCACTATGACGGGCTGGGCCGGCTGAACCGCGGCCAGTATCGTGTCGGAAGTGACGGCCAGGAACGACATGGGTTGCGACGAGCCCGCCCGTCTTCGAGCAACGTCCGTTTTCTGGCCTTCCGCGCGATGAATGGCCGTCCGCCAAGGCGGCGGTGCCTGCCAGTGGCGGGCCTTGGGGTGGCGGTCGTCATGGGAGCGACCTTTGCGGCAGCGGCCGGGGCGGCGACTGTCGCGGCCACCGATGATCGCGGCGTGTATGTGGAGCTGCCGGCTCCTGCGCAGCGCGTGATTAGTCTGGCTCCCCATCTTACCGAGCTGCTGTTCGCTGCCGGGGCGGGCGCGCGGGTCGTCGGCGCGGTCGCCCACAGCGACTATCCGCCGGCGGCGCGGAGGCTCCCGCGGGTCGGCGACGCGTCACGCGTGGATATGGAGCAAATCGTGGAACTGGGCCCCGACCTGGTGCTCGGATGGCGCAGCGGAAACGCGCAGGATGATTGGGGCCGTCTCGAGTCCCTCGGGATCCCGGTCTTTGTAACCGAGCCGCGGCGACTGGAAAGCGTAGCCTATCAGTTGCTGCAACTGGGCCGGCTGACGGGTACGGAGACGCGTGCAAAGCAGGCGGCAGCGAGATATCTTGCGCGTCTCAATGCCCTGCGGAGGCGTTACGAAGAGCGCGGGGAGATACGGGTTTTCTACCAGATCTCCATGGTTCCGCTGTATACCGTGAACCGGCGCCACATCATCAATGACGTCATTGAGTTGTGCGGCGGACGGAATGTGTTTGCGGAGCTCGATGCGCTGGCGCCAGCCGTAAGCCCCGAGTCCGTGATCGCCGCGGATCCGGAAGTCATCATAGCGGCTTCCGGCCTTTCGGGCGGTCAGCTGGAGCGGTTTTGGCGGCGATGGCCCGCCATGACGGCGGTGCAGCGGAACAATCTGTTTGCCGTGCAACCTGACCAGATGCACCGCGCGACGCCGAGGATATTGAAAGGAATCGCGGAAGTGTGCGATGCCCTGGAACAGGCCCGGCGCCGGCGCGAGGTATCCTCTCCCGGCTCTTCCTGACGCGCTTATCGTACTCCCCAACGTAACACTGACGCACATTTCGGATCAGCCATCTAGCGTTCATGCCGCCACAGCTCTTCGCTGGCGCCCGCGTCGCGGGCAATCACCCGTGCAACAACGAACATGAGATCCGACAACCGGTTCAAATAGATGAGCGCCTGGGGATTTACGGATTGCGCGCGCGCCAGTGTTACTGCACGGCGTTCGGCGCGCCGGCAGATGCCGCGTGCCATGTGACATGCGGCGGCGGCCGGGCTGCCGCCCGGCAATATGAATTCCTTCAGCGGAGGCAGCGGGGCGTTGAATTCATCCAGGGCCCGCTCCAGCTCCTCCACGTATTCCTGGGTGATTCGCTCATGGTGCGGAGCGCACAACTCGCCGCCGAGGTCGAACAGGTCCTGCTGCACCGCGGTCAGGCGATGGCGGACCGCGTCGGGCACGGGGTATGCGAGCACCATGCCGATGGCGCTATTCAGCTCGTCCAGCGTACCGAATGCCTCGATCCGGGCATCGTCCTTGTCCACGCGAGTGCCGTCGCCCAGGCCCGTCGAACCTTTATCGCCGGTGCGGGTATAGATTTTCGAAAGGCGGTGTCCCATGGCATATCCCACTTTCGTTGGCAGGCAGCGACACCCGGCAGCCAAAGGCCGCCCGTCTATGCCTCACGTTTTCCGTATCCCGACACTCTGCCGGAAGGGAAACTCCCTCTCCCGCAGGGAGAAGGGACCTACTCCTTCGCGCCGGCGTCCCGTTCCGATCCCCCGGACCGCCCACGCGCGCTTTGCGAGCCGTGCCCCGGACTTCTCCATTCGCCGACGCCTGGCGGCCAAAGGCTCCCCTATGGCTGTGTGCGCAAGGATCAATCGTACAACCGGTCTGATACCGGATACAGCGAGGCGCTCATCTCGCGTCTTGGAGAGGCTTCCTTAGAACCTATCTCAATATTTTCCGCGAGCCGCGCAGAATATTGAGATAAGTCACAGTGCGCTATGCGCGCCGCATCCCGGCATGTGTTCCGGCCCCCGGTTCCCGACGGCATCGCGCAAGGGCCAATTGTATACCCGGTGAGAAATGCAGGCTAACTGTCCACAATCCGGTACTCAACGGGCAGCTGCAGATCCAGCGCGCGCCCGTGCAGCCAGATTGCCGCCTCGGGAATGGCACCGATGTCCCGCAACGCGCGCACGGCCGCACGGTCCAGGGCACTATAGCCGGAAGAACGCAGCACCCGGAGGTGACTCAGCCGGCCATCGGCCTCCACCCGCAACCCCACCCGCACGTCGCCCTGCCATCCGCGCCGCCGTGCAAGCTCGGGGTAGCGGAAGTGCGCCATGAAGCGGCGCCGCAGCAACCGGCTCACGCGTTGACTTTGTGCCGCGGCCTGTGTCTTTGCGGGCGGATCCGGGGACAGGCTGTTCCTTTGTGTTTGCTGCTGCAGTGTCTCCTGCGCATCGCGGGCCGCACTGTGCAGTGCGGCTGACGGGACCCGGGGCGTTGATGCGGCGTCATCGTTCCCGGGGGGTGCTGCGCCCGATTTCGCCGCTTGCGTGCGAGGCGGGCTCGCGGGCGCCCGGGATGATTTGTTCGGTGCCCTTGGCGTTTTCGTGCCCGGCTCACTTCGCGCGACGGAAGCACGGGCCGAATCGACCGGGGATTCCTTGGCGGAGATCAAGGACACGTGCAGGCCTTCGCCCGGGGCCGCCGGCGGCTGCGGTATGCGCGCAGTGCGGGACAGGACCAGGCCGTGAAGCAAAGCGGAGGCGAGCAGGCACAGCGCCACACGCATCCCGGTTCTACTCGAGCTCATATCGCAAGGTCAGCAACACATTGCGCTCCGGCGCGGGGTAGAAGGCAGTGGCCGCCACTGGAAACGGGTTGAAGCCGCGCACCGCAAAATCGCTGTACTCGCGGTCAGTGACGTTGTTGATCCGCAGGGACGCGAGCCAGCGTTCGTGCCGGTAACTCAGATTCACATTGGTCACCGTGTAACCGTCCAGCTCCTGGAGGGTGTTGGCGAAATCGCCGGCCGGCACGCGCTCGCCAACGCAGTGCAGCTCCCCGAACAGCGACCAGTGTGCATCGAAGCGAAAACGGGCGGATGCGCGGAAGGTGTGTTCCGCGACAAAGGGAATGGCATTTCCGTCAAACGTGCCGTTGTCAAACTCCGCGTCGACATAGCTGTACTGGGCATTCAGGGAAAGCCGCCGCACAGGTTGAAGGTACGCTTCGACGATCAGGCCGTCCCGGGTGGTTTCTTCCAGGTTTGTATTGGCGCCGAAGAAGCCGACCGAGGGATCGAAGTTGATTTCGTTGTCCAGCTTCAGGCGATAGGCGAGCGCCTTGATCCGCTGGGCGCCACGCTTCCATTCCGCGCCCAGCTCATAAGAGACCCCGGTCTGGGTATCCAGCCCGATGATCCCGGGAGGCGTGAAGGTATGCTCATCGACCTTTGCGAAGCGGAAGTTGCCGTCCCGTCTGGCGAACACACGCCACTGGGGATCAACCTGAAACGACAGGCCGAGCTCGCCGACGGTCTCGCTGTCATCGAGCTCAACGCCGGCGGGGAAGGCGAAGGCGTCCGTCAGGTCGTTCTCCACGCGGGCGTTGCGGGCGCCGACAGTCACGGTGGCGCGGCGCGAGACGGGCACTACCGCCTGGGCATAGACATTGCGCACGCGCTGGTCGTTTTCCGTGCTGCCGAACAGGGAGGTGATCTCGTAGTCGCTCTGCACGTAGTCCAGGCCGAACGTCAGCAGCACCTCACCGTGGCGACTGCCCAGCGTGCCGATGAGCCGGGGCGTGAGCTCGCGTACGCGGCGGTTCTGTGAAAAGGCGGTGCCGCTCAGGTTGCCGTCCCCGTCGCTGCGGCGGTGCGTATACTCGGCCCGCACATACCAGTCGGGGTGGAGGCTCTGCTCGATGCCGATCCGGGAGACCTCTGTACGCGTCTCGGTGAACTGCGTCGGATTCGTGCTCTGCCGGCGATCCGCCTCGACCTGCGTGGCGAACAATGCCCCGGGCAGCTCGAGGTCTTCATCGATCTGCTGATGCTCGGCGAAGGCCGTGCCGCTGTTGTGCTCGTAGTTGAGGCGGCCGAAGGCGTTGACGTAGTCCTGTTGATTGTGATCCCGGTAGTTGTCCGTGAGGCGGCGCTCGCCGCTGAACCGGTAGCTGAGCCCGTTTTCGTGGTGGTTGCTGATAGCGGCGCGCAGATTGCGGCGATCGAAGCTGCCAAGCCCGCCGGCAATGCTTGCGGAGAAACGTTGCGGGCGGCGGGTAATGACATTGATCACGCCACCCACTGCCTGATCGCCGAACAAGGTGCCTGCGCTTCCCTGGATGATCTCGATGCGCTCGACGTCCTTGAGCGCGATTACGTTGAGATCCGGCGCCGCCAGGTCCGGATTGTTCAGGCGCCGGCCGTCCACGAGGACGAGCGTATTCGCAGCGGCATTTTCGCCGAAGCCGCGCATGCTCACCGTGGCGCGGCTCCCGTCGCCGAACAGGTCGCGGATCTGCACACCGCCGCGGCCGCGAAGGACCTCCGCGATATTGGTCGCGCCGCTGGCCTCGATCTCGTCGCGAGTGATGGTGGTGATACTTGCCGGCGTGGTCACCGCACTTTGCTCTGAGCGAGTTGCGCTGACGACAATGGGGGCGAGCTCTGTTGACTCTCCTGGGTTTTTCTCCGCAAACGCCGTAGGGTGGAAGAGGACGGTCATCTTGCAGGCCAGCATGGTGCCGGCGAACCGTGAAATGCAGGTGCCCATAGGACTTCTCCCGAGTTGGGAGCCTGTCCGAGCAATCATATCGCTACTGCGGCGGCGGGAAATCGAGAGCAGATTTCCCACTCGCCTCGCTACGCGCAGATTACGCGGACAGGCTCCTGCGGCGCACACACCCGCGCGCCCTGGCGTCGGCGCTGCTACCCGGATCTCGGCCGGGCCGGCTCGGGCGCTCGCCCCACGCCGGGATCCCGGAGAGAAACACCGGGCTGGGGAGGGATGCATCGGGATGGAATCCTGTTCGCCCGATCATGCCGCCCTCCGCAGCATCGACTCGGAATCCTGCCGGCATTCGCCGGACAGGCCGTCTGCTTCAGGCCGGTCTCCGGGCTTACGAGTGAGGGGTGTACCTCCGGCGAATCGCCTTCCCGTCCGACATGCCAATCACCGGCAGCCGCTCGTGCGCCTCATGGGCGTATGCAGCAAGTTCCGGTGCAGGACAGTGGCCGTTTGGTCCGCCTTTGACTCGTCTACCGTTGCGGGGGCAGCGTCGGCTTTCTCCGGACCTCGATCAGGAACGGAGGCACCGACTTCCCGTTTCACTCCTCGGACGAACGTCCTTGGAGCACCTGAAACATCGTTGGGAAATGTACGGCGTTCGACGTAAGGAGTCAAGAAGCTGGGTCAGCTGACAGACCCGTGGGGCACGAAGATCTGGCTTGCCGCGGACGGACGACCGTAGTGAAAGCCCTGCCCGCAGTGGATGCCAAGCTCAACGACGGCGTTCTTGATGGCTTCGCTTTCGATACTCTCTGCAATGGTGACCGCCCCGAAAGATGTGGCCAGCTCGTGAATATGCGCCACGATGGTCCGGTCGGCCTCGCGATCCATGATGCCCTCCACGAAGCTGCCCTCAATCTTGAGATACTCGGGGCGGAAGCGTTTCAGGTAGCCGTAGGTGGAATAGCCGTGCCCGAAATCGTCCAGTGCAAGCTTGCAGCCCAGGTCCCTGAGGCTTTGCAAGTCATCCAGTAGAGAGCCGGTCAGCGGGAGTGTGGTGCGTTCGGTGATCTCAATGGTGATCGGCCGTCCCGCGTCGCATGCCGGTTTCAGCATCTTGCGCAGCTCGGGGCCGAAGTTACCGTCGTAGAAAGACAGCAGGCTGATGTTCAGGAACAGCTCCACATCCGGCGGCGATACCGCCAGGGCGGTGGCGATCACGTGGAGGTCGATGTCGCGCACGAGGCCGAGCTCTTCCGCCACCTTGATGAACTCGCTGGCGGGCACGTACAGGTCGCCGCGGCGCATGTTGGCGAGAACCTCATAGGCGATGGGCTGGCCGGTGCGCAAGTCGGTGATGGGCTGAAAGGTGGGCAGAATGTTCCCGGCCTCCAAAGCGTTGCGCAGCTCGAAGCCGCGACTGAAGACCTCCATGATCCCCTGGGAGATGTCCGTGGGAAGCACCTCCACGCGACCGCGCCCGCGGTGCTTGGCCTGATAGAGGGCTACGTCCGCGGCGCCCACCAGCTCCTGCACGGTGCTCCCATGGGTGGGTGTCACGGCCACACCGGCGCTCGCCTGCAGCTTCAGCTGCCCTACGGTCATTGAAACGCGGGTCTGATTGATCTCGCCCAGTAGTGATTCCGCGATCACCTTGGCATCCGCCAGTCCCGTATCCCGCAGGACGACGGCGAACTCGTCACCGGCCAACCGCGCCACGGAATCGCTGGATCGAATCATGTTGCACAACAGGCTCGCGACTGTCTTGAGCACCTTGTCGCCGGTGGGATGCCCATAAGTGTCGTTGATGAACTTGAAGCCGTCGATGTCCACCAGAACCAGACACAAGGGCTTCTTCTCGTTCATGGCCCTGGGCAGCAAATCCGCAAGGATCTGGTCGAAGTGCCGGCGGTTATAGAGGCCCGTCAGGTCATCGGTGACCGAGATCTTGTACAGTTCCTGCTGGTGGCGTTCGAGCGACTCGCTCAACTCAACGCGCTGACTGACATCCTGGAAACGGCCCACTACGCCGATAGGCTGGCCTTCCGCATCGAAAGTCGCATGCGCGTCCAGCTCCACCCAGATTCGGCGTTCCGAGGAAGAGATCATTTCCATTTCACGGTTTCGAATGTCCAGCACGTGGAGCCTGTCTTTTTCGAACAGCACCCGATCCTCGGCGTGAACCAGGAATTTAGAGAACGGTTTACCGAAGGATTCACTGATCCCGAACCCTGTAACCTGCAGCCAGGCCGGATTCAGGAAGCAGACTTTGCCTTCTTCATCCAGCTCGAACAACGCCTCGCGCATGTTGTTGACCAGGGTGCGAAGCTGGGTCTCGCTGGATTGCAGCCTGATCTGAGTCTTCTCCAGACTGGCGATCTGGCTGGCCATCAGTTGCCCGCCTTCGTTCAGTGCGCTTTCGAGCTCCTGGATCTCGTCGTAGCGGCTCTCGGTTTTCGGCACGCCTTCCTGCCAGTTTCCGCGGCCCAGATTGCGTGCCACGCTTACCAGCGTCTTCAGCGGAGTGGTGAACCCTGCGATAACCCAGTACGTGATCCCGAGGCTGATTCCCAGCAGGGCGGAGAGCAGCAGAAGATTGTTCGTCAGAATCGCCTTGAGGCGATTGTTCAGGGGCGCGTTGGAGAGCTTGAGCTCCAGAAGGCCGTAACTGATGCCCTCGCGTTCCAGGTCCGAGCGCAGGACGATCTCGGCTTCTTCCTCATCGAGGAGCAGTTTCGTCAGAAAACCCGTATCCTGCTCTTTGAAGTTCAGCCCGTAGATAACGGTTCCCGTCGGATTGCTGACGAACACACCGGCGATCGCGGTGTTCTGGATGAGGTTCTCCAGATAGGCCTTCAAGCCGCGCGTGTCACGCACGGCGAGCATATTGAGCACGCTCGGCTCCGCCAGCGCCATAAGGTTTCGTGCGAGCTTGCGCTGCGTCTGGATCTCGGTGTTTGCGCTCTGGGTCGTGGCGTAAAAGCCAACCAGGCACACGACCAGCACTTGCATCAGAGAAAACGCAAGCAGCAGACGCGTGCGAAGCGTAGTCGGAAGACCGAATTTCAAGCTCGACTCCTGATTGAATCTCTGTCGTACCGCAACGCCGTGCCCGCGCCCAGGCGGCGCGGCGCTCGGCCGGCAGGGCATCGATTTGTTATCGTCACCGCACGCTCGACAAGCGTCGGTTGGTGCACTCTGCCTTTTCCGTTTGTTGCAGCATTCGTGGCGGGCCAGCGGGACCGATTATCTCGCGATTTCCGCCCGGTGTCATCCGCCCGGGGCCCTCTATCGCGGGAGGTAAGCGGTGGCCGATGGGGTCTGGATCCGCACGACGGGATGGCCGTAGACGCGCTGGAGATGCTCTTCGGTGAGCACCTCCCCGGGACCGCCCTGGAGGGTCTCCCCGGCGCCAAAGAGCAGCAGCAGGTGAGTGCAATAGCGTGCCGCGAGATTGACGTCGTGGGTAATGACGACCATCGCCTTGCCCCGTTCCCGGACCCTGCGGCGAAACAGCTCGAGGGCGGCGACCTGGTGGCGCAGGTCCAGGTGGTTGGTCGGCTCGTCCAGGAGATAAAGACGCGGGTCCTGGGTCAGCAGGGTGGCGAGCGCCAGCCGACGCTGCTCACCGCCGGACAGGGTTGTGACCGGCCGTGCACCGAGCCCGGCCAGCTCCATGACCTGCAGGGCATGCCGCGCCGTGGTGATGTCGTCTTCGCCTTCCCATTCCCAGGCACGCAGATAAGGATGTCGTCCCGTCAAGGCGGTTTCTAGAACCGTGCCGGGAAAGATGGCGTGCTGTTCCTGGAAGAGCACGCCGAGTCGCTGGGCGATGCGCCGGCGCGAAAGGTCCGTCAAGGAGCGCCCTTCGAGCCGAATCCGGCCGGACTCCGGTGCGCGCAGGCCCGCCAGGGTTAGCATGAGCGTTGTCTTGCCCACGCCGTTCGTGCCG
>JABAHQ010004916.1_pt5 | contig 10065 bp, 16 predicted proteins | sample 7062091 | NCBI WGS metagenome assembly JABAHQ01 (sample SAMN14534359, study PRJNA622989) | marine sediment metagenome | biome: marine biome [ENVO:00000428]; feature: marine pelagic biome [ENVO:01000023]; material: deep marine sediment [ENVO:00002113] | place: India: Gulf of Kutch | collected... | reverse complement strand
TGCAGATCGAGCCGGATCTGGGCGGGGCCATCCCCGAGATCAGCGTCATGCCCTGGCCCGCCTTCCCCACGGACCTGATGAGCATCGCCATCGTTGTCGCCACCCAGTGTCACGGCACCGCCCTCTTCCATGATTGGATGTATGAGACCCGCATGTTCTTCATCGACAAGCTGGTCTCGATGGGGGCCCGGGTGATCCTCTGNNGGAGGGCCCGACGCAGCTTGTCGGCGAGGTGCTGGAAAGCCCAGACATCCGGGCCGGCATGGCCCTTGTGCTGGCGGCGCTGGCCGCCCGCGGCAATTCCCAGATTCGCAACATCGGCCAGATCGAGCGGGGGTACGAGCGTATCGACGAGAAGCTGCGAGCTCTCGGCGCCCATATCCACCGCGTCGAGGATTAAGGGGTCCGGAAGGGCGCTGCTCCCCATCAAAGAACGGTCGCTCCCATCCCGAATGCGGGCTGAAACGGCCGTTGCGGCCTAGGGCGTTGAGGTCGCGCTCGTTGGGGAGAATGCGCTCAAGGTTCAGATGGAGATGAGACCGCGTAGGGGGAGATGTTCGCTCGTGATTCCCCTCGGGTAATCGGGAAGCCAATCTGTGGCTGGCCTTCTTCTTCTACGCAAGGGCACGACATGTCGTGGCCCCACCGTGCAGGAGCGGGATCGCGTCGAGGGGACCGTTTCGAAGGGAGTGCGCCTCCAAAAGCTGCAAATGGTGGTGATGGATGTGTAGGGGCGCATCGCCATGCGCCCCTACAGGCGGACCTCTTCGCTTGTTGCTTTCATTTGATTCTCGGCAAGCCACCGGACGCCTAGTGCAGTGCAGTCATGAGCCGGCAGGGCGTGCCTCTCATTGCGACCACCCTTTCCAGACAATGGAAGTCCGCTGCCGCCGACCTCCCTCCGCTCGTGGCGACGTCTACGACGAGCGGTGCATCACCTCGTCCGCCAGACGACGGTAGGCGGCCGCGGCCGGCGACTGCGGTCGGTAGGCGAGCACCGATTGGCGCGCCGTCGGCGCCTCGGCGACCGCCTCGTCATAATCGATGAGCGCCTCGAAGACCCTCCCGCCGAACACGGACCGCAGCTCGCGCACGACCGCTCGGCAGTGTTGCGAGTCTTCCCGGTACATTGTGCCGAGCAGGCCGAGCAACTTCAAGTGGGGGTGCAGCCGCTCATGGATCAGCCGAGTCGTCTCAAGGAGCGCCCGTACGCCCCGCAAGGCGAGGTACTGGCATTCCACCGGCACCAACAGCTCCTCTGAGGCCGTCAGCGCGTTGACGGTCAGCAGGCCGAGGCTGGGAGGTGTGTCGATCAAGATGAAATCCACGGGGGGCTGATCCAGCTCAAAAGCGGATCGCAACCTCTTGGCGCGATCGCTGGCATGAGCGAGCCTGAACTCTCCGGCGGCCAAGTCCACCCCTGCTGGCGCCAGCCAGAGACCGTGGCGCAGCGGATGGACGACCGCCCGCAGCGAGGTGCCAGGCTCCAGCATCAATGCCAGCGTCGATTGTTGAACTTTGTAGGGATCCAGACCCACACTGGCCGTCAGGGCGGCCTGTGGGTCGAGGTCGATCAGGAGCACGCGTTGGCCGCGTTCCACCAGCGCGGCGCCCAGGTTGTGAACCGTCGTCGACTTGCCGACGCCCCCCTTCTGATTGGCCACCGCGATTACCCGGGTCATGGCGCCGAGTATAGTCCACCGGCAGGNNACACGGAGCCCCGCTTTTGTTGACCTCCCCTATCCGTTGCGTTATAATCCCAGGTCGAGTTTTCGAACGGCAATGTTGCTCCATATGATGGGATAAATACGCATGCCAAAGCGAACGTATCAGCCGAAGAAGCGCCGCCGTGCTCGCAAGCATGGCTTTCGCGCGCGGATGAAATCAAAAGGCGGCCGCAAGGTTCTCAAGAATCGGCGCAAGAAGGGCCGAAAGAACTTGGCCCACAAGGCGAATAACCACGTCAAGAAAGTAGACTGGAAGAGTTAGCGAGCGCATCAGCCGGAAAAACCGGCCGTCGGCACGCGGAGGCCTGGACTCCGTCGCCACCTCGAACATGGACCGGAAGTATCGGCTGACCAGTCCTACCGACTTCAAGCGGGTGCGGCGTATTGGCAGATCCTATGCCCACCCGCTCGTTGTTCTGGTAGCTGGGCCCAACGACCTGGATCGCAGCCGGTTCGGCGTGACGACGAGCCGCTCCCTGAGCAAAGCGACCGATCGCAATCGGGCGAAACGCCGCCTGCGACATGCCCTTCAGACTCATCTCGAGGAAGTCGGCCCGGGCGTCGACTATGTCTTCATCGCCCGGCCTCCCATCCTGAATGCGCCCTGGGGCCAAGTGGGGAAGGCCGTCGAGGAATTATTGCGGAGAGCCGAGAGGCATCCGTCAAAGGACCAAGAATGACAACCAGTGGCCACGAGCATCGGCACGGGGTACCGGCGCTGCGCGAGATCCCCATGAATTGGCGGACTCTGCCGCGGCTGCCATTGCTCGCCCTAATCCGTTTCTATCAGCTGACCATTTCACGAGCGCTGCCGGCTGGCACTTGCCGCTTCTATCCAACCTGCTCCAACTACGGCTACGAGGCCATCGCAAAATACGGCCTGGTCAAGGGTGGGGGGATGGCGATCTGGCGTGTCGTGCGCTGTCAGCCGTTCAACCCTGGCGGCTACGACCCTGTTCCCTAGGAGATACATGAAAGCAACCATCACACCCCGCACCCGACCCTTGCGCTGGCTCGTCCTGCTGCTCCCCCTGCTGCTCGCTGCCTGCGCCGGAACCCGGACTCCGTCGACAGGCTGGCCCGGCGTCTCGGTCGACGAGGATACGGCCTACGTCGCCTTCAACCAGGCCGTCTACGCCGTCTCCTTGGAGGATGGCCGGGAGCGTTGGCGCTACGCGCCCGATGAGGAGGAGGCCACCACGTTCTACGCGCCGCCTGCCGTCGACACGGAAAAGGGCACCCTTTACGCGGGATCCTACGACGGCCACATTGTGGCGCTCGACGCGGACTCAGGGACCATCACCTGGCAACGCCAGGTTTCCAGCGGGCGGGTGATTGGCGGCCCCGCCTTGGCCGGTGAGCTCCTGATCGTCCCCGCAACGGACCGCCAGCTGCACGCGATCCGAACGACCAATGGCATGGAGGTCTGGTCCTTCGCCTCGGACCGACCCTTCTGGTCGACGCCGCTGGTGGAAGGCGATCGCGTCTACCTGGCCGCCCTGGACCATCATCTCTACGCGCTCAACACCGAGAGTGGTGAGCTCCTCTGGGAACGGGATCTGAGCGGCGCGTTGGCCGACCGACCCGTGTCCTTCAATGGAGCGCTGCTGGTCGGGAGCTTCAGCGAAGAGCTGAACGCGGTGGACGAAGAATCGGGACGAGTTGAGTGGAGCGTGGCCACGGAGGATTGGGTCTGGGGCAACCCGGCCGTTGGCGATGGCACCGCCTATTTCGGCGATGTTTCAGGGGAGTTTTTCGCCGTCGATGAGCAGGGGGGAATCCGCTGGCAGCTGTCCCTCGAAAGCGCGGTGGCGGCCAGCCCGGCCTACCGCGATGGCCGATTGTACTTCGTCACGGAGGGCGGTGGGGTCTTCGCCCGCGAAGGAGCCAGCAACGACCCCCTATGGGAACAGACCCAAGAGGGCCGGCTGTTGAGCGATCCCATCGTCACCGACGGTGATCTAGTACTGGTGGCGGCACTGGATGGGGAGAATCTGTTGACCGCCTATCACGCTGACTCCGGCGCAATCCGCTGGACGTATCAACCGGCCGAGGATTGAGGTAGGAAACCATGATCGGTGAAATTTGGAATCTGATCGTCCTCAACCCGATGATCAACGGCTTATTGGTCATCTATGATTCTTTGGGCGACAACTTCGGCCTGGCCATCATCGTGCTGACCGCCATCATACGGGTGATCACCTTCCCGCTCACGTACCAGCAGCAAAAGAGCACGCAGAAGATGCAGGAGCTTCAGCAATCGAGCCGGGCCAAGCAGATTGAGCGCAAGTACAAGGACGATCGGGCCAAGCAGCAGGAGGAGATGCTCAAACTATACCGAGAGGTGGGAGTCAACCCCTTCAGCGGCTGCCTGCCATTGCTCATCCAGTTCCCGATCATCATCGGTCTCTACCAATCCATCATCCGGGCGTTGGCGGATGCCCCGCTGCAACTGTTTGAACTCTCGGATCACATTTATTCGGCGATCCCCAGTGGGTTGATCCCGCTGAACAGTCAATTTCTGTGGATGGACCTGAGCCAGCCGGAGCGTTTGGTCTTGCCGGGCGTCCCCATTGGCATCCCGGTGCTGACCATCCTCGTCGTGCTGACAACATGGCTCTCCACGAAGCTGACCACCCCGCCGTCGGCCGATGGGCAAGGGGCCCAGATGACGCAGATGATGTCGCTCTACATGCCGCTGCTGCTCGGGTATTTCGCCTACACGTTCGCGGCTGGCCTCGCCCTTTATTTCGTCACCTCCAATGTGCTCCAGGTCGTGCAGTATGCGGCCACCGGCCGGGTCGACTGGCGAGGTCTTCTGTCCGGCGGAGGGGAGTAGATCTGAGAAATGGGGTACACCAGCCATGTCTGAAAACCAACCAAGTCTCGAAATGATCGCACCATCCGTCGATGAGGCCATCGCCCGAGGGGCGCGCGAACTGGGCGTGCCTGTGGAAGACTTGGAGGTCGAGGTTCTCGACGAAGGGAGTTCTGGCCTGCTGGGCGTAGGTGCCCGCCAAGCGCGCGTTCGGTTGAGGATTCAAGGCGACGTCCGTGCGGAAGAACACGAGGGTCCGCCCGAGGCGCCGGAGGCCATGCCGGACGAGGTCGCCGTTGAAGAGGATGAGGATAGGATGACCCTCCGGCTTGCCCGGGAGGCCGTCGAAGACCTGTTGGAGCGCATGTACGTCTCCGCGACCGTCGAGGCGCATTGGGGTGAACCGGATCGACCAGGGAAGCTGCGCCCTCTATTCGTCGACATCACGGGAGACGACCTGAGCCCGCTGATCGGACGCCGGGGCGACACCCTGGAAGCTTTGCAGTACATCGTGCGCCTGATCATGGGTAAAGAGCTCAAGAAGCCTGTTTCCGTCATCATCGACGTGGAGGGCTACCGGGAGCGGCGGGAGCAGACCCTCCGTCGCCTGGCCCGGCGCATGGCCGAGCAGGCCATCGAGCGCGGCCGGACGCTCTCGCTGGAGCCGATGCCGCCAAATGAACGCCGGATCATCCACATTGAATTGCGGGAAGATCCACAGGTAGAGACGAAGAGCGTCGGCGAAGGCGACAAGCGGAAGGTGACGATCATCCCGCAGGAGTGAGCCTGCCAGCCGCGGCAGCGCCCGCCCCTGGGCCAGCCATGCGATGAGTCCCACTGGGCCGTTTCAGACCGTTGAATATTTGATCATCGGCCATCTATCGGCCGATATCCAGGATGGCGAATCTCGCCTGGGCGGCACCGGAGCCTACGCCGGCGCGACCGCCGCTGCCTTGGGCTTCTCCGTCGGCTTGGTCACCTCCTCGAGTCCAGACCTGGACCTTTCCCCGCTGCCCCACTCCATCAAGGTTCACTCCCTCGAGGCGAAGCAGTCCACCTCCTTCGAGAATGTGTACACTGAAGGTGGTCGGCAACAGCAGCTGCACTCCAGAGCGTTGGACCTGGATCTTGAGGCGGTCCCCGCAGCCTGGCGCGATCCGGAGATTGTCCACTTGGCCCCGATCGCCGATGAGGTGGATCCGGATCTGGCGCGTGCCTTCCCCGATGCGCTGGTGGGCATGACGCCGCAAGGGTGGATGCGTCGCTGGAATGCCTCAGGGCATGTGGGAATGAAGGAGTGGAAGGANNTCTCCCCCGGGGCGGTATCGCGATCTTGAGCGAGGAAGATGTCGGTGGGCAACAGTCCTGGATCAAGGCCTTGGCGGACCACTACCGTCTGCTGGTGGTGACGGTCGGGCCGCGCGGCGCAAACGTCTTCGTCAACGGCAAGCCGACAAACGTGCCTGCCCCAGCGGCTGAGGAGATCGATCCGACGGGCGCAGGCGACATCTTCGCCCCCGCCTTCTTCTACCGGTACGGGGAGACTCGGGATCCGATCCAGGCAGCCCAATTCGCCAACTATCTAGCCTCCCGGTCCGTGGAGAGGGTAGGATTAGACTCTGTCCCACGGGACNNGGTTCCTCATGACGCGAATTATCTCGATGGTCAACCAGAAGGGTGGTGTCGGCAAGACAACGACCGCCATTAACCTGGGCGCTTATCTTGCCCAGTTCGGGCAGCGCGTCCTGCTGGTGGATCTGGATCCCCAGAGCAACGCGACGGCGTGCCTTGGTGTGGATCATCGGACGGTCAAGAGCGGGACGTACGAGAGCCTGATCGGGGAGATGCCCGTTTCCGAGGCCATTCTGCGAAACCAGAAGCTTCAGCTCTCCTTATTGCCCTCGGCTGGCTCGCTCGCCGGCGCGCAGGTGGAACTCGTGGAGGTTGAAAAGCGCGAGCAGCTGCTCCGCCAAGCGCTCACCCCCATCGACGGACGCTACGATTACATCCTGGTGGATTGTCCACCCTCCCTGGGACTTCTAACGGTCAACGGATTGGTCGCCGCCAGCGACGGGGTCTTGATCCCGGTCCAGTGCGAGTATCTGGCCCTGGAGGGTCTTTCCCAGCTCATGAGCACGCTTCAGCGGGTGCGCCGCGGGCTCTATCCCGGTCTCCAAATCCGGGGCCTGCTCATGACGATGTATGATGCCCGCACCAACCTCGCTCAAGACGTCGTGGCGGAAGTCCGCCGCCATTTTGAGGGTCAAGTCTTCGAAAGCATCATCCCCCGCAGCGTCCGCCTGGCGGAGGCGCCCTCCCACGGGCTACCGATTTCCGTCTACGCTCCCAAGTCGGCCGGCGCCATCGCGTACCGGTCCCTTGCAATTGAAGTCCTCGAAGCCGACGGCGTCCCCTACCCCGCCGAAGCGACGAGCGAGGAGGCCTAAATGAGCCGGCGGCGAGGATTGGGGAGAGGCCTGGACGCGCTGATCCCCTCGGGGGCGGAGGCCGACGGCGGAAATGTTGTCGAGCTCGACGTCGAGGGCATCGAACGCAACCCCCGACAGCCGAGGCGACCTTTCGGCGAGGAGGATCTTCACGAGCTGGCTGACTCCATCCGCGAGCACGGCGTCCTGCAGCCTCTCATGGTGGCCCAACCCGAAGGCAGCGACGACTACGTGTTGATCGCCGGGGAACGCCGCCTCGAGGCCGCCAAGATGGCCGGATTGAGCACCGTCCCGGCCGTCGTCCGCGAAGCCACGGACGAGCAGCTGCTCGTCTGGGCTCTGATTGAAAACCTACAGCGAGAGGATCTGAACCCCATCGAGGCCGCCGAAGGCTACCGGCAGCTTGCGGACGACTTCGGGCTCTCCCACGAGGCGATTGCCGAACGGGTCGGCAAGAGTCGCTCCGCCGTCAGCAACACCCTGCGCTTGCTCAATCTACCGGAAGAGGTACGTGAGGCGGTTGACGCTGGCCGCATTTCGGAGGGCCATGCCCGCGCCCTCCTCAGCTTGGAGAAGAAAAAGGCCCAAACGGCAGCGCTCCAGACCATCCTCAAGGACAGCCTCAACGTCCGGCAGACGGAGGAGCTCGTGCGCAGGCTCCAAGGCAAACGCAAGAAGCGCAGGGCGAAGCCCCGGCGCGATCCGGAGGAGGAGGCCCTGGAAGAAGAGCTACGTGACACGCTGGGGACAAAGGTGACCCTCCGCCGAAGCAAATCCGGCGGCACTCTGACCCTTCACTTCTACTCTGACGAGGAGCTAAACGTGCTGGTCGACCGGCTTCAGTCCGGCGGCTCCTGACCTGCGGTGAAACCCTTGCTGCGCGGGCCCACCGCTCCTGGGCACAGCCCCGCCGGCCGCGCGCTGATCACCTCCGCCTTGACGAGCTAGGATCCCCGAGCTTCAAGGGTATAATCGCACCGGCCGGGCCGGTCGGGTGAGAGCTGGAAATCCCTTCCGGCGGCCGGCTTCACGCCAGAGTCGGATCCTTTCGATTTGAGAGGCGAGAATGAGATTCGCAGACAAGGTTGCCATCGTCACCGGCGCCTCACGCGGCATTGGCCGCGCCATCGCGCTCGAACTGGGTTCTGAGGGCGCCAGTGTGGTCGTCAACTTCAACCGAAGCGAAGGGGCTGCCGACGAGGTCGTCGCGGAGATTGAGGATGGAGGCGGCTCCGCCGTAAAGTACGGCGCCGACGTCGGGGACATGGAGCAAGCGGCGGCGTTGATCCAATTCGCTGTCGACCAATACGAGAGTCTGCACATCCTCGTCAACAACGCGGGCATCACTCGTGACGGTTTGATCATGACGATGTCGGAGGAGAATTNNTCGGAGGAGAATTGGGACGACGTCGTGCGGGTCAATCTGAAATCAACGTTCAACTGCTCAAAACCGGCCATCCGTCACATGATGCGCAAACGCTATGGTCGTATCATTAACATCACATCGGTCTCCGGCCAGATGGGCAATGCGGGACAGACGAACTACGCATCCTCCAAGGCTGGCCAGATCGGATTCACCAAGTCGCTTGCGCGCGAGGTGGCCTCGCGCAACATCACCGTCAATGCGGTGGCCGCCGGCTACGTGGAGACCGAAATCTGGTCGGGCGTGCCGGAAGACATGCGAGAGCGGCTGCTCGAGATGATCCCCCTGGGCCGCCGGGGCGAGCCCGAGGAGATCGCCAAGGCGGTCGCCTACTTGGCTTCCGATGATGCCGCCTATGTCACCGGCCACGTCTTGACCGTCGATGGCGGCATGGCGATGTTCTAGGGAATGGAAGGCGATATGGCCGACAAAACCGCTGAGAGCAAGGGCCGTGCGCCCGGCGCAACCACAATCGCACCAAACGTGCTCGTGACCATCGCTCAGCTGACCGCCCTCCAGGTTGACGGGGTCGCCGGCCTCGCACAGCTGCCGGGCGCCGTCAACCGAATCTTTCGGCGGGGCCTGGGAGATGGAGTGGCAATCGACATTCAGAATGGCGAGGTCTCTGCCGACCTCTACCTCATTCTGGAGCCCAACATCAACGTCCGTGATGTCAGCCGCAACGTGCAGGAGGATGTCGCACGAGCCATCGAAGAGATGGTCGGGATGACCGCCGCCCGCATCGACATCCACATTCAGGACATCGCCTACGAGGATCAAGACGAATAGGTGGAACTGAGCGGCCCTTGATGGTCAAGAAACAGGAACGCCGCCTGGCAAGGACATTGGCGCTGAAGACCCTGTATGAGGTGGATTCCGTCGGCCACAAACCGGAGGAGGTCTTGGCTCGACACATCGAGGAGAACCCAGAGTTGGGCGACTCCTCCATCCGATTCCTGCGTGAAATCGTGCTCGGAACTCTGGCCCTGGCCGACAAGCTGGATAGCCTGATCGCGACGACGGCCCCGGAATGGCCCGTGGATCAGCTGGCTGTCATCGACCGCAACATGCTGCGGATCGCGGTCTGGGAGTTCGCGGTTTCCAATGAAACGCCATTGAAAGTGGCCATCAACGAAGCCGTCGAGATCGCGAAGGAATACGGCTCAGACAGCAGTTCGCGCTTCATCAACGGCGTGCTGGGGACGCTGGCCGACCGACAGAACGAGATCCGCCAGCAACTGCAGCCGACGGGCTCCTGACCCCGATGGATTTTCTTGGTGTCGGCCCGCTCGAGCTGGTCTTCATCCTCGTCATCGCACTGATTGTCCTCGGGCCGCGCGATATCGCCCGCTTCGCCCGCCGCGCCGGCCGATGGCTCAACCGTCTGTACAACTCCGAAGTCTGGGGGACGCTCAACAAAGCCTCGCGCGAATTCCGGGATTTGCCCAATCGCCTGGCCAGAGAGGCTGCCTTGGACGAACTCGATGAGTCGATCCGGCGCAGCACTGACTCAAGCGCCAAGGATGGGGAGGCCGAGGGAGCCGTCAATCCCGCCCTCCAAGCCTGGATCCCGTCGCCCAAAAAAACCCCGGGCGCTGAAAGTGCCGACGATACGCCAGAGGCGGAGAGCGCGCCCGAGCCCTCGGCGCA
>JABAHQ010016701.1_pt1 | contig 10067 bp, 7 predicted proteins | sample 7062091 | NCBI WGS metagenome assembly JABAHQ01 (sample SAMN14534359, study PRJNA622989) | marine sediment metagenome | biome: marine biome [ENVO:00000428]; feature: marine pelagic biome [ENVO:01000023]; material: deep marine sediment [ENVO:00002113] | place: India: Gulf of Kutch | collected... | reverse complement strand
TACGGGCACAAGGCCCGATGCTACCGGTAATTTAGTACAAGACCCGATCGACAGGTCGTTTAGCCCCTTGTGGGCGGCGTCTCGTGGGCGTCATAGGGCACGAGACCCGATCCGGCAGGAGTACTTGCTATGCCTCGAAAACGCAGTAAACCCCACCCGGCCCAAATGGCCTTGTTAGAAGGAGTTTGAACAGCTCCAGCCGAATGATTTTGAGGACTTAATCGCCTTAGGTCCGGTTGGCTTATTATAAGCGATTACAAAAATTCAGCGATTTCACTCCTTTTCAGCGCCTTCAGCGGTTCCAGGGCCAGGGCTAAACTCGCCCCAAACCTAAACTGCCCCTGTAACTGGACGGTGACTTCAGACTTTACACTAGCCCTGAGGTGGATTAAATTTCCCATTGTCATAAGCATGGAAGCATGTTAAAATAGTTGGAGAAAAAGACCTCCGCTGGCCAAACCAGAGAAGTCTTCAGAGTATACTTGCTGACCTTTTCATAAAACAACCTTTAGTTTATCACTCTCACAAACAAGCTAAAGCCCGTTCTACTTTCTGGTGATTGCTTGGCCATCACGAGTATGTCTCAAGGACGAGCTTATGCGCGCACGTTTAATTGAAACCATCCATACTGTTTCCGCCAACCGTCACAAACTGGTTATCTTGTTGGGGAATTTTGGCAGCGGCAAAACCGCCCTCCTCAAAGATGTGGCGGCCGAAATTAACGGCAAGTATATCAATTTAAATCTGGAACTGACGGACCGGCTGTTGACGTTGCCACGCCGCAAATATGACGATGGGGTGACGGCACATAAACTTATTGACGAATAATGCGTGAAACGTAAAAATCTATTTTCAGCATCCACCCTTATGTCATCGACATTTTTGAACAACTGCCCTACTTTGAGAACCGGGGCATCATCGGCTTTGCCGTCGACAATGTGAAGCCCATACTGGATGAACCGGCACCCTGCTTTATCACTTACGACCGAGTGTTTGATTTGATCAACCAGACCCATGAAATTCGCAGCCTGCCCCAGGTCACGGAATTATCAGAAAAAGTTAATCATCTTTTGAAAAACATTCCACTTCCCAATGACTAATCACTTCTGACCAAGAATCTTACGTTTTACGCTTGACGTTTTATTAACCATGGCCATCCAAATCGGCGACACCGTTCAACTGAATACCGGTCAAACTGCCCACGTCATCGAGATGGCAACCCCCTTTGGCCAATCCCACTAAGAAAGGAGATAAACTATGGCCAGAATGTATCCCCAATGGATCCCAGAGAGTGAAAGAGAAGCGAACCTGGATCGCCGGGCTGAGTATCTGGTGTATGATTACCTGGCCGACCAACTCGGCGACGATTGGCTGGTGCTCTATAGCCAGGCGATTAAGTGGGCCCACCGATATGGGGTGAGCGACCGTGAGGCGGACTTTATTGTGGCCCATCCCAATTTAGGGGTGGTCATGATCGAGGTCAAGGGGGGCGGGATCGAGCGGGAAGGGGGCATCTGGTACAGCATCCCACTCCAACAATTGAAGCGCCAGCCGGCGAAACGGCGCCGATGGGAAATCAAAAACCCGTACCAGCAAGCCACTGATGCGGCCAAGGCCTACGAGCGGAAGTTGGATGATTATGTACGCCACCAGATCGCCCCCCGGGCCATGCGCCTGCCGGAACGGCGTTTTAAGATCGCCACCGCTGTCTGCTTTCCAGATATTGAGGTGCCAACAGATCTACCCCTGGCCGGGGATGCTCTGCCCGAGTTGACCCTCTCACACCGGGATCTAGCCGATTTGAAACAGCGGTTGTACGAGATTCTGAAGTTATACCAGGGTGAAACGGGTGACCCGCCCGGCGAGGAGGGCCTCGAGTTGCTCAAAACGGTCCTGGCCCGCGACTGGCACATTGAGTCCTACCTGGCCTACGAGTTTGAAACGGTCGAGCAACGCCGCAAGCAACTAACCGAGGAACAGTTCCAACTGCTTTACGCCCTGGAATACAATCCGAAAATGTTGATTGCCGGCTGTGCTGGCTCGGGTAAGACGGTCCTGGCCGTGGAAAAAGCCCGCCGGCTGGCCGACCAGGGGCAGCGGGTTTTGCTCACCTGTTTTAACTACCAACTAGCCGAGTGGCTAAAGCAGCGGCCCTATCGCAGGCAGGATATCGAAATCGCCCATTTTCACGACCTGTGTCGCCAAGCGGCCGGGGCAGCCAGTGAAGTAGAGCTCCCTGAATGGTCAAGAGAGCTGGAGGTCAGTCAAGCGGCTTATTACAACCGGGTGATGCCCGACGCCCTGGAATTGGCGGCGCTGGAGTTAGAGCTGGCCTTTGATGCCATTATTGTGGATGAGGGCCAGGATTTTGAGGAGTCGTGGTTTCGGGTGCTGTACGGCTTGCTGCGGGCTCCCGATGACGGGGTGTTTTACGTCTTTTACGATGATAACCAGAAGGTGTATGGCCGGCGAAAAAAGATCCCCTTCCCCTGGCCGGTATTCCGACTGACTAAGAATCTACGGAACACCAATCCTATTTTCAACCTGATTTTGGATTATTACCACCAACCGCAGCACATGCAGGCCAGTGGCATCACCGGGCCTGAGCCGGTCTTCGTCCCGCTGCGCGATCCAGCCGACGAACCGGAGGTAGTCCAACAGGTCCTGGCCCAACTGGTCGAGCAACAGATCCCCCCCTCCCACATCGCCATCTTGACCCCAGTCGCCAGGCAGGGGAGTTGCTGGAGCCAGGCCAGCCTCCGCTCCGGCGATATCCCGTTGATCTGGCAATTAGACCCGCACCCTAACCAGGTTACCTGCAGCACCATCCGCACTTTTAAGGGGCTGGAGCGGCCGGTGATCATCCTGACCGAACTGCACCGCCTGGAACCATGGCAGGTCGCACAGTTGCTGTATGTCGCCATCTCCCGGGCGCGGAATCACCTGATTGTGATCGGCGAGTTACCCAGTCCCGAGGCCGAAGCAGAAGAGGAGGCCATTTTCTAGATAAAGGATGAAGTGTGGTGTGTAAAGCTGAAACGTAAAGCGTGAAATGTGAAATGTAATTCGACTTAATAAAACCCGAAGTCTTTCCCCTCATTGTCTGGGTCTGGTGGCAGGCGCATCGATCACCGCAGATTGATACGGACAATTTCGCTGGATCATCCAGTTTAGCCTTTTTACAAACAGACGACCTTGGCACGTACTGGACCACCTACCAATCAACCTTATGGTCGCTTGACGAGCGGTTAGAAGGCCGCCGGGCCACCCTCAAGCAGGTCGAGCCCGAGTTTTTTCAGGAGGCATTGTTGGGGCTGTTGCCGGAATAGAAAGTGAGGTGTTAAATGACAAAATCATATCCTCTGCGCCATATCTCCATCCGCGTACCGTGGCACGATAACGGTTGGGATGGCACCGTCTGTAAAGCACCCAGGCTGAATGGGGCCTGCTTGAAGTTGCCACGCATCGCGGAAAATCGCCGGGATGAGGCTGAAGACGAAGTGGCCGGCCGGTCAATCGAGAAACTGTTCGAAGGCCAGTGGCCGGCCTGTGTCAGCGAGCGAGCGATGTTTATGGCCCCGTTTGAGTACGTGCGTACGGTAAACCATCCCTACCATCAAACTTCTAGCCAAACACACGGCCACTTTGCCCCCACACCACAGCGAAATCCCCCCTACTCCGCGCCTGCGGTCCCGTTTTTGTGGATGCGCAAAGATCAGATGGAAAATTATGCCTCAAGCTACGATCTTGACCTTGACCCGGACCTGGAGCCCCAGTTGCGGTTTGAGACGGGGTGGGTACAGGATGTTCATAATCATCGGGAACTGTTGGATTGCTTTTTTGGTCATATTTACCCTGACGTATCGCTGTGCTTCTTTTATGCCAAGAAAGTCCCTCTGGTTGAGGATAATGGACGCCGCATTCTTATTGGCGTTGGCCGGGTTAAGAACGTTGGTCCAGGCATCGAGTACAACTACGCTCAAGCGGGCCAATTGCACTCATTAATATGGGAACGGGCCGTACAACACTCCATTTGTCCCGGTTTTCAGGACGGTTTCCTGCTGCCGTACCACGCCGCGTTAGCCTTGGCGGAGAAGGATGCATCATTTGATCCGGCCGAGATTGTGGCTTTTGCGCCAGATGACCGCATGCTCGAATTTTCGTATGCCTCTGAACACGTTACCCACGATGGCGCGATTGGGGCCTTGCTGGCCTGCGCGGCCTCACTCAAGAAAGCCCAGGAAGTTGGTCTCGACGGCCCCTGGGAACGCTGCTTGAGATGGATCGATGCCCGGCTAGCGGAGGTCTGGACTATGCGCGGCCCCTGCCCCGGTCTGGGCGCGGCCCTCAGCGCGTTCGGGGTTGAAATGGGGACGTTCATTGCCAGAGAGATCGCCGCCAAGGTCGGTGACAACGAAGACCCCTGGCCCCTGGTTGATCAGGTCTTCAAGGATCCGCAGGCCCACCTTTCGCCTCATTTAGTGGCTAAAGTTGGCCGGACCCTGCGGGATACCTGGCGTGTTTTAGCCCCGGAACGTCGGACGCTGCTGCAACTTCTAAGTCGCTTCGAGTTGACCCCGGAGCAGGCGCAACTCTTTTACGTGACTGAAAAGCGGGAAGAAGCAGGGATTATGTGTGAGGATAGAGAAATTTTGGCAAACCCCTATCTCATCTATGAGTTCAGTCGCCATATATGGGAAGGGATAAGCGTTTGGACGGCTGACCGCGGCGTTTTTCCAGCGGATATCATCCGCAACAGGCATCCTTTACCGGAACCGTCCGCCCTTGATAGCGGCACCGATCGGCGGCGAGTCCGGGCCTTGACCGTCAACCTGTTGGAACAGGCCGCTGATCGGGGTCATACCCTCTGGCCGCGTAAAGAGGTTATCCTGGCGATGCACCACCTCTCCCTTGAACCACGTTGTGAGGTCACCCAGGACATTATGGCCGTGGTGGAGGAGACATTCTCAGGGGTGATCGAAAAAGCTGAGCTGAACGATGGCGCCCCCGCCTATCAGCTAGATCGTTTGGTTGAAATGGGTCATATTATCCGTCGCACGGTCAACAAACGCGTGAAAGGGAGACGGCATAAAATTGAAGCGGATTGGCGAGGGCTTCTGGATGATCAGCTTCCGCCCCTACCACCCCCGGACGATGAGAATTATGAAACTGAACTAAAAGCTCGGGAAGAGAAAGCAGAAGCCCTAAAAGAGTTAGCTGCCTCGCGTATTTCGGTCCTCGTCGGGCCCGCTGGAACCGGTAAAACTACGCTACTTTCCGTCTTATGTGGCCACCCGACTATTGCGGAAGGCGAGGTGCTTCTGTTAGCCCCCACAGGTAAAGCGCGGGTTAGAATGGAACAGGCAGCACGGGGCCTCAAGCTCAAAGCCTGTACCCTGGCTCAGTTTCTGCACCGGTGTGGCCGGTACGACGGCTGGAACCAGCGGTATCATTTATCCGATCGGCCGGCCGAAGATACAGCGCGCACCGTCATCGTCGACGAAGCCTCTATGCTTACCGAAGAGATGCTGGCGGCCTTGCTGCAAGCCCTCAAGGGGGTACACCGGCTGATCCTGGTCGGCGATCCCCAGCAGTTGCCGCCGATAGGGCCAGGGCGACCCTTTGTTGATATTGTGGCCCAATTGCGGCCAGAGAATGTGCATAATATGCCCATCCGGGTCGGCCCTGGATACGCCGAGTTAACAGTTCGTCGCCGGCAGATAGAGGCGCATAAAGCAGGACGAAAAGACCTACAACTGGCTGAGTGGTTCAGCGGTCGTCCCTTAGCCCCTGGGGAAGATGAGGTTTTCGAAACAATCAGCGCCGGGGGTTCTGAGCACATTCAATTTGTGCAATGGGATACCCCTGAAGAATTTCAGGAACGCTTACTTGAGGTTTTGGTTAAGGAACTTAAGGATGTGGAAAGTTTAGATGATGCTCGAGGCTTTGGGAAATCTCTTGGGGGAGAACGATCTGGCCGCTCGGTTTACTACAACGCCAGGTGGAAGGACAAACCGGGTGCTGCAAGCAAAGCCGAAGCCTGGCAAATTCTCTCCCCGGTGCGCGGATTGACCCACGGTGTTACAGAAATCAACCGGTTGATCCACAAACAGTTCAAGTCACAAACCATCGCTTTTGCCCGTCGGCCTCCGTGGCAACGCAAAATACCAAAACCGATGGGTGAGGAAGAAATTGTTTACGGTGACAAGGTCATCAATGTAATAAATCATCACCGCAGCGGTAGAAAAAAGGTTTATCCCCAAGAAGGGGCTGCCGGATACATTGCTAACGGTGAAATTGGGATGGTTGTGGGGCAATTTAAGGGTAAAAACTCAAATATCCCCGGCCCTCCTTGGGCTTTAAAAGTCGAGTTTTCTTCTCAGCTAGGTTATCAATACCAATTTACTGAGCGTGACTTTGACAGAGAGGAGGCCGGAAACTATCTGGAGCTGGCCTACGCGCTCACCGTCCACAAGGCTCAGGGCAGTGAATTTGGTTTGGTACTTCTAGTCTTACCCAACCCTTGCTTCTTGCTCTCCCGCGAATTGCTCTATACGGCGCTTACCAGACAAAAAGATCGGGTAATTATCCTGCATCAAGGCAGCCGCAGCGAGTTGAAAAAATACGCCTCGGATGTCTGGGCTGATACCGCCAATCGTTACACCAATCTTTTTGAGAGACCCTGTATGGTGGAAGTGAATGGTCGTTTTTTGGAAGACCGTCTCATTCACCGCACTTGTGATGGCACACCCGTTCGCTCCAAGTCTGAGGTCATTATCTATGACCGTCTAGTAAATGACCACCACCAGAGGTGGTGGCNNACTACCAGAGGTAGTGGTTTACTTGATAATCAACAAAGGGTTCGAACCCATCTATGAAAAAGCACTCCAGTTTGGTGATACAACAAAATATCCTGATTTTACCATCGAAGATGAGGATAGCGGCGTCACTTATTACTGGGAGCATTGTGCCATGCTCCATGATCCCGGCTATAAACGACGCTGGGAACGGAAGCTACAATGGTATCGAGACAACCAAATCTTACCCTATGAAGAGGGCGAAGGTGATAACGGGACACTTATCGTTACGGAAGACACTCCTGAGGGTGGCATCTCCTCCCAAGAAATTGATCAGATCATTGAGGCGGCGATTGTTGACTGAGGGAGGGGCGAGCCATTGATCTATGAAACAGAGTTTCGCAACAGATTTGGCAGAAACCGGCAAAACAGGCAAACTTTAGCATACAGCTATTAAATTCGACCTAACACCAGGAGAATCACCATGTCACAATTCAACCTACAAATCGGCTTTGCCCCGGCCATGAGCAAGTTAAGCTGGGGCCACCTGAGGGACAACCCGCTGGGCGATGCGCCGGCGGAGATCGAAGTCGGCGGGGCGCGGAATGAGGTGGTGGGGGTGCAGGTGCGGCTGCTGGCGGGAGAGGATTTCATCCTGACCCTGGACCGCAGCAACTGGCTGGACGCGCTCGGCTTTGGGCCGCGCGTTCGCCTGGAGGTCGCCTTTGCCGGCCTGCCGGCCGGGGCGGTGGAAACCTTGAGCGTCGGCTATCTGGAGGGGGATGATCGCCGCCAGTGGATGGAATACCTGGACCGGGCCGGGCAGGCCAGGGTGCCAGCACAGCGGCCCCAGGCGGTCTATATCCGGCTGCGCCTCCCCGGCGACCTGCCCGCCGGCCGGTATGAAGGCCAGGTGACGGCCTATAGCCAGACGGGGTTCGAGGATGAGGAGGTATGCTGGCAGGGCACCATCCACCTGCGGGTCTTTGACGTCAGCCTGCCCGAAGTAGCTGACTGGTCTTATCACCTGGACCTGTGGCAACACTGCTCCTCCATCGCCCGCTATTACCGCGTCCCCCTGTGGGGCGAGGAACATTTCGCCCTGATCGACCGCTACTACGCCAGCCTGGCCCAGTTGGGCCAGAAAGCGGTGACAGTCATCGCCACCGAAATCCCTTGGTCGGGCCAACGTTGCTTCCGCGACCCGGCCTATCCGGCCAATCTCTTTGAGCACGCCATCGTCGAGGTCAGCCGGGATCAGGCGGGTGAGTTGCACTTTGACTACACGAAAATGGATCGCCTGCTGGCCCTGGCGGCCAAACACGGCCTGGACCGGGAGATCGAGATTTTCGGCTTGCTCAACATCTGGGTCGACGAAGCCTTTGGTTTCGGGGCCGTGATCGCCGGCGCGCCAGATGCGATCCGCATCCGCTGCTACGATCAGCGCAGCGGGACCATGACTTATCTCCGCCGGGCGGACGAACTCAGCCAGTTCATCCGGGCGCTGCACGACCATCTGGCGGAGGAGGGGCTGCTGGAGCGGGTGCGCATCACCGCCGACGAGCCCAGCGACCTGGACCTCTTTAAAGCCCGGCTGGCCTTCATCAAAGAAGCGGCCCCCGGTTTCAAATATAAAGTGGCCATCAACCATTTTGAGTTTATGGAAGAAGCGCCCCCGGAGGTGGTTGACTGCGTCCCGGTGCTGCCGCTGGCCTGCCAGGACCCGGATCTGACCGCCCGCTTGACGGATAGCATCCGGGCGCGCGGCGGGCGCATGTTATGGTACGTTTGCTGCTGGCCGCCCATCCCCAACACCTTCCTCCATTCCCCCCTGGTCGAGGGGCAATTACACGGCTGGCTCACCTTTTACTTAAAGATCGACGGGTTTTTGCGCTGGAATTTCTGTCTGTGGACGGCCGAGCCGTGGCGACGCGTCAGTTGGCGGGCACCAGCCTGGTTCGCCGGGGACATGTACCTGGTCTTACCCGGCCACGACGGCGCGCCGGTTGAAACCCTGCGCTACGAAGCCCTGCGGACCGCGGCCCAGGACTACGAGCTGCTCAAACTGGCTGAGCGCGCCCTCCCGGCGGAGGAAGCTCAAGCCCTCTTCGCGCAGGCCTTCGGGGCCATCCTGCGGGCTGACTCCATCCGTGATTTCGCCCATGTGGCCACGGCGAAGGCGGAGGATTTGTACTCCCTGGACCCCTTGGACTATCAAGCGGCCCGCCAGCTCATTCTGGCAGCGCTTGAGGGAAGAGGGTGATTAAGCTTTATATTCTTGGCGTCTTCGCGCCTTGGCGGTTCATTACCTTGAGCAGTGTTGCCAACGTTGGCGTAAGCGTTGGCATCCATATTTGACAAGTAGTCAACTGCATGGTTAAATAGGCCGATCATATGCTGCTGTACAGATATACCAAGGTTATAACAACTTAATAGGCCCAATGTTTGGGCCAAAATTCTTCCACCCTTATTGAAACTCTCTACTGATTGGAGGAGGAGAAGATGCCAAACGACAGCAAACACCTATCCAGACGCGATTTTCTGAAGCTTGCCGCTGCTTCGACGGTCCCGTTGGTCCTTCAGGCCTGTGTCACCCAGACAGCGCCGGCCCCGGCGGCCGAGCAGGCGGTCGAGCAAAAAGAAGCCCCGCCCGCAGAACAGGTCACCGTCCGCTATGTCGCTATGGACTACGACAGCCGCATGCAGCCGGACACGCAGGCGGTGATGGATGAATTCAATCAAATGCAGGATCAGATCCAGGCCGAGCTGGAAGTGGTCAAATGGTCCGAGGGCAAGAATGTCATTCTGACCCAAATCAGCGGCGGGCAAGCGCCGGACCTGTTCAACGGCGCCGGCGTCTGGCTGTTGGAATTTGAGTCGGTTGATGAATTGGCCGCCCTGGACGAGCTGATGGGTCAGGAATTGCTCTCCAACTTCTGGGAGTCAGGCATTCAGGCCATGACCGTGGAGGGCAAGCTTTACGGGATGCCCTACTTCCTGGACCCCCGGGGCCTCTATTACCGCACCGACATGTTCGAAGCGTCCGGCCTGAACCCCCCGGAGACATGGCAGGATATACGCGAAGCCGCTATGGCCCTGCACGATCCCCCCAATGTCTATGGCTTTGGTTTAGGCGTGGGCGGTCCCTCCGGTAATATTGATTACTGGTGGTATGCCTGGGTCGGGGCCATCGGCGGCGGGAACAGCCTCAGCAAGTGGAAAGAGGAGGGCCGGTCCCGGGTTGGCGATCCCGAAGGGGTGCAGGCGGTC
>JABAHQ010006583.1_pt1 | contig 10068 bp, 13 predicted proteins | sample 7062091 | NCBI WGS metagenome assembly JABAHQ01 (sample SAMN14534359, study PRJNA622989) | marine sediment metagenome | biome: marine biome [ENVO:00000428]; feature: marine pelagic biome [ENVO:01000023]; material: deep marine sediment [ENVO:00002113] | place: India: Gulf of Kutch | collected... | reverse complement strand
AGCGGTTGATGAATCCGGTAATGTCTATGTGTCGGATTCCGGCAATAACCGCATCCAGAAGTTTACTGCCAAAGGAGAATTCATTGCTCAATGGGGAATTGCGGGAAGCAATTCGGGTGAATTTGACCGTCCCATGCATCTGGCGGTGAATCGTAATGGACTTGTTCATGTCCCGGAATATGGAAACGACCGTATTCAGGTTTTTAACACTAACGGGGATTATCAGTTTTGGTGGGGTAAAAGCGGCACAGCTCCGGGGCAATTTGACGCTCCGGCGGCAGTAAATTTCGATAAGAAGGGCAATGCCTTAGCGGCAGATTTTTACAATCATAGAATCCAGATTTTCGACTGGAAAGGAAATTTCATCTTCCAGTTTGGGACCCAGGGGCATGAATTCGGTCAATTATATTATCCAACGGATGTTGCTGTGGATGGAGAAGGAAACATTATTGTCGCCGACGCTTACAATCACCGTCTGCAGAAATTCAGTTGGGAGGGCAATCCTTTGCACTCATGGGGAAGTTTCAGTGGAGAGGATCGGCAGCCCGGTCAATTTAACGTTGTCAACGCCATAGATTTAGATGCCGCCGGGCGGATTTATGCGGTTGATTTTTACAATCATCGCATTCAAGTGTTTGATGCCGGTGGAAATTTCCTCATACAATTCGGCGCCCACGGAACTCAAGCCGGACAATTTGAACGACCCACCGATATTGCCATTGATTCTTCCGGATGGATATATGTGGCTGATTGGGGAAATCACAGAATACAGAAATTAAAAATGAAGGAACAATGAAAAAGATGACCAGCATATTAAGTGTGATATTTGCTTTTCTAAGCCGGCCTTGTTGAGTATTGCCGCTGCTATTTAGCCTTCTCGGGTTAGGGGGCGCTTCTTTCATTGCCATCTTGAGTCAATACCGCCATGTTTTTCTAGTCTTCACGTTGGCGGCACTGTCAGTTTCTTTTTACCTAAATTACATAAAGGCTCATTCCCATATTAGCAGTCGCATTATTTTTTGGATCAGCGCTGTCATTGCGGTGGGATTTCTGGGATATGTTTATCTTTGATTACATATAAATAATCGTCATACCAATTAGTAAATTTAACTCTCCGTTCGAAGGTGGTCAGTTCCCGGATGCCAGCGGCATTGTCATTGAACCTTAACTTTTATCTCTTATTCCAATGAACAAAGAACCGGCAATAGATGACAGGACAGCCCCCAAATAAAAGGGTGCCGGAATTCCCACATATTCCCATAACAAACCCGCCATAAAGCTGGCAAAAAACATAACCAGACCGGTTGCGGTGTAAAAAACACCCAACGCAGTGCCCCGAATTTCAGCCGGAACAATCCTGGAAATGTACGCTTTACCCACACCCTCACTCATCGCCATATAGAGTCCATAAAGAGGAAACAATAACCATAAGAGCGAAATCTGCTTACACAAGGCAAACCCGGTATAAACCATTGAAAACAGAAAAAATGCCGCAATAATAATTTTTTTAGGACTAAAGCGGTCGGAGAGTTTTCCGAAGGGAAAAGATAAGATGGAATAGGTAAAATTAAACGCAATAAATAAGAACACGGTATTTATGGTGGAATATCCCACGGATTGGGCGCGAAGAATCAAAAAGGCATCGGAACTGTTCCCAAGTGCAAATATAATGTTGATAAACAGGAAGACCTTAAATGGTGGGGAAAGCTGCTTGAGGGAGAACCGCAACGATAAAGGAGATGACTGAAATGCCGGCTTTGGCTCTTTTAGCATCACAATCAATAGAACCACTCCAATTAATCCGGGAATGGCTGCCAACAAAAAAATGATAGAGAATGACTCCCCAAGAAAGTGTAACAGCAAAAGAGCCAGCAGCGGACCGAAAACTGCGCCGGCAGTATCGAGACCACGGTGCAGACCGAAAGCGGCGCCACGATTTTTTGACTGCACCGAGTCGGCAATCAAGGCGTCACGAGCCGAGGTGCGGGTGCCTTTTCCCAAGCGGTCTATAAACCGTGCCAAAAGCACCTGCAGCCACAACCCCGCAGCCGCCAAAATCAGCTTGGAAACTGCCGAGAGAGTATAACCCGCCCCGACAAAACGCTTGCGGTGTCGAAACCGGTCGGAAANNCCCGGTCCAGAAACCGTGCTAAAAGCACATGCAGCCACAGCGCTGCAGCCGCAAGAATCAATTTAGATACAGCCGATAGGGTATAACCCGCTGCCACGAAACGCTTGCGTGGACGAAACCGGTCGGAAAGCCAACCGGAAAAAACTTTCAGTACACTGGCAGTGGCTTCCGCAATTCCCTCGATCAAACCAACAATCGAAGCCGGAGCGCCTAAGAACTTTGTCAAAAAAATGGGCACGATGGGATATATCATCTCCGAAGCGGTATCGTTTAGCATGCTCACCAACCCCAGTACAACCACATTACGTTGTCCGGTTTCAGAATTCATTTCTTTTCCATCCCGCATTCTTAGCGCTTTTCCTATCTCGACTCAAATAAACTAAACAAAAAAGAAAGATAAAAATTAAAAATTAGAATGCGAATCAAAATTGATTCAAACACAATCCATAAACATTTTGATACTACCCTGCCGTTTTGCTACTACTGGTCTTGTTCATCTTGGATATCTCTTAATTGATGTCAAAGGGCAACTTAGCGGTAGATGATTTTCTCCCCCTGATTTGGGGGAAATTAAGGTGGGAATAATAAAACAAATCTTTCTCTTGACAAATTTAAACGATTTATTTACTATTCAATTGATTAATTGAATAATTGAAGAAGGAGATTTTTTGAAAGGTCGTGAATTCAAAGATTTAGTTTTTGAGCAATTTGCTAAAATCGCCCAGGCATTTTCCGCGCCCAAAAGACTTGAAATAATTGAGCTCTTATCACAAGGTGAAAGAGATGTCGATTCATTATCCCAACAGGTTTCAATGACTGTCGCAAATACCTCTCGCCACTTGCAGATTCTAAAAAGCACTCGGCTGGTGGAAACCCGTCGTGAAGGTGTGCGGATATTCTACCGCATCGCAGATGAAGATGTGGTGAATGGCTGGTTGAGATTGCAATCACTGGCGGAGAAGCGCAGCGCTGAATTAAAGGAAACCGCGCGGACATTTTTTAACGAACGAGACAGCATGGAACCCATCACCAAAGAGGAGTTGATGAAGCGAGCCCAAAATAATGATGCTATTATCCTCGATGTCAGACCGTATCAGGAATATCAAAGCGGTCATATACCCGGTTCGCTTTCCATCCCCTTGTCGGAGCTAAAAAATAGGCTCAATGAGATACCGCAGGATCGTGAGGTCGTGGCTTACTGTCGTGGCCCCTACTGCGTGCTTTCCGCAGAAGCGATGGGAATTTTAAGGGATGCCGGTTTCAAAACCGTACGGTTGAAAGAAGGACTACCGGAATGGAAAGCCGCGGGGTTGCCAGTAGAATCCAATGCGACCAAGTAGTCTAAAAGGAGAGTATACTAATGATTACCATTATCATCAACGATGCACCTTATGGAAATGAAAGAGCTTATAATGCGCTTCGCTTGGCTTTGTCTCTGGCAAGAAAGGAAAAAGCTGTTCGTGTTTTCTTACAAGCTGACGCGATTTTCTGTGCCTTAAAAGATCAGAAAACGCCCAACGGGTATTATAACATCGGACGGATGATCCAGAGCCTTCTGCGGCGCGGAGCCGCGGTTTACACTTGAGGTACCTGTAGCGATGCCCGGGGGGTGTCGGAAAAGCAATTTATCGAGGGGGTTGTAAAAGGTGAACTGGAAAACTTAACCGAGTGGGTGCCGGGGAGTTCTCAAACTTTGGTGTTTTAGATTCTTACTACCAATATTTGAGAGTTAATCTCTGATTTTTTGAATGAACCATAAAATATATTCAGGTAAGAAAGTTTGATGTTTTATGTTTGAAGTTCATTAAGCGCTTAACCTTAAACATCAAACACGAAACATTTAACTTCAAACACTAAACTTCAAACACTAAACTTCTTGTTAAGGTTCGCAATGAATAACGTCCAAATATTTGATGAGCTTGCCGCAGAATACGATCAATGGTTTGATGAACACCCTTTAGCTTATCAGTCAGAACTGCAAGCCTTGCGCAGATATATTCCGGCAAAAGGCAAAGGCATAGAAATAGGCGTTGGCAGCGGCAAGTTTGCAAAACCCCTTGGAATTGCCGTAGGAATCGAGCCAGCGGAAGGGATGGCAGAGTTGGCAAAACAGCGCGGGATAAAAGTCTTTAAAGCAACGGCTGAGGATTTGCCCTTTAGAGATGAAACTCATGATTTCGTCTTGTTCGTCACCACTCTGTGCTTTGTGGATAATCCCTGGAGATCCCTTAGAGAAGCTCATCGCATTCTCAAACCCAGCGGAAGTATTATCATCGGCATGATTGACCGGGACAGCCCTCGGGGGCAGGCGTATTTTTCCATGAAAAAAGAAAGCCCATTCTATCAATACGCACAGTCTTATTCCGCCAGAGAAGTATTACAGTTGGTGAGATGTTTAGGCTTTGCAAATATCAAAATTTGTCAAACGTTATTTTCTCCAGTTGACGAGATAACATCATTAGAGCCAATCATAGACGGTTATGGCGCCGGGGGATTTGTAGTGATCTTAGGCAAGAAGCTTTCGGGAAGTTTCTTTTGTGATCAATACAACTATCCAAATGATAGATAATTATATATGAGAGACTGCCATAAGGAAAATATCATTCATCTAGACATCGCACTGTTACCCGTTCCGGACCAGCGTATTGACCCAGGGCATCTTAGTGCTGATTTACGGACAAACTGGGAATTGAGTCTTTGTGGCAAAATTGGGTGGTTCCGGGGATACAGGTGCATGTGACGTTCTCTCCGCTGTTGACCGTGAGCCTGATTGCGCTGGCTGCCCTTTTTCTGAGCGAGCCAACAAAATGCTGGTGCGTTTTGGATGGATTCAAGCAAAATATAAAATCGACATAACAGATTTTCGGGTTAATCGTCATAATATATAAGGATAATCTTTGGTGGGTGTAGAAAAAAATACCGAATTGAGTGATGAGGAACTGGAAGCAGTTTTAGTTCAGGTAAAGTCGGGGGAGCAGAGTGCTTTGGCTCAACTGATAACTGCTTTTTATCCAAAAATATTTCGCTATGTTTATTATCGGCTGGATAATCGCGAGGATGCCAAAGATTTGACCAATGATATTTTTATAAAGGTAATGCAAGGCATCAAAGACCAGAAAGGATATTTTAAAGCCTGGATTTACCGGATAGCTTCTAATACTATTACCGATTTTTATAGATATAAATCGGTTCGTAGTATAGTAAACAATGACCTGCAGCTCTCGGAGCATGCGATTGAAGGGGAACCAGTGAGTGCAGATTCATTCAGAGGAGAGGAACTCAAGGAGGCTATAAAAAAATTAACCGAAGAACAGCAGCAAGTTATCCTCCTGCGCTTTGTGGAGGGCTATTCTTCGCAGGAGATTGCTAATATTATGGAGAAAAGTTCCGAAGCAGTTCGAGGCATTCAATTCCGGGCTTTGAATATGCTGAGAAAAATTCTTGGGGAAGGAAATTAAACTACCATGAATCACGAATTAGAAGATATTCTGGATATCTGTATCAGTCAAATCAAAGATGGCAAGACGGTTGAGGAATGTCTGCGGCAATTCCCCAAATACGCAGAAGAATTGCGCCCAATGTTGCAATTGGCGCAGGATCTGGAGCGACTCCCCAAACCGCACCCTTCTGCGCAGGAGCTTGTGTCGGCAGGCTTGCTGCTTGGTCAGAAAGAACCTATTAGAAAAAGAGAATCACGAAAATCAAAATTTTTCACGGGAAGATTTTTCCCGGCACCAAGAATTTCCTTAGCCTTCAATTTACTATTGGTACTTCTCATTCTATTCTGGGGCATGTCCACACTCTCCGCCAATAGCGTTCCCGGAGAATTTTTATATCCGGTAAAAGTCTTAACCGAGCGGGTCAAATTTGTCCTGACCTTTAACGCCGAGAACCGGGCAGAACTGCGCCTGACCTTCGCAGAGGAACGGCTGCAGGAATTGTCAGAAATCTATCAGAAAAACGGACAGGTAGATACCAGTTTGATTAAAGCCATGCTGGAAGAAGCCCGCCTGGCACTGGATAAGACTCCTGTTACTCCCCAAAAGGCGAGTCTGATTTTTTCCAAAGCATCCCACTTAAATGCAACCCAGAAATTTTATTTGTCTGGGATTCAACCCAAAGTGCAGGGCGGCATCCGACGAGTGGTGGATGAAGCAATTCATACCTGTAACCGGCGTAGCGAATGGATGCAGCAAATGATGCAACGGATGATGAACCGGATGCCCATGAATCATATGATGCGACAACGATGCCCTATGATGAGAGGTTGGAATAAAAATGAAAACGACCCATAACGGATTTCCTTCTGGTTCGCCTCTATACATGTAATTAGTTAAACCAAATGATGAACTATTAAATGAAGGAGGAAATGAAATGCGCAAAAGAACACTATTTAAGTGGATAGGAGTTTCCGGAGCTGTGTTAGTCGTTATCTTTCTTTTTAGCTCTGTTTTTGCGCAGGGTTGGGGCTATGGGATGATGAATCATGGCTCCATGATGAATGGTCGAAACATGATGGGATATGGCATGATGGGCGGTATGATGAATCATATGATGGGATCGGGCATGATGAGCAATTGGCAGAATATGCCAGAGCAATATCGGTTGACGCCCGAACAACAGCAGGCTATATGGAATATTGGCGATGAATATCAGCCAAAGCTCTTATCCTTGAACCGGGAGTTGCATGCTACCCGGTTGGAATTCCAGGGATATGAAGCCCGCCTGGAGGCAGATCCCCAAAAGATTCGAGACTACCGCAACACCATCTTGGAAGTGGAGAAGAAAATTGGTGAATACCGAATTCAGGCCAGGGAAAAGATGAATAAAATCCTTACCCAGGAGCAGAAAGCCTATTGGGGTGGAAATGTCTGGTCGTATGGCGAGGATTGGTGCCCGATGATGTCCGGCAATATGATGGGTGGGACATCTCACCCCAGAGGTATGATGGGTTATTAAAAGTTATTATTAATTTTAAAGGGGGCGGAAATATCATTGCCGCTGCTTTTTTCACCGCAGCGGCTTCTTATTAAGTAATCTTAACACCGTCTTTTAAGGCGGTAAACTGACAGACTCAGCTTGCTGTTTTCCGAGTCGTTTTCAATGGTTTTTAATAATCTCGTAACTCATCGGCAGCCTCATCTAATGACTTAATTGGGGAATGAAGAGTTTTTGAAACAATTATTAATGAAGGAGAAAAATTATGGCACCAATCAATAATGTCGATACCCAAAAAGTTCAGGAATTTGAGGAGCAGATCAATCAGGATCCATCCGCTGCGCGCAAAACCCAGGTCATCCAAGGGGAATGGATTGTGGAAGAAGGCGGCGCCCAGTTCCAGTCCCCCATTCAATTTGAGGGTGGTGAAACAGTATTTAAAGTGGACAATCCCACTTTCATGGGCGGGGGCGGTACCCTGCCTGGTCCCATGCACTATTGCTTTTATGGACTGGCTTCCTGCTATACCGGCACTTTTGCCACCATGGCAGCTATGTTAGGAGTCGAACTGAAAAAACTCACCACGCGCGTGGAAGCCGATGTGAATTTTTCCCGGGTGTTCGGCGTGAGTGATGACCCGGTAATGGAGGAAGTGCGCGTTACCTTACAAGTGGAAAGCGACGCGCCAGAAGAAAAAATCAGGGAAGCAGAAAAGCTGGCACTAGAGCGCTGCCCGGTGGTGTTTACCCTGCGAAACCCGGTAAAGCTTACATCGAAGTTAGAAATTTTCGAATAAAATCATGGTAATAAATATCAACCCGAAGGCAATAAGGTACCTGACAACTGCTTTAACTTGCACTGCTTTCTTGATAACACTCAACTGTGGTAATCAGGAATCCGGACTTCCAGACGATCGAACCGGGGAAATTCATCCCCTTGCTAAAAGCTGGGAGAAGCCTATTCCCAATCAGGAAATACCGGCAGCTTTGCAATCCCTTTCTGCTTCGGAATGCGGGGATTGCCATGAAAAAATCTATCAGGAATGGCAAACATCCAATCATGCTATTGCATTTCGGGATCTGCAATTTCAAGCAGAATGGGCAAAGGACGACTCTTTGTGGGTCTGTCTTAACTGCCACACTCCACTGCAGAATCAACAGGAATTTATTATTCAAGGCAAACAGGATGGGGATTATTTCAAACCGGTGAAACAAGGTAATCCACATTTTGATCCCGAATTACGAGAAGAATCTATTACCTGCGCGGTATGCCATGTGCGCGACGGCGTGGTAAGCGGCACTCGGGGCAATCAAGAAGCTGTGCCGCATCCCGTTCGGAAAGACACCGTCTTTCTGTCGCGGGAACTTTGCTTGACCTGTCACAATGTGACAGACGCTCTCAACCCCACTTTGGTTTGCAGTTTTCAAACCGGTGAAGAGTGGGCTGCAGGTCCATATCCGGAATCCGGGCAGGACTGTATTAGCTGCCATATGCCGTTAATTTACCGGTCAGTGGTATCCGACGGCACTGCGCGTCTGACCCGGCGCCACACCTGGGTCGGCAGCGCTATTTCAAAATTTACCGGAGGCGATACCATCGTCGCTGGCTACAAAAGCGGACTGGATTTGGCAGTACAACTTCCAAAGGAAGAACTTGCCGCAGGCGACAGCGCCTATCTGACAGTTTCTGTGACCAATCAGAGGGCCGGGCATTACATCCCTACCGGTGATCCGGAATATTTCCTGACCATTGATATCCGCCTCTCTGATGAATACAAAAACACCATCGGAGATACAATTTTTAGAATCGGACAGGAATGGGAATGGTGGCCGGTAGCGCGAAAACTTTCTGATAACCGCCTGAAACCGTTAGAGCAGCGGAATTATATGTGTGCGGTCGAGGTGCCATTGTCAGCGGGAAATCTTTATTGGGAAGTTATCATAACCAGCCACCGAATGACTGTCGAAAATGCTACATTGATGGGTCTGTTAGGGAAATATCCCATTCAGGCCATTATCTATAAACGAACATTTCAACTTCCGGGTAAGAATTGATGAGGTATTACTCACTTCAAAAAAGAGGACAAGAGGAAGAAGGAAGAATCTACATGGGGTATGTTGAGCTTAATGCCCATTTGATGGAATATTATTGTCCGTTTATTTTATTCGTTTTATAGTTGGATGCCAATTGAGATAATACAAAATCATAAATAGCTGCACTCGCCGCGGCGAGAAAGGAAACTTTACCATGATTACTTTTATCATCAATGACGCACCTTATGGTAATGAAAGACCTTACAATGGGCTTCGATTGGCTTTATCCTTATCGAAAAGCGGCGAACCGGTTCGCGTTTTTCTAATGGGGGATGCGGTTTTTTGTGCTTTAACAAATCAGAAAACACCCAACGGATACTATATATAATATAGGGCGAATGATTCAGAGTCTACTCCGGCGAGGATGCGCAGTTTATACCTGAGGCAGTTGTAGCGATGCCCGGGGGTATCAGAGGCGCATTTCATCAACGGCGTGGTAAAAAGCGAATTGGAAACTTTAACGGAATGGGTGAGAGGAAGTTCTCAAACTTTGGTGTTTTAAAGTGTTTAAGTGCTTAAGTGTTCGAGTGTTTGCCTACAGCATCGTAGATGAGTGTTCAGTTGTCTTTTACTGCTTACTGCCTTCTGCTTTCTAATGGCTGTCGGCTTTCAGCTTAGTGGAGGGGTGACTAAAACTTTTCACAATATTTTCTAACTCGAAAGGAGGCTATGATGAGCTTGCAAAAAACATCAATTATCATTTCTGTGGTAATCGCAGTATTGTTTATAGCATGGGCAGGGGTAAGGTTCTCTTCGCCCCCTCAAATCTCTGACGAAGACAAATTGTTTTTCAGCGGCAAAGATATTTACCGTTTAAATTGCGCCAGTTGTCATGGAACGGATCGTAACGGATATGGGAATATCTATCCTTCGTTGCTCGACATCCAGCAGAGACTCTCCAGAGAT
>JABAHQ010001694.1_pt2 | contig 10068 bp, 8 predicted proteins | sample 7062091 | NCBI WGS metagenome assembly JABAHQ01 (sample SAMN14534359, study PRJNA622989) | marine sediment metagenome | biome: marine biome [ENVO:00000428]; feature: marine pelagic biome [ENVO:01000023]; material: deep marine sediment [ENVO:00002113] | place: India: Gulf of Kutch | collected... | reverse complement strand
CGTTGAAGCTGCCGGTGGCGCCGTTCATCTTGCCCCGCACCGGGATCCCTGCCACGGCGTCCCGGGCCGTTCCGAGGCGGTGGGCGAACACCGCAAGCTCCCTGCCGACGGTGGTGGGGGTGGCGGGCTGGCCGTGGGTGCGCCCGAGCATGGGCTCATCGGCCCAGGCGTGGGCCAGCTCCCGGAGCTTGTCGATCAGCCCGTCCATGACCGGCAGCAGGATATCGGCCCGGGCCTCGGCCAGGGCCAGGCCGTGGGCGAGGTTGTTGATGTCCTCNNCAGGTTGTTGATATCCTCGGAGGTGCAGGCGAAGTGCAGGAACTCGCGCAGCGGCGCCAGTTCCTCCTGCTCGGCCAGCCGCTCCCGCAGGTAGTACTCCACCGCCTTCACGTCGTGGTTGGTGGTGGCCTCGATGTCCTTGATCCGCTGGGCGTCCGCCAGCCCGAAGTTGGCCACGATGCGGTCCAGGAAGGCCGCCGCCTCGGCCGAGAGCTCCGGCAGCTCCGTGATCGCCGGCTCGGTGGCCAGGGCCTTGAGCCAGGCCACCTCCACCCGCACGCGGTTGCGGATCAAACCGTACTCGCTGAAGAAAGGCCGCAGCTCGGCGACCTTGGGGCCGTAGCGGCCATCCAGGGGCGACACGGCGGTGAGGGCGGACAGCTCCATCGGACATCACCTTCTTCGCGGAAACAAGCGTGTTACTTTAGCATGCCGCCGGGGCCGTGACCGCGCCAACCGAAAGGGGATCCCATGGATGCGCTCAACGCCTTCCTGAGCACGGTGTCCGGGGTCTTGTGGACTCCGGTGATGCTGATCCTGCTGCTGGGCACCGGGATCTTTCTGACCCTGGGCCTGCGCCTGCTCCCTGTCCTCAAGCTCGGCTATGGGCTCCGCATGCTGTGGGCCGGCCGCCGGCCGGGCGGAAAGGGGGAGGGCGAGATTACTCCCTTCGCCGCCTTGATGACGGCCCTTTCCGCCACCATCGGCACCGGCAACATCGCCGGCGTCGCGGCCGCCATTGCCCTGGGCGGGCCCGGGGCCGTGTTCTGGATGTGGATCACCGCCCTGGTGGGCATGGCCACCAAGTATGCCGAAGCGGTACTGGCGGTGAAGTACCGCGAGGTCGACGAGCGGGGCATGCATGTGGGCGGCCCCATGTACTACATCCGAAACGGCCTGGGAGCGCGCTGGACCTGGCTGGGCGGGGTCTTCTCGGTGTGCGCCATCATTGCGGCCTTCGGCATCGGCAACACCTTCCAGTCCAACGCCGTCGCCGACTCCCTGCACCAGGCCCTGGAGCTGCCCCCTTGGGTCACCGGGACGGCGATGGCGGCCCTGGTGTTCACCGTGATCGTCGGGGGCATCCGCCGCATCGCCCATGTGGCCGAGGCCCTGGTCCCCGTCATGGGGATCCTCTACATTCTCGCCGCCCTGGTGATCCTGGGCGTGAACTACGCCGATGTCCCCCGGGGCCTGGCGGTCATATTCGCCGACGCTTTCACCGGTACAGCGGCGGCCGGGGGCTTCGCGGGGGCGGGCGTGATGGTGGCGGTGCAGCAAGGGGTGGCCCGCGGGCTGTTCTCCAACGAGGCCGGGCTCGGCTCCGCCCCCATGGCCCATGCCGCCGCCCGGACCGACGACCCGGTGCGCCAGGGGGTGGTGGGCATGCTCGGCACCTTCATCGACACCATCGTGGTCTGCACCATGACCGCTCTGGTCATCGTCACCACCGGGGCCTGGGAGAGCGGGGAAGGTGGGGCGGCCCTGACCACCCTCGCCTTCAACACCGGGATTTCCGGTGCCGGCGACTGGGCCGTGGCCCTTGGGCAGGCCGTTTTCGCCTTTTCCACCACCCTGGTATGGGCCTTCTATGCGGAGCGCAGCCTGGAGTTCCTGATCGGGGCGCGCGGCCTGATGGTGTTCCGGGCCATCTGGGTTCTGGCCCTGATCCCTGGTGCTGTCGCCGGTCTGGAGCTCATCGTGAACATCGCCGACGTGACCATGCCTCTCATGGCCATCCCCAACCTGATCGCCCTCCTGTTGCTGTCGCCGGTGGTGCTCCGGGTCAGCCGGGACTATTTCGAGCGCTCGGCCAAGCCCGCCGGCAGAAGGAAATGAAGCACTGGCCGGGCCTATTGTAGGGCCCCGCTTCAGGGGGCGATGGCTTTTCGGCAACGGCATCGCGCGGCGGAGCTGTGCTCCTGCAACGGCCCGCCATCCCTCTGCCTGGTAGTTCCCCCCCCGTGGTTACGCTAACCTGTCTCCGGTGGGAGGGGCCTTTGCGGTCCCCTTCCCCCAGACAATTCAGCCGAGGAGAGGAGTCCGATGGCCGTCATCGAGGAGCCAACCACCCCCTTCACCGACCAGCGTCCCGGCACCTCCGGCCTGCGCAAGAGCGTAGAGCGGTTTTCCACTTCCCGCTACCTCGAAAACTTCATCCAGTCCCTCTTCGATACCGTCGAGGAGCTGCAGGGAGGGACCTTGATCCTCGGCGGCGATGGCCGCTATTACTCGCAAACCGCTATCGACACCATCTTGCGGATGGCTGCCGCCAACGGGGTGGCCCGGGTACTGGTGGGCAAGGACGGGCTGTTCTCCACCCCGGCGGTTTCCGCCAGTATCCGCCGTCGAGGGGCGGCCGGCGGCATCCTGCTCACCGCCAGCCACAATCCCGGGGGGCCCGGCGGGGACTTCGGGGTGAAGTACAACATCGCCAATGGCGGGCCGGCCCCCGAGCGGCTCACCGAGGCCATCTACGCCCGCTCACGGGAGATCGATCGCTTCCGGATCCTGGAGGAGTACGCCGAGGTGGACCTCACCCGGGAAGGGGAGACCGAGGTGGGGGGCATGCCGGTATCGGTGGTGGATCCCGTGGCGGACTACCGGGCACTCATGGCCGAGCTGTTCGATTTCGACCAGCTGCGCGCCCTGCTTGCCCCGAACGGGCTCATCATGGTCTTCGACGCCATGCACGCGGTTACCGGGCCCTATGCCCGCGCCATCCTTGAGGAGGAGCTGGGCGCTCCCGTCGGCACGGTCATCAACGGTGACCCCCGGCCGGATTTCGGCGGGGGTCACCCGGACCCCAACCCTACCTATGCGTCCGGGCTGGTGGCCCGGATGAACGGGGATGATCCACCCGACTTCGGGGCCGCCTCCGACGGGGATGGCGACCGCAACATGATCCTTGGTCGCCATTTCTTCGTGAGCCCCTCTGACAGCCTGGCGGTAATCGCCGACCACCTGGACAGCCTCCCCGGCTACCGCGGCAGGGTCACAGGGGTGGCCCGCTCCATGCCCACCTCGTACGCGGTGGACCGGGTGGCGGAGGCCAACGGCTGGCAGGCCTACGAGACGCCCACCGGGTGGAAGTTCTTCAGCAACCTGCTCGATGCCGGCCGTATCCAGGTCTGCGGTGAGGAGTCCTTCGGTACCGGCTCGGACCACGTCCGGGAGAAGGACGGTCTTTGGGCGGTGCTGTGCTGGCTGTCCATCCTCGCCGAGCGGCGCGAGTCCGTGGCGGCGGTGGTCCGCGACCACTGGGCCCGCTACGGTCGCGACTTCTATACCCGCCACGACTACGAGGGGCTTACCGGCGACCAGGGCGACCGCATCCTCCTGACCCTGCGGTCCGGGCTCGGCACCCTTCCGGGCACCCGGACGGAGGCGGGGCCAAAGGTTTTCGAGGCCGACGAGTTCAGCTACGCCGATCCCGTCGACGGTTACACCACCAGCCACCAGGGCATCCGGGTCTGGTTCGAGGACGGGGCCCGGGCAGTCTTCCGGCTCTCGGGCACCGGTACCTCGGGCGCCACCTTGCGCATCTATCTGGAGCGGTGGGAAGGGGATCCTTTCAAGCATAACGACGATACCCAGGAGGTCCTCGCACCGGTGGCCGCGGCCGCCCGGGAGATCGCCGGAATCGCCGCAGTAACGGGGCGGTCCGAGCCGTCCCTGGTAATTTAAGAGTCCTTCGGGCTCGGTCCCCCAATCGGTCCCCCCAAAAGGTCCCTGCGGCTTGGCCCCGATCGAAATTCGTCCGAGGCCATGGAACCTTTGGCACCGGATATCCGTTTTGAAGGAAGGAGTGGCGATTCCGCAAGTTGGAAAAGGGGGCCTATGAACAGCAGGGAGCCCTTGCCGAGGATTCCTGATTCGTTGCTCAGCTCTTTCAAGACCCTCAAGGAAGGCCGGGCCGGCGGTTGGCTGAACGATGAGCGAACCCCTGTGCAGGCGAAAGGGCCGCCCGTTCTGTTCGGGGAGATGGATCTGCCCGAGCCGCAGGCGACCGAGCTGGCGGAGCTGTTCCGCCGTCATCATGGGGGTCTGGTGGAGAAGCCGCCGGACGGTATTCGGAGCAGGATGGTACTTTCCCCCCGCTGCATCCGGTGGAGCGGAGGGAAGGCGGAGGTGGAGCTCACCATTTTGCTTACCTTCTGAGCCGAGCCAGGTTCGGCGTTGTTGTCGACAAAGGGTCTCAAGGGAAGGACGTTCCGCCGTGCCATCTGTGAAGCCTCCCCGCCCTTGTGGTGCTTCCTTCTTAAGTCTATATCCTTCCCGGTTTGAAAGATCGGTTTCCTACCCGTTTAGTGGAAGAGGCGCTGGCCTCCTGGAACAAGTCTGGGCCCGGTCGTCTGCCAGGGTCCTTCCGCTTCATTTCGGGACGGCCCTGGCTGAAAATGGGAGACAGGCCTCAGGAGGCGGTTTCTCCTGCGGGATCGGCCGCCTCCCGCCCCTCTGGCTATCTTTCCCTATATTAAGGTCTTCTGCATAGAGGAGCCTTTGAGTCAGTAAGATGGTTTATCCCCGTTTGATTTAGGGGGGAGATTCTTTGGCTAGGCAGTCGTTATGCTTGGGTTTGCTGTCAACCGGGCATGGGTGGTTTGGCGAAGGCAGACACGGGACGTGCCATGGAAGAGCTCAAGGCCTATAAGAATCGGTTGATCCACCATCCGTTCCTGTCCCAGGCCAATACTCGCACCCTCGATCAGCTACAGCGGGTCATGGAGACCCATGTGTTCTGCGTCTGGGACTCCATGAACCTACTCAAGCGGATCCAGTCCGATCTTGCCCCCTGCCGCCACCCCTGGAAGCCCCGCCGGACCGTTTCCCCCAGCTCAGTGCGAATGATCAACGAGATCGTCCTGGGCCAAGAGTCCGGCCTTGCTCCCGAGGGGGTGGAGGCGGGGCACTGCAGCCACTTCGAGCTCTACCTCCATGCGATGGAGGAGGTTGGGGCCGATACGGCACCCGTACGGGAGTTCGTGGAGTCGGTGGAGCGGCTCTCCCCGTTGCCGCTGGTGGAAGGGATGCCCGAGGAAGCATACGAGCTCGTGGGAGTGGCCCTGTCGATTGCGGAATGGGGCCAGCTCCACGAGGTTGTTGCCGCTTTCTCCTTCGGTCGTGAGACCATCCTCCCGCGCATGTTTCGCCGTATCCTGGAGAACCTTGGCATGGGGCGGTCGCAGGCCCCGGTCTTCCACTACTTCCTGGACCGCCACATCGAGCTGGATCGAGACATCCACGGCCCGGCTGCCTACCAGCTCCTTACCGAGCTGTGGGCCGAAGATCTCGACCGCTGGCAGGAGGCCGTGCGGGCGGGCCGGGAGGCCATCGATGCCCGGGTGCGACTCTGGGATGCGGTGGGGCAGGCTGTGGGCGGCATGGAGTCCCGTCCTCACTCCGGCACGGTCGCCTAGTCCCACGCGGATTGCCCTTATCGGGCCCGGTGACCGGTTTCCCCATGAGGAGTGGCCCGCCCCGGCCCTGTCCCGTATAATCCCGCCGCGCCGTCATCACCCCGAGCCCCGCTTTCCGGAACCGGCCCGTGCTCGACTCTCTCGAGATCATCCTGGCCCTGATCGTTATCGTCATCGCCGCCGAGGTGTTCACCAACGCCGTGGAGCACCTCGGGGAGCGGCTGCGCATCGCCGAGGGGGTGACCGGCAGCCTTTTCGCCGCGGTGGCCACCGCCCTCCCCGAGACCACGGTCCCCCTGATCGCCCTGTTCGCCGGTACCGAAGACCAGGCGGTGAACGAGGAGATCGGGGTAGGGGCCATCCTGGGGGCGCCCATCATGCTGGCCACCCTCGCCGTTTTCCTGCTGGCGGTGGCCTCGGTGGGGCCCCGGGGGGGGCGGGGCATTTTCCATCCCGAGCGCACGGGCTTCCTGCGCGACATGAACGTTTTCCTGGGGGCTTTCGCGCTGGCCACGGTCGCCATGTTCGTGCCGGTGGAATGGTCCGGGGTGCGGGCCGCCCTTTCCCTGACCCTGGTGCTCATCTATTTCTTCTACGTCCTGTATACCCTGCGTGCCTCTGCCGACCTGGTGGAGGACGGTCACGGCACGGAGGCCCACAAGGAAATGTTCCTTAACCGCCTGGGCCTGCCCGACAACTTCCCCGTGATCGTCCTGCAGCTCGGGGTAGGGCTGGCCTTTCTTGTGGGCGGCGCCAAGGTGTTCGTCCACCAGGTGGAGGGCATTGCCCACGCCCTCGGGGTCTCCGCGCTGCTGCTCTCACTGATCGTGGTGCCGGTGGCCACTGAGCTACCCGAGAAGGTCAACTCCATGCTCTGGATTCGGCGGCGCAAGGACACCCTGGCCTTCGGCAACATCACGGGAGCCATGGTGTTTCAGGGCACACTTTTGCCGGCCGTCGGGATCATGCTCACTCCGTGGTCGCCGCGTCCGGAGGTTTTGGTGGGGGCCCTCATCACCCTGGTGGGGGCGGCTTGGATCCGGGTGCGCGCCACCGGCAGCGGGATCCGGATGGCGGATCCGCTGCTCAACGGGCTGCTCTACATCGTTTATCTGGTGGCCATGGTGGGGTTTGTGAGCACCCATTGAGCCGGAAGCGGGTTTTTGCGCCCCCTCCCATGCATCCGGATCCCTTTTGCCGGGTTAATTTCCCCTATTTTCTATAGGGATATTCCCTGAGGCCTATCTCCTTCTCCCCGATTGTTGGCCGCCCGCGGACCCCGCTACAAAAGGGCTTCGCTGTCCGGACACGCCTCCGGCATCCGCTTCGGGACAACCACTCAGAACAGCCAAGGGGGGAGACCCACCATGGACACGCCGTCCATCCCCATCGGAATCAGTAGCTGCCTGCTCGAGAAGGTCCGTCAGCGCTGGGCCGGTCCGCCCAGGAGGGACCTTGTTGCGGTCCTCCAGGAGAACGGGCTGGAGCCGGTGCCGGTATGCCCCCTGCGGGAGATCGGGGTGGATCCAGTCCAGGAGAGGGTCTCCCTCACCGGCACCGTCAACGGCTATCGGGTTGTGAGCCACGGGACTCCGGACATGGACCTATCCGGGGCCTTGCAAACCCGCGGGCGGCGTACGGGACAAGGTCTGACCGGGCTATGCGGGTTCCTTTTCAGGTCCCGTGGGCACTGCTGCGGGTTTGACGCCTTTCCCGTGGGGAAAGGAACGGCGGAAACGGGAGACCGTTTCCCAGGATTTTTCGCGCGCGGGCTCCTTCGGGAACAGCCCCTTCTTCCGGCAGCCGGGGACCGGGAGCTGGAGGACCCCGAGCGCCGGGCCTCCTTCCTGGACCGGGTACGGGCCTTCGAGCGCTGGCAGCGGCTGGTGGTAGCGGGCGGCCGCAGGGTGGAGGACCTGCAGGCCTTCCATCGTCTTCAGGCCCTGACCCTCATGTCCCATAATCCCGGGGAGTACGTCACACTAACCCTGTTGGCCGGGCGGCTAGAGGCCGGGGAGATCCCGGCCGAGGTCCTGGAGGAATACCCGGGGCGGCTGTTCCGGGCACTTCGGCAGCCCGTGGCCGGACCCGGCATGGCGGCTGTCCTCCGGGCCCGCTGGGAGGATTTCCTGGTAGGGATGGGGAACGGTGAACGGGAAGAGTTCGCCCGCGAGCTGTGGGCCTACCTGAAAGGCCGGCTGCCGGCCGGGGTGCCTCGTCAACGCATCCGGCGCTGGGTGGCCGAGAAGTGCCCGTTCGATCTGCCCCAATGGCTTGCCGTCCATGCCATGCCCGGGGGCACTACCCTGCAATAGCCCGGCCGGTGGCCGGGAGCTCCGAGCCCGGGCAAGAGGACCAGCCATGCAGCCACTGACCGTCAACGGGAGTCGCCGGAAGGTCGACTGCCCGGGAGACCGGCCCCTGCTGTGGGCCCTTCGGGACGGTCTCGGCCTTACCGGGACCAAGTACGGCTGCGGGGTGGGGATCTGCGGGGCCTGCCTGGTCCTGCTGGACGGGGATCCCGTCCATGCCTGCACTACGGCAGTGGCGGCGGTCGGAGATAGGGAGGTGACCACCATCGAAGGCCTGGCGGAACGAGGGCACCCAGCCGTCCGGGCCTGGGTGGCCGAGCAGGTTCCCCAGTGCGGATTCTGCCAGCCGGCCCAGATCGTGGCGACGGCCGGCCTGTTGGGGCGACATCCGGACCCAGCGCCGGAAGCTGTCCGCCGCTACCTCGGCTCCGTGCTGTGCCGGTGCGGGACCTACCAGCGGACACGGAGGGCCCTGAAGCGGGCCGCCGCCGGCGGTGAGGATGCGGGGCCGGCCGTTCCCGGGCCCGTTCCCCCTCCGGCGGGCCGGGAGCATGGCCTCAATCCCTGGGTGCGGATCGCGGAGGACGGCACGGTCACCTTCCTGATCGACCGCTCCGAGATGGGCCAGGGTGCCCTGACCGGGCTGGCCATGCTCCTCGCCGAGGAGCTGGAGGTGAGCCCGTTCCGGGTCCGCACCGAGCTCGCCCCCGCCGATCCGGTCTACGCCAACCCTCGCCTGGGCGAGCAGGTCACCGGCGGCAGCACCTCCGTGCGCGGGTCCTGGGAGCCTTTGCGCCGGGCCGGGGCCGAGGCCCGGGCCCGGCTGGTTGCGGCCGCTGCCCGGCAGTGGGGGGTGGCCCCCGCCGAATGCCGGGCGGAAAACGCCCAAGTGAGCCATCCTCCCAGTGGACGGAGCCTGGGGTACGGGGAGCTGGCCGCCGGCGCCGCGGAGGAGGCGGCCCCGGAGCCCCCGCCCCTCAAGTCCCCGGAGGCCTTCCGGCTCATCGGCCGGCCCCTGCATCGGCTGGATATCCCCGACATGGTCACCGCCCGCACGGTCTACGGCCAGGACCTCCGCCTGCCGGGGATGGAAGTGGCCGCGGTCCTGCGGTGTCCGGTCCACGGGGGCCGGCTGCGGGATTTCAAGCTGAACGGGGCGGAGGCCATCCCCGGGTTCCGGGCNNGGTGGCGGCGGTGGCCGCAGATTTTCCGGCTGCCCTGGCTGCCCGGGACCGGATCCGGGCCGTATGGGAGCCGGGACCCGGGGCCCGGCTGGATACCGAAACGGTCCGGGCCCGGCTCCGGGGCGCCCTGGACCGGACCGGCGAGGTCCAAGAGGAGCGAGGGCGGGTCGAGCGGAGCTTCGGCCGGGCGGCGGTGACCCGGGAGGCGCTCTATGAGACCCCCTACCTGGCCCACATGACCCTTGAGCCCATGAACTGCACCGCGGAGGTGACCGCTTCCGGGTGCGAGGTGTGGGTGGGCACCCAGGCCCAAGAGGCGGCCCGGCAGGCGGCGGCGGAGGCGGCGGATCTGCCGCCGGAGGCGGTGGAGGTGCATACCCTGTTCATGGGCGGGGGCTTCGGGCGGCGCCTGGAGACCGATTTCGTGGTCGAGGCGGTCCGGATCGCCCGCGAGCGGGGCCGGCCGGTCCAGGTCCAGTGGACCCGGGAGGACGATACCCGCCACGATCTCTACCGCCCCGGTCATGCCGCCTGGCTGCGCGGCGGAATTGATGAGGAAGGCCGCCTGGCCACCTGGTGGCAGCGCATCGCGGGCCATCCCCTGGCCCTGGGAATGGTCAACGTTCCCTACGCGGTCAGCGCTTTCCGTAGCGAGGCGGTGGTCGCGGATCCGGGAGTGCCTGCGGGCTCGTGGCGCTCGGTAGCGGCCTCCAACAACGCCTTCCCGGTGGAGTCCTTCCTCGACGAGCTGGCCGACGCGGCCGGGCGGGACCCCCTCGATTTCCGGCTGGCCCATCTGGAGGGGGAGCCTCGGCTGCGGGCGGTACTGGAGACCGCGGCCCGCCGAGCGGACTGGGGCCATGCCCCTGCGGG
>JABAHQ010003942.1_pt2 | contig 10070 bp, 9 predicted proteins | sample 7062091 | NCBI WGS metagenome assembly JABAHQ01 (sample SAMN14534359, study PRJNA622989) | marine sediment metagenome | biome: marine biome [ENVO:00000428]; feature: marine pelagic biome [ENVO:01000023]; material: deep marine sediment [ENVO:00002113] | place: India: Gulf of Kutch | collected... | reverse complement strand
TCGTGATCGGGATCCTGATCACCAAGCGCGGCGTGCGTCCACTCGTGCCCTCGCTCGTCGCACTCGCGCTTCTCTACTTCTTCGTCTGGGTCGGCACCGAGGCGCCGGTCGATTTCGTCGCGATGGGCATGAGCCAGAAGAGCGCGAGCCAGGCGTGGATCGCGTTCCTCTTCGTTTACGCCGCCGTCGCGAGCCTCCTGCCCGTGTGGCTCCTGCTCCAACCGCGGGACTTCATCAACAGTCACCAGCTCGTCGTCGGGCTCGCGCTTCTCTTCGCCGGCCTCTTCGTCGCGCACCCCGATTTCGACGCGCCGGCGATCCGCACCGCGGGCGAGGACGCGCCGCCCCTCTTTCCGCTTCTCTTCGTGACCATCGCTTGCGGAGCCATCAGCGGCTTTCACGGGCTCGTGAGCTCGGGGACGACGTCGAAGCAGCTCGGTGAGCTCTCCCACGCTCGGATGATCGGTTACGGCGCGATGCTCGGCGAGGGCTCCCTGGCGCTCGCGTCGACGATGGCCGCGGTGGCGGGGGTGGGCCTCGTCGCAGCGTGCAGCCTCCCCGGGCAGGGCGCCGTCGAAGACCTCTCCTGGGGGGTCTATTACGACAGCTGGGCCCACGCCGGCGCCAACAAGGCCGCCGCGTTCGTCCTCGGGGGCGGCGCCTTCCTCGAGGCCCTCGGCGTGCCCGCCGTGCTCGCGCGCACGCTCATGGCCGTCCTCGTGATCTCCTTCGCCGCCACGACCCTCGACACCGCCACCCGCATCCAGCGCTTCATCCTCGCCGAGATGGGCGAGGCGATCTCCTTTTCGCCCCTGACGAACCCGTACGTCGCGACCATCCTCGCGGTCGGCCCCGCGGCGCTCCTGGCGTTCTGGGAGGTGCCGGATCCGAGCACGGGCGTCGCGCGTCAGGCGGGCTGGGTGCTGTGGCCGATCTTCGGCGCGAGCAATCAGATGCTCGCCGCGCTGACGCTCATGGTCCTCGCGCTCTACTTCCGCGCACGGAAGAAACCCGTCCTTCCTCTCGTCATCCCCATGCTCTTCACGACCGTCGTCACCTTCCTCGCGATGCTCGGCAAGCTGCGTGAGTTCTGGGACGCGGGGAACGTACCCATGACCGTTCTGGCCGCGCTCCTCCTCGCCCTCACGGTGTGGATGCTGGTCGAGGGCGCCGCAGCGCTTCGACGCGCCGAGTGACCGGGTTTCCTTTCACAAAGAGCCCCTGAGCCGTTACCTTCACGCCTCCGGGCCGGACATGGCGTCGACTTTCGATTGCATCATCCTCGACTTCGACGGGACCTTCACCGACGTGGAGAAGGAGGCCGTCCCCTTCCTCGCCGCCTACCGTGACGACCTCGCGGCCGAAGTGGGAGAGGAAGCGATCGCCGGTTGGGACGAAGCGGCCGCGTCCATCGGTGCCGATCCCGACAGCTACGGCTGGGAGTTCGACGGCCGCATCGTCGCTCCCTGTCACGCCGACCCGTACATCATGGCCACGTCGACCGCGCAGAAGCTCCTGAACGAGGCGGGCCTCCTGTTGGACCCGGAGACGCGGCGCAGCTTTCTCGAGGAGCTCTTCCGGCGAAACTACCCCAAGGCGGCCAACGTCTTCCGACCCGACGCGCGACGCGTGGTCGAGGAGCTCCTCGCCACGGAGCTCCCCATCTACGTCGTCACCAACAGCCTCACCGACGCCGTGGAAGCCAAGCTCGACGACCTCGCACCGGAGGGGCGCGAACGGCTCCAGGTCTACGGCAACGCGAAGAAGTACGTGGTCACGGACCCCGAGCGCGACGCCGGTGGCCTCGAGGATCTGCCCGACACACTCGCGCTTCCGGGGCTCGACCGTCCGATCTTTCTCCGCCGCGGTCTCTACTGGGACGCCCTTTCGTCGGTGCTCGCCGATGCCGGCGCCACCCCGGCGCGCACCCTCGTCGCCGGCGACATCTTCGAGCTGGACCTGGCGCTCCCCGCGGCCCTGGGCTTCGCCATTCACCTGGTCGCCCGGCCCAGGACTCCGGGCTACGAGCGAGACGCCGTCGCGGCCCACGTACGGGGCGAGGTGAGCGAGGACCTCGAATCCGTGGCACGCCGTGTCCGTGGCTGAGCCGAGGCGGAACATTTCGGCTGCTGCACGCGTAGGCTGATGAGAGTGGACGACAAGCGGCTGATCTTCGCGGGCGTGGGCCTCTTGGCCCTCTTCGGCTCCTGTGTGGGCTGCGCCGGCCTCTTCGCCCTGGGCATCCACCTCTCGGGCGAGAGCCCGGTGGCCGAAGGCCCGGAGACGTCCGATCCCTTCGACCCCATCGCGCCGCCCGACGAGGCTCAAAGCCCCGCCACCGGGGACCAGGCGGGGCAGGTGCGCGAGATGCGAGCCCGATATCGTCCCGGCCCTCACGTCGAGGTGGAGGGGATGCTCCCTTCGGGGCGGATGGCGGTGCAGCGAATCGAGCACGGAAGCCGGGACGGCCGCACCATCGATACGCCGTGGATCGTTGGCGGCGCCGAGCTCCATCCGACGGCGGCGCCGGACGCGTCGGCTCCCGACGCCGCGCGGCCGTCCATCACCCTGGCCGACTCCGGGAGCGAGCTGGTGGTCCTCGCCGGTGTCCCTGCGCGTCTGCCGATCCGCACCCAACCCGGCACCGGGACGGACACCGACGTCCGCGGTCTCTACATCGCTTTCCACGATTACCCGGGGCACTTCTTTCTCCCCGCGACGGTGGACACCGAGCTCGGTCAGATCCAGGTCGCCGGCGGTGACGCCGCCGAGTTGGTCTTCGGACTCGACGCCGCCGTCGGGCCCGACGGAGAGGCGATCAGTGGAGCGCCCCTCGACGTCACGATGTACGTGGCCGCCGTGGACCTGGAGGGCAGGGTGTCTCCCTATCTTCGGCGGCAGCTCCGGGTGATGCCGGTCGGGACCGGCGACGTCGAGGTCACGGTGACGATGACGCGCAGCACCGACATCGACCTCTACGTGATCGATCCGACGGGCAACACCGTCTACTACGGAAACTCCCACTCCGACAACGGCGGCCAGCTCGACCTGGACGCCAACGCCGCCTGCGGCGCGAACATGGGCGTCGACAACGAGCACATCTTCTGGCCGCGTGGGACGGCGCCGGCGGGGACCTATACGGTGCGCGTCGCCCACTACGAGAGCTGCATCGGCGGCGCGCCGGTGGACTATCGGGTCACCGTGGAGAACTGCGGCGAGACCGTCGTGCTCACGGGCGGCTTCGAGGGGATGGGGGACACGACCGGCTGCGACTCGATGGGACGGGACGATCCGAACTGGTGCCAGCAGGTCGTCGAGTTCGAGGTCGAGCCCTGTGAAGGGGCGGCCGCGGCCGGGACGGGGGCCGGTGTGCCGAGCACCGCGCCGATCGGAACGCCGGGTCAGGTTCTATAGGGCGCTCAGCGCCGCGTCCACGCTCGACAGGACCTTCATCACCTCGTCGTGGGCGTTGGGCCAGTGCGGCGAAAAGCGCAGGCGACCGTCGGGGATGCTGGCGCTCACCCCCTCGGCCCGGAGGGCTCGGTTCAGGGCGACCACGTCCACGCCTTCCGGCGGCAGGACGGAGAGGATGAGGGAACGAGACTCGGCGACGGGGGAGCGCAGGGAACGGAAGTGGCGTTCTTCGAGCCCCTCTTCGAGGCGATCGAGGTAGCCGCTGACGTGATCGTAGATCGCGGGCACGCCGAGCTGGTCGATCAGATCGAGGGAGGCTTCGAGAGCCCCCGCACCGACGGCGCTGACGGATCCGAGCTCGAGGTAGTCGATCCCCTCGCGGAGCGGCCGGTCGTAGTCCAGGTGACCGAGGCCGTCGGTGAGGAACGAGACCGGGTCTTCGTGGCTGAGCCAGCCGCCGACGTTTCGCCTGAGGGCCGCTGCCCGCTCTCGCGGCGCGTACACGTATCCCAGTCCCTCGATCCCCATCAGCCACTTGTGCGCCCCGCCGGCGAGGTAATCGATCCCGGCCGCCTTCACGTCCATCGGGACGGCGCCCACCGCCTGGATCCCGTCGACGAAGAGCTCGGCGCCGTGGGCGTGGGCCGCGTCCGCGATCCGCGCGAGGGGCATTCGCAAGCCGGTCTGAAATTGCACGGCGCTCGTCGCGACCAGACGCACGCCCTCGGCGAGCTTCGCTTCGAGCGCCTCGATCCCCTCGTCGGGGTGGCGCGCGAAGGAGACGAGAGGCATCCGCTCGACCCGCAGGTCGAAGAGGGCGGCGGCGCGCTGCCAGGGGGTCACGTTCGCGGGGAACTCCCCCTCGAAGACGAGCACCCGGTCCCCCGGCTTCCAGGGGAAGGAGAGCGCGATGGCGACGACGCCCCAGGAGGTCCCCGGCACGAGGGCCAGCTCCTCGCCCGGGGCGCCCACGAGGGCCCCGATCTTCTTCTTCAGCTCCGTGCGCTGCGGGATCCAGCGCTCGATGGCGTGGAGGCCGCGCCGCTCGTAATCGGCGAGGACCTCCTCGGCGGCCTTCTTCACCGGGACCGAGACCGCGCCCACCGCGGCGTGGTTCAGGTAGGCGTGCGGCTCGAGCTCGGGGAAGAGGCTCCGGTCTCCGAGGCGCGCCAGGTACCGGGTGCCCGACATGGCCCCGAGCTTATCCCGAGATGACGAGAGGCGAAAAGCCCGCATCTGAGACTAGCAGACCGGATCGCCGGCGCAGTCGGGGTCGACGCAGTCGATCAGGCCGTCACAGTCGTCGTCGCCCATGTTCGAGCAGTCTTCCGGCAGAGCGATGCAACACGCCGGTGAAGGAGCGCAGTTGGGATCGGCGCAGTCGATCAAGCCGTCACAATCCTGATCGAGCCCGTCGTCGCAGATCTCCGGGACAGGCATGCAGCACTCCGGTCGGCCGGCGCACTCCGAATCGGCGCAGTCGGTCGCTCCATCGAGGTCGTTGTCGATCCCGTCGCTGCAGAAGGGGCCTTCGAACGCGCGGATGTTCAGCTGGTAGTCCCCGGCGCTCAGGCCATCGCCGTCCACCACGATGACGAGGCGACTGCCGCCGCGCACGTTTCGAGTTATCCGGGAGGCGGGTGCGATGCGGTCGTCGTCACAAGCGAGCTCGCGGCCGGTGCAGGAACCGTCGAGTAGGTAGAGGACGGTGTCGAAGCTCGAGCCCCTGGTGTCGAAGCGATAGCGCGCGGAGCGCGGGGCCACCCAGCCGTGCGCCACGTCGGGGGCCGCGCTCCTGGTGCAGGACGGAGTCAGGTCGTCCCCCTGGCCGAAGGTGTTCCCGCGGGCCACGGCCACGCCCACGTCGCTCGCGATGTCCCGCTCGGGACACATGCGCACGCAAGCGGGGTCGCCGGCGCAGTCGGGGTCCATGCAATCGGTCGCGCCGTCGCGGTCGTTGTCGATGCCGTCGGCGCAGTTGCCGACCTCGGTGTCGGCGGGGCCGATGTTGAGGACGTAGTTGCCCACCGATCGGTCAGCGAAGCCATCGACGACGATGATGATCTCCTCGGCGCGCCTGAGGGAGAGCTGAACGCGCGACAGCACGCCCGGGCCGGAGTCGTCGTCGCAGGCGAGCTCGGGGCCGGAGCAGGCGCCGGCGTGGACGTGGAGCGCCGTATCGTAGTCCGAGCCGATGGTGTCGATCGCCCATCGACCGGTCGACGGAGCGCGCCACGAGAACGCGATGTCCGGCGAGCCCGCCCCGCCCGCGCAGCTGGCCGTGAGGGTGTTGCTCCGCCCGACCGTGGATCCCGCCGCGACTCGCGATCCCACCCGCGAGCCGAGGTCCGCGTCGGGACAGGGAGCGCCGCAGACGGGATCCGGGCTGCAGTCGAGATCCTCGCAGTCGACGAGCCCGTCGCAGTCGTCGTCGATCATGTTCCCGCAGTCCTCGGGCCGCGGCATGCAGCAGGCCGGATCGGGGAAGCAGATCGGATCCATACAGTCGACGAGCCCGTTGCAGTCGTCGTCCTCGCCGTTGAAACAGATTTCGGGCCGCGGCATGCACTCACAACCGGGGAAGCCGCGGCAGTCGAAGTCGTCGCAGTCGACGAGCCCGTCGCAGTCGTTGTCGCGGCGGTCGTCGCAGCGCTCGGGCTCGGGGACGCACATGCAGAAGGGGGCGAAGGTGCAGGCCCCGTCCGCACAGTCCACGGCGGAGTTGCAGTCGTTGTCGACGCCGTCGTCGCAGAGCTCGCGGGCGCCCGGGTTGATGTCGCGCCGGGTGTCGTCGCAGTCGTCGCCGCCGCAGGTGGCGTTGAGGAAACCATCGCCGTCGCCGTCGACGGGATCGATCTCGTAGACGCACGTCCGCGCGAGCTCTTCGCAGAAGTCGATCGTGCACGGGTCGCCGTCGTCGCAGATCACGTCCATCGCGGGTGTGCAGCGCCCGGCGACGCAGGTCTCGGTGCCGTTGCAGAAGACGCCGTCGTCGCAGTCGGAGGGACGAACGCAGTCCGGTGGCGGCGAGGTGTCGATGCCGGTGTCGATGCTGGTGTCGGTCCCGCCGTCGGCCGGATCGTCGATGGTGAGGAGGGTCGTGCGGCCGCAGCCCGAGGCGGCGAGGGCCGCCGTGATCGCAGCGAAGAAGCAGGTGTGAAGCGTGGTCTGTGACATCGAGGAGGACCTCTGGCTCACAATTATGGCATCGACCGGGCGAGTCGCCGAACGAACGACGAAAGCCCGCGTCGTGAGTCGCTCCCAGCGCCTTTCAATTCCGAGTCCCCCCATGCAGGATTCGCCCGCCGATGCTCTATCGCCTGGTGCTACGGCCCTTTTTGTGGCTGCTCGCGGCCGAGACCGCCCATCGCTTCGCCTTCGCTTGTCTCCGGATGGGGGCCGCGCTTCCCGGGGGAAAAGCGCTCCTCTCGCTCCTCTATGGCCATCGATCCGCGGCCGCCGAGACCGAGGCCTTCGGGGTCACCTTCCCGACCCCGGTGGGGCTCGCGGCGGGCTTCGACAAGGACGCGGAGGGCTACGACGCCCTCGGCGCGCTCGGGTTCGGCTTCGTCGAGGTGGGGACCGTGACGGGCAGGCCCCAACCCGGAAACCCCCGTCCGCGCCTCTTCCGGCTCCCCCGTGACCGCGCGCTGGTCAATCGGATGGGCTTCAACAACCACGGGTCCGAGGAGGCGGCGAAGCGCCTGGCGCGCGGTCGCCGCGGCGTCGTCGGCGTCAACATCGGCAAGACGAAGAAGGTGCCAGAAGCGGAGGCCGTCTCCGACTACGTGGAGAGCACCGAGCGCCTCGCCGCCCACGCCGACTACTTCGTCGTCAACGTGAGCTCGCCGAACACGCCGGGCCTGCGCGATCTCCAGGCCGTCGACAAGCTCCGGCCGCTCCTCGAGGCCGTGCGGCGGTCCCTCGACGCGTCGTCTCCCGAACGGCGGGTCCCGCTCCTGGTGAAGATCGCCCCGGACCTCGCCGACGACGACGTCGATGCGGTCGCGGACCTCGCCCTCGCGCTGGGGCTCGACGGGATCATCGCCACCAACACGACGATCTCGAGGGAGGGGCTCTCCACGCCCGCGGCGGAGGTGGAGCGGATCGGCGCGGGGGGGCTCTCCGGTGCGCCCCTGAGCGATCGCGCCCTCGAAGTGCTTCGCCGTCTGCGGCGACGCGTCGGTGACCGCCTCGTGCTCGTGGCCGTCGGCGGCATCACCACGGTCGACGACGCCTGGGCGCGCATCGTCGCCGGCGCCACCCTCGTGCAGATCTACACCGCGTTCATCTACGAAGGCCCGGGCCTTCCGGGGCGCATCGCCCGCGGCCTCGTCGAGCGGGCCCGGGCCGAGGGCTACGAGCGCATCTCCGACGCCGTCGGAGCGGAGAAAGTCGACGCTGGAGCTACGTCCCCAAGTTGACGTCAATTTGGGGACGTAGCTGAGACGTAAACTTACTCGGCTAGAGCCAGCCGCGCCGACGGAAGAAGATGACGAAGCCGGCGGCGGTGACGACCATGAGCGCCCAGGAGAAGGCGTAGCCGTAGTCCCAGTGGAGCTCCGGCATGTGGTCGAAGTTCATCCCGTAGAGGCCGGCGATGAAGGTGAGCGGGAGCATGATGGTGCTGATGAGGGTCAGGACCTTCATGACCTCGTTCATGCGGTTCGATTGGACGCTCAGGAAGGCGTCGAGGGACGAGGAGACGAGGTCTCGGTAGCTGTCGGTGAGGTCGTTGACCCGGATGAAGTGATCGTAGATGTCGCGGTAGAAGGGGAGGGCGCTCTCGGGGATCCCGGGGGTCGTCCCGTTGGAGAGGCGCATCAGGACGTCGGTCTGATGGAGGGCGATGCGGCGGATGCGCTGGAGCGAGTGCTTGAGGTCGAAGATCCGCTCGAGGATCCCCTTGGGATGGGTCTCGCTCATGATCTGCAGCTCGAGCTTGCCGATCTCGTGATCGAACTCGCCCATGAGCGGCAGATAGCGGTCGACCTCGTGGTCGATGATGGCGTGGGCCAGATACGCCGGGTGCTCGTGGAGCAGCCGCGGGTCGCGCCGCAGGCGCTTCTGGACGAAATCGACGCTCGCCACCTTCCGATCGTGGTGGGTGAGCACGAAGCCCGGCGCGAGGATCACGTCGATCTCGACGGTCTTGAGACCGGTGGGCGCGTGAGCCTCGGGATCGATGCCGTGAACGATGAGGTAGTAGAACTCGTCGTGGTCCTCGAGCTTGGGCTGCGCCTCGCCGAGGATGTCCTCGACGAGGAGCGGGTGGAGCCCGAAGATCTCCGTGAGGACGCGTTCGTCGTCCTTGGTCGCACCCTCGACGTCGACCCAGAGCATCACGTCGGGATCGACGATCAGATCGGTGAGCTCCTCTTCGGAGGGCTCGAGCAGCGTGGCGCTGCCCTTCCGACAGGCGAAGGCACGGGTGGACACCCGCCGATCCTATCGGACGGCGGGCGACCTTCAGAAATTCTGGAACTGACTGGGGTCCGGCGTGACGCTGCCGCCGCTCGCCAGAGCGATGATCAGGACGATGATGCCCATGAGGACCGCGAGCACACCCACGCCGATGCCAGCGAAGGCGAGCTCCTTGCCCTTGTGGGTCGTCGGGTCCTTGTTGATCTGATTGAGGGCGATGGCGCCGCAGATGATCCCCGCGATCGGCAGGGGCGTTCCACAGGCGCCGCAGCAGCACGGGCTCGCGATGAGGACGCCGAGGGCCGAGAGCGCGACGCTGACGATCGCCAGGACGTTGGTCTTCGGACCTCCCGGACCGGGCGCGGGACCGCCGGGTGTAGGCCCGAAGCCGCCGCTGCTCGGCGGCTGGCCACCCGGAGGCTGACCGAAGCCACCGCCGCTCGGCGGCTGACCGCCTGGCGGCTGTCCGAAGCCGCCACCCCCAGGAGGCTGACCACCGCCCGGAGGCTGACCACCGCCCGGAGGCTGTCCGAAGCCACCGCCGCCCGGCGGCTGACCGCCACCCGGAGGCTGACCAAACCCACCGCCGCCCGGCGGTTGTCCGTATCCGCTCATGTCCGCGGCAGCATCGCAGACCTTCGACCGCTGCGAAACCTTTCTTCCGTCAAATCCGTCCTCGGCAGCCGGGGCGGTGGAAAGTTCCCCCGATGCGGCGAGAGTGTGGGCCAGCGTACCGGCGAGGCCGAGCGCCGACCGCCGCCCCAGACGCACTCCCGGGCGGCGGGGCTGGCTCCGGCACCTCAGCTCGGGAGCTTTTCGTCGCGCATGCGCCATGCGACGCGGGTCGCGACGGACATGATGGCGAGCTGCGGGTTCACGCCGAGGCTCGTCGGCAGGATGCTCCCGTCCGCGACGTAGAGCCCCTCGACGTCCCACATCTTGCCGCTGTGGTTCGTGGCCCCGCGGCTCGCGTCCGCGCCCATCTGCGCCGTGCCGAGGGGATGCTGTGAGCCGCATTCGATCCGCCGCCCGGGGATCTTGTCGAGCTCGAGCTTTCTGAACTGGTCGGCCGTCTGTCCGCGCATGCCGAGGATTGGCAGGTAGACCTCGACCGCCCCGGCTTCGAAGAACGACTCGGCCATCGCGGTGAGGAGCACCGGGATCTTCGCCTTCTCCTCTTTCGTCATGCGAAACGTGGCGAAAGGCTCGCGACCGAAGCCGGGGCGGACGCG
>JABAHQ010013969.1_pt1 | contig 10071 bp, 10 predicted proteins | sample 7062091 | NCBI WGS metagenome assembly JABAHQ01 (sample SAMN14534359, study PRJNA622989) | marine sediment metagenome | biome: marine biome [ENVO:00000428]; feature: marine pelagic biome [ENVO:01000023]; material: deep marine sediment [ENVO:00002113] | place: India: Gulf of Kutch | collected... | reverse complement strand
AATCGCGCTTCGGCCATCCAAGCCGGTGTAGAAGAGTCGTGGGGATCGTGTCAAATGCTTGATATTCCGCACCGACTCGCCACCGGAGCCCTCCCCGCCCTCCTCTGCCTCCTCTTCGGCGCCTTCCCCGGCCCCGCGGAGGCCCAGATGCTGGGCATCATGGACTACTTCGGTGGTCAGCGGCGCTGGACCGGGGAGCGGATGCACCCCCCCGCACCGGGCGAGCGACCCGACCTCCCGATCGTGGCCCGTTCGGCGACCCGGCCCCTGGCCGTCCACGCCGGACCGGAGGTCCCGCGGGGTCAGGTCCAGGAAGCCCTCGAGGCCCTCGAGCTGGCCCACGACGTCCTGGCGGAGATCGGCTTCGTCGCCCCCCCGCCGGACGGCGGCCGCGGAGGCGGCGACGAGCTGGACCTCTACCTCGCGCCCACCGAGGAGCGCATCGACCGGGCTGCCGCCGACCCGCTCGTCCTGTGGACTTACCTCGACAGCGCGCCCGCGTTCGCGCAGGTCGATCCCGCGCTCTCCGCCGGGGCCGTCGGCCCCTGCGTCACGTCGGCCTATGCGCAGGCCGTCCTCTTGGGGCAGGACCCGGCCGAGGCGCCGGGGTGGCGCCACGCGACGGCGACCTATTTGACCTGGCTGGTCACGGGCGCCTGGGGCTGCGACGAGACGCGCGTCTCGCGGCATCAGATGAACGCACACGCGGGGTGGGTGAACGACGACGCCGAGAGGGGGGACGGGACCGCGCTCCTTCTCGCCGAGCTCTCGTCGCGCCACGACCGGTCGACCGGCACCTTCGTCTTCGACGTCTGGCAGATCGCTCGACAGCGGACCTGGGACGGCTCGGGGCTGCGCGCGAGCCCGGATCTCTGGGAGTCGATCGAGGCCGCGCTCGAGATCAGCCAGCGGGACGACCTCGAAGCGCTGATCGAAGATCTCGCGGTGTCGCGTTACTTCACCGGGAGGCGCGGGCGGGGTCCCCTCGTTCGCGATTGGGCGAAGACGCTCTCGCGCGACGCGATGGTGCCGGTCAGCGAATCGTTCACGTGGGCGGAGCTGCCGAAGTACACGCGACCGCACGAACCGGAGATCGCGCCCTACGGGAGCGCGTACTTCACGGTCGACGTCTCGGAGGCCGAGCCCGGCGAGCGCCTCCGTCTCTGGCTGCGCGGCGAATTCGGTGTGCGCTGGTCCTTCGTCGCCGTGAGCCTCGACGCGCGGGGGCGCGAGCTCACCCGCATGGCGGCACCACCGCGGCGGCTCACGCGCTCGTACCTGCAGCTCGACTTCACGGAGGGCCGGGACGTCGATCGGGTCGTGGTCGTCGTCACCAACCTCTCGGCCCGCCTGCCGGACGCCGACGAGCCCGACGAAAACGCCCGAAGCTTCCGCGTGATCTTCGATCACGGCGAATAAACGGCGTAATTTCGCGCCGCTTTCTCCGGTGCGCACCTTAAGCAGCCACCGTTCAGGAGCCGAACAGGTGGGCGCCCATCGCTTCGGTCCGGGGCCATACCAGGGCCGGAGGACGCGGAGGAGAGTGCTCAGATCCGCCGCTTTCGAAGCGGCACGGGCGCTGCACTAAACGCCCTCCATGGAGACTCGGACCGAAACAGAAGATCTCACGGCCATCGAAGACCTCTTCCTCGAGGAGGCGAAGATCGTGACCCTCACCGGTACGTCGCGGCGGGAGAAGTCCAAGCTCGCCCGGGACCTCGCCAATTTCCTCGAGCCGGCCTTCACGTTCGAAGGACAGGGCGGCGTCCACCGCGTCCTCGACCCGACGGGCATGGATGAGGTGAGGAGCAAGCTCGCGCGCTCCCTCGCGCTTCCGAAGGACACCGTGCCGACGGATGAAGCGCTCACCACCGCGCTCGCCGAAGCCGGCCACGCGCTCCTGCTCTTCGACGCGTCGGACGAGCTCGCGACCGAGCTCGCGGCGTTGATCGCGAAGCTCTCGCACGAAGCGCCGAGCGCGCGCTTTCTCGTCTCCGCCGCCGCGCCCTTCGACCTGGCCGGGGAGCGCGCGCACGAGGTCGTCCCGCCGCCACCCCGCGTGCTCGAGGTCGGCCCCGAAGCGCGATGGTTCGTTCTGCCGGACGGTCGGGAGGTCGATCTCGGCCAGCGGATGAGCGCGCGGCGGATCCTGCGTCACCTCGCGCTGACCCGACTCGCGGCCCCCGAGGATCCCTCCGACGTCGCCGAGCTCGTGCGCGTCGGATGGCCCGAAGATGGCCACACCCTCAGCCGCCAGAAGGCGAAGAACCGCGTCCACGTCGCCCTCCACGCGCTCCGCCGCACGGGCCTCGCCGACCTCATCGTGACGGTGGACGCCGGCTACTTCCTCGACGCGGAGGTGCACCTCGTGGCCGGCGACGACGAGCGCCGCGCGGTGGCCTGAGCTCGCCGACTACACGCTTCCGCCCGTCGAGGCGCTGCTCTCGCAGATCAATCAGGCTCGTCGGAAGAGCCCGTAGGGCGTGCGCGGGTTGTCGATGGTGCGAACCCGCTCGAATCCGTGCTCCTCGAGCTCTCGCCGGATGTTCTCTTCGGGCTCCCAGTGGATGCGCCATCGCTGGTACGCGACGCGGGCCAGGAGCAGGCCACGCGTCGCCGCGCTCTCGTCCGTATCCTCGGGGCTGGGCACGTCCGGCATGAGCGGGATGAGCAGGTACCCGGAGGGCCTCAGCGCTCTCGCGATCGCATCCATCGCGCTCCGCCGCGTCTGGGGCGGAAAGAACATCTGGCTCCACATGATCGTGTCGTAGGCGTCGTCGAGCTCCTGCTCGGTGACGTCGCCACAGACCAGGTGAACGCGTTCGGCGACGCCCAACGCTTCGGCCTGGGCGCGGCAGTCGTCCAACAGATGCTCTTTGAGGTCGTGACCGTACACCCGGACCCGCTCGTACATGACCGCGACGCGCAGGAGATCCCGACCCGCTCCGCAGCCGAGCTCGGCGTAGCTTCCGCCCTCCTCCCAGATGCGCGTCACCTCGGGCATCTGGCGGTCGACCTCCGCCCACATCTGCTGCGCGGCGGAAGACCCGGGGCGCCCCCAGGCCAGGCGGGCCAGGGCGAGGGACTCGTCGTCGCTCACCGCCTCCCACCCGGGCGCGGGGGAGAGCCCCGACGCGATGGCCGTCTGCAAGGCGCCGCTCGCCATGACCTGCTCGCTGAGGGTCAACGGTGCGTCCTCCGACTCGAGCGCGACGAACTCGGGGCGCGCCCGATAGGCGNNGGCGTCGCCCACGCGCTCGAGGACCCCGTGGGCGTGGAGTGCCTGGCAGAGGCGCTCCGCGCGGGGCGCCTCGACGCCGAGCTCGCCCGCCAGCTCCTTCGCGCCCTTGGGCGCTTCGAGCCGTTTCAGAACACCGGCCTCACACGTGGCCCGCAGGAGCGCGATCGCGTGCGCACCTGCGAGCCAGTTGGAGATGATGTCGCCGACTGCGCCCTTCTCTTTTCGAGTCACGGCCCGAGCATACCCGAGCGCTCCCCACGAAGGGCGCCTGTTCATCGTCAGTCGATGACCAACGACCAGCTCTCGAGGGTGCCGACGTCGCGCGCGGCCCGGTCCGAGATGGACAGCGTCCAGGTTCCCGCCAGCTCCCCGCTCGGCGCCGGGTCGAGGGGGATGCTGCGATTGATGTCGTCGGCGCTCCCGCCCTCGCGGTCGTGGAGCGTCCACGTCGTCCCGTCCGGGGCCGCGAGCGCGACGACGAGATCGCCCACGTAGGTGTGGGTGATGTTGAGGGCCACCTGCACGCTGTCGCCGGACGCCCCTGCCGGGACCTCCGCGGTGGACGTGATGCCGCCTTCGTCGTCGTCCGGGATCTCGACGTCACCGGAGCCGGCGAAGGTCCCGCCGTCCTGTCCGTCGTCGCCGGGATCGTCGCCCCCGTCTCCTTCGGGCGTGATGCGCAGGGTCCACCCTTCGATCGTCCCGGTATCCATCTGCGCCGAGTCGACCACCTCGAGGCGCCACTCCCCAGCGGCGTCCACGCCCTCGAAACCGGCGACGTTGAAGGTGCGGCGGATGTCGTCGGAGCTGCCGCCCTCGCGGTTGTGCAGGACGCGCTCGGCGTCACCGTGGTGGAGGGTCACCGTCAGGTCACCCACGTAGGTGTGTTCGATGGCGAGCTCGAGCTGGAGGCTGCCGACGATCGCCGAGGCATCGACGGTGGCGACGCTCGTCGCTCCGGCCGGATCGTCGTCGGGGATGGTCACGCCGCCCGCCCCCGCGACCTCGATCACGACGTTCGGGTCTTCGGGGACCTCGGGCTCACGCGACATCTGGACGAGCATCCGCACGTCTTCGATGTCGAGGTTGGGCACGGAGCTGCGACCGATCCGGCGCGGGCTCCAGAGGAAGTCCGGCTGGTTCGTTCGCGACCGACCGAACCACTCGCCGCCGATGACCTTACCGTCCTTGTCCACCTCGAGGATGTACGTGTAGTAGTCGTGGCGCTCGTAGCGGCTCGCGTCCGCGGGCGTCGTCGACGCATGCGACTCGGTGATGTAGGTGGTGTTCGCGTGCACCTCGAAGAGCTGCTCGGCCTCCTCGTTGAAGAGGTAGTCCTCCGGCGGGGGAAGCTCCTGCCCATCCTCGTCGGTGCCCGCCGAGACGGTGAGGAGCTCGTTCGCCCGCGCGACGTCGATCTGCTCCATCTTCGTCACCTCGAAGGCGACGACGGGCTGGTTCCAGACCTCGTAATCGTAAGTCCGGTCCTCGGCGTAGGGGCGATGCTGAAGCCCGAGGAAGTTCGACATGATCACGTGGAAGGACCCCGGGTTCGTGTCTCGGCACTCGGTGTTCTTCGCGCGTCCGTGCTCGTCGCGCTCGATCTCGTTGTCCTCGTCGTTGCCGAGGTTGCACCGGCCGCCGATCATCGAGGCGCTCGAGCGGTTGTAGGCGGCGATCAACAGCGCCTCGATGTCGCCGACCTCGAAGGTGACGCCGTTGTACTCGACCGCGCGCAGGGGTCGGTCCTCCAGCATCGCCGCCGGCACCCACGCATGGCAGAGGCCCCACCAGGTCTCGACGTCCCACTCCACGTCGCCCTCGGGGGCGCCGCCGTGCTCCACCGCGAGCTCGCGGTCGTGGCGGTTGCCCATGTTCCGGCTGATGTAGCTGGCGAGGGGGCCCAGCTGCTCGTAATAGTCCGGGTCCCAGTCCTCCTCGGGCGTCGGCTGGCGTCGAGAAAAGGGCCGGAGCTCCATGAAGCTCTCGTCCGGCGTCCAATCGTTGAAGGCGCGGTCGTACTTCTCCGCCGGAGAGAACTCGTCCCGCTGCCAGCGGTGATTGATCGAGTCCTCGTAGGTGGGCCAGTAGGTGCTCGGCCAGGCCACGCGTTCGGCGCGCCCTTCCCGAGGCAGATCGGCGAGGTGGTAGTTGAGGCCGTCGTCGAAACGGCTGGGGTCGTTGCGCCAATCCCAGGCGTCTTCCTTACCGCCGGCCAGGACGCCGGACTCGCCTTTGCCTCCGTCGTCCATGGCTGCGATGCAGCCGGTCGAGCCGAGAGAGGTAGCGAGCGCGAAAATTGCGGCGTGTCGAATCGATGTGCGAGTGAAGCGAGTCATGAAAATCTCCCGACTCGCCGAACAGCATCGGTCGTGCCACCGGCCGCTCACGGCGGAAATGCGCGACCGAGCACGACCGGGTGGTCACTCGTGTTGTCATGGGCCGTGACGACCCGCACACCGATCGGTCATGCGAGTCGCCAGGGCACTCGTGTCACGGTAGGCGTCAGATTTTCGTTCAGCCGTCCTCGGCCTCTTCCTCTTCTGCCGCTTCTTCCTCTGCCTCGTCCTCTTCCTCGGCTGCCGCTTCTTCGCTCTCCGCCTCGGCGCGCGCTTCCGCCCGGGCCCGCGCTCGAGCTTCCTCGCCGGCCTCGATGATGAGCTGACGCAGCTCTGTGGCCCTTTCGTTCGCGGCGGCGATCGCCTCGCGCTTGGCTTCACGGGCGGCGGCGATCGCCTCGCGCTCGGCCTGAGCAGCTGCGCGGCGAGCCTCGGCGAACGCCCGGCGGGCCTCGGCCACCGCCTCGGTCGCCGCGGACCTCGCAGCCCGCTCCGCGGCCCGCGCCTCCTGCATGGCGGTGCGCGCCGCTTCGATGGCCGTGTCCCGCTCCTGGTTGATCTGCTCCAGCGCTTCGTTCAGCGCCTCGCGCGCAGCAGCGATCGCCTGCTGCCGCTCTTCGCCCTCGAGCTCGCGCGCTTCGCGATTGGCTTCGCGGTTGGCCGCGCGCGCCTCCTGCTGCGCTTCCCGGGCGCTCGAGCGCGCCTCGCGCTGCGCCTCTCTCGCCTCCGTGATCGCCGTCCGCGCCTCCTCGACCGCCGCGTCGCGCGTCTCGTTCGCTTCGGCGATCTGCTCACCCATCTGCTCGCGCGCTTCCGCGATCGCCTGCGTCTTGGCTTCGCCCGCCTGCTGTCGCGCCTCGCGCTCGGCTTGCCCCGCGGCGCGAATGGCCTCGCGCTTTTCCTCCTGCGCCTCCTCCAACGTCGCGCGCCGCTCTTCCACGGTGAGCGCGATCAGCGCCTCGCGATCGGGCATCTCGTCAGCCGCCGGCTGCTCTTCGCTCGGGGCCTCCTCGGTCGCGCTCGCGTCAGCCGCGGCACCTTCCTCGGCGGGCGCCGGCTCGGGCTCCGTCGTCGCGGCGGGTTCGGGCTCCGGCGCTGGCGCCGGCTCCGGTGCAGGCTGGGCGCCCATCGACGTCGTGGACGACGTGCTCGTCTGCGCGGGTCCGCACGCGATTCCCCCAGCCGCCGCGAGGACGACGATCGCACTCAATGACATCAGTTTCTTCACGAGCTCATCTCCTTCCACGCCGGCACGCGCCGGCAGAGGCTCCCCGAGATGGGATCCGGTGATCGGTGTTTCTGGAAGCGATGAAAACATGCATGGCGGCGCGCCGCTGCTCTTTCAGTGAGCTGCGTTACTTGCACCGTCGTTGAAATCAGGCGTCTGCGCTTCAGGACGAGCACAGGCGGATCGCTGTCATCCGCTCTTGCGACGCCGCGCCTCGGCCTCGAGCTCTTCTTCGACGACCTCGGCCGCCGCCTGGTCGACGGAAACCCGAGCGCGCGGGGCCGACGGCTCGACGGACGGGCCGGCGGCGGGGACGCGCGCGTCGCCCTTTTTCTTCGCGACGTAGCGATCGAACTCGGACGGCGCCTGGCCCGGCCCCGTCTGGGTCGCGCGGGAGAGCTGATCGGCGAGGGCGCCGAGGAGCGCGGTGACACCCTCCTCTACGGCGGCCTCGAAAGCGGACTCCGCCGAGGAGAGGTTGCCCCGGCGCTCGCGTCGGGCGCGCCGCTCGGCTTCCTTGGCGAGGCGGCGCGCCTCCTTGGCGCGCTGGCGCGCGATGCGTCTCTTCTCCTGGTCGACGAGCTCGCGCTGGGTGTCCGAGCTCATCGGCGGAAGGACGCGCAGACCGTGGAGGGCGACGAAGAGACCCCAACCGAGGAGCGGCCAATAGAACCAGGGGCCGCCCGGCGTGACGAAGTCGATCGCGAAGAGGAAGGCGTTGACGACGCCGAAGGTCCCGAGGGACTTCCAGAAGCGGCGCCGGCGCTTGCGGTGCCGCTGGTGGACGCGCTCGAGGGCCTCGCGCTCGTCGCGCATCTCGATGGCGGCGCGCTCGACGAGCTCGCGATCGATGCCGACCTCGGCCGCCGCGGCGACGAGATCCTCGTGCTCGACGCCCTCGCTGCTGGCGTCGCCTTCGAGCGCACGACGGAGGATCTCCTTCATCTCGTCGTCGCTGTAGCGCCCCGCCATGCCCCCCGAAGGTAAGGAGCTGCTGGAGAGACGCAAGGCGTCACCACAGGCGCGGCGCTCAATCCAGCACCAGGTCGGCCCAGATCGGGTGGTGATCCGAGGTCGTCACGTCGCGAAGCACCGCCCCGTCGTTCGGGGTGAGCCCCCGCGTCCAGATGTAGTCGAGGCGGCTACCGTTGTCGTGCGTGTAATCGGTGTCACCGAGCGCCTCGAGGACGTCGCTGAAGCCCGCGTTTCGCATGAGCACCATCTCGGGCGCCGTCGGATACCAGGTGTTGNNAGGCGCGGCGTCGCGGAGCGGCAGGACCCGCGCACGGGCGCGAAGCGCCTCGGCGCGGGGCCAGAGCGCAGCGACGCCGCGCTGGACTGCGTCCCCGGCCCCCCTCAATCCAGTGCCAGATCGGCCCAGATCGGGTGGTGATCCGCAATCCTGTCCGTCGAGGTGTCAGGACTCGACGCGGCCATTTGCCCGCGCTTCGATCTCGGCGAGGCCGCGCTCGAGGGCCGCGAGGTTGTCCTCGTCGGCGTCGAAGACGAGGGCCAGGTTGGTCCCGTTCTCGCGGTAGCCGGGGTTGCGCGCCATGTAGGTCTGCACGAGCTCGGACGACCAGAACGACGCGGGGTAGCTCTCGACCAGGGACTTCGAGGGGATGATGCCGACGTGGCAGAGCCCGGTCTGCGGGTCGAAGCGGTAATCGCTGAGCGTGCACTCCCGGGCGACGATGGCGTGCAGGTCCTCGTTTTCGCCCGGCCCGATGAACTCGTAGTGGGCGACGCGACGGATCAGCGAGAAGAAACCGAAGGGGTTCACGACCGCGAGCCGCCGCACGCGCGCCCCCGGGTGAAGCTCGCGCTCGCGCCTCAGGACGTGGAGCCCCGAAGCGATGTGAAGTCCCTTGCGCCGCGACTCGGGGCGGATGCGGAGCTTGCCGCCCCGCACGTATCTGACGCCGTCGTCGTCGCCGAAGGTCTTGTAGAACTGAAAGCCGGCCAGGTCCCCGCTCGGCGCGCGGTACACGTAGAGCACGTCGTTGTCGGCCGCGTGACGGGCGAAGTGCTCCAGGGGCTCGGCCGCCATGGCGTTGGCCAGGGCGTGAAGCGAGCGCATCGTCTCGTCGTCGACCGCGCTCGACAAGAGCTCCTCGACCCCGTACCCCGACGCGAGCTTCATCCCTTCACGCTCTTCTTCGATTCGATCTCGGCTTCGAGGGCTCGCGCCTCCGCGTCGTCGTCCAGGCGCGAAGGATCGAAACGCGGCACAAATCGGCGCCGCACGGCGATGCTCCGCTCGGCCGCGTCCCGGAGGCGCGACGCGAACGCCGCGTCCGCATCGGCGCGCGACGCGAGGGCCTCACGCGTCGCGGCGAGGGCGTCGAGATCCGAGCACACCAGGAGCGTGTCGCAGCCAGCTTCGATGGCGCGGACGGCCGCGTCCACGACCCCCCACCCTTCGCTCACCGCCTTCATCTCCAGATCGTCGCTGATGATCAGACCGTCGTAACCGAGCTCCTCGCGGAGCAGGCCGGTGATCACCTTCTTCGAGAGCGTCGCCGGCACCTCGGGGTCGAGGGCGTCGAAGATCACGTGGGCGGTCATGACCGTCGGGATCGCGCCGCGCGCCGCCACGAAGGGCGCGAGCTCCACCGCGTCGAGGCGCGCGCGGTCGTGACGGAGGCGCGGCAAGGCGAGGTGGCTGTCGAGATCGGTGTCGCCGTGGCCCGGGAAGTGNNGCCAGGGCGTGACGGATCACCCGCTCCGGCGTCCGACCGAAGGAGCGGTCCCCGATGACCGGATTGTCCGGGTTGGTGTCGACGTCGAGGATCGGAGCGAAGTCACAGCTGAAGCCGAGCGCCGCGAGCTGGTGGCCGAGGACCCTCCCGGCGCGCTCGGTGAGCTCCGCGTCGTCGATCCTTCCGAGGACCCGCATCGGCGGGAGCTTCACGACGGGTGCACCGAGGCGGGCCACCCGCCCGCCTTCCTGATCGATGGCCGTCATGAGCGGAGCGTCTTCGGGAGCCGCCTCGACCAGAGGCCGCAGGGTGCCGGGCACCGCGGCCGGGATCGTCAGGTTCCGCTTGAAGAGGATGACGCCCCCGAGGGCGCCTTCGGCGGCCGCGTGGATCAAGGCCTCGGGCGGCTCGGGCGACGGAAAGCCGGCGACGAGCACCTGACCCGCAGCCTGTCGGGAAGAGAGGGGCATCGAAGATGACCTCGATATAGACCACCGACTCCGCGAGGGACAAGGCGCTCCCCGCCGTCAGCTCCGGATTGCGAACACCCGCCGAGATTGC
>JABAHQ010000582.1_pt2 | contig 10074 bp, 10 predicted proteins | sample 7062091 | NCBI WGS metagenome assembly JABAHQ01 (sample SAMN14534359, study PRJNA622989) | marine sediment metagenome | biome: marine biome [ENVO:00000428]; feature: marine pelagic biome [ENVO:01000023]; material: deep marine sediment [ENVO:00002113] | place: India: Gulf of Kutch | collected... | reverse complement strand
ATCACAAAACGCCACGATTTCAGCGTCATTGAGATGATTATGAATCGCATATGCGTGTTTCCTGGCTTGTTTGCCGCAGCCGACAAAGGCAAATCGTTTCATATGCATTTACAGCAACTCCTTTCGGGGATTATAAATGATCGTATAGTCTCATCAGATCCAATTGATGCTTTTCCCAGCCATATTTTTCTAAAAAGACCTTTGCATTCATTGCCTGGCGTTGTCTTTTTCTTTGATCTTTGTACATCATGCTTATCGTATCTGCCATCGAATCGATATTTTCAGGTTCAAAGAAACTAACCATATCCTCGCTAAAATAATATTCGATTGTTTTCAGTCTTGAAGCAGCGACAGGAATACCCAGGCTAATATACTCGAGCATCTTTATCGGGAGCATGAGCTCAGTGGCTTCATTTTTCCTATTTGGAACAACTCCTGCATCCATTTTAATCAAAACTTCAGGTACCTCATCCAAGGGAACGCCATCAAAATTGCAGAAAATCCTATCCGCGATATTTAGATGCTCGGCAAGTTCGAGAAGGCTTCGTGAATATTCGTGTTTACGCCGGCCAACTATATGAAATTGGAGGCCGGGGATCTGATCAGCCAATTTGGCTATTGCTTTTATGAGCAAGTCCAGGCCACATCTTTTTTCAAGTACTCCATGATAAACTAATCTGAAGGGTCCCTGGTCTGTCTTCTTATTCATTTTGTTGTTCTGATAAAATCTCTTATGATCCGGCACATTCAGCAAGACACTAGTTTTTTCCAAAGGAATCCCCCTGTTTACGAGCACATCACGTTGAGTGTGATTGACACCAATTATCTTTTGTGCAAGTGCACAAGAAATCCTTTCTTCCAAACATAGAAACTTGTAAAGGAGCTTAGAGCCCGACGTTTCATATTTACCTGAATACGTCTCTGGCATGGTATCATGAACATCCAGTATCAACTTCTTGCCGAACAAACGAGGTATGATACCCGCAAAGACCAAAAAGTCTGGTATATTATGAACATGAATAATATCTATCTCTTTCTTTAAGAATTTCTTCGTACAGCTCAAAAATGCCAGCAGAAAAAAATGAAAATATGACATTAAGTATCTGGCCTTATTTTGGCCCATATACCTTGAAATACCAAGTTCTTCGACGATGACACCATCGAGCTCGTAGGTTGTCTTCCGATTATGTTCTCTTGGAACCAAAAAGGTAACCGTATATTGAGAATCGGCTGCCAAAGTTTCTGCTTCTCGTCTGACGCGCGGATCAAATCTATATCCGGTATGCGCAATCATTAGTACTTGTTTTTTCATCTGAATTCCACGAGGTTAAGATAGCCCATATTTATCACTGTCTGTCCAAAAAGTTCAAAAACTAACGGTCAGTTGGCCACAACCTACGGAAAAGTCTGAAAATCCGATCATTCTTTAGCAGAGACCGACCGGTCAGAGTCTTTCTCTGACGGTTCCCGATTCAGAACATCCTCAAAAGTGATTTGCATATCCCTTGCATTGGAAAGAATTACTTCAAAAGAATTCTGTGCTGAGCTCAAGAAATCATCGTTTGTTGAAACACGTTCTGAGGGCAGGTAAACCCTCAATAATAACGGAGGATCGCAATCAAAATCTGCACGCTTGAATCTTGCCTTTAAGCCGGATTTTGTGAAGCAAACTTCTTCAAATAGAATTTCTCGCCGCTTTTGAAACCATTTCACAACTCGCATCGCAGCCATGAAGTAAGCACCACGTGCCTCGAGCTCTCTCAACAAATTCGAATAAAATTCTCCCCAAAGTCTTTCCGGAGCCAGGCTTCTGTGATGCCAGTTAATTGTCAGGCTGCCGCCGAATCTAACCGCATCCTCAATTAACCGATCACACAAAGCCGCCGCCTGTGAATCGGACAAGTTCATTCGTTTTCCGTAGAATAAGGCAGTATCCATAATGTGAAGCGGCAGTTCGAGAAGGATTTGTGCGCCCATGGGTTGAAACGCCTGAGTTGTTCCAGCTCTGTGCCCAACTGCGTCATTGTGACCAAAACTGGAATCATAAATAAAGCCGGCTTTTTCCAAAGCTTGGGGGGAATGTTCATCAAAATACAGCCAATGCATTCGAACGCCGATCTCGGAGCAATCCACCACTTCGCAAATCCTGTTCATCTCCTGGCGTCCTTTTGCGGAATCATGCCAGGCATCAATGCCGTGAAGGCCAATCTCATACCCCTCGTCAAGAATTGCTTTTGCCAGCTTTGAAATATCAGTGATATCATAACGCACAGCCCTTCGCCTGGAGGCTTTGACAGCCTTCTCATCGCCAGGGCTATTTTTAAATGGAATGATGAAAAAAGTCGAGCCAAAATTTTTATCGATTTTTAAATATCGATCAAATTGAAACCAGAAATCCCTGGCAAGCCCCAGATACACGCCTGGCAAAGATAAGACAGCCATCCACTTTTTTATTACTTTACTCCATGAAAGCCTTCCTTTTAGCGCAGCGAAAAAAGAGCCAACTAATGCACGGTAGATAAAGCCCCACATGGTGGGGTCAAATTTGTGCCTGCGAATTCCTGCGAAATCAACATCGTGAGTGAGACATACAAAAAATTTATGGCCAGCAGGAATTGGGGGAATCTCTACCAATGGAATCTCTGCCTGCAAAATCCAATCACGCAGCATCAAAATATGAATTTCCAGTGTGGGTATGATTGCATTTTCCTTAGGTTGACCTTCTGTTAACAAAAACGAAATTTCTTCAAAAAGATCGTAGCCAATGCGCAGGACCTGTTTTTTGTTCGCATTTATTTTCAGCCCTGCAATTCCGGAACCACCTTTAGTTTGGATTAATGGTGGATGGGAGGATATGAATGTCAACTGATTTCCATATATAGGATACTCATGATTTTTATACTTTAATAGTTCTTTTTTATCTTGTGGTTGAGTGACAATTCCATGAATGGAATCAACCATGCACATTCTCGAGTTATAAATAAGCAATACTTTTGCTTCCATTTGATGAACGTCTTTTGTGGAAAGAACAATGTCGTATGATTTTTGGGGTAAATAATACTCCCAAGGCGTCTTAAATAATTGAAAAAATTCTTTGACTATGTGTGCTTCATTCTCTCTCGAAATTACACCTATCATCGCTTTATTCTTTCCGGAAATAGAGTTTGTCGCCAAATTGCAAAGAATGCCGTAAGTATTCCTTCTTTGGAATCGGTTTGTGCTTACGTTTATTTTCCTGCCGTCTACGATTTACTGGCAGAGAGGCTTATTTGTGTATTTCGTTTCGCCGAGTCCCCACCCATTTGGTCCATTTGATACAATTGTCTTTCTTGGTAACTCATTCTTTCACGTGACGATAGTGAAGTAGGAATGGCACTCAGCAATGCGCAAAAGAACGGCAATGGATCCCGCCATGAAAACAGCACTCGGGTCTTCTGTCCGCGCAAAGACCGCCGCCACTCAGTAAGTGTCAGATTACCCTGTCGCCAATGATACATCGCCGATTGTATATCTCGTAGCTCGTGAATCCATTTTACGCCTGTAAATTTCTGTTCCCTGTTTTCAGGTAACGGCAATCCGATAGCGTCGCAATACATCGTGTAGAGCAGCTCGATGCCACCGGCTTCAGCCATTATCGCCCTGCCTGTCGGTCTTCCGACATTCGGCTCTATCATGAAGTATTGGCCCGACCTGCGATCGCGTTTCATTTCCAAATAACTAAGACCGCGAAATTTTACACCCTGGTAGAGCCGAAGCGTTTCCTGCAATACGGCATCATTTCGAAATTCCTCTGCTAAACATGCCTGCCCGGTCTCTGGCGGCCATTGGCGAATCTTCTTTGAAGTAAAAGTCACCAACGGATTGGAATGGGCGTCGAAATAGCAATTGCAGGTAAAATGATCGGTATCGACGCCGTCAATCCAGTCCTGTGCGATCAGAACATCCGCCAAACCGTGGTATTCCTCGTACAGACTCAGCAGCTCTTCACAACTCAAAACTTTGAAAGCCTTTTGTGACGTGTACTGATTCCACTCGGGAGATCTGAACGATGGCTTCAAAATGCAGGGAAACTGCAAACTTTGCGCTGCCCGTTCAGCTTCATCCCTGGTTTCGAGAATAAAAGTCTGCGGAATAGCCAACCCTTTTTTTTGTGCATAGCGATAGAAACTGGCTTTGTGCATCAGCAGTTCAACTGTTTCCGGTGCTGGCAAGACGACATGAAACCGACTCTCTAGCTCACGACGATGCCGGGATACAAGCAGTACACTTTCGTCCTGACAGGGGAAGAGCACGGCTTTATGGTCTAATCTTGCCCCCAGCGCTATCAGTGATTCGATTAATTCCTCAGAATTCGTATCCGAAAAAATAATATCCTGACACACTCGCGTTCGACAACTATAGTACTTCGGGTCTTTGGCGATGGCAATGACCTGTACGTTGCGTTGCGCTAAGATACGAGCCGATTGCAATCCCTGAACGCTGTCGAGGCCAATGACGATGGCACAAGATGTCTTGATATTTTTATAACTCGGCTGCATATCGTGATTTCCTGGTCGTCTTTCCTGCTTGCGGCGCGATATAGCTCATAATGTGGTGACCGACTTCCCGATAAACATCTTCCAGAGGCTGGCAGGCGTCGACCCGAATAAAATTTGGCAATTTCTTTCCCTGTTCGAGCAGGGCGTCTTGTCGTTGTTTTAAAATATCTATGGTTGCTTCTTCACTGCGCTTATAAAGCACTTCCGGCGGTGCATCCAAATAAATAATGAGGCTTGGCTTAACAAAGCAATGATTCAAAAGCCAGCGGTGCAGACGATGCGTCAGCCTTTCGCCGCCGTTCGAAGAAACACCGTATTTGAATGCGGCCTCGAAGATGAAATGGCGGTCATACAAAACGGTGTATCCGCGCCATTGGTAGCTCCATGAAATGCATTGCAAGTACCACTCTTCCACCAGGCGATTGAACAGGCGGCTCGCGGCTAAAATGTTGCTGATGAGCGCAGGCTTTCGGCCTTTTCCTCCTGACTTCGAACGATCCAGGGAAAGAATGCCATCCCACTTTGCTTTGGACTTTTCATTGTTATGATGTCTCAGGTACCGAACCAGTTTCGATGTCGGTAAGGCGAAACTTGCGGATTCAGTCGTCCAGCCCATGTATAAGTACTTTGTGGGCAATGGGAAGCTTTCCTCAAGACGTTTTGCAATGGTGGTTTTACCCGAGCCGTCTGCGCCGATTAATGCGACCGTAGCCATTTTTCTAATTTACCTGTGCTCCCTGATTGATAATTGATTAACAGGTTTCGTTGCAGCGCCATTGCAAAGCGGCTGCATTTTGTTGAATAATTCATCGAACGAAACCGGGTATGGATGTGAGATTTTGTACGCTTCTTTGTTTTTCAATGCACGCATCAGAAGCGAACGCTGCCGGTCATCGATATTATCTAGAAAATCATTCCGTCGATGAGGAAACGCAAACTTGAAAGCTTCATAAAACTCCCAAAAATACATCTGCTCATAATTGTTCGAGCCGACCATGCGATCGGCAATTTCCATCGGATCACAAGTTTCGATATGTATGCCAGAATTGTTTTCACCCATTATGAGAAACAATTTTTGGGGGGTTGCCTGGGAGCGCATTCGGTCTTTGAAAAGAGCTTTCGGCACAACCCTGACTTTTAGTTGCTGCTTGAACACCGGTAATGCCTCACCAAGCATTTTGATCGGAAAAAATTTTTCGAATATGCCGCGGCCGAATATTTTGTGAATGGCATCGAATATATAAATGATCTTGAATAATATCTTTCTTTCCATGCTGATGCGAGGTAACAACTTCGGTATGTATTTGACATACCAATCCCAGATACATAAGCTTTCGGGCATACCGAACATGCTTTCACCGTCGGGGGAGAGCATGACCCATTCGTCGCCGACATAGTGTGCGCCATGATTGGCAAACGCCAGCAGCGCTTCGGTTTTACCACCGTGCATCCAGCCGGCTACCAGGATACCGGTTTCGTTATGAACAAAGGCGGAAGCGTGAAGCGGAATGTAACCCTTACTTAAAAAAGTATAGTTGATGATATCTGTCAGCAGCGGCACCGAACGCGGACCACTTTCATGAAGAATCTCGCATCGGCTCCCGATTTGTTCAAAAGGAATACATGCCTTAACGCTTGCCCGACCTTTGCTCAGCACATAAAATCCCTCTTCAGTAAAGCCGGCGTAACCTTCTCCTATATGTTTCAAACCGGGAGTGGGTAAGTCATCTTTAAAACGGATAACCAGATCCGGTTCTCTTCTGAGTGGCGCTCGATACTGCTCCAGCAAATCGGCGACGGCTGCAATATCGCTGTCCAAGGGATTGATAAGCCGCACACCGACAATCCCATGAATGTCGTAATCCATGGTTCGCTGGGTGGTTCGATGGTTTCGGGAGTTGTTCAATAAGGACATCATTTTGAACCTGTTAAAATCGATAAATTGTTAAATCGAATGATAGATTGAAGACAATGGATGTTCATCAACAAATTTGTCCCACAGCGAGTTTTCGCTCGGGTTTATCAACTGCATTTTCATCCTCGATTATCAGAGCCCTTTCTGATTTGTTTAAGCAGAGACTGGCCGCCTGTATAGAGAGGCGTGCCAGTATTGCCCGCTATATTTGTGCTCGATACACTCGAGAAATTCCGCATAGTATGCTGCCGGATATTCTTCCAGGCCCGGTGTTTTGCCACTAAAGCTCAAGTAGTCCGGATGTGTGTTCAAGAGCGCCATGCCGCCGCGTTCAGCAATCCAATCCAATTTTTTCTTCCAGATATCGATGGTGGTTTCTCGCATCAGTATGACCAAGCAAAAATCCTGGGGAAGCGTGTCGGGCAATTCCACCTAACCTTGATGGATCGAATCACCTTTAACAAAAAACGGAAAGATGGTTTCAACGCCGTCTGACTGCGGCTCGAATGGATCGGTATCGAATGTAGAGGCGTCATCTCGATTTTCAACACATGAATCCAGTCGAGATTGTGGTGCATGGCTGGCGAGTGAAAGCCGACTGCATGCCCTTCCTTCAAGTAATGATTTATTCGGCTTGTGCGCTTTTGAAAAATCTCTTTCGAGCGATATAACTTCCCGTCATGTTTTAGTCCGTGGACGCCGACCTCCAATCCTTTCCCGGTCAGTAGATCTCGCAATGCTTTAGAAACGGCATATCGCTCGGGAACGAAGTTGAAGGAAGACCGAAACCCGAGATTTTCTTCCAACGCCGTCAAATCTTGACATTTTTTCTGTCTGTTGGCGCGATCCACATCATGTGTCAAAACGACGGCGAACCGTTTCTGGCCCGACCAACCGGACCCTCCTTCGGGCGCCTCGCCGGCTGTTTCAAGGATAGGCCAGACATTAGAGTAAGCCTGGCGTTTCCGCGTTACGAGCAGCCGGCGCAAAAAGATCTGCAGCCGCCTCGGGATGATCGGACGTACAAAGTAATAAATCGTGTTAATTGATTTGTTCATGGTCTGCCGAGATTTCGTTAAATTCGTGCGCATCGTGCGATCGTGTATGACGGCGAACCATAATCGGATACCCATATTGAAACAAAAACGGCCACGTCAACGCAACAATAATGGCTTTATCTGTTTTCCTTATGGTCTGCCATGCGTCGTCCAGCTTTATTTTAACCAGGCCGCTATGAAAGCGATTGGGATTACCGTAAATGGTATGATTAACTCCAAGTGCAGCTTCATGATCCGAAACAAACGGAAGATCAAGATTTGGCTTTTCTAAAAAATCGAGAATCCGTTTACTCGTCTCCACCGGCCTCTTTACAAAATCCTCATAACGCAGTCTTTGGTAACGTTTCGGCGATATGTGGCCGATCCCTTCCGCCACCATATTGCGCACGGTCCACTCGAGTACGCTCTTTACCGGCTTTTCGCGCCGTAAACCCACTTTCTTTCTCAGCCAGGAATAAGCCGTTGCACGAGGATCACGAACGAGATGCAAAATATACAAATCGATTCCGGGGAGCATGGACAATATGTAAGCATACCCGGCGTTTTTCGAAGGATCGACAATGACCTGGCTGCCTGTAACGTCACCGATAGCGTTGTAGAGCATCTCCAAAGCGCGGGTATACGGGCGCAGCTGTCTTTTTAATCTCGAGCTGGCTCCCGGCACCCCCATATACCACAAAACTTTGCGGCTATGTGCTGCGTCATCGCGCTGACGAATCATAAGCTGAACATCGATATGGTTCGGAGTGGCCATCATTCTATCCAGCACAGTGTGCCAAATTCCACACTCGCTGATATGAACGCCACACCCGCAACGCCCTTCAGTCTCTATTCCCCTATCCCAAATATCAATAAGCTCACCAGCGTTGAAAAATCCTTCGACTTCGCCAAGCAGGTTGCTTAGAACCGTGCTTCCGCTTCTCGATGGACCGGCTATATACAGGACTTTGATTTTTGTACTCATGTCACGATCATGGGATTATTATGGCTCAGCCTACATGGGGGTAAAGCAGCGTGCCAGCCATCTTCAACAACGAGACAGGCATCTTCCTAAAAATATGGTAGCCTGCTTCCATCGATTGATTTGCATTCTGCGCAAAAGACGCGGTTTTCAGCTCATATCTGAAATAATTTATTCTATATTTTTCCGTTCCCCAACCGTCTTTGAACTGAATCAATCCTTGATTACCGGGCGCGGACTTGCCAAAGCAAAGTTCATTGCAGCCATTCCGGTACAGCCACTGAATTGCATTCCAAAAAACCAGGTAATTGGGGTTCAAATGCTGATAACGCATATCCGCCGCGCCGAATTTATAAATCGCTCGCTTGCCGAACCGAAAAAAAACGGCGCCCGATAAATATTTTTCGCGATGCGAGGCCAACAGCACAAAGCCCAGATTTTGGGAAACAATATGCTCATAAATCTTCTTGAAAAAGAGTATCGGCTGTGGCGGCAGGCCATGTCCTTTGCGCGTCAGACAGTGCAGCCGATAATATTCTGTCATAGCCTCTGGTGTCTGCAGGATTTCCGTTTTGACATCGTTCCGAAGCGCCTTTCTGATTTTTGCACGATAATTGCTTCGTAATCTCCCGAATATCTCCGATTCGTCTCCCTTCAGGCTCAAAATGTGGCGATAATACCAGCTCCATGGCACCGCCGAACGCAGCCATTCATCGCCGCCACGTATTTCGATGAATTTCCATTTGCATTGTCGCGCCATGCCGACCACATTATCAAACAATTCAGGGAAGCAGGCCTTCTCGGCGATGATAGGCTCGCAATAGTCTGAAAACGGTAAGGAAACACCTCGCGTGCCCGTGATCCAACTCCTGATCTCCATGATCGGCATCAAAACTACAAGCCTGCCCTTTTCGAAGTATGCCAAATAATAAGGACGATAACCGTAGGATTCCTTCAACACTCGCAACCAGTTCTGTGTATGAAAAATCGAAGGACGTGGAGTGGAGAGAATATGCTCATTCCAATTCGAGATGGCCAGTGGATTCATCTCCTCCAGTTGCAGTTCAAACGACGCGCGTTTCATCCCGGCCTGAGCGCGTAAGGATTCCTTCAGAGTATCAAACGCCACTTGCATAAGTGATTTGGGGGTTAAAATGAATCATGTCAATTAGTTCAATAAACTTAAAAGTTTTTACCTGGGTAGCTCGCGATTTGTGCTTCAGAATCATTATGAGAAATACGTTCAATGCTTGGAAACTTATCCAATCTTAGAAGCTCCGCTAAGATTCGAGGAATTTCTGTATTGTCTTTTAAGCCGGTAAATCGAAACGCATGCGGGCCTAAGGCAAACAATGGCACGGGTTGGCCAGTATGCTTGTCGGTATCCCAAATAAGCTCGATCCGTTTTTCAGCTTGTGAGCTGCTAACGATATTCAAGCCGCCGGTTTCATGATCTGCCGTGACGATCACTAACGTCTGCTTGTTACTAAGTGCGAAATCAATCCCAACCTTTACGGCCTCATCCAAATTCTTTAAGTGTTGAATAAAATAATCCGGCCTGTTCACATGGCTGCCGAGATCCACGCCTTCTTCTTCAACCAC
>JABAHQ010018684.1_pt2 | contig 10076 bp, 9 predicted proteins | sample 7062091 | NCBI WGS metagenome assembly JABAHQ01 (sample SAMN14534359, study PRJNA622989) | marine sediment metagenome | biome: marine biome [ENVO:00000428]; feature: marine pelagic biome [ENVO:01000023]; material: deep marine sediment [ENVO:00002113] | place: India: Gulf of Kutch | collected... | reverse complement strand
TGATGCGGTAGTACAGGTCCTCGCGAAACTCGCCCCGCTCGATCAGCGTCGGCAGGTTCTTGTTGGTGGCGCTGACCAATCGAAACTGCGCGCGCTTGACCTGTGTACTGCCCACCGGACGGTACGTTCCCGTCTCCAGCAGGCGCAGGAGTTTGACCTGCATGGCCAGCGGCACATCGCCGATTTCGTCGAGAAACAGGGTGCCGCCTTCGGCTGCCTCTACCAGGCCGGGCTTATTGGAAGTGGCTCCGGTGAAGGCCCCCTTCACATGGCCGAACAGCTCGCTTTCGAACAGTGTTTCCGTCAGTCCGGCGCACTCCACGGTAACCAGCGCCCGATCCCGACGCGGGCTGGCTTGATGAACGGCGCTGGCGGCCAGTTCCTTGCCCGTACCGGATTCGCCGAGCAGCAATACGGCCGTGTCACGGGCCGCCACCAGATTGATCATGTCCACCATGCGGTTGAACACGGGGCTGCGACCCACCATTTGCTCGGTGCTGGATTCGGCACTGGCGATGCTGACGGGTTTCAGCAGTTCGACGAAGAACTTGAGCCGCCCCCCGTCGTCCATGATGGGCAACATTTCCACATCCACGTATTCCTTGCCGCGGGGAGTGTTGTGGATGTGCAGTACCCGTTCCTTCTGCCGGGACTCTGTACACGCCGCCAGCGGGCACTCCTCGCCAACCTGATCGCAGGGCCGGTCGTAGCCGTGGGAGATCTCGAAGCAGTGGGCCGGGCGTGCAGTATCGATCTCGCCGAAACTCTCCCGGTACTGGTTATTGGTGGCCAGGATTCTATAGTCATGGGTGACCAGAATGGCCGGGACGTCGAATCCGTCCAGCATGCGGGCGGCGTCGTGATCGGTATTGCGAGCAATCAGGTGCATGGTTGCCACTTTCGGCATGAGTGTTTGCCAAATATGACAAGGAAGACCGCGGTTAAGCAAGTATTTTCTCGCTTCAGCATCTTTTTATGAATAAAAAATAACGTAAATCAGATAGATATAGAATTTGTTGCGGGGTTGTGAAAACTGGCACAACGCTTGCGATAACCTGAGTGCAGACAGAGCCTTTTGTCATCGGCGGAACCCGGAATACGGTTCAAAGTGCCATGGGGGCAATGTCGCTATCCGTCATAACGGAAGGAGCCACAATGGAGCTTGACCCCTTTGTCCTGGCGCGCATGCAGTTCGCCGCCAACATCACGTTTCATATCCTGTTCCCCAGCATCTCCATCGGTCTGGCCTGGGTGCTGTTCTACTTTCGCGCCCGCTACACCCTCAGCGGCGACCGTGCCTGGGAGTACGCTTACCAATTCTGGGTCAAGGTGTTCGCCCTCACCTTCGCCATGGGGGTGGTTTCCGGTATCACCATGAGTTTCCAGTTCGGCACCAACTGGCCGGGTTTCATGGAGCGCGCCGGCAATGTCGCCGGCCCGTTGCTGGGCTACGAAGTGTTGACCGCCTTCTTCCTGGAAGCCTCTTTCCTCGGGATCATGCTGTTCGGCAAGGATCGGGTATCCAACCGCATGCACCTGATCGCCTCTTTCCTGGTCGCCTTCGGTACGCTGCTGTCCGCCTTCTGGATTCTGAGCCTCAATTCCTGGATGCAGACGCCGGCGGGTTTTTCCGTCGAGGATGGTCGGGTGACGGTGGATAGCTGGTGGGCGGTGATTTTCAATCCCTCGTTCCCGTATCGGTTCGTTCACATGACGCTGGCCTCGTTCCTGACCACCGCCTTTTTGATCGCCGGAGTCAGTGCCTGGCGGCGCCGCAAGAAGGTGGACGGGCCGGCTACCTGGAATGTCATGAAAACCGGGATTGTCATGGCGGCGGTGCTGGCGCCCGTGCAGATTTTCGTTGGCGATCTCCACGGCCTGAACACGCTGGAACACCAACCGGCGAAGGTGTCGGCCATGGAAGCCATCTGGGAAACCGAAAAGGGAGCGTCTTTTACCGTCGTCGGTTTGCCGGATGAAGAGAGCCGGGAGACTCGCTTCGCGTTGAAGATCCCCTACGCCGCCAGCCTGATTCTGACCCACGAGGCGGACGGCGAAGTCAGGGGGCTGAACGATTTCGCCGATCACCCGCCGGTGGGATGGGTGTTCTGGTCGTTTCGCATCATGCTGGCGGTGGGCGGTTTGATGCTGCTGGTGGGCTGGTGGGCCGGCTGGCAGGTATGGCGGGATCGGGCGCCGAGTCCGGTCCTGCTGCGGACCCTGTCGTGGATGACCTTCTCCGGCTGGGTCGCGGTGCTGGCGGGCTGGTACGTGACCGAGATCGGGCGCCAGCCCTGGATCGTGGACGGGGTGTTGCACACCGCGGATGTCGTCGCGGATCACGCCTCCGCCACGCTCACCGGCACGCTGCTCGGGTACGTCGGCCTGTACGTGTTCCTCCTGGCGGCCTATATCGGCGCGTTGCGCCATCTGGCGAGCAAGCCGGCGGGTTCGCTGGCGATGGTGCAACAACCCGCACCGTCGCAATCCCAAGGCATGGAAGGAGAGCACTGATGGAATTCTGGTTACCAATCGTCTATGTCGCCATCATGGGCCTGGCCCTGTTGATCTATGTCGTGCTGGACGGCTACGACCTGGGGGTGGGCCTGCTGCTGCCCGCCGCCGACGACCGGGAAAAAGACACCATGATCGCCTCCATCGGCCCGTTCTGGGATGCCAACGAAACCTGGATCGTGCTCGGCGTGGGCGTGCTGTTGATCGCTTTTCCAAGTGCCTACGGCCTCGTGCTCACCTTTCTTTATATNNGGGTGGGCGTGTTGTTGATCGGTTTTCCCATGGCCCACGGCGCCATCCTGACGGCCCTCTACCTGCCGGTGACCCTGATGTTGATGGGGCTGATTCTGCGGGGAGTGGCCTTCGATCTGCGCGTCAAGGCCGGCGATCACCGCAAGCAATTATGGAACCGGGCTTTTTTTATCGGGTCACTGGTCGCGTCTGTGTCCCAGGGCTGGATGCTGGGTGCCTACATCACGGGCCTGAGGGGGGATCTCACCAGTCATCTGTTCGCCGTGTTGATCGGGCTGACCCTGCCGGCGTTCTATCTGCTGCTCGGCGCGGCCTGGTTGCTGATCAAGACCGAGGGTGAACTGTTCGACAAGGCGGTGCGCTGGGCCCGCCGGGCGGTGTTGCCGACCGGCTTTGGCCTGCTTGCGGTATCGGTGGCCACGCCGATCGTCAGTGAAAGTATCGCCGACAAGTGGTTCACGTTGCCCAATTTCATCGGGTTGTTGCCGATTCCCCTGTCGTGCCTGGTGCTCTATGCGGGCATCCTCTGGCTGCTTCGGCGCGACGACTGGCTGCGTCACGGCTACAACTGGGTGGTTTTCGCAGGGATTGTGCTGATCTGCCTGATGGCCTCGCTGGGTCTGGCCTACAGCATCTACCCCTACGTCATATTGGGGCGGATGACCATCTGGGAGGCTTCGGCTTCCACCAATTCACTGTTGTTCACGCTGGTTGGCATCGTTATCACCCTGCCCGTGATCCTTTTTTACACCGTTTATGTCTACCGTGTTTTTCGCGGCAAGGCGACCGACTTGTCCTATGAATAGCATGAAAGCGAGGAGCGAGATCATGAACCAGACCATCGACTTCCAGGTGGATTTCGAACACAAACCCGAAGTGGTGCCCTTTTTCGATGAACCCACCAACACCTTTTCCTATGTGGTCAAGGATCCCACGTCCAGTGCCTGTGCGGTGGTGGATTCGGTCATGGATATCGATTACCCGGCCGGTCGCTTGAACCTGGACGGTGCCGATCGAATCATCGACTACATCCGCAACAACGGGCTGCAACTGGAATGGCTCATCGAGACCCATGTGCATGCCGACCATTTGTCCGCCTCTCCCTATATCCAGGAAAAGCTGGGCGGCAAGCTGGGTATCGGCTCGGACATCGTCACCGTGCAGGAGACCTTCGGCAAGATCTACAACGCCGGCACGGAGTTTCAACGGGACGGTTCCCAGTTCGATCACCTGTTTACCGATGGTGAGCAATACAGCGTCGGCAATATGACCTGTTATGCCATCCATACCCCGGGCCATACCCCCGCTTGCATGACCCATGTACTCGGTGACGCCGCCTTTGTCGGGGACACTCTTTTCATGCCCGATGCCGGTACCGCGCGTGCGGACTTCCCGGGCGGTGATGCCCGCACGCTTTATCGCTCCATTATGCGGGTTCTGTCCCTGCCGGACGATGTGAGGATTTTTATGTGCCACGACTACCAGCCCGGTGGTCGCGAGCTGGAGTTCCAAACCACTGTGGGCGAGCAGAAAGCCAGCAATATTCATGTGGGGGCCGGCAAGAGCGAAGATGACTTCGTCAAAATGCGCGAGGAACGCGACGCCACTCTCGATATGCCGCGACTGATCCTGCCCTCGTTGCAGGTGAACATGCGCGCCGGCCACCTGCCGCCGTCCGAGGACAACGGCACGGTCTATCTGAAGGTGCCGCTGAATGTCCTGTGACCATCGTCCGGGACCAGGTGTCGCATGCAACTCATTGAAAGAGGTCGATCATGGAAATCAAGCGAATCAATGACAGTTATTCCGTTTCGGGGCAGGTGAGCCCGGCGGATATCGAACAGCTGGCCGAGGCGGGGGTTCGCAGTATCATCTGCAATCGTCCGGACGGCGAGGGCGCCGACCAGCCCAATTTTTCGGAGATACAGCAGGCGGCGGAAGCCAGGGGCATGGAGGCGCATTACCTGCCGGTAACGTCCGGCAAGGTCCAGGACGAGGAGGCCGAGAAATTCGGCGAGCTCATGGAGTCATTACCGAAGCCGGTACACGGCTATTGCCGAAGTGGTATGCGGTCGACCACGCTCTGGGCGTTGAACGAGGGGGCCCGACAGACCGACCTGCAACAGATTCTCAAAGTCGCCGCGAACGCCGGCTACGACATGAGCGGGGTGGTTCAACGGATCGCCTCCCGGGGCGCCGAGGGCGGCGTCCAACCCGTGGGTCAGTACGACATTGTGATCGTGGGAGGCGGGGCCGGCGGGATCTCCGCTGCCTCCAGTATTTTNNCTCCATCGCCATTATCGACCCCTCCGAGCTGCATTATTACCAACCCGGCTGGACCTTTGTCGGCGCCGGTGTGTTCAGTCCGGAAAAGACCGAACGCCGAATGGGGTCGCTGATCCCCCGGGGTGTGGAATGGATCAAGGCGGCGGTGGCGGCCTTTGATCCGCAAAATGACACGGTATTGCTGGACGGCTGCCGGACGGTCAAATACAAGCGCCTGATCGTCGCGCCCGGTATCAAGCTGGACTGGGATGCCGTTGAAGGATTGCCGGAGACACTGGGCCATAACGGTGTAACCTCCAACTATCGTTTCGACCTGGCTCCCTACACCTGGGAGCTGGTGAAGAACCTGAAATCCGGCCGGGCTCTGTTCACCCAGCCTCCCATGCCCATCAAGTGCGCCGGCGCGCCCCAGAAGGCGATGTATCTGTCGGCGGACTGGTGGTATCGCCAGGGAGTGCTCGGGGATATCGACGTCGAGTTCTACAACACCGGCGCGGTGCTGTTCGGCGTCCAGGCGTATGTCCCGGNNAGTTCTACAATGCCGGCGGGGTGCTGTTCGGAGTTCAGGCGTATGTTCCGGCCCTGATGGAGTATGTGGAGAAATACAACGCGCAGCTGAATTTTCAGCATCGCCTGTTCAAGGTCGACGGCCCGGCGAAAAAAGCGTGGTTCGAGCACAAGGATGACTCCGGCACTACAGAAGTCGTCGAGCGCACCTTCGACATGATCCATGTCTGCCCCCCGCAAACGGCTCCGGATTTTATCCGCGTCAGCCCTTTGGCGGACGAGGCGGGCTGGGTGGATGTGGACCAGACCACCCTGCGCCACAAGAAGTACGACAATATCTGGTCCCTGGGCGATGTCATGAACGCCCCCAACGCCAAGACAGCCGCGGCGGCCCGCAAGCAGGCGCCGGTGGTGGCCACCAATGTGCTGTCGGACATGGGCCTGGTGAAAGGTGTCGCGCATTACGACGGTTACGGCTCCTGCCCGCTGACGGTGGAACGCGGCAAAGTGGTGCTGGCGGAGTTCGGGTACGGCGGCAAGCTGTTGCCGAGTTTCCCCCGCTGGCTGGTGGATGGCACGCGCCCGAGTCGGCTCTCCTGGCTGCTCAAGGAAAGATTGCTGCCCCCCCTTTACTGGAAAGGCATGCTGCGCGGTCGGGAGTGGTTGGCCCAGCCGGTGATCGATGATCAATGAAAGGAATTCGAACCCGATGTCGGTAAGAGAGTTGTTTCCCTGTGCCGAGTGGTTGCGGCGATACGATCGCGGGATCCTGATCAGCGATCTGATCGCCGCGGTCATCGTGACCATCATGCTGATTCCCCAGTCGCTGGCCTACGCCCTGCTGGCGGGGTTGCCGGCGGAAGTGGGCCTTTATGCCAGCATCCTGCCGCTGGTCGCCTATGCGGCTTTCGGCACAAGCCGGACGCTGGCGGTGGGGCCGGTCGCCGTGGTTTCGCTGTTGACCGCGGCGGCTGCCGGCAAGGTGGCTCAGCAGGGGTCGCCGGAATACATGATGGCGGCGATTATCCTGGCGTTGTTGTCGGGGCTGCTGTTGCTGGCGATGGGGGTGTTGCGGCTGGGCATGCTGGCGAACTTTCTCGCCCACCCGGTGATCGCCGGTTTTATCACCGCCTCGGGCATCATTATCGCCGTCAGTCAGGTGCGCCATATTCTGGGCGTGGAGGCCCATGGCGAGAATCTTCTCGATCTGTCGATGGCGCTTTACGGGCACCTGGGGCAGATCAACCTGCCCACCCTGGCGGTGGGGGTGCCGGCAGTCGTTTTTCTTTTCTGGGTGCGCGGGGGGCTGGCGCCCCTGCTGGTACGCCTGGGGCTGGGGCGGGAGGTGGCCGCCATGGCGGCCAAAACCGGGCCGGTGGTGTTGGTGATTGTCACCACACTGGCCGCCTGGCTTCTGGGGCTGGGCGAGCGCGGCGTGGCCCTGGTCGGCGATGTACCCGTGGGTTTGCCCGCGCTGACTGTACCGGACTTTTCCCTGGAATTGTGGGGCGAACTGGTGGGGTCGGCCCTGTTGCTGTCGATCATCGGCTTTGTGGAGTCCGTTTCCGTGGGGCACACACTGGCGGCCAAGCGCCGCCAGCGCATCTCCCCCAATCAGGAGCTGATCGGACTGGGAGCGGCCAATGTGGCGTCGTCGGTCTCCGGCGGCATGCCGGTCACCGGCGGCTTTTCCCGCTCGGTGGTCAATTTCGACGCCGGTGCCCAGACACCGGCGGCGGGGGTGTTCACGGCCGCAGGTATCGCCCTGGTCGCCCTGTTTCTCACCCCGCTGTTGTTCTATCTTCCCCGAGCGACGCTGGCGGCGACAATTATTGTGGCTGTACTGTCGCTGGTGGATCTGAAGATACTGAAACGCACCTGGACTTATTCGCTGTCGGATTTCGCCGCCGTTGCCACTACCATCGGTGTGACCCTGTTGCTCGGCGTGGAGCTGGGCGTGCTCTGCGGTGTGCTGGCCTCCATCGGCATGCATCTGTACAAGACGGCCAAGCCCCATATCGCCGTGGTGGGACAGGTGCCGGGAACCGAGCATTTCCGCAACGTCAATCGGCACGAGGTCATAACCGACCCCCGGATCCTGTCGCTGCGGGTGGACGAGAGTCTGTATTTCGCCAACAGCAACTACCTGGAAGATCGTGTCTACAAGATGCTCGCCGAGCGCCAGGAACTCGAGCACGTTATTCTCCAGTGCACCGCGGTGAATGAAATCGACTTCAGTGCCCTGGAATCCCTGGAAGCCATCAACACGCGTTTGCAGGAAGCCGGGATTCGACTGCACCTGTCCGAAGTGAAAGGGCCGGTCATGGATATGCTCAAGCGCACGGATTTTCTCGAACACCTGTCCGGGGAGGTCTATCTCAGTCAGTACCAGGCGGTGAAGGCTTTATCCGGGGAAAGGGAAGAGCGCTGATGTCGGTGACCAGGCGATTATTCATCGATGCGGCGCGGGTACATCTGGAGCGGGGTGGAGGATGTCTCTGCTCCCATCATGTCGGCGTCTTGCCGAAAGTGCGGGAAGGTGCTATGCCTTTACCGGCATCGATATCACAAACAGATCCCGGGCGAGGTTGCCCGGGATCATTACGGTTGTTAATCAGAAGGAGTCAATCATGAGTTTGCGTCTTGGCGATACCGCCCCCAATTTCAAAATCGCCACTACCACCGGCGATATCGACTTTCACCAGTGGGCCGGCGATTCCTGGGTGTTTTTCTTCAGCCACCCGGCGGATTTCACTCCGGTCTGCACCACGGAGATGGGGCGGACCGCGCAGCTGGATGCGGAGTTCACCGCCCGCAACGTCAAGCCACTGGGGCTGTCCACGGATACGGTGGAGGAACACCTGAAGTGGATCGAGGATGTGAACGATACCCAGAATACCAGTCTCAAATTCCCCATTGTCGCGGACAAGGATCACGAGGTTGCTCAGCTGTACGGCATGATCCATCCCGGGGAAAGCGAGACCGCCGCGGTGCGCTCGGTGTTCATCATCGATCCGGACAAGAAAATCCGGCTCACCATGACCTACCCCATGAGCGTGGGCCGCAATTTCACCGAGATCCTGCGGGTGATCGACGCCCTGCAACTGTCGGACGAAAAAACCGTGGCCCTGCCGGCGGACTGGAAGAAAGGCGACAAGGTGATCATCCCCCCGAGTATTTCCAACGACAAGGCGAAGGATCTCTTCCCCAATGGCTGGGACGAGCTGCGTCCCTATCTGCGAGTTACCAAAGTGTAGGACAAGACACCGGGAGCCCGTTTCTCGCGAAGACGCGAAGACCGCCAAGTGATAACAGATGGCCCTTCCCGAACTTTGCACCTTCGCGAGAGCCGCCGGGGTCAGAGAGGAATGTTTATCGGCGCTCGATGCGTCCTGGTGAGGAATATGCGAGTTGTCTGAGAGGATGCCGGGCTTTGCGGTCCCGGCGTCCGTCTCTTTATACTTCTCGTGAATGACGGTGAAGGAAGTATTCATGTCCCGACAAACCACCAATCTGACCGAAGAGCTGTACGACTACCTGTTATCGACCTCCAGCCGCGAGCCGGAGGTGCTGGCGCGATTGCGGGCCGAGACGGCGCAACTGCCTNNTGCCTTCGGCCCGTATGCAGATCGCGCCCGAACAGGGTCAGTTCATGGCGTTGTTGCTCAAGCTCACAGGGGCCCGTCGCGCGATCGACGTGGGCACCTATACCGGCTACAGCGCGCTCGCCATGGCGCTGGCGCTGCCTGCCGGGGGGAAGGTGCTGTCCTGCGATCTTTCCGAAGAATGGACGGACATTGCCCGCCGGTACTGGGAGCAAGCCGGGGTGTCGGCAAAGGTGGATCTGCACCTGCGGCCGGCGCTGGACACACTGAACGAGCTGATCGCGGCCGGTCGCACCTGGGAGTTCGATTTCGCCTTTATCGACGCCGACAAGGAAAACTACCAGGCCTATTACGAACGCTGCCTGCAGTTGCTGCGCCCGGGCGGTCTGATCGCCGTCGACAACGTGCTCTGGCACGGTTCGGTGGCCGACCCTTCGATTCAGGATGAAGAGACCCGCGCGATCCGCGCCTTCAACGCAAACCTGCGGGACGATGAACGCATCGATCTCAGCCTGGTGCCCATCGGCGACGGTGTGAGTCTCGCCAGGAAGCGCTGAATGGAAAGGCTCTCGCGAAGCCGCAAAGATCGCCCAGGAAAGCCGAAGGGATAATCTCTTTGCGCGCTTCGCGCCTTCGCGAGAGATCGTTTTTCCCGAGTACAAACAGGGCCGGTGTGATCGAGTCTCTCGCCAGGTCGCGAAGATCGTCAGCCGTATCGCTGCCCTGATGAAGCCTTTGCGAGAGCCCTGAGCAAGAGTTGCAGTAACTATGGAAAAGGTTGCAGTGATCAGTGGTGCGGGTATCAGCGCCGAGAGCGGGCTCAAGACCTTCCGCGACGACGGCGGGCTGTGGCGCACCTACAGGTTTACCGATCTGGCCTCGCCGGATGCCTTTGCCCGGCAGCCGGAGACG
>JABAHQ010005404.1_pt2 | contig 10078 bp, 13 predicted proteins | sample 7062091 | NCBI WGS metagenome assembly JABAHQ01 (sample SAMN14534359, study PRJNA622989) | marine sediment metagenome | biome: marine biome [ENVO:00000428]; feature: marine pelagic biome [ENVO:01000023]; material: deep marine sediment [ENVO:00002113] | place: India: Gulf of Kutch | collected... | reverse complement strand
GAGCACGTGCTGGCGACCCAGACGCTGATCCAGCAGCCGGCCAAGAACATGCGCATCACCGTCGACGGCGAGCTGCCGCTCGGCGTCGACGCCAAGGACCTGATCCTCGCCATCATCGGCAAGATCGGCACCGCCGGCGGCACCGGCCACGTCATCGAGTACGCCGGCGAGGCGATCGAGCGCCTGTCCATGGAAGGGCGCATGACGGTCTGCAACATGACCATCGAGGCCGGCGCGCGCGCCGGCCTGGTGGCGCCCGACGAGACCACGTTCGAGTACCTGAAGGGCCGCCCCATGGCGCCCAAGGCGGGGCAGTGGGAGGCGGCACTCGCCTACTGGAAGACCCTGCCCTCCGACCCCGGCGCGCGCTACGACAAGGAGGTCACACTGAGCGCCATGGAGATCGCGCCGCAGGTCAGCTGGGGCACGAGCCCGGAGGACGTGGTGCCGGTAACGGCGAGCGTGCCCGACCCGGCCGCCGCGCCCCACGACACCAAGCGGCGCTCCATGGAGCGGGCGCTCGAGTACATGGGACTTGCCCCCGGCACGCCCATGACCGAAATCCGGATCGACAAGGTCTTCATCGGCTCGTGCACCAACGGCCGCATCGAGGACCTGCGCGCGGTCGCCCGGGTCGCCGAGGGGCGCAAGGTGGCGGACGGCGTCCACGCCATGATCGTGCCGGGCTCGGGCCTGGTGAAGCACCAGGCCGAGGAGGAGGGCCTGGACCGGATCTTCCTCGAGGCCGGCTTCGACTGGCGCGAGCCGGGCTGCTCCATGTGCCTGGCCATGAACGCGGACCGGCTCGAGCCGGGCGAGCGCTGCGCCTCGACCTCGAACCGCAACTTCGAGGGCCGCCAGGGCCGCGGCGGGCGCACCCACCTGATGAGCCCCGCCATGGCCGCGGCGGCCGCGATCGCCGGCCACATCGCCGACGTGCGCGAGCTGGCTTAGGGGGAGACACCGGACATGAAAAAATTCACCACGTTGACCGCGGTCGCGGCGCCCCTGCCGATGATCAATGTCGACACCGACAAGATCATCCCCAAGCAGTTCCTGCGCACCGTCAAGCGCACCGGCCTCGCCGAGGGCCTGTTCTACGAGCTGCGCTTCGACGAGCAGGGCAACCCCAAGCCCGGCTTCGTGCTCGACCAGCCGGCCTACAGGCACGCGCAAATCCTGATCGCCGGCGAGAACTTCGGCTGCGGCTCGTCGCGCGAGCACGCGCCCTGGGCGCTCCTCGACTTCGGCATCCGCTGCGTGATCGCCCCCAGCTTCGCCGACATCTTCTACAACAACTGCTTCAAGAACGGCATCTTGCCGATCAGGCTGCCCAAGGAGCAGGTCGACCTGCTGCTCGACGACGCCGCGCGCGGGGCCAACGCGGTGATCACCGTAGACCTGGAGAGGCAGGAGATTGCCGGCCCGGATGGCAGCGCCATCCACTTCGAGGTCGACCCGTTCCGCAAGCACTGCCTCTTGAACGGCCTCGACGACGTCGGCTTGACGCTTGAGAAGGCCGCAAAGATCGACGCCTACGAGGCCGAGCAGCGCCGGACGCAGCCCTGGCTGTACGGCTGACGGCGCCCGGGCTCGCTTACGACCAGCGGGCTGTCCGCGACCTCTCCTGCGGCCTCGGCAACCGGCCATTGTCCGTCGCGGGCGGCCGGGGCCGCGCAGGCGGCCCGCCGGACGGAGACCGCAAGACACCGAGACAGGGAGGCACGCCGAGCCATGCCCGCCAACAAGACGCTCTTGATCCTGCCGGGCGACGGAATCGGGCCGGAGGTCATGACCGAGGTGCGCCGGGTCGTCGACTGGTTCGACAGGCGCCAGGCGGTCAGCTTCGACATCGAGGAAGACCTCATCGGCGGTGCGGCGATCGACGCCCGCGGGGTGCCGGTCACGGAGGCGACAGTGGACAAGGCGATGGCGGCCGATGCGGTGCTCCTGGGCGCCGTCGGCGGACCCAAGTGGGACGGCCTGCCGTTCGAGGAGAAGCCGGAGCGCGGGCTGCTGCGCCTGCGCAAGGAGATGGACCTGTACGCCAACCTGCGCCCCGCGATCTGCTTCGAGGCGCTGATCGAGGCCTCGACGCTCAAGCCCGAGGTGGTCTCCGGCCTCGACATCATGATCGTGCGCGAGCTCACCGGCGGGGTCTATTTCGGCAAGCCGCGCGGCATCGAGGAGCTGCCCGACGGGACCCGGCGCGGCGTCAACACCCAGGTCTACACGAGCACCGAGATCCAGCGGGTGGCCCGCGTCGCCTTCGAGCTGGCGCGCAAGCGCTCGGCCAAGCTGTGCTCGGCGGAGAAGGCCAACGTCATGGAATCCGGCGTGCTCTGGCGCGAGGAGGTGCAGAAGCTGCACGACGCCGAGTACCCCGACGTGGAGCTGAGCCACATGTACGCCGACAACTGCGCCATGCAGCTGGTGCGCAACCCCAAGCAGTTCGACGTCATCGTCACCGACAACCTGTTCGGCGANNCTCGCTCGGCATGCTGCCCTCGGCCTCGCTCGGCGCCCCGGACGAGACCGGGCGGCGCCGGGCGCTCTACGAGCCGGTGCACGGCTCGGCGCCTGACATCGCCGGGCGGGGCATCGCCAATCCGCTGGCCACGCTGCTCAGCTACGCCATGATGCTGCGCTACTCGCTCGACCTGGATCAGGACGCGGACCTGGTGGAGCGGGCGGTCAACAACGTCCTGGCCTCGGGCAAGCGCACCGCCGACATCGCCAGTCCCGGCACGGAAACGGTCTCCACCGCCGTCATGGGGGACGCAGTCCTAGCCGAGCTGGAGCGACTGGCCGCGTGAGCGGCGTCACGGGAGACGAAATCGCGCCCACCCGCTCACGAAACAGTTGATTGACGCGATTCGCGGACCCGGTTTATCTTGAGTTTTGGTGTCAACAAACGAAAGGAGGTGATCCGGTGTCTAAATCGTTAGCAGTGTTCGCGATGGCGCTCGGCGTCATTGCCATCACCGCCGGATCGGCCTTTGCGGCAGGCGGCTGTGGCCACTCCAGCTCACAGACCGTCTCCATCGAGACGCAGACGGCGTCGACGGGCTCGACCGGGGGTGAGGCACCCTCTACGCCGATTCCCGAGAGCAGCGGCAACTGATCTCGGGTAAGCCTGCGACACATGCGATAAGGGCCGTCCTCAAAGGGCGGCCCTTTCATTTGCTTCATTTGCGCGAACGTCCCGGCGACCGGCCGCGCGGGGGGCTCGCCCACCTCGCGCCTATCCCCGCCGATCGAGCCCGGCCTCGAGACGGCCGCTGGCGTAGAGCCCGAACATGCGCACGTCGCTGATGAGCGACCACAGGGGATAGCTGAAGGTCGCCGGCCGGTTGCGCTCGACGATGTTGCGCTCGAGGACAAGGTGCCCGGCCCAGGCCAAGCCGTAGCCGACGACGAGCGGGGCGAGGACGAGCCGCCAGTCAAGGCCGACGATGCCGGCGAGCGGCAGCGCGAGGCCGAGCTCCGTGCCGAGCACGTGGAGCGCCCGGTTAACCGGGTGACTGTGCGCGGCCGGGGTGAACGGCCCGAACTCCGCGTGGCTCGCGATCCGCCGTGCCACGCACCACCTCCCTTGCAATCCGTCCCAAAGCGGCCTAATTGCAGGGTCTCAATCTGACCCCAGGGCGGCACGGAAGAGCGAATCCCATGGGCTACAAGGTGGCAGTGGTCGGCGCGACCGGCGCGGTCGGACGGGAGATCCTGAGCACGCTGGCCGAGCGCGAGTTCCCCGCCGACGAGGTGGTGGCGCTCGCCTCCGCGCGCTCGGCGGGCGAGTCCGTCTCCTTCGGCGAGGACGGGGAGCTCAAGGTGCATGACCTCGGCAAGTTCGACTTCAACGGCAGCGAGATCGTGCTCTCCTCGCCGGGCGCCAAGGTCTCGGCCGAGCACGCGCCGCGCGCCGCCCGGGCCGGCGCCGTGGTGATCGACAACACCTCGCACTTCCGCATGGACCCGGACGTGCCGCTGGTCGTGCCCGAGGTCAACCCCGAGGCCATCGCCGGCTACACCAAGCGCAACATCATCGCCAACCCGAACTGCTCGACCATCCAGATGGTGGTGGCGCTGAAGCCGCTGCACGACCTGGCCCGCATCAAGCGCGTCGTGGTGGCGACCTACCAGTCGGTCTCCGGCTCGGGCAAGGAGGCGATGGACGAGCTGTTCAACCAGACCCGCGGCATCTACATGAACGAGCCGGTCCGCCCGGAGCAGTTCACCAAGCAGATCGCCTTCAACGTCATTCCCCACATCGACGTCTTCATGGACGACGGCTCGACCAAGGAGGAGTGGAAGATGGTGGTCGAGACCAAGAAGATCCTCGACCCGACGATCAAGGTGGTCGCCACCTGCGTGCGCGTGCCGGTCTTCATCGGCCACGCCGAGGCGCTGCACATGGAGTTCGAGAGCCCGATCAGCGAGGAGGACGCGCGCGCCGCGCTGAGGGCCCAGCCGGGCGTCACCGTGATCGACCACCGGCTCGACGAAGGCTACGTGACGCCGGCCGAGTGCGTCGGAGAGGACCCGGTCTTCGTCAGCCGGATCCGCACCGATCCCACGGTCGAGAACGGTCTATCCATGTGGGTGGTCTCCGACAACCTGCGCAAGGGTGCGGCGCTCAACGCCGTGCAGATCGCCGAGCAGCTGGCCGCCGAGTACCTTCACTGAACGCGTGTCGGCGGGGCCGCGCTGTGCCCGCCCAGCCGGTCTCAACCTCAGCTATTCGATGCGCTCCGCGGCGAAGCGGCGCGACGGGCAAAGGATCTCGTCTTGCGCGGCGATCAACCGCAATTCGCGCGCGCCGGCAGCCTGGGTCGCGGCCACGGCCGCATAGGTCGCGGCCGCGGCGTCCTCGAGCGCCCCGGCGAGCTCGCGGCTGCGCAGATAGGAGCCGAGAAAGAGCCCCGCCAGCATGTCGCCGGCGCCCTTCGGCTGCGGCTCGCAGGCGAGCCAGGGGGTGGCCAGGCGCCAGGCCGCCTCGGGCGTGACCGCGAGCATCTCGATCTCGTCGGGCCGCGTCGCCTCGTGGCGCAGGCTGGTGACGAGCACCCCCGAGGGACCGAGCGCGCAGGCGCGCCGGGCCGCGGCGACGGCGTCATCCAGCGTGGCGACGCTGGTGCCGGCAAGGACCTCCAGCTCGAACAGGTTCGGCATGATGATGTCGGCCCGCGGCACCAGGCGCTCGCGGAAGAACGGCGGCACGTCCGTCGCGACGTAGAGACCGTCGGCCTTGTCCCCCATAACCGGGTCGCAGGCATAGAGCGCGCCCGGGTTGGCGTCCTTGACCCGCTCGACCGCCTCGAGCACCGCCGCGCCCGGACCGACCCCGCCCAGGTAGCCGGAGAGCACCGCATCGCAGGATCCGAGCACACCGCGCGCGGCCAGCCCGTCGATCACCTCGTGCAGGTGCTCGCCCGGAAAGACCCGCCCGGCGCACTCGCCGTAGCCCGGGTGGTTGGAGAGCTGCACCGTGTGCACCGGCCAGACCTCGAATCCCAGGCGCTGCAGGGGGAACACCGCGGCCGAGTTTCCGACGTGCCCATAGGCCACATGAGATTGGATCGAAAGGATGTTCATGCGCTCCGAAGGCTCCCCCGCCTTGGCGCCCGGCAGCTTGCCACAGCCGGCGCATCGGTTATAGTCGCGGCCCGGCTTTTTGCATCTGCGAAAGACGGAGGGCAGAACGATGACCAGCAGCGTTCGACCGCGCCGCAGCGTGCTCTACATGCCCGGCTCGAACGCCCGGGCGCTGGAAAAAGGCCGCAGCCTGCCGGCCGACGCCTTGATCCTCGACCTCGAGGACGCAGTCGCGCCGGACGCCAAGGAACCGGCCCGCCGGCAGATCGTCGAGGCGGTCCGGGCCGGCGGCTACGGCGGGCGCGAGATCATCGTGCGCATCAACGCCCTCGAGTCGCCTTGGGGCCGCGAGGACCTGAGCGCGATCGCCAATTCGAGCGCCGATGCCGTCCTCCTGCCCAAGGTCGAGAGCGCGGCCATGGTGCACGACCTGGAGAGGCAGATGGCCGCCGCCGGCGCGTCCGAGGACATGGATATCATGTGCATGATGGAGACCCCGCTCGGCATTTTGCATGCCGAGGAGGTGGCCGCTGCCAGCCCGCGCGTTTCCTGCCTGGTCATGGGCACCTCGGACCTGGTCAAGGAGCTGCAGGCCAGCCATACCGAGGCCCGCCTGCCGGTCCTGACCTCGCTCGGCCTGTGCCTGCTCGCCGCGCGCGCCTACGGGCTCGCCATCGTCGACGGCGTGCATCTCGACCTGGCCGACGACGAGGGCTTCGCCCGCTCCTGCGCGCAAGGAAAGGAGCTCGGCTTCGACGGCAAGACGCTGATTCATCCCAAGACCATCGACAAAGCCAACGAGGTCTTCGCGCCCTCGCCCGAGGAGGTCGAGTTCTCGCACCGCATCATCGCGGCCCACGCCGAGGCGGCGGCGCAGGGCAAGGGCGTGGTCGTGCTCGACGGCAAGCTGATCGAGAGCCTGCACGTCGAGAACGCCAAGCGCCTGGTGGATCTCGCCGCGGCGATCGAGGTGCTGGAGGCCGACGTCGCGGCCGAGTGAGCCCGGCGCGCCGCGGGGCGCCGCCGCCGGCCCGCGGCTGCCAGCATGAGGCGACGGGTTAAAGGGGGGCCTGTGAGCAAGACGGATCCCGGCCGCTTCTTCGAAGATTTCCGCATCGGCCAGGTCCTGCGCCACGCCACGCCCCGGACCGTGAGCGAAGGCGACCAGGCGCTCTATACCGCGCTCACCGGCTCGCGCTTCGCGCTCCACTCCTCCGACGAGTTCGCGCGCAGGCTCGGCCTGCCGCGCGCGCCCGTCGACGACCTGCTGGTGTTTCACCTGGTCTTCGGCAAGACGGTGCCGGACATCTCGCTCAACGCGGTGGCCAACCTGGGCTACGCCGGCTGCGTCTTCGGGGTTCCGGTCCAGGCCGGCGACACGCTCGTCGCGCGCAGCACGATCATCGGCGTGCGCGAGACCTCGAGCGGCCAGAGCGGGGTCGTGCACGTCAGAACGAGCGGCACCAACCAGCGCGGCGAGAGCGTGCTCGACTACATCCGCTGGGTCATGGTGAACAAGCGCGANNCTCGATGTCACCGGCTACGACGTTGAGCTCGCCGGCTCCGGCCACCTGTTCGACGACTACGCGGTGGGCGAGCGCATCGACCATTTCGACGGCATCACGCTGGAAGAGGCCGAGCACCAGATGGCGACGCGGCTCTACCAGAACACGGCGCGCGTCCATTGCAACCTGCACGCGGCGCGGGACAGCCGCTTCGGCCGCCGCATCGTCTACGGCGGGCACATCATGTCGCTGGCCCGCGCGCTCTCGTTCAACGGCTTGGCCAATGCGTTCCGGGTGGCGGCGATCAACGGCGGCCGACACGCCGCGCCCAGCTTCGCCGAGGATACGATCCATGCCTGGTCGGAGGTGCTGGGCAAGTTGGACCTGCCGGGGCGGGCCGACCTGGGCGCGTTGCGCCTGCGCACGGTGGCCACCAAGAACAGGCCCTGCGCCGATTTCCCGGATAAAAGCGCGGACGGCAAGCCGGATCCCTCGGTCGTGCTCGAGCTGGACTACACGGTCCTCATGCCGCGGCGCTAGAGCGGATCGTGTTCGCTCGGCCCCGCTTCGCAGCTCCGAGCGAACACGCGAATCCGCTCTACATCAAATACTCAGAGCAGAGTCACCGGGTCGATGACTCGCCCGAAGCGAGTCCCATCGACGAAGGATTCGCTCGCAGGGCGCAGGGCTGCGGCTCGCAACTCTCCCCGCAGCCGCTCGAACCTCTGCTCCGCGACCATCCGGCCGATCGCGCCGGGGCTGTAACCGGTCAGCCGCAGCTCGGTCATGACGGGCTTGTCCCGCGTTGTTGGCGCCGGTCGAAGAGCCGAGGCGCATCATTCTCGCCGCACGTTTCCAAATGTAGTAACCTTGCGGAAGCAAACAACAAAATCTAGTTGTCCGCGATTGGGCAGCATGATAAGGAAGAGGCGCCGGGGACAGGGGGAGGATTCCCGCTGCGCCGTGCCCTGGAGAAGCACGCCCCGACGCCTCATGAGCCGTGTCCGGCTCGTGCTACGCGAGAACGGCGGGGAGATATCTTGAACCCCAAGGCGCCGAGGTCGAACCTGGCGATGCGATCACGGACGCCCCTGGGGACGTAGCCCCGGTCAAGGAGCCTCGTCTCCGCCCGAGGGGAGCGGACAAGCCAACATCCGAACCCTTCGACGACCGCCTCGGGCGCCGGCGGGAAGGCAGGCTTCGCCGCGCGGGCCCTGGCTTGTCACCGGGCCGGGGCGGGCCCGTCCGAGACCCACCTCTTCAGGGAGGCTCCCGCTTGGAAGCCCCCGAGGGCCTTCCAAGCGCCACTTCCGGGGTGCAGAGAGGAGCCCGGAAGCGGCCGGCGCCCCGTGAAGCCCGCACAGGAGCTTCTGGTGGCCCGGGTCAGATCGCCGCTCCCGCGCAGGGACAGAGCGGCGACCCGCGCCGAAAGGGACGGAGGCGCGCAGGCCTGCCGAACCCTCCGAACCGGCGGCGGGCGCCCGGACGAGCCGGCGGCCGCCGCCACCGCCGGACCGCGGCCCCTCAGGTTGGGAGCCGCCGTCCCCGGGTCCCGGCCTCACGCGAACGGCCCGAGCCAAGCAACGCCCGATGGGCCGACCACCCCTGGCCGGGAACCCGACGCTTTCGCGTAGCAACTAAGCGTTGCTTGCTTTAATGCGGCGAGCAAGTCGAAAATTAATACTCGTGCACGTTTCTTGTGTATAAATTTCGTTTCATTTCACAAGACCCCCACATTTTCTCCACAGACTTATCCACACCTGCCCCTCGTCGCCGGTCGGCAACCCAGACTCGCAGGGCGAATCCTTTGCTCGACCAACAGGTTCGCTGGCACAGGCCGACGCCTCGCCCGACTGCGCAACGGGGCTCACGTTGACTTGGCCTGCTTTGGGGTCTAAATGAGACCGTGTGGAAAGTCGCTGCATCTGCGGCGATGTCTCCGAGCGCGAACGCTGATCTCGCCGCCTCCGAGGAGGCCCGTCGATGCCCGCCCACGAGCGACCGCTGTCTCCGCACCTGCAGGTGTATCGGCCGCAACTGACCTCGATCCTGTCCATCATCCATCGGCTGACGGGTGTGGCGCTTTGCCCGGGCACGTTTCTTTTCGTCTACTGGCTGGTTGCCCTGGCCGACGGTGAGGCGAGCTACGAAACCGCGCGCGCCCTGATCGGCTCCTTCATCGGCCGGCTCCTGCTGTTCGGCTGGTCGGTCGCCCTGTTCTACCACCTATGCAACGGCATCCGGCATCTCGCCTGGGACGTCGGGCTCGGTCTCGGGTTGCCGGCGATCTACCGCTCGGGCTGGGCGGTCGTGGGCACGACGGCCGGGCTGACATTGGCCAGCTGGATCGCCGGCTACGCCGTCATGGGGAGCTTCTAGCGTGTCCATGCGCTCGCCGCTCGCCCGGGCGCGTGGCCTCGGCGCGACCGGGGAAGGCCTCGGGCACTGGTGGGCCCAGCGCATGAGTGCGCTGGCGCTCATTCCGCTGACGATCTGGTTCGTCGTCTCAATGATCGCGCTCATCGGCGCCGACTACCAGGCCGCACGCGACTGGGCCGGCTCGCCCGTGGTCGCCGGCCTGCTGATCCTGTTCATCGTGGCCACCTTCCACCACACGGCGCTCGGTCTGCAGGTAGTGATCGAGGATTACGTGCACGACAAGGCCATGAAGCTGGCGGCGATCATCTCGGTCAATGCGCTGGCCATTATCCTTGGCCTGGCGTGCGTGCTCGCCGTGCTTGTCGTGCTGTTCGGGGGTTAGCCATGGTCGCGGGCTACGAGATCGTCGATCATAGCCACGACGTCGTGGTCGTGGGCGCCGGCGGCGCCGGCCTGCGCGCGAGCCTGGGCCTGGCCGAACTCGGCCTCAAGACCGCCTGCGTCACCAAGGTCTTCCCGACCCGCAGCCACACCGTCGCGGCGCAGGGCGGCATCTCGGCCGCGCTCGGCAACATGGGCGAGGACGACTGGCGCTGGCA
>JABAHQ010001848.1_pt7 | contig 10083 bp, 7 predicted proteins | sample 7062091 | NCBI WGS metagenome assembly JABAHQ01 (sample SAMN14534359, study PRJNA622989) | marine sediment metagenome | biome: marine biome [ENVO:00000428]; feature: marine pelagic biome [ENVO:01000023]; material: deep marine sediment [ENVO:00002113] | place: India: Gulf of Kutch | collected... | reverse complement strand
CCGGCTGCCATCCTCCAGGGAGAATTCCACGTCCTCGCACAGGTTACGGGCGAGCTCGACCATCGCCACGGCCCGCTCCAGGACCTGCTCCGGCTGCATCTGCAACTTGTACTGCATGTGAATGGGAGAGGTGGCAATAAAGGTGTGAATACGCCCGGCATTGGCCGGCTTAAGAGCCTCGGCGGCGCGCTCGATATCGGCGGGCATGGCCCGGGCCAAACTGCACACCCGGCTTTCGGTGACAGTCTCGGCCACCGCCCTGACCGCCTCGAAATCTCCCGGGCTGGCCATGGCAAAACCCGCCTCGATCACATCCACCCGCATTTTTTCCAGCATCCGGGCAATCCGCACCTTTTCCTCACGCGTCATTGAGGCGCCGGGGCTCTGTTCGCCGTCGCGCAGGGTGGTGTCGAAGATCACTAAGCGGCTGTCATCGCCGGTGACTGGGCTCATGGTCGGGCTCCGGTTCAAGTAAAGTCGGGGCAATTCCCGCGACCGCAAAGGATAAACCAAAATCGCCGCCGTGACTCGGGCAATTCCGCGATTCGCGCCTTCAGAGCCCGCCCGGGGAGCGGCCGGTCGCGGCATTAATTAGGTGTTTTTTTAATTGATAACCGGGAAGGACTTTTCGTATTATGCCGGGTTCTGTGGCCGTTCTGGGAGCGGGCCGCCCAAGGCCGAACCAACGAGCAAAACAGGGCCGATTAAAAATCAGACAATATTCATGAAACCTATACGGAATATTCACGCAGCTTTTAGAGTTATTCGCTTTTCCCGGGTATCGTTAGCGGCTTTTTACCCGGCAAGCCCTCCCGGGGCCGGGTGAATCCAGCGGGGCCCCGGGCTGACGCACTGCCAGCCGCTGCCGATCAGGCCGCGCTGATGCTGATCAGGCTGATAAGCCAACAGATAGACAGGGGGAGCGTCTTCTAAAGCCACGGCTGCGGAGCGATCAACCGCCCTGCGCCGCCGATGTCACCCTTACTCCCCCATGGAATCCTTTAAATCGGGCCGCGCGCCCACAATGACAACAAAGGACATCTTATGATCATAGGTATCCCCAGGGAGCTTGCTCCCGGAGAAACCCGAATCCCCATCATTCCCGCCTCGGTCCAGCGTTTTACCGACCAGGGCGCGGAGGTGCAGGTCGAGGCCGGTGTCGGCACCGCTATCGGCATTAAAGACAGCGAATTCGAGGAGGCCGGCGCCAAGGTCGTCACCGACCGTGCGGCATTACTGGGCAGCGCCGATTTGCTGCTGCGGCTACGCAAGCCCCCGCTGGAGGAAATCAGCCAGCTCAAGAAGGGCGCCATCCACATTTCCTTTCTCGATCCTTTCAATGAACACGAACTGGTGGATGCGTTCAACGCCGCCGGCGTCACCGCCATCAGCATGGAAATGATCCCGCGCACCACGCGGGCCCAGAAGATGGACGCCCTGAGCTCACAGGCCAGTCTGGCGGGTTATGCCATGGTTATCCTGGCGGCGGAGCGCCTCGACAAGATTCTCCCCATGATGATGACACCCGCCGGCACCATTTCCCCGGCACGGGTTTTTATCATCGGCGCCGGCGTGGCGGGCCTGCAGGCCATCGCCACCGCCAAGCGCCTGGGCGCCCGGGTGGACGCCTTCGACACCCGCCCGGTGGTCAAGGAGCAGGTGGAGTCCCTGGGTGGCAAGTTCGTGGAAATTGACCTGGGTGATACCGGCCAGACCTCCGGCGGCTACGCCAACGAGCTGACGCCGGAACAACAGAAAATGCAGCTGGAGGGCCAGAAAAAAATCTGCGCGCAATCGGATATCGTGATCACGACCGCGCAACTGTTCGGCCGTCCAGCACCTAAGGTCGTGACCCGCGAGATGCTGGAGGCGATGCAGCCCGGCAGCGTCGTGGTCGACCTGGCGGTAGAGTCCGGCGGCAACGTGGAAGGCTCCGTACTGGGCGAAGAAGTGGATATCAATGGCGTCAAGGTGATCGGCCTGCCCAACATGCCCGGCCACGTCGCCCGCAACGCGTCGGAAATGTACTCAGCCAACCTGCACAACCTGGTACTGGAGTTCTGGGACAAGGAGGCCACGTCCTTCAATCTGGATATGGAAGACGACATCCTGCAGGGCTGCGTGGTGACCCACGGCGGCGAGCTGGTAAGTGAAATGATCAAAAATGCGAGGGCCAAATAATGGAAGCAATCTATCTGGCGTTTATCCTGGTGCTCTCAATCTTCCTGGGTTTTGAGCTGATCTCCAAAGTGCCGGCGACGCTGCACACACCGCTGATGTCCGGCTCCAACGCCATTTCCGGCATCACCATGGTGGGCGCGCTGACCGCTGCGGCGGCCGCGGCGAGCGAGCACAAGGAACTGGCTACCTACATCGGCACCGCTGCGGTGGCACTGGCGACCATCAACGTCGTCGGCGGCTATCTGGTGACCGACCGCATGCTGGCCATGTTCAAGAAAAAATCATAAGCGGGGTCATTAATGAGCACTGAGTTGAGTACACAATTCCTGATCAATCTGTCCTACATCGTCTCGGCCATACTGTTTGTCTTCGGCCTCAAGATGCTGGGCTCCCCCGCCACCGCCCGCAAAGGNNTGCTGATCGCCGTGGTCGCCACCCTCAGCGGCAAGGGCCTCCTGCCCTGGGAAAACATCGTTGCCGGCATCCTGATCGGCGGAGCGATCGGCGCTTTTGCCGCACGCACCGTGCAGATGACCGGCATGCCGGAGATGGTGGCCCTGTTCAACGGCTTCGGCGGTGCTGCCTCGCTGCTGGTGGGCTGGGTTGCCACCTACGGCACCGACAACAGCACCTTCATCAATATCACCATTGTCTTGTCGATTCTGATCGGCGGCGTGACCCTGACCGGCTCGCTGATCGCCTGGGCCAAACTGGGTGAGCGTATGCCCACCAAAGCCATCATGTTCACCGGTCAGCAGATTGCCAATGGCCTGGTGGTCGCAGCCATTCTCGTCTCGGCCGTCATGTTCTGCCTGGAGCCGGGCAACCCGGTCTGGCTGTGGGCGCTGCTGGGCCTGGCGCTGTTATTCGGCATCATGGCGGTGATCCCCATCGGCGGCGCCGACATGCCGGTGGTCATCGCCCTGCTGAACTCCTACTCTGGTCTTGCGGCCTGTGCGGCAGGTTTCGTCCTGCACAACAACCTGCTGATTGTGGCGGGTTCGCTGGTGGGGGCCTCCGGTATCATCCTGACCAACATCATGTGTAAGGCCATGAACCGCTCCCTGACCAACGTGCTGTTCTCCGGCTTCGGTGCCGCGACCTCTTCCACCAGCAAAGTCGAAGGTGAGGTCAAACCGGTCACGGCTGACGACGCCTACCTGATCATGGAAGCCGCGCGCAGCGTGGTGTTCGTACCCGGCTACGGCATGGCTGTGGCTCAGGCCCAGCACGTGGTCAAGGAGCTCGCCGACCACCTCGAGGAGAACGGCTGCGACGTCAAATTCGCCATCCATCCGGTCGCCGGCCGGATGCCCGGCCACATGAACGTGCTGCTGGCCGAGGCCAGCGTGCCCTATGACCAACTGGTGGAAATGGATGATATCAACCCACAGTTGCCCAACACCGACCTGGCCGTGGTCATCGGTGCTAACGACGTGGTGAACCCGGCGGCCAACAAGGATAAAGGCAGCCCGCTGTACGGTATGCCGGTCATTAATGTCAGCGAAGCACGAACCGTGTTCGTACTGAAACGTTCGATGAGCTCGGGCTTTTCCGGCGTGGATAACCCGCTGTTTGTCGGCGACAACACGCGCATGCTGTTCGGCGATGCGAAGGAGTCGATCTCGCATATCGTCTCCGAATTCAAAAGCTGATCGGCAACAGTCAGCCCGAGTTTACAATACAGTTCAAAAAAAAGGCCCTTGCTTTCGCAAGGGCCTTTTTTATTTACATCCAAACCCGGTTTGAATAAATAAAACTAGCGGGTTATTCCTCAACGGTGGCTTTAAGCGTTGCCACAACCCGGCGATTGGACGCACGCCCTTCTGCCGTGTCATTGCTGGCAATGGGACGTTGTTCGCCGTAACCCCGGGCCGTGATGCGGTTAGCGTCAATACCGTAGTAATTCACCAGTACATCCCTCACCGCTTCAGCGCGGCGCTGAGACAGGTCCTGATTGTAATCGGCTGGGCCGGAACTGTCCGTATGACCGCCAATTTCAATGTTCACCTCAGGGTAGCTCTTAAGGAACTCGGCAGCCTCTTCGATATTAGGGAGGCTATCCCGCTGCACACGGGCGGAGTTCAGATCGAACTTCACGCTCAGCGTGACTTCCACATCCCGGGCGAGCTTTTCCTTGCACCCGTCCGCATCCACACTGCGACCCTGGGGCGTANNATCCAGATAATCGGCGACACCATCACCGTCTGTATCCAACGCACAGCCCGTGTTACCCACCGGCGCTCCCGCCGGAGTGTCCGGGCATTCATCCACGGCATCGACCACACCGTCGCCGTCACTGTCCTGCTCCTGCTGGACGGCGGGTTCAACCGGTTCCTTCGGCTCAGGCGCCGGATCTGAAGCGCCGCCGAAGGCAAAGCTGATACCGATGCTGTAGAGCTGATCGAAGTCATTCTCCTCGAAGCCGTAGATACCCCGGGCGTCCGCCCGTAACGACCACCGCTCGCTCAGCCTCAGGCGGGTACCAATGCCCAGATTGGCCTGCTGATCCTGAAACACATCGCGACCGCGTTCATATTCCGCGTACCCGACCCCGAAAACACCGTAGGGCTGCCAACGCGCGGAAGCGGGCTGAAAATAGTAAAGGCCGTCGATAAAGTAGTGTGAAACATCCACATCCTGGTTACCTATTTCCGCGTCGGCGGAGGTATCCAGATAACGCAGTTCCGTTGCCCAGTGGTCGCCGTAGCGATACTCAACGCCGAGAATGCCTGTGGTATCGCCTTCAATATTGCGCTCATCATCGAATTCCTGCTGGCCCACCATGGGGTTGATATACCACTTCCCCTCTTCAGCCAGTGTGGAACCTGTCCCCAGACCGCATCCGATCACCAACAGGCCTGTCATCAACACGCGTCTATTCGTCATTTTTTCCCCTCCAAGTCGGCTGTCGCACCGCGACGGCGTATAAAGCCTTCGGCCCATCGCCGCCGCTGGACGAAGTCTAGGTTACAAGCCCGCCGATGGCTTTGCAAAGATGCGGGGGAAAAGCAGCGCGTGTCATCATACTGAGAAAATCTAGAACGTATACCGAAGCGAAGCCCCGACCGTTCTCGGCGGACCATAAACTTCCGCTGCCCAGCCCAGGGAATCCAGCACATGCAACCCCCCGGTCACGTAACTTTTGTCTTCAAGGTTCTTGACCCACACTGCAGCATCAAAATTTGATTCCATGACCCGGGTCCAGTCCAGCCGAAGATCCACCAGGCCATAAGAATCCGCCTCTCTGGCATCGTTTAGTTGCGTATTATCGTAGTTCGGATAGTTGAATTCATCCACCACGCTATACGTGGAGACTTCATCCTGCCAGTAGTAGTGAACTTTCGCTGTAATATCACCCAGCGCGGGATCAAACGGCATTAAATAGCTGACTGACACATTTGCGGAATGTTCGGGAATCCAGTCGAACGGACGATCCGATGCATCGACAAATTCTCCCGGGTTGTTTTCATCGGGCAACATCCAGTCTTTGTAATAAGCGTCCAGATAAGAATAACTGAGGGTAAAACTCAGACCATTAGTGGCAACCAGCGACACATCCAGATCTGCGCCGCGTATAACCGCTTGCGCTGCGTTGACCGTGATCGTCCCGAAACCTGGCCCGGGTGCATCGACTGTCTTTTGGATATCATCATAATCCTGCCAGAAGAGTGCCATATTGGTTCGCATTGAAAGTCCGGAATCAAAATCCCAGTCAATTTTTGCCCCCAACTCGTAGTTTAATACCGTCTCCTCATTAAAAGGTTCCAGAGCCTCAACAGCCTCACCCCGCATGTTAAAGCCGCCGGCCCGGTAGCCGGTGGACACATTGGCGAAGAACATCATCGCATCTTTAGGTGTGTAGGTGCCGACCATACGCCAGGTAAAAGCCTGAAAATCCTCCTCTACAAAGCGCGAGCAATCCTCGTAGGGATAAAGCGTTTGCGTTTCGGGGTTTTCAATGAGACAGGTGCGCTGACCGGTAGCAGTAAACCCATAGGCCTTGGTCGTCAACTCACGGTGATCTTCGGTATACCTTGCCCCCACGGTTGCGGAAAATTCCGGTGAAAAGCGGTATGTCGACTCGGTGAAGGCTGCATGAGATGTATTTTCAACTACCCCATTGGGCTGGGTGCGCCACAATGACTGAATCGGCGCCAGCTGAATGGGGCTGGACTCTTCGCCCTCCATCTGGAAATAAAAGGCCCCGACGATCGTGTCCAGCCTATCTTCCAGTGCTGTTATCTGCAGCTGAACTTCCTCCGACCACTGTTCGGACTGAACCGTGGTTTGCGGATAATCATCATGATACGTAACTGCAAAGAGGTCGCCGATGGCCCGGCCATTGGTTCTGGAACCGAAAATGGACAGAGCCGTACCATCGGTATCAAAGTGGTTGGCGAAGTCAAGATTACGGTAACCCACCACGTTTTTTAACGTAACATAAGGGTTGATATCCCAGGTTGTCGTATTAACGGCGAGCTGATTAACGACCTTTTCGCGGGCATCGTAATCGGTTTCCACCTGCGTCCAGTGACGCTGCGCCTGCCTTGCCACAGCGTCGTCAACCTGGCCCTCCCAAGGGTAAGTAACGCCGGAATTAGTGAACGTACTGTTAACCCGGTTAATCACTTCGCCGCAAAAAGAGCAGTCCCCGGTACCATTGAAGGCAACCGGCGTGGGCACTCGGGACTGCATATCGTTACTGCTGTAGTCGTAAAAAAGCAGATTCTCAACAGCGTCGTTAGGTGTAAAGTTCATTGAAATCCGCACCGCTTCTGCATGCTCATCCCAGTAATCATTGCCATGGAGCTCATTGGCGGCGACATTCTCCTGATAACCATCCCGGTCCAACTTTTTACCCGCGAGACGCAGCTGTATCGCGTCGGAGACCGGTATATCGACCGCACCTTCCGCACCGAACAAATTATAGTCACCCACCTTGCCTTCAATATAGCCTCCAAATTCATAGCCCGGCTTGGTCGGTGTAAACAGCACTGCCCCCCCGGTACTATTGCGGCCAAACAGAGTGCCCTGTGGCCCTTTTAGTATTTCGGCGTTCTCAAGGTCATACATGGATAGGTTGGTACCCTGGGTAGGTGTTAACACCACGTCGGCGAAATAAAGGGGTACAGCCGGATCAAGCGTTAACGCCACCTCGGATGGCCGCTGACCGCGCAAAGAGACAATCGGACTATTCGTACTGCTTCCCCCTACAGACACATCCAGCGAGGGGACATGACTGGATATGTCCGCCAGCTCGCCAATGTTGTTCTCGCGCATATAATCTTTTGACATAGCGGTAATAGTAATAGGCACTTCCTGCAGGCTTTCCTGCTTTCTACGTGCTGTTACTGTTACTTCTTCGAGAACCCTGCCGCCGCCCGCACTGGCTTGTGCCTGGGCTAAGACAGGTGAGGCCTTCATGATCATCATTGTGGTCAACACCGGTGCCACCGCGGTGGCGATATAGGCATACCTGCCGATTCTTTTTTTATCGGATTCCATAAGTGAATACTCCAGCACAGTTCTTTATTCTATTGGGGCCTGGGTTCAACGTGCAGAAAATCAGCGTCAATTTTAGGGCTAATACCCTAAAAGATAGCGCAAACAACTGCGTCAGAAATATCGACGAGCGCCTTCGCAGAAAGCCCNNTCAGTTAGTGCCTTAATTATTGTTCGAGCTACGCTTCCTCGCCCTGGCCGGAATTAGCCAGAGCGCAAAAGCAACAATTGCCGTTCCAAATAAATTGCCTGCGTTGACGTAGTAATCCTTATCGAAATTTATCGTCACGCTGTCGGGATTACTGGTTTGAGAGCCGTTGCTTACTGTCAACTCAAATACATACTCGCCCGCCACTTCGGCAGTGAACGAAGGCGTCGCGCTGGTAGCGTCATTCAGCAACGTATCCGGGTCAACAATGTTTCTACCGTTCGGCGTTTGGGGCACGGAAACAACGGACCACTGATAGGTCAATGAAGCATTGTCGTCGCTGGGGTCATAGCTGCCAGAGCCATCCAGTTGATATGAACGACTCACATCGCGAGTCGCCGCATACAAGGAATCATCCTGACCGGCATTGGCCTGAACAGAATCACAATTGTTATCGGCATACACATCCGGATCAGTCGTCTCACATATATTGGTGCGTGTGGCATCTTGTGGGAACGCATCACTATTATCACCCACACCATCGCCATCACTGTCAGCCTGTTCGGTTCGGTTATCGGGGAAAGCATCCAACGAGTCGATGACACCATCCTCATCGCTGTCAGTGCCCGGCACCACCCGCTTGCTGGGCGCCGGCGCTGTCGGCGGTTCCAGGGTAACACCCGGCGCCGTCGTTTCTGCCTCGGCAACCAACCGGCTGTTCAGACTGGCTATCGGATCACTGGATCCGGGGATTGGCAGTGCCATCAGGGCCGAAGTCTCCTGATTGAGTATGGTGGCGATTTCATCCGGAGCGGCATTGCTTAGGGCATTCAGTGCAATCCCATTCGCTCTGCCGTCGGCAGTGCCATCTGAAAGGTCCTGTGCAATGGCTTTCAACACGGTATCACCGTCACCACCAGTTTGATCCTGCACCTCAACCAAAAGCGCAGCCATCACCTCAATCACCGTACGGTGGGCGAGTACCTGTTCAGCGTTGGCGGTATCCTTAATTATCGGTGCTGACGTAAAAATACTGCTAATTCCACTATCGCCATCCAGCAAACCCAAACCGAACATATCCCTGAGCACGGCCTCCTGGTTGGCAACCTCTTCAATAAAGCCCGGTTGCTCAAGTGGTTTCGAGCTGTAGGCGACAATATCATTGTCCGGGTCGGCATCGCTGTTTTTCTCGATAGTCGACAGTCTTGCCAGCTCCAGGGTAAAGGTCGTCAACGGTGTGGCGTAAACTGCGGTGTCCGTCGTCAGCTGCGACGTACTGATGACCGTGCGCAATGTAGGGATGACCGGAGCGGTGTCGTTAAGCTCCAGGCCGTTCGTGACCTCTATCAGATAGGGCCCACGGACGCCGAGCGAATCTACAGTAAAATCCAAACCGGTAATAGCCCCCGACGCGCTCGTCTCGCCGGTTTCCAGCAAGGTACCCTTAAGATCATCGGCATTGATGTCCAGCTGATAAACCGCGACTTCGGCACCCTTCAATGGCCCCTTGACAGCGGCGCCTTCCACTGACCGCGAGTCGATGTCCGGGGATGCGGTGGGAGCGTCATGGTCTCCCGAGCCGCCGGAGCACCCCGTGAGCAAAACGCCAGACAGACACGCAGTCGCCAACACACGTCTTCTTCCGGACACACAGCGGTCCAACAGTGCACGCCGGCTCTGGCGAACAGATTCATAATCAGCATTCATTTTTGTAACCTCCAGATAAAGACGGCTGCCCCCCCCCTTACTGCAAGAGCCACCCAGGCACCGACAACAATGTTGGAAGCCGGCAAAAGAAGGTGGCCCGGACAACGCGCCTTCCTACGATCATTAAATGTTATTTTTATAAATTGACGTTCGGCCTAACGCCACCGGCGCACGCCTACCAAGCCCAGAACGGCCGAACCGAATAACCACAACGCTGCTGGCACTGGCACTACCGCCACTTCACCCACTTCGATATTGATAGTGACTTCCTGGTTGGGGGTCTGATCCCATTTCCAGAAATAGCCCTGGCCATCGGCATCCAGATCATTCTCATCCCCGCGATAACCAATCGCTGTTCCCCCTGGGGACAGGGAGGTAAACTCCATCCCATCCAGAGGCACGATCTCACTTGTGCGGCCACTGGTAACATAGTCCTGAGGCGCTTCGAAGGGGGCATCCAATCCACCTTCCTCCGTGCCCGGCTGGCCCGTACACGATTGTGAATCGGAGTACTCGCACACGAGAGTACCGCTATGGACCGT
>JABAHQ010030409.1_pt1 | contig 10085 bp, 9 predicted proteins | sample 7062091 | NCBI WGS metagenome assembly JABAHQ01 (sample SAMN14534359, study PRJNA622989) | marine sediment metagenome | biome: marine biome [ENVO:00000428]; feature: marine pelagic biome [ENVO:01000023]; material: deep marine sediment [ENVO:00002113] | place: India: Gulf of Kutch | collected... | reverse complement strand
TTGCTCCAACTCACTGCGAAAGAACCGGCTGCGCGGAGGATAGGCGAATGCCAGGGTGCACAGCGCGTCGATTACGCGATAGCTGCCCTTGTGGTAACCATAGCGGGTTTCGACGCCAATGACTGCCGCAATGATTGCAGGTGGTACCCCAAAGCGATCATGCGCCTGCTCGAGAGTCTCCGCGTGCTGGTTCCAGAACCGAATACCACCCTCGATCCGTGCGCGGTTCACGAAAATGGGACGATACTGATACCATGGCTTCTTCTCTGCGGGCGGGTCGGGAGATCGCTTCCACAATATCCTGGCGTATCACGGCGCGGCGCAGAACCGAAGTCAGGCCGCGCTTGTCGAAGCCATGCTTGGTCGCCATTTCGCGAACGAACTGCTGGACTCCCGGCCGTTCAAAAGCGGCTATATTGGAAGCGACCAGATATGTGGGGAACAACAGCGTGCATACCGCCGCCGCGAAGTGAACGGAGATCGTACTATGCCGGGCCCGGCTATCATCGGGCTGCGCGCCGTGAAGATCAATGGCCGCCGGCCGCCCGGGCAGGTGTACACCGACGGCTGCGATGCAAGATATGAGGTGCGTCAAGATGTAGCGATATGCTGCCATAGGCTAGAACAACTTCCGGTGTGTGTGGATAGACATGAGGATACCGAAGGCGGCCATCATGGTCACCATGGACGACCCTCCGTAGCTGATCATCGGGAGGGGCAATCCCACGACGGGCAGCAAACCGGTCACCATCCCGACGTTGATAAAGAACGTAATGAAGAAAGTCATGATCAGACTGCCACCGAGAAGCCTGCTGAATGTTCCCTGGCCATGCACGGCGATGTAGAGTCCCCGCATCACAATAATAAGGTAGATCAGCAGCAGACCGAGCACACCGATCAGGCCAAACTCCTCACCGAGCACCGCAAAGATAAAATCCGTGGAGCGCTCCGGTAGAAACTCAAGGTGGGACTGGGTCCCGTTCAGCCAGCCCTTGCCGTAGGTTCCACCGGATCCGATGGCAATCTTCGACTGCACAATATGCCAGCCGGATCCAAGTGGATCGTTTTCGGGGTTGAAAAATGTAAGCACGCGGCGGCGTTGGTAGTCGTGCATGACGAACCACAACAAAGGCGTTGCGGCCAACAGTAACAAGCCTATAGATGCCACGAGTCGCCAGCTGATCCCGGCAAGCAGGATCACGAAGCCGCCTGCGCAGGCAATGAGCAGCGCAGTGCCCAGATCGGGCTGCTTTGCTATCAGGATAGTCGGGACGGCGATCAGGATCGCAGCGACGAGCAACCGCCGCTTTGACGGCGGAAACGCGGCATCAGCGAACAACCACGCGACCATCATCGGAACGGCGATCTTCATGAGCTCGGATGGCTGGAAGCGCAACACTCCCAGATCCAGCCAGCGTTGTGCGCCTTTGCCTGCGCCGGCATACAGGACGGCGACCAGCAGGATGGTTCCCAAGCCGAACAGCCACGGAGTCCAGGACTTGATGTATCTCGGCGGTATCTGGGCAACAACGACCATCACGAGAAAGGCGATCGCCAGCCGTGTCGCCTGACGCGCGACAACGTCGATATCCTGATTGCCCGCGCTGTAAAGCACGACCAGCCCGATGGTGGCCAGGGCCGCGAGGCTGAGCAGCAATGGCAGGTCGATGTGGAGGGCCTGCGGCCATGCCGATGTGGCCGGGCCGCCACGACGTATCTTGGTGGTAGCGATCCAGCTCATGACCTGGGACCCATCAAGTAGTAGTCCATGACCTTTCGGGCGATAGGGGCGGCGACGGAACTGCCGCTGCCGGCATTCTCGGCCACTACTGCTATTGCGATACGGGGATCGTCTACAGGCGCAAAGGCGATAAACAGCGAATGATCACGCAAGCGCGCTGCGATCTCCTCCTCTTCATACTCCTCATCCTCTTCCATACCGAATACCTGCGCGGTACCCGTCTTGCCGGCAACCCGGTACTCCAGGCCATGATTGATCCTGCGGGCCGTTCCTCGCTTGCCGTGTACGACTTCGGTCATGGCATCGATGATCAGGCTCCAATGATGCGAGTTCCGCAGGCCGACAGGAGGGGGGCTGCGGGGCTCTTCCGGCGGTGACGTTTCCGCATCGGTTGCCTGGATGGTGTTCAGCACCATCGGGCTCCGACGTATGCCGTGTTGTGCTATCGCCGCGGTGGCGGTAGCCAGCTGCAACGGTGTGACCAGCGTGAATCCCTGTCCAATGCCCGTGATCACCGTTTCGCCGGGAAACCACGGAAGATGGCGCTCCCGGTTCTTCCACTGGCGTGAAGGGAACAGGCCGGGGCGTTCCCCCACAATATCGATACCGGTCTTTTGCCCGAAGCCAAACTTCTTCATGAACCCGTACATTCTGTCGATGCCCAGCGCCACGGCGAGCTCATAGAAATACACGTCGCAGGATTGCACGATGGCCTTATTCAAATTGGTTACGCCATGACCGCCCTTTTTCCAGTCGCGGTACCTGCGATCGTCACCTTTGAGCATGTACCAGCCAGGGCAGAACACACTGTGCCCGTTGCTGGCCACCCTGTGCTCCAGGCCGGCGAGTCCGAGGAAAGGCTTGATGGTTGAGCCGGGTGGATACTGGCCACGCAAGGCCCGATTGAAAAGAGGCTGACTGCCGGAGCTGCGGAGCTGGTTGTAGGTGTCCTTATCAATCCCGTTCACGAAAAGATTGGGGTCGTAGCCGGGCTTGCTTACCAGTGCCAGCACTTCGCCACTGCGGGGGTCAAGTGCCACGACCGCGCCACGGTAGGTATCCAGGGCTCTGAACGCGGTTGCCTGAAGCTCGATGTCGATGTTTAGATGTACGTTCCTACCGGGGACCGGTGGCGTACGATTCAGCACCCGGAGCTTGCGCCCCTGGGCGTTGACCTCGACCTGTTGATAGCCCACTTTCCCGTGCAATGCTTCTTCATAAGACTTTTCTATCCCGACCTTGCCGATATGCGTTGTTGCGCTGTAGTTGGAGACATCCACCTTGGAAAGTTCCTGCTCATCAATTCTCCCGACGTAACCGACCACGTGTGAGCCCAATTCGCCCAACGGATAGTAGCGCACCAGCCGCGCGTGGATGTCGACGCCCTGAAATCGGTGCCGGTTGACGGCGAAACGGGCCACTTCTTCTTCGCTCAGCCGGTAGCGGATCGGAACTCCCTCGAAACGTCGCTTCTGCTCGAGCAATCCGTAGAAGTGCTCGATATCGTTTTCACTGATGTCAACAATTGCGGACAGGGCGCCAAGAGTCTCCTTCATGTCCTCAACTTGTTCTGGAATGACCTCAAGACTGAAAGCGGGCACGTTCTCCGCAAGCAGTTTTCCGTTCCGGTCGTAGATCAAACCACGAGTCGGAGGAATGGGGACAATCTTCACGCGGTTGTCTCGGGACAACGTGGTATAGAGCTCGTGATTGACGACCTGCAGATAGAGCAGGCGGCCTACAACGATCATCAGTAACGTGATTGCGCCCACGAGCGCGACAATTGCCCGTCGCGTGAACACCTGGCCTTCCTGAGTTTCGTTCTTTATCGGGATTCGGCGAGGCATCGGAATCTCAGTCAGGTTACCTGAAAGCGCCGGCGCACTCCGCGCAGCAAGACGAAGATCCACGGCCAGATCGCCATACTGACGATCGACGGCAGCCAGTACGACCAGGCCTGGGGTGGTACGCCAGTGATGCCCTTGACCCAGAGAACGAGCATCTGGCTCATTGCGACCAGCACCAGCACAACCAGGGCCTGTTGCCACAAGGGGAACACGCGGATTCGCTGATGGAGCTTGATNNCAGGGCATGCTGGCCCAGCAATGTGCCGTTCATTACGTCCAGCAGCAGACCGCAAATCCAGCCTACGCCCACTCCGACACGTTCGGGCAGGGCCATGCTCCAATAGATCAACACGAGCGCCACCCATTCGGGGCGAAATGCAGTAAACCCTTCGGGAAGCGGTAAGGCGGTCAGCATGAAAGCGATCACGAAGCTCGTGACGATCACCCATCCTCCGCGGTGCGGTCCTTGCATCATGAAGTCTCCTCCCGTGGTAGTTGCTCTTGCGATGCCGGAGAAAGCTTCCTTGCCGGCCAGACCAGCAAAACCTCCCGGCTGCGCTGCATATGGGCGGTAGGTGCCGCGACCACGCGGGCGAAAGGCTGGGCGGGATCGTTCTGCACGCTTACCACGCGCGCCACCGGATAGCCGGCCGGAAAACGACCGCCCAGTCCGGAAGTGACCAGCAGGTCGTTCTCTTGAATCTCCGCATTGTTCGGAATATGCAGCAACTCGAGACGATTGGGCGCACCCGTGCCCACGGCAATCGCTCGCAAACCGTTTCGGTTTATCTGTACGGGCAGTGCATGGCTTGGATCGGTGACGAGCATCGCTGTGCTGGAGAGCAGGCTCACATGAACGATCTGCCCGATGATCCCGTCCGCGTCGACCAGAGGCTGGCCGACAAACACATCGTCCCTGGTCCCCTTGTTGATGACGATCTGGCGCGTATAGGGCTCCAGGTCCACCTTCAGCAGTTCGGCGATCAAGACCCGGTCGCCCACCTTGAACGAGGACTCCAGCAGCTCCCGCAAGCGCATGTTTTCCGCTTCCAGGGCCGAGTATTTCTGCAGTTGTCCTTTGAGCAGGAGGTTTCGGTCGCGAAGCTCAGAGAGCTCTTCGATCAACGCGTGCCGCGAGGCGAGGTTGTCGCCGAGCCACGTCCCGGCTGCAAACGGCAAGTTGATGGCATACCGCAACGGGTCGACCACGACGTTGAGACCGGCCCGGATGTCATCCAGGTGATGATATCGATGGTCCACGATCATCAGACCAACAGACAAGACAACGAACAGCACGAGACGCGTGGTGATCGACGGGCCTTGTGCAAATAGAAGCTTTATGTCACACCTCCCAGCGTCGCTTCACGCTGCCGATGCGCGCTGCGGCGGTCTGGCAGTGACGCGGGCGCTGCTTCGATTTCCGATTGGGGAACAAACGGAATCGTAGCGCGGCGGCAAAGACGGTGGGACAGCCCCGCGCATCGCCGCGTTGCCATACGCCGTGTCAGGACAGGTCCTCGAGGCGGCATTTCCTTCGCCCTGCCAGGTAATTTTAGTCAATTCTGCATGTGGAGTAGTCGTTGCCGGCTGAAACTGACGAATGCAGAATCCGCCCCGCAGGCCAGGACAAGACGCGGCCCGGGAGCAATACCGGCTCCTGCCAAGGGGATCACTCGCCGGAAGGCCTCACACCCGTTCGGTGTGGGAAACCGCGGCGCAACCGGGTTGCTGCGATCGTGATTGTGCCAAGCCAATGGGCGAAAAGCCACTGTGTCGTGCACGCCTGGGCGCAGATGCCGACAAGGAAGTGGATTCTACTCCAGGTCGAAGATATCCACGCCGTGCTCGTCAATCATCTCCAGGATGCGACCTCCGCCGCGGGCCACGCAGGTGAGCGGGTCGTCGGCCACGATTACCGGCAGGCCGGTCTCCTCCGAGAGAAGCTTGTCGAAGTCGCGCAGCAGCGCCCCGCCGCCCGTGAGAACCATGCCCCGCTCGGCGACGTCGGAACCGAGCTCCGGAGGCGTCTGCTCCAGGGCCGTCTTGACCGCACCCACGATTCCGGAGAGAGGCTCCTGCAGCGCCTCCAGAATCTCATTGCTGTTAAGCATGAAGCTGCGGGGCACGCCCTCGGCGAGATTGCGGCCCTTGACCTCGATCTCCTGGACTTCATTGGCGGGAAAGGCAGTGCCGATCGTCAATTTGATCCGTTCAGCCGTGGATTCGCCGATCAGGCTTCCGTAGTTGCGACGCACGTAACTGGTGATGGCTTCGTCAAGCCGGTCTCCGCCGATGCGTACCGACGCGGAGTAGACGATTCCGTTCAGCGATATCACCGCCACCTCGGTGGTGCCGCCGCCGATGTCGAGCACCATGGAGCCCTGTGCCTCGCCGACCGGCATACCCGCACCGATGGCCGCCGCCATGGGTTCGTCCACCAGGTAGGCCTCGCGTGCCCCCGCGCCGATGGCTGACTCCTTGATAGCCCGGCGCTCCACCTGCGTGGACCCGCACGGCACACAGACCAATACCCGTGGACTGGGGCGGAAAAACTTCGTTTCGTGCACCTTGTGGATGAAGTGCTGTAACATCTTCTCAGTGACGGTAAAGTCTGCAATCACACCGTCCTTGAGCGGCCGGATGGCAACGATGTTTCCGGGCGTGCGGCCCAGCATGAGCTTGGCTTCGGCCCCTACTGCGGCGATGCTCTTTGGGCCGCCGCTGCCGCGGTCCTGGCGGATGGCCACGACCGACGGTTCGTTGAGCACGATCCCCTGGCCCCTTGCGTATATCAAGGTGTTTGCGGTGCCCAGATCGATGGAAAGGTCCGTGGAGAAGATTCCGCGCAGACGCTTGAACATGCTTGTGGTTGTCCTTCAGCCAGCAGGCAAGATAGCCCAAAATACTACTCTAGCAACGGGCAAGATTTTGGGCAAGCAGGCAACTGTGATAAGTTCTCGGTCTTGCCAAAGAGTTCACACTGCACCGGAGAAGATATGGCCCTCACGCGATCGGATGTAGAGAGAATTGCCCATCTTGCCCGGCTGGCGATTCGTGACGAAGATATCCCGAACTACGCACGCGACCTGTCCAACATCATCAAGCTGGTGGACCAGATGAATGCAGTGGATACGACCGGAGTGGAGCCGATGGCGCATCCCCTGGATACTGCACAGCGTCTGCGGCCTGATGAAGTGACAGAACCGGAGCAGCGCGAGCTCTTTCAGTCCGCCGCCCCTCAGGTTGAGGCGGGACTGTATCTTGTTCCGAAGGTCATCGAGTGAAGGGCAAGGCTCAGGCGATGACTTCCGAGGCAAGAACCAATCGAACGCGACGCCGCAGGTCGCCCACGGCCCCATCTAGGCATGCACAAGAAAAGCATTGCTGAGCTGTCGCAAGGTCTGCGCAACCGCGAGTTCTCAAGCGAAGAGCTGACGCGCACCTGCCTGGAGCGGATTCGTTCACGCAACCCGGAACTCAACGCGTTCATAACCGTTTGTGACGAGCGCGCGATCGAAATGGCGCGGGAAGCGGATGCACGAATTGCAGCCGGAGAGGGGCAATCGCTGACCGGAGTACCCATTGCCCAGAAGGATATCTTTTGCACGAAGGGCGTAAAGACCTCGTGCGGGTCCAGGATGCTGGACAACTTCGTTGCGCCGTATGATGCGACTGCGGTGCAGCGCATCAACAATAGCGGTGCGGTACTGCTCGGCAAGACGAACATGGACGAGTTCGCAATGGGTTCGTCCAACGAAACGAGCTACTACGGTCCTGTCAGGAATCCGTGGGATACCTCCAAGGTGCCGGGTGGCTCGTCCGGGGGATCGGCGGCCGCCGTCGCGGCGCGGCTCGCGCCCGGCGCAACGGGCACGGACACCGGCGGCTCCATTCGCCAGCCCGCCGCGCTGTGCGGCATCACCGGCCTGAAGCCGACCTACGGCCGCGTCTCCCGCTACGGCATGGTCGCCTTTGCATCCAGTCTCGACCAGGGCGGTCCCATGGCGCGCACGGCGCAGGATCTCGCGATTATGCTGAATACCATGGCCGGCTTCGATGAGCGGGATTCGACGAGCGTGGATACGCCGGTGCCCGACTACACGGCAACACTGGAGGACTCGATTGAAGGGCTGCGTATCGGATTGCCGAAGGAATATTTCGGCGAAGGTCTGGACGCTGGAGTAGCGGAGGTGATTGAGGCGGCGGTGAAGGAGTACGAGAAAGCGGGCGCACAGATTAGGGAGATCACATTGCCCAACTCCGGGCTCGCCGTCCCGACCTACTACGTGGTTGCGCCCGCGGAATGCTCTTCCAATCTCTCGCGCTATGATGGGGCGCGTTTCGGTTATCGATGCGAGAACCCGAAGGACCTCGAGGATCTTTACAAGCGGTCGCGCGGGGAAGGTTTCGGCGCCGAGGTCAAGCGCCGTATCATGATCGGAACGTACGCGCTTTCGGCGGGATACTATGATGCCTATTACTTGAAGGCCCAGAAGCTTCGGCGCTTGATCAGCGATGATTTCAAGGCGGCATTCAATGACGTCGATGTAATCATGGGACCGACGTCGCCGACGGTGGCCTTTGGTCTGGGCGAGAAGACTGATGATCCCGTGACCATGTATCTCTCCGATGTCGATACCATTGCCGTCAATCTGGCCGGGTTGCCCGGGATGTCCGTACCGGCCGGTTTCGCCGGCGGTCTGCCGGTGGGATTGCAGATCATCGGAAATTATTTCGAGGAAGCGAAGCTGCTGAATGTCGCCCACAAGTATCAGCAGTTGACCGATTGGCACACGCGCGTGGCACCCGGATTCGACTAGGAGGCTTTATAAATGGAGTGGGAACCGGTTATCGGGCTGGAGATTCATGTCCAGCTGCAGAGCACCAGCAAGATCTTTTCCGGTGCCGCCACTGCCTACGGGGCCGCCCCCAACACCCAGGCTTGCGCAATTGATCTCGGCCTGCCCGGTGTCCTTCCAGTGCTCAATCGGGAGGTTGTCCGCATGGCCGTCAAATTTGGGCTCGCCATCGGCGCCAGTATTGCGCCGCGGTCGATCTTTGCGCGAAAGAACTATTTCTACCCCGATCTTCCCAAGGGCTATCAGATCAGCCAATACGAGATCCCGATCCTCTCCCGGGGCCATGTGGATATTGAACTTGAGGACGGCACCGTGAAAACGGTGGGCATCACGCGGGCTCACCTGGAGGAGGATGCCGGTAAGTCTCTGCATGAAGACTTCCACGGAATGACGGGAATCGATCTCAATCGCGCCGGCACGCCGCTCATTGAGGTGGTCTCGGAACCGGATATGCGCTCGGCCAAGGAAGCCGTAGCGTATATGAAAAAGCTGCATACGCTGGTTCGGTATCTGGAGATCAGCGATGCGAACATGCAGGAGGGATCGTTTCGCTGCGATGCGAATGTTTCCGTACGGCCCATGGGCAGACACGAGTTCGGCACACGAACCGAGCTCAAGAATCTGAACTCGTTCCGCTTTGTTGAACGTGCGATCAACTATGAAATCGAGCGGCAGATTGACGTCCTGGAAGGCGGGGGTCGCGTGGTTCAGGAGACGCGTCTTTATGATCCGGACAAACACGAGACCCGGCCGATGCGTACTAAGGAAGAGGCGATGGACTATCGTTATTTTCCCGATCCGGACCTTCTCCCTGTGGAGATCACTGAATCCTTCGTTGCGCGGGTACGCGCCACACTGCCCGAGCTTCCCGACGAGAAGAGAGCCCGCTTTGTCGAACAATACGGGCTGCCCGCTTACGACGCGAGTGTGCTCACGTCGAGTCGCGAGCTTGCGGACTACTATGAGGCGACCGTCGAGGCCGCCGGTGGCGAAAGCAAGCTGTGCGCCAACTGGGTGATGGGCGAGCTGCTGGGGGCGCTGAACAGGTCCGGCAGCGATATCGGTGACAGTCCGATCTCACCGAAGATGCTCGGGGGCATGGTTCACCGCATAGCGGACAACACGATCTCCGGCAAGATCGCCAAACAGGTCTTCGAGGCCATGTGGAACGGTGAGGGCGATGCCGATGCGGTTATCGAGAAGAAAGGCCTGAAACAGGTCACGGACACCGGAGCAATCGAAGCGATCATCGAAGAAGTCCTGACCAGCAATCCGCAGCAACTCGAGCAGTATCGAGCGGGGAAAAATAAGCTGTTCGGCTTCTTCGTAGGGCAGGTTATGAAGGCGACGCAGGGCAAGGCCAATCCAAAGCAGGTCAACGAGCTCCTTAAGAGAAAGCTAAACGGATGAAACCCGTGTTGCTGTTTCTCGCTCCTGCGTAGAACTTGTGGGTGGATTTTCCGTGAACACCAAGTGCGCCCTCTCGATCAGTCGCGAGTAGCGAGGGCCGGTGGTGTTCTCGAGGCGCCTCGCTACTCGATCCTCCTTACTCGTCACTGTTTCAGGGCGGCCTTTGGCCGTCGGACACCTATGAATCGCACGACGGTGTGGGTGCGGCTTGCCGGACACGCCGTGAAT
>JABAHQ010002344.1_pt6 | contig 10085 bp, 7 predicted proteins | sample 7062091 | NCBI WGS metagenome assembly JABAHQ01 (sample SAMN14534359, study PRJNA622989) | marine sediment metagenome | biome: marine biome [ENVO:00000428]; feature: marine pelagic biome [ENVO:01000023]; material: deep marine sediment [ENVO:00002113] | place: India: Gulf of Kutch | collected... | reverse complement strand
GTTGATCCAGACATGAACTTAGACCCAGAAGCAGTCGACAACTTCGACGTTGACGTCTGGTCTGATTCTGATGCTGGTGGTATTGACCTTACTGTAACTGAGACTAATGAGGCAACCGGAATATTCGAGGGAACTGTGTTCTTCACAACAACTGATGAATCATCCGGTCACAGACTCAGAGTCGCAGAAGGTGACACAGTCACTGCAGAATATGAGGACAATACACTACCTGATCCATACACAACAGCAGATGAACTCGATGTAACTGCTACTGCCATCATCGGTACAATTGTACCACCTCTTGAGAGAGCACCAGCTGCTAACGCAAGAGTTGTTGATGCCTTCGGCAATACCCTAGACACTGTATCCGTTGACCAACAGGTACAAATCACCGCTGACTTGGCAAACGGCCAGGACAGAGAGCAGGCATTTGCCTACTTGGTACAGGTTCAGGATTCAAACGGAGTCACAGTATCTCTAGCATGGATTACTGGTTCATTGTCCCCAGGACAATCATTCAGTCCGGCATTGTCATGGATACCTACACAGCCTGGCACATACACTGCAACAGTGTTTGTCTGGGAGAGTGTAGACAATCCAACCGCATTGTCACCACCAGTAGAGACCACAATTAACGTACAGTAAAACGTAAGACTAAGTTCAAACTATCCCTTTTTTCTTTTTACTTGANNATGGGAACTGCCTGAAATAGTCAGGTTGAAAAACACTCTAGGCTTATTGTCGTCCCTCTCTTCTCCTTCATTTGTTGTTTCCATCCCTTCCACCATTACTACTGTTTTTCTTCTTACTGTCTGCTCATCTTTTTTCTTTTTTGTTATCCCAATACAACCTGCATTGTCACAGACATTTGATGTATTCACAGACAACAAGGTATACACCGAAAACCAACCACTCTTTGTTTACGGAAAAGCTACGCCAAACGAGGATGTCATAGTCAGGCTTTTTGCTCCAGATGAAACAATAGCAAAGTTTGACCAGATTGGAACAGATGAGGACGGATCATTCAACGAGGTATTTCTGACTTGGCCGGAGGCATCAATTGATTTTCCTTTTGGGACGTACACGCTTGAGATAATCAGCTCCGAACAGCCTGGAGTATCAAAGAAGATCGATCTAAAGTTTACCTCTACTTCAGAGCTAGCAGAGGTTCCAGTTGAAAGAAAGGTAAATACTTTGGTGTTTACACCAGAGACTGCTGCAGTAAACCAACCGTTTCGTGTATTTGTCCAGACAACAAGCGACGGTCTCTTGATTGGAGGTGATCCAAACCAACTATTGAAGACATCTCACGTACACCTCCCATCAGGCAAAGTAGCCAGCCTCACAAACCAATTTCAGACCCTTCATCAGGGGTTGTACTATGTAGATTATACTCCATCTGAGGAGGGAACATACGTCTTTCACGTGGTGACTTTTACCCAAGGAAGCATATCACATGGCTCGTCTGCAACAAACGTACTATCATCAGATATTGGAGGAATATCAAAACAGATCGTAGAGCTGAACTCCATCCTAGATGATACATCACAGGAACTTGACACGCTAGAGTCTGAGATTGAAAGGTTTGGGACTACCTTGGAGGATGCAAGCACACAGATAAACACCAACGTTGAATCTATCTCCTCGTCGGTAGACACCATAAAAGAGGCCTCAACGCAGCTAAACTCGTTGCTTTTTCCAATAGTGGCATCGATTGGAATTATAGTTGCGCTACAGATTGCGATTCTGGCCAGACGAAGATAATAAAAAAATGGATGGACAGTGGATAGATAAAGAATGAATAAACGATGAATGGATGAATGAGTGTCAACAACTTGCTTAACATACAGTTAGTTATAATTATGAACTCCGTTTGATCAAATCATGCCAAAGACGACGGCAATTTTTCTTATTTTAATTTTAGTTGCATCAAGCCCTGCGTATGGATACAACCTTGATGCAGACACTATACAATCTCAACCACAAAATAATTACAATAACAATAAGAACGGTCACTTTCAAGGTGATGCTGATAATTTTTCTAGCAGTAACAACAACATCTTTGATAGCGGGATAGTAAAGTTACCGGATTCTTTCTTTACTAAAACTGCTGATCCAGCAGACCCAAAAAAGGACAGATACATTATCTTTGGCAAAGACAAGAACATTCTAAAAACTCAATCTCTAAGGACTTGTCTTATCTAATAATCTCAAAAAACAGCAATACCAACAATCCTAGTTTCTTTGGAATAGGTGTGTTGAACGGCAACACACTTCAAAACTTGGCTTCCAATGAAAAAGTCACAATAATCAAGGATTTTCGTGTTGACCTACATAACGATGATGATGATGATGCTTTTGTTACTACCTCTGTTGCCACTAATGCTGGAGATGAAAAAGAAGCAAAGCAGCAGAAGAATACCAAGACTATTACCACTTCTACTGCGACTACAAAAACATTAGATGCGTCACGAATCAAAGAAATCACTTCATCGCAGGATGTTGATGCTACAGGCAAAGGAGTTAGAATTGCAATTGTTGATACCGGCGTAGACTTTTCAAATCCAGACATGAAACACGCAATTGCAAGGGACAAAAAGAATAATCATCCAGTAATGATTGATGCTGACGGTCAGGGAATAATCCTGACAAAGGCAAAGTTTCTTGCCCACATTGATGAGGACGGACTTTTGCGGAACATAACAAAAAAAGATGACCTGCCAAAAGGTATCACCTCCACTGTCTACTGGAACAAGGACGGTGTATTTTTGGACCTTGCCAAAGGTGGTGAGGGAACGGATATTCCAATGTATAACTCGTTTTACCCGCAAGCAGGATCTAACATCATCTTCAATGGAACAATTGCAAATGACATGAAGATTGGAAACAACAAACAAGACTTTATCGAGTCAAAGAGCGGCGTGTACCATCTTGGTGTGATGTATCAGGGTGCACTAAGTGGTCCACTAACCAGGATCCAAGTGGTACCAGTCTTGGTGGTTGATGCAAACAAGGCAGGCGTATATGATACAGTAATCCCAGACATGTCAACATCTTGGGAAGACTATACAAGATTTGACCTCAAGGGCGGACAGAAACCAGACTATGACTTTGACTTTACTGATGAAACACCGCGAATCTTGGGCGCAGGAAAAGAGGTTCTGACATACGATTCAGATGGAGACGGCAGACCCGATTATTCTGCTGGGACAATTGGCGCAAGGGTAGTAGATGTTTATGGTGCCATACAAAACAAGACTGCAAAGATTGATGATCAGCTAAGTGCGGTAAACGGAACGCTGCTTGAGCCAATTGATCCAGACGGCGAGTACTTTGGCGTGATGACAGACTTTGTCGGGCATGGCACATCAAGTGCTGCCTCCATAGTATCAAAGGGAGTGCAAAAATACCACATTTACAATGATTCCAGAACATACACCATAACTGGCGTTGCACCAGATGCCAAAATAATTCCAGTAAAGGGGCTGTGGTTTGGCGATATACTGTATGGATGGCTTTGGGCTGCAGGATTTGATATCAATAACAACAATGACGAGGATGATGATAATGACAATACTGGCACAAGCTGGAAGTTCAGCTCAGAACCTAGAGCAGACATCATATCAAACAGCTGGGGAGTTTCTGCATTCCCAAGGACTGGCAGCGCGCCAGGAATGGACTTGCTTTCTGTGCTACAAAGCGTCCTTTCTATTCCAAGGTCCCTTGACCCAATATATCCAGGAGTAGTTATGGTTAACAGCGCCGGCAACTCTGGACACGGTTACGGAACAATCGGGTTGCCAAACGCCTCACCATACTCTATAACTGTAGGCGCCACAACAAACAACGTCTTTGTGGGATACGGACCATTCAAGGAACAGCCTAGATTTGGAAACACTACTGAACACAAGAACCACGTCGTCGACTTTTCAAGCAGAGGGCCAACCGTTATCGGTGATCCAAAGCCCGACCTCATGAGCATAGGTGCACACAGCTTTACACCAACAATTGTCACAAAGCTAGAAAAAAAATCCAAGGACGAGCCATTCACAATGTTTGGTGGAACAAGCATGGCTGCCCCCCTTGTAGCAGGCTCTGCAGCTCTAGTCATTGAAAACCTAAAGAACCAAAAACAAGACTATGATCCATTCAGGGTAAAAAACATCTTAATGTCAACTGCCACAGACATTGGAAACGATGCGCTGGTACAGGGATCAGGACTAGTAAATGTAAAAAACGCACTGAACTTTGTACAGGGAAAGTCAGGCTCCTTTATCGTACACAACAAGGACTCTTTTGATAATGCAAAAACCCTTCTGCAGCAATCAATAACCAAAGTAAATTCGACGTATTTTGGAATTGACAACATAAAATTCCCAGACATACCATATCCGCAGACAAGCTGGTTTGCAGGACATATGCTGCCAGCAGAAAAAAGTACCACTGCATTTACCATAGAGAATCCTTCGCCAGATGAACCACTTGAGCTTGACATCTATCCAACGCAGATGAAGCTGATCAAGCAGACAAAATTTGATGGAACAACGGAACCACGCACACAAGACCCACTCCTTAACAAGACTTCTGGAGGTGAGGACTCCTTTGCTCCAAACTACATCCGGTTATCAGACATAAAGGAATACGAGACTCTGGCAGACTTTTATGATGCACAAAAAGCAAGCGAAGAAGACAACAAGACAGGAGACCAAACAATTCCAAATGACTCTTCAATGCTTGTCTTGAACCTCAACTTTCCATTCTCTGACTTTATGAACAAGACCACAGACAGGTACGCAAGCGATCTCAAGATATCTTCGCTGTACCTGTATGACTGGGTTGACAAGAACAACAACACCAAGATAACAAGTGATGAGCTCTCCTTGGTTACCCGGGGAGGTTCATGGGGAACTGTCCAAGAGCTGCGCGTCTCAGACCCTGCAGACAAGTTCAGGGGAACTGCTATGGTTGGAGTCTATCCTGTACCAAACAAGTTTTCGTACTGGACAGGCGACACACAGCTAAATGCAACCGCAATAAACTATACTGTCACTGCAAGCTACTACAAGCACGATGAATGGAAATCAGTCTGGCTAAGCAAGGACAAGGTTACAATCCCACCAAAAAGCTCAGCTGATGTCCTTGCAACAATAACTGTACCAATTGACTATCAGACTGGAGTGTATCAGGGATTTTTGAACTTTGATGGAGAAAAACAAAAGACAAAGGTTCCAGTATCATATGTTGTAAAAAAAGGGATCAACAAAAAAGATGCTGTTGTAGTTGTATCAGAACCCCCACCACCATCACAACCAAAAAAACAACAAGAAGAAGATAACAGTAACAACAATTACGAGGACGTTTTGTATGGAAACGGGTATGTAAGGGGGGCATTTGACATGACAAACCGCTACATGACAGGTGACTGGCAGCAGTACTACATTGATGTGACTGACTCCTCAATCAATACTGCAACACTTGATATCTCGTGGAAGAACAAAGACACTTCCCTATCTGTCTTTGTGTTAAACCCTGAAGGAAAAATAATCCAGAGTAGTGTACCATCTGGCGTGTTTGGGGAATTTCTAGGCTGGCCCTCACTTGACTGGCTTGGAACATCGCCGTTCAGCCAAGGCGGAGGATTCTTTCCGATAAAGAACAAAAACCAAACATCTATTGGTTTGTACATTCCAATAAATCAAACAGGCACATACACCTTACTTATGCACAATACATTGTTTGCAGGAGATGATTCTTCTACAACAGAACCAATTACAGTTGCAGCAAAGTTTACAACACTGGAACCAGATGATAAAGGACCACGAATAATTGCAACAATACCAGAGGTTGTAGGCAAAAACTTTGTGTTCTATCCAGAGGTTAAAGACGAGAACTTGTCCTTTGTAGAGATATACATTGATGGCAAAAAGGTGAATGCAGTAGAGGAAAGAGAAGAAAAAATAGTTGAAGGTTATTCATCATCACCATTGCCATCATTACCATTTGCAAATCCTGTTAATTTTACCTCCTTGGATGATGGCTTGCACAATCTAAGAATTACTGCAGTTGACAGGGCTGGAAACAACTCCACGAAAACCTTTTCGTTTGAAAAAGACTCTGTTCCCCCAGCACTTACAGTTCACTCACCAAAGAACGGTACCAAAATATCTGGTGATACTACGACATTATTAACCATAAACCTTGATGTAAGCGATCCCAACCTACCCGAATCCAGATTCCTCTCAATTACCATGCCAAACGGAACCATTATCTGGGACCAAACATCCCTAACATTGGATCTCACAAAAAAATCGACAGATATGATGATGGTAAACAAAGGCCAAAACGTTCTGGATTTTGCAGTCCAGGATTCAGCAGGCAACAAGAATACAGCATCTGTGAATTTCATAATAGTTGAAACCAAAGGAGACGGAGTAGGAGGATGGTTGTTTGCTCAACAACCTCCAGAAGGCAACAACGTTATTACTGTAACACTACTGGTTGGTTTGGCAGTAGGAGCTGCGATCGGAGCCATTGTGGTATTTCTTACCATGCAAAAACAACAACAACGACGATGGCAGAAGCAACAACAATAACAGCAAAAAAATCCATTAGCTGCTAGCCAAGGTTTATAAGCAATCTGCCAAGTATCGAGCTTAAATGTCTGAGCAGGACAGTAGTAATGCCCAAAAGTCCGGTAACAAAGGCGGACTGTCTAGAAGAGATTTTCTGAAATTAATGGGTGCTGCTGGAACAGGTTTGGCCTTTGCACCTTTTGTACCGTGGGGAAACTTTATGCCAAACCCAAGTTCAGTTGGCCTAGAAAAGGTTCCAGTTGAGCTGCCAGATGGGACTCAGGCAAATGTTAAGACTTTTCCAGTTAATCACGCCGAGGTAATTACTTATCCAAAGACAGGAGATAGGGTTCTAGACGAGGAGGCATTTAGAAAGTGGCAGTTCATCAGGCTCCCAAAAGAGTTTGGAGGTGACATGCAAGAGGCCTCCGCATTCCGGGGATACAGCATGGTCTGTCTCCACTTGTGGTGCTTGTGGAAGTATTGGCCAGAAGAGCAANNCAGGACCTGCATCACTGCAGGCACCTCCATCAAATGCGCTGGCAAAGCTAGAGTTTGAGGTTGACAATGAAGGATTTATGTGGATAAAACCACCCGTCTGGGGAGTAAATGATAATGGAGTAGTAGGATATGGCCGTTTCGTTGAGTAGGCGTACTGGCGCTGTAAACTTTTTCCAGTGGATCTGGGATGGTCTAGACAGGACAATATTTACTGCCATCAAGTTCTCGTTCCCTGCAAGGTTTGTGAGCCCATTTGGATTCTTGGGAATGCTCACATTCATTGTATTTGTAATACTGGGAGTATCTGGTGCTTTGTTGATGTTTTACTACCAGCCAATACTGGATAGGGCGTGGGACAGTGTACAGTTTATCAACGATGAAGTTCCATTTGGATTCCATATCAGAAACATTCACTACCATGGTTCCAATGCAATGGTTCTTCTTGCAATTCTGCACATGTACTACCAGTACTTTAGTGGAAGATACAAAATTAGAAATGAGATTCTTTGGGTAACTGGAGTAATACTTGGAACCGTTACAATACTTGAGGCCTTTACTGGATATGATGTAATATTTAGCGAAAGGGCGGAGCTGGCAATCAGTATAGCTGCCTCACTAACAAACTCCATGCCGATAGTGGGGCCGACCATACGCGATGCTATGTTCGGCAGTGGATTTTCAGACTTTGTCTTGAGGTTCTATGCACAACACGTGTTTATCCTCCCTGTTGTTATGCTGGGGTTGATGGCCGTACACTTTCCGCGGTTTCTGGTATTTGATGTACCAATGGTAATGGCAATATCTGGCGCCATACTGATCACGGGAGGAGTCTTTCCAGTTGATCTGGGATTCAAGTTCGAACCTACTGTGCCGCCTGGCATCACGGTCCCAGAATGGTACCTGACAGGACTCTATGCATTTTTGCGGACACAGTATGACAAGTTTGTGACGGGAGTGTTGTGGCCTGGCCTGTTCATATTCTCGCTGCTGATAATTCCGTTTATAGACCGGTACAAAAAGTTCTCTTGGAAGGACCGTCCGATAATCACGGCAATCGGAATTACCGGAATTGCCCAAATTATGGTAACCACTTACTGGGGATTCTACATCCCGCCTGATACGACAATCCCTCTAGTCGAGAGACTGGTCATTGATCCGGTATTTCTGTATACTACAATGATACTGATGGTGCCGCTTGGATTCGGGTTTAGCTATATGATGATAAAGATGGCAAAAGAGGCCGAGAGAAAGGCAAAACTGGCAAAAGAAAAGGGGCCAAAAAAGGTTGCCACCTTTAACTTTTCACAGAAATGGCTGAACTGGATCATTGTTGCATTGATTGCATTCCAAGTATTCCTAAACATTGCAGCGTATAATGCAGCTCTTACTGGAATGAAGAACATCTCGCTGTTCTATATAGGGCTGATACTGATTGTCTTTGCGGCATTCTTCCATGTATACAGGTACAGCATGAACGAATCAAAAAAGCCCCCTCCACCACCGCCAATCCCAGAACCTGCAACAAGCCAACAGCCGCAAGTAGAAGAAGAAGCAGCAGCAGGCACAGGCAGTGTAGGAGGTGATACCGGTGGTGCGACCAAGCAGCTTGAAGACAAGGCAACAGCAACAACGGCAGAAAAAGGAGAGGAGACTCAAAAGAAGAAGTCCAAAGAGGAAGAGATTGCTCAAGAGGTTAAAGAAAAACCAAAGACATCAACTACTACTACCGCTACTACTACATCAACCACAACTCAATCCCCTGAAACTAAAGACAAGTAAAAGTCACAAAACACCGCATTTTTCTGTTTTATTTTATCCATCATATCTTCATCAACTTCTTCTCTTCTATCCGATCAAGGCATCTTCTTTCTTCTTCTTCAAAACAAAGCAAAAAAGTTAGACTTGCCTTGACTCAAATAAGCTTTATAAGACTTCCAACTTTTCCTTGACTCGTTGAGTGGAACACCTTCAGGTCATGCATACGGCATTGGAATAATTACCGTAATTGTAGGACTGTCTGCTGGACTTGTATTTTATCAGTACTTTTACATTCCAGAGTCTTTGGCAAAACCTCAGGTAGCTGAAGAGATCTTGGAGCCACACGAGACAATTACAATCCAGATTATCGAAGGATCTGCTGACCCTAACCAACAGGACAACTTTGTTCCAAAGCTGGTCAACTTACAGCTTGGGATAGATAACCACGTGGTATGGGAGAATGTGGATAATACGCCTCATACCGTAACGCCAGACCACAAGTATGAAGATGAATACAGCGGTATGTTTGGCTCAGACGGAGTGGTAATGCCTGGCGAAAGTTACGAATTCTTGTTTACACAACCTGCAGAGATTCCTTATCACTGTGAGCCACATCCATGGATGAAGGGCACACTAGAAATTACAAAGGCTAGATTCTAACCCAGACTACTGGCTATAATGCTGACGATTGTAATGCGAGTGTGCTAACCGCTGATCTACAACCACTAACTATTATCCATCTATCTGGACTGGATTAACTAACAACTAGGATACTGTGCTGTATGTATGTATGTATGTGTGGGATATATCATGCAGAGAACTTTGCAAATACAATATCGCTTTCGATCTCTTTGTGTTGTTCTATTATTGATGCCCTAAACTTTACATCATGGGATTTCTCTTCTGGATCAAACTCTATTGCCGCTGAAAACCTTGCTACATTATTGTCATGCATGGAATCTCTGCTTATGAAAAGCCTGGATACGTTTTGAGAGATCCTTTTTCCGTTAGATGACTTGTAAACCACAAGCTCGTTTGAGTCAAGTATCTGAGTATTGACAACTACTCCATCATACCTACCTGGATATGAAACAGAGATTGTTCCCTCTATCTCCTCATTTGGCTTTATCTCTTTTCTGTCAAGTTTTAGCTCAATATCCTTTTCCATGCAAAACCTTCTTGTATCCCTGAAAATAAATTTGTAACAACAATAATAATAATAACGCGGGCCCGGAGGGCTTCGATCCCTCGACC
>JABAHQ010070708.1_pt2 | contig 10086 bp, 13 predicted proteins | sample 7062091 | NCBI WGS metagenome assembly JABAHQ01 (sample SAMN14534359, study PRJNA622989) | marine sediment metagenome | biome: marine biome [ENVO:00000428]; feature: marine pelagic biome [ENVO:01000023]; material: deep marine sediment [ENVO:00002113] | place: India: Gulf of Kutch | collected... | reverse complement strand
CCGAGCCTGCTCATCGTGTGGTGGTTCGGCGTCCCGCTGCGCGGAAGCCTGCTGCTTTTTCTGGCGCTCACGGCGGTCTTTCTGCTGAGCGCCATTTCCATCGGCGTGCTGGTCGCGGCGATCAGCCGTACGCTGCAGCAGGCTCTGCTTCTGAGCTTCTTCGGCCTGTTTCCCTTGATGTTCCTCTCCGGCACGCTGGCGCCCGTCGAGAGCATGCCGGATGCGTTGCAGACCTTGTCGCTGGCGAGCCCGCTGCGCCACTACATGGACGTGATTCTCGGCGTCTTCCTCAAAGGTGCTGGGCTTGGCGAGCTGTGGCCGCAAACTNNCGCCACTACATGGATGTGATCCTCGGCGTGTTCCTCAAAGGCTCGGGGCTTGCCGAACTTTGGCCCCAGACTCTGGCACTGATCGCGATCGGCGCGCCCCTTTTCGCTGCCGCTGTGCGCATCTTCGGTCGGGCCGATCAGCGAGACAGCTCGTGACTATCGGACCTGACCGTCGATCCGGAAGACACCTTATGCGTGTGGATCGCCGCCGAGGCGGTCACCGCCCGGCCCCGCCCCATCTCGAAGCGAATGACCTTCACGTGGTACCGTGCGGGCGAACGTACCGGAGCGGGAGGCCTCTCGCTCACGCTCGGCTTCGTTGTCATTTCTCGTCGCGACGCCGTGCCGTAGAGACCATTTCCGCATCAGCGCGGAAGGTGGACCTCGGCACGCAGCCCTGGGCCGTCGCCCCGATCGCGCAGCAGAATGTCGCCGCCGTGGGCGCGGACGATGTTGCGGGCGACCGTCAAGCCGAGGCCACTGCCGCCGCTCTCGCGGCTGCGCGAGGCCTCGAGGCGGTAGAAGGGCTGAAAGACGCGCTCGCGTTCCCCGGCGGGCACGCCCGGACCTTCGTCCTCGACGGCGACCACGATCTCTTCGTCGTCGACCTCGATGTTGACGCGGGCACAACCGCCGTATGTGACGGCGTTCTCGATCAGGTTGGCGAATGCCCGGCGCAGCGCCGACGGCCGGCCCTCGTAGGCCACGGATCCCTCGGCCCTGCATTCGACATCCTTGCCGGCGTCGGCCAAGTCGTCGCAGAGGCTGTGCAATAGGGCCGTCAGGTCGAGCGCACGATGCGCCTCTTCGGCCGCATCGTCGCGCGCGAAGGCAAGGGTCGATTTGACCATGCGCTCCATGTCGTCGAGGTCGGCCAGCATCTTGTCGCGCTGCTCCTCGTCCTCGACGAACTCGGCGCGCAGCCGCAGGCGCGTGATCGGCGTGCGCAGGTCGTGCGAGATGGCGGCCAGCATCTGCGTGCGGTCCTGGACGAAGCGGCGGATGCGCTCCTGCATTTCGTTGAAGGCGCGCGTGGCCCGGCGCACCTCCACCGGTCCCGCCTCGCGCAGCGGTGGCGCATCGACGTCCACGCCCAGGCGCTGCGCGGCAGCGGCGAAGATGCGAAGCGGCTTGTTGAGGTGATGGATGACGACCATCGAGAGGATCAGCACGGCGCCCAGCATGACCGCCATGGACAGCACGAAGCGGTAGGTGAGCATCGGGTCGGGATGCTCGATCGGGGCGGCAAAGTTTAGCCATTCCCCGGCGGCGATGGGCAGGGAGACGAAGACGATCCGGTTTTTCCCTGCGCCCGAAAGCTCGGCCCGGTAGTGCTCGCGCCACGGGCCGGCCACGACCGCGCTGGCATAGNNGCCACTCGGCAGGTGATCGGTCATGGCCTGGCGCAGGACGCCGGTCTCCCAGTCCTCGGCGCCCGAGCGCTCGATCCAGCTCCGTTGACTACGTGTGACGTGCAGGCTGGCGTTTCGCGCGAGTCGGATGATGCGCCCGCGCTCCTCCGGCGGCGCGTTGGCGACGAGCCGGGCCACGGTGGCGATGCGCTCGCCGACATGCTCGCCGCCTGTCAGGATGAGGGCACTCGAGCGGTCGGTCATGTAGATCGCCATGCTGAGCGCATGCGACACCGCAAGGCCGATAACCAGGACGACCAAGGTGCGCCCGGCGATGCTGTCAGGTACGAGCCTCTTCATCGCGCTCCACCTTGGCAGCCAGCACGTAGCCGCCACCGCGCACCGTCTTGATCAGTTGCGGGTTCTTGGGATCGACTTCGACCTTCCGGCGCAAGCGACTCACCTGGATGTCGATGCTGCGGTCGAACGGCCCGCCGCCGCGGCCGTGCGTCAGGTCGAGAAGCTGTTCGCGGGTGAGGACCCGCTGCCATCGGGTGGCAAGCGCGCTCAGAAGCTCGAACTCACCGGAGGTCAGGTCGACGATCAGCCCCTCCGGATTCTCCAGCCGGCGCTGCGTCAGGTCGAGCGTCCAGCCGGCGAAGCGCAGAACCGCCCGCCGCTGAGCCTCGACCGGCGCCGGCCCATACTGGAGGCGCCGCAGCACCGCCCGGATACGCGCCAGCAGCTCGCGCGGATTGAACGGCTTCGGCACGTAGTCGTCGGCGCCCATCTCCAGGCCGACGATGCGGTCGGTCTCCTCGCCCATCGCGGTCAGCATGATGATCGGGACGTCCGAGCGTGCTCGCACGTCGCGGCACAACGCGAGCCCGTCGTCGCCCGGCAACATCAGGTCGAGCACGACCAAGTCGATNNTCCCGGCCGTCGCGCGCCGTGCTGACCCGATAGCCGTGACGCGTCAAAAATCGCGAAACGAGGTCGCGGATCTCCCGATCGTCATCGACCACCAGCAGGTGCGGCGAGGTGTCCATGCGCTCCCTCCAAGGGCCAACCTAGCCGCGCGGGCGGCCACGCCGACAGGAAAATTGTAACGGATCGTCACAGACTCCGCGGCCGTTACCGGGCGTTACGAAACGCTACGCGCATCGGCTTGTCCGGCGAAAGAATGGCGCCTTTTTTACGGGCGACGATACCTTTGGAGGACACGCGAAGATGTCGAGGTTATGGAAGAAGCTTATCGCCGGGACCGCGGCGATGGCGCTCGTCGGTGCCGGACTTGCGCCCGGGCTTGCCGACGCCGGGACGCGCACAGGCCAGACCGGCATGCAGATGGCCCACATGGCGCAGGGGCAACAAGGCCGGCAGGGAACGATGCCGCAGCCGGGCTGGCACATGAACCGCTACGGGGCCATGCAGGGCGCACCCCAGATGATGGGGACGCCGTGCCCGATGTTGCGCAGCGGCCAGATGGGCATGATGGGCCCGGGCATGATGATGGGGCCCGGCATGCAAGGCCAGGGGATGATGATGGGACCTGGCGGCATGATGGGCCAGGGCGGCTTCGGCATGATGGGCTTGCGGCGGTCGGGGCGCGACCTCTCCGGTGACGACGTCCGGCAGATGCTCGAGGGCATGCTCGCCTGGCACGGCAACGACCGCGTCAAGGTCGGCGAGGTCAAGGAGANNGCAGGGTCTCAAGCGGCTGAAAGTAGGCAAAATCGACAAGAAGGACGACGACACGCTTGTCGCCGAGATCGTCACCCAGGACGGCTCGCTCGTCCAGCGCCTCGAGGTCGACCGTCACACGGGCTCGATGCAGCACGCTCCCTGACCTCCTAAGGGGGCGGCTGCCACGTGGCCGGGGCCCGTTCCTCCGGGCGGGCTCCGGCTGCTTCTCACGACACATCACGGTCACTGCGAACGCCTTGATCAGCCCTCCGGGGCAACGCAGGTGGGGTAAAGGCACCGCCACACCAATGCGCGCATGACGAAGAGGTCGGAGAAGGAGAAATCAGGATACCATGCCAGGAATGGCGCTCGACGTTCGTAAAACGCACTCGCTGGCGGGGCTGATCGCCGTCATGGTCCTCGGCTCGGCGCCGGGCACGGCGCGGCCGAGCAGGCCGCGGTCGGGACGTTTCAGGCAGGCGAGCCGGCAAACGCCGCCGAGGCCGACCGCACGGTCCGGATTTCCGCGCGCGACATGGAGTTCGGCAAGCACGAAATCGATGTCCGCGCTGGAGCGACGGTTCGCTTCGTGGTCACCAACACCGGGGCCCTGCGCCACGAGTTCGTCATCGGCACCGCGGCCGAGCAGGAAGAGCACGCCGAGGCGATGGCCGAGGCCAACGCCGGCATGCCGCACGATCACGCCAACGCGATTCTCATGAAGCCGGGCGAGACGAAGGAGATCGTCTGGCAGTTCTCCAATGTTGACGACGCCCGCTTCGCCTGCCTGATCCCCGGGCACTACGAGGCCGGCATGTGGGGCGAATTCGACATCCACGGCTAAGTGGTCCCGATTCCCGGGTCTGAGCCGGCCGGCGAGCCGCCGGCCGGTCCGGGCGGATCGGCCCCGAGCAGCGGGCTTCTGTCCACGCCGACACCTGGCCGTCGCTTCTCTGAGGAGGGCGATCATGCGACGCGACGTCGCTGACTGTCCCGTGACGACCGAACGGAAAGCGGTCTAGCCGCAATGTCCGTACGCCTGATGAGCGACCCGAAGACGATCTGCACGCTCCTGGGCATAGCCGTGCTCCTCGGCGCATTGCACGGCGTTGTCGACGGGCCGTCGGTCCTCGTGGGCCTGGTGGGCGGCGGCGTGAGCGATCTGCTGATCGGGACGAGCGTGGCCGTACTGGAGATCTTCTACGTGTACGGGCGTGCCGGACGCCCCTTGGTGCGACGGCCCCTATGGCAGTTGCTGACGACACGCTTGATCCTGTACCTGGCGATCACGCTCGTGGCGCTGAAGATTGGCCACCACGCCGGGGATTTCCTGCTTCCGCCGGATCGCGTCCACGGAATCCGGATCTCGCTGAAGGACGTGGGTGTCTCGCTGTCAGTCGCCATGATCGTCACCTTCTTCGGCATCCTCGACGCGCAGCTGGGTGGCCGCGCGCTCCTCGGGCTCCTGATCGGCCGCTATCTCCGGCCGCGGAGTGAAATGCGCGTCTTTCTGGTTGCCGATCTAATCGGTTCGACGAGCCTCGCCGCGCGCGTCGGGCACGAGCGATTTCTCGATTACTTGAACGACGTTTTCTCCGAGATGGCAGGTCCGATCGCCTAGGGGCGGGGCAGCATCTACCGATACGTCGGCGACCAGGTGATCGTTACGTGGAAATACGAAGAGGGAGTCGCCGATGCGCGGGCACTTCGGTGCGCCTTGGACATCGACAGGATGCTTGCGGCGCGCGGGATACTATGCCACGCGCCACGGCCACATGCCCCTGCGCCGGTACGCTCTACACGGCGGAGAAGTCGCAAGCGGCGAGGTCGGCAATCTCAAGCGCGAGGTCGTCTACCTGGGCGATACGATCCATACCGTTGCTCACATGGAGGACCTCGGCAGCCAGCTGGACGAGCCGATCCTGATCTCCGGCGACCTATTGTCGCGCATGACGCTGCCGCGCAAAGTCTCGGCAGTCCCTGTCTCTGCGATCAGGCCGAAAGGCAAAGACCGGGATGTCGAGGTGTTCGCGATCAAGCCTAAGCGCTCCGTGGGGTCCTCATCCGGGGTCTCCGGGGTAAAGCCCCGATCGGCGTCATGGACCCATGCCCTGATCGTGCAGGGCCTTGGAACGATGGCTCGACACAGCAGCGATCCTCACCGGCCAGGACTCGGCTCATGAGGGCCCGCTCGTCAGCAGGCTTTCGACCGCACGCTCGAAGAGGGCATAAGGCTGCGCGCCCTGGATCGCGCCGGCCGGCATCATCGTGTCGCTGCCCGGCTGGGTTCGGCCGATGAAGAACGTCGGCGTTCCGGTAACCCCGAGGCGCGCGGCCGCCTCGATGTCGCGGCGCACGGCGTCCTCGTACTTCCCGTTCTCGAGGCACGCTCGAAAGGCTTGCAGATCCAGCCCGACCGCCNNGCTGCTGCGCGAAGAAGCGGTCGTGCAACTCCCAGTATTTGCCCTGATCACCAGCGCAGCGCGCCGCCCTGGCAGCCTCGAAGGCCGCAGGATGGATCGATTCCAGCGGCAGATCGCGCAGAACATATCGAACCTTGCCGGTGTCCACATAGGTCTCGATGAGCTTCGGCATCGCGGACTGACTATGTCGCCGGCAGAAAGGGCACTGAAAATCCGAGAACTCGACGATGGTGACCGGCGCGTCCTCGTCACCGAGTACGGCTGCCCCGCGAACGCCGACGGGCCGACTCGGCCGGCTTTGTCTTCCCCGGGTGGACGGCCCGGCCCGTTCGGCCAGCGAGGCGAGGTGCTCCTGCGTCGCCTGCTGAGCCAGACGCAGCGATTTCACCTCCCCGCGCAACTGATCCAGTTCTGCGGTGACCTGGAGGCCCAGAAACGCACCACCGCCGATCAGCACAGCCCCGACCAAGCCAAGGAAGACGCTGAGGACGATGCCTTGCCACCTCATGGGCCAGCCTTTCTGGGGCGACGGGACAGCCGATCGGTTGGGGATGGTACCGCTGGAATGATTTCGACCTCCTTACCGGCTACAGTACGCGAACGCACGCAGTGCGAGCGAACGCCCGCATCCGGAGCGGTCCGCCGGAGGGTCGCCGCCGCCCGGGTGCCGAACGTGTATGGGCTACCGGCCCAGGCGCTCGCGGACGCGTGCAAAAAACGCCTCGCGCGAGGACTCGATCAGCTTCTTCTCGCTGTCACTCAACTGCGCGGCGCTGTCTTGGCCCGGTTCGGACCGGGAAGATTGCCCCGCCGCGATGGCGAGCTGACGGAGCTCGCGCACCTTGGCCGGAGGGACGGCCTTCGCGTTGTCGCCGCGGTAGTGCTCGTGTAACGCTCCCGAGGCCCCGGGCAACGCCGTGTTCATCGGCTGCTCCATGGTCTTCTCGGACCAGGTGCGGGCCGAGGACCGGTCAGCGGCAATCGCTGCCGGAGCGAGCAACGCCAAAGCCGCGATGGCGGTGAGGGTGGACTTGATCATGGCGGCGTCTCCTTGAGGCGAAATGCACCGGGTGCCGGCAGATGCGGCGCGCACCCGCTCGCTGTAACTCAGACATGATACGCCCTCGCTCGCCCGTCTTTAGAAGAATGTTGTAACAGATCGTAACAAATCGACCGTATGTGACGGATAGTTACAAAATTCTGAGAAATGGAAATATGACCGTTACATGGCATCGATAAATATAATCTTTGTAGAGAGCAATCAGTCGCTGCAAGGGGTGCCTTATGTGGAACGCAGCCGTCGCCGCCGACGTGGGATCATCCGTGCGGTGGTGGGGCATGGGCGCCTCGTCCCGGGCTCCCGCCATGCTCGGGGCGTGGCTGCGGCTGGTCGTCGCCATTGCCGCAGACGTGGTGGTCGCGCTCCTGCGCGAGAGCGGCGGGCCAATCGGTCAAGCGGCGACCGCGGCGCAATCAACGCCGGATGCGCTCGAGATCCTGACCACGCGTTACGCTCGCGACGAGATCGGTGGTGACGACGACCTGCACCGCAAGCGCGATCTCTCGTGGCGCTCACCAACGCCATGACGGCAGCTGCGGTACGACGCAAGAGGCCGTCGGAGCCAGTCGCCATGCACGAGCCTTCTCTCCGGGAGCTCCTCGATGATCCGCTGATCCAGCGGGCGATGGCGAGTGACGGCGTCAGCGCCGCCGACGTCGAGACGCTGTTCGCCAATCTTGACCTCCGCTCGGACCGCTCGGGCACGCCGCCGAAGGTGCGCCTTCGCGTCGCCGGGTCGCTGACGGTCGGCCAGGGCGTCGCCGGCCGGCTCGGCTCGGAATCGGAGGGTGCCTGATGGAAGCGCTCGTCTACTTCCTGCTCTGGGGCGGGTTGATCTTCCTGATGATGCGCGTGGGCTGCGGCGCCCACGTCGGGGGCCGGCACAAGGGCCCTGGCGCAGCCGCCGGCGGCGAGAACGGGCTGCGCTGGGTTGCTCCGGAGANNTGGGCAGGTCTACTACTTCTGCTCGCGCGACTGCCGCGAAGTCTTCGAGGCAGCTCCCGATCTGTACATCGACACGCGCGGTGGCTCGCAACCGCAGCAGTTGGAGCGAGAACATGTCTGAGACGATCCGCGCACGGCCGGTTTCCGAGCGTTCCGGGACGCCGCTGCCCGCCCGGGTGGCGCCCCGGATCCCAGTCGCGGCGCTCGGCCTCAGCCTCGGTGGCTTCCTCGCCCTGACGTACGTGCTCTGCGTGCTATTCGACCTCTGGTTCCCGGAGCAAGCCATGCGCGCGGCTTGGCTGCCGCTGCTGCCCGGCGTGACGTGGCTCAACGCCCCGAACTTTCTGCTCGGCCTCGTCGAGGCCATGGCCTACGGCTGGTACGTCGCATTGGTCTTCGCCCCGCTGTTCAACTTCTTCGCCGGAAAGCTGAGATGACCGAGAATGTTGAGTTCGCCCGGAACGGAGCCACGGCATCGGAGAGCGGTGCCACCGGACGTCCCGTCGCGGCCATCGAGCCTTCGGACCAGGAGACTGTGACGACGGGCGCCCCGAGTGAGGTGACCGACCGACAGGTGTCCACGCCGGCCCTGCCCGCCTGGCTTGCTTACCAGGTCGACGTGGCGCAGCGGGCCGTCCTGTTTCTCGATGCGTTGCGACAGCGCGCCGACAACATGCTCGATCATGAGCGGGCCGGACTGCCGCCCGTGCTCGCGTTCGACTACGAGACGCTGCTGGATGCGCGCAGCTTCGATCCGCCGGCGAACTATGCGCTGCTGCGGATTCTCGCGGTCGGCGACCAATGCATGGAGGACTGTGTCGATCCGGCCGAGCCGCCGGTGATCGTGGTCGACCCGCGCGCCGGCCACGGGCCCGGCATCGGCGGCTTCAAGCGGGACTCCGAGGTCGGCATCGCGATGCACGAGGGTCACCCCGTCTATTTCGTCAGCTTCTATCCGGAGCCCTGTCCGGGGCAGACCATGGCCGACGTGCAGGCCGCGCTGCGACGCTTCGTGGAGGTGGTGGCCGCCCGCCACCGCGGAACGCCGCCCGTCCTGTACGGGAACTGTCAGGCCGGCTGGGCGGTGGCCCTGCTGGCGGCCGATTGCGCCGGTCTGACCGGGCCGGCGGTTCTCAACGGCTCGCCGCTGTCCTACTGGGCGGGCGAGTCGGGCGTGAACCCGCTGCGGCTGCTGGGCGGCTTAACGGGCGGGGCGTGGCTGGCCCACTTCCTCGCCGATCTCGACGGCGGGCGGTTCGACGGCGCCTGGCTGGCGCAGAACTTCGAGAACCTCAAGCCCGAGAAGGCGGTGTGGGACAAGTATGCGAACCTCTTTGCCGACCCTCAGAAGGAACGCGAGCGGTTCCTCGACTTCGAGCGCTGGTGGAACGGCTTCTACGGGCTGAGCCGCGAGGAGATCCTCGCCGTCGTCGAGAACCTGTTCATCGGCAACCGGCTGGAGGCGGGCAAAGTCCGGCTCTGCGAAGGCTGCCACGTCGATCTACGGCGCATCCGCAATCCGCTGGTGATTTTCGCCTCCTATGGCGACGACATCACGCCGCCGCATCAGGCCCTCGGGTGGATTCCGGCAGTCTACGACAGCACGGCGACCTTGAAGGCCGCCGGACAGCGGATCGTCTACCTCGTCAACCCGCATGTCGGCCACCTCGGCATTTTCGTCTCCGCCAAGGTGGCGCGCTTCGAACACCGGGCGATCCTGGAGAATCTGGCCGACATCGAGGCGCTGGCGCCCGGCCTGTACGAGATGAAGATCGACAACCCGACCGGCGATCCCGACTGCCGGCGACAGCAGTATTTCGTGCGCTTCGAGGAGCGGCTGGTCGAGGACCTCTGCGCTGCGCCACAGACCGAAGCCTTCGAGCGAGCAAGTCAGATCTCGGAGCTCAACGAGGCGATGTATCGCGCATTCGTCAGCCCCTGGGTGCGCGCCACGGCAACTCCCTGGAGGTCCGCCATGCTGCGCTGGCTGCACCCGATGCGCGCCAGCCGCTGGGTCTTTTCGGAGCGGGTCAATCCGGCCATGGCTACGGTCGGGGCCGTGGCGGCAGCGGCCGAGGAGGTGCGCGTAGAGCCGCCCGAGGATACGCCCTACGAACGAGCGGAGTCGGCGCTGTTCGGGGCGGTGGAGCATAGCCTGGAGGCGAGCCGCCGCCTTCGCGACACGATGGCAGAGGCGAGCTTCGAGCAGCTCTATGGAGGAACGCGCGAATGACGCCGTTCGGAGACAGCCGGCGTGGCCGAGGTCAAGGACGAGATCGCGGTCACGGGCT
>JABAHQ010005340.1_pt1 | contig 10089 bp, 8 predicted proteins | sample 7062091 | NCBI WGS metagenome assembly JABAHQ01 (sample SAMN14534359, study PRJNA622989) | marine sediment metagenome | biome: marine biome [ENVO:00000428]; feature: marine pelagic biome [ENVO:01000023]; material: deep marine sediment [ENVO:00002113] | place: India: Gulf of Kutch | collected... | reverse complement strand
CATCGCCCTGATCCTGGTGGCAACCGCTCTTCCTCAACTCAACTTCCAAAGCGGCGAGCCATTTCCGCTTGCTGCACTATTGCTAGAGAATATCGGTGGGCCCGCCGAGGTCGGACCCCCTATCTCAGGCAGCGGAACTCCCTTAAGTGTAGTCGCCAAAATCATTATTTGGGTTGTTATTCCCCTAGCGGTCGTTTACGCCCTGATCTCACCTGAAGGGAGGCGACAATTGCTTCGTCTGCTTCCCTTTGTCCTTGGCGTTTTACTCATCGTCTATGCCATTCGACAACTTCCCAAACAAGAACGGGCTCAGGAAGTAGAGGGCGCATTAGGCAATATGGCCGCTCCTGAGGTTACGCTGCCTGCACCACCCGAGTTTGTGGCCGATCCACCCCAATGGTTCCTGATTAGTGTTAATTTTTTGCTGGGCTTGATCATTGTCGGGGTGATTTGGCTTGTATGGCGGCGGCTTCGCCGCCAACGCACAGAAGAAACCCCACAAGTTCTCATCATCCAAGAAGCCGAGAAAGCATTGATTGATTTGCAGGCGGGAAAAGACTTGAAAAATACGATCATTCGTTGCTACGCTGAAATGAGCCGTGTTTTAAGTGAAGCGCAAAAAGTCAAACGCCGTCGGGCGATGACCCCTCGGGAGTTTGAGATACAACTGGCGGCCATGGGGTTAAACGATGATCATATCCGGCAACTGACGCGCCTATTTGAGGGAGTGCGCTACGGCAGTAAATCCCCTACTGGACGTCAGGAACGTGAAGCCGTTGATTGTCTAAGGGCCATCGTTCGAGCCTACGGGAAGGCGTCGTGAAAAATCGTTTCTTACCTCTGATCGTTTCCTTGCTACTGGCCGGCTTATTGGCCTTTCTGGTGAAAGATTTTGTTCGTGAGGTGATTATTGGCCCCCTCTTATACGGCTTATGGTATCTTACCCTCTTTTTGAAAAGCTTGCCTGAATTCCTTTTTTGGGTCCTTTTCATTCTCATCGCTTTAATTATCGCCGGTAAAAGCTTGACCAGACAATCGGGTCCGGGCAGAAATATTCGGGAAGCATCGGTAAGGCAGGGTGGCCCCGTCTCCGTTTGGGCCAGAATGATCGCCCATGCTGACCGCGGCGGGTATTCTAGATGGCAACTGGCCCAGTCCCTTACGAGACTCACCTGGAATATCCTGGGAGATGGCGAACGCCTGTCGCTGTATCAAATCCAAGAACGCTTAAATGAAGGGGCCCTGGACCTTCCGTCAGATATACAAGCATATTTCCAAGCTGGCATGCTCCCCTATCAGCCCCCTCCCCGTTTCGGGCGTCGTAATCCAGACCCGAGATTTGCGCCGCTTGATCTAGATCCAGAAGAAGTCGTGCAATTCTTAGAAGACAAACTCAATCCCCTATCAGGAGAATAACCATGCCCATGGACCCCAACAATGTAGCTACCTTGGGGAACGCCGTTATCACAGAAGTCGAAAAAGCTGTCGTCGGTAAAAAGAAGTTGTTAATTCAAATTATGAGCACTATCCTAGCGGGAGGACACATCCTCTTAGAGGATTACCCCGGCCTGGCAAAAACCCTAACCGCCAATAGTTTTGCCATTGCCTTAGGCTTAAATTTCAGGCGTATTCAATTTACCCCGGACCTGCTCCCCGGCGATATCACCGGCAGTTACATCTACGACCGCAACAAAGGGCGCTTCGATCTATATCGAGGTCCGATCTTTGCTAACATCATTCTGGCCGATGAAATTAATCGTGCTTCTCCCAAGACGCAATCAGCTCTGCTGGAGGCGATGCAAGAAGGCCAGGTGACGCTTGAAGGCGAAACCATGACTTTACCGGAGCCTTTCATCGTCATTGCTACCCAAAACCCCATCGAATACGAGGGGACCTTTCCCCTCCCCGAAGCCCAACTCGACCGCTTCTTGATTAAGCTCTCGGTTGGCTATCCCTCACCGGAGGAGGAGCAAGAAATTTTGCGACGCCGTCGGGAGCGCCGACGCGATGCCTTCAATCTGAAACCAGTCACTAACGCTGAAACTTTACTGTCTATGCGTCAGGCCATAGAAGATATTCATATCGAGGCTGATCTGGAACACTATATCGTCAGGCTAGTTCACCAGACACGCCTGGATAATCGCATTGCCGTGGGAGCCAGCCCGCGCGGCTCGCTGGCTTTGCTCAAATTAGCTCGCGCTCAAGCCGCCCTGGAAGGTCGTGATTATGTCTTGCCTGATGATGTTAAAGACTTTGCCAGGCCGGCGCTGATTCATCGCATGATCCTGACCCCCGAATTGTGGCTGAAGCCAGGCATTGCTAATGAGATTCTAGAAAGCATTATCAAAACGGTTCCTGTGCCGGTTATGGACGGGGCTTAAGGCAGTTATGTTATGCAACGTCACTTATTACTAAGTTTACTGCTATATGGACTGATGATTGTCGGGCTGGCGACCCTGCACCGCGAGTTGTTGGCCCTGGTGATCCCGCTTATCCTATACCTGGGCGCAGGGCTCTTTTACGGTCCACAAACCCTTCGCCTAAAAGCTCATCGGACCTTGAGTGCCGACCGAGTTCCCCAGGGCCAACCGGTGACTGTCACATTGTCAATCACCAATGATGGGCCGGGGCTGGAAAATGTTCTGTTGGAAGAACTGGTCCCTCAGCGACTTCAGGTCATTGATGGGTCAGCGCGGACGATTACTTCGTTGCCAAGCGGGGCTACGGTCGAGTTGACCTATACCCTCACCGGTGAACGAGGCTACTATCATCTACCGGGCATTCGGGTTACAGCCAGGGATATGCTGGGGCTCTTCAAAAAGCAGGTCAATCTGGCTCTCTCCAATCACCTTTTTGTCTTGCCAAAAACTGTCAAATTACCCAATGTAGCCATTCGTCCTCGACGCACCCGTGTCTACCCCGGCCTCATTCGCGCCCGGAAAGGGGGACCAGGGGTTGAATTTTTTGGCGTGCGGGAGTATCAGCCGGGCGATTCTTTGCGTTGGATCAACAGCCGGGCCAGTGCCCGCCACATGAATACATGGTATGTCAATGAATTTGAGCAAGAACGGGCTATTGATGTAGGGTTGATTTTAGATGCTCGCCAGCGCACCAATTTGAATATCGACGGCGCTTCTCTCTTCGAGCACACCATCCAAGCAACGACCACCCTGGCCGACACGTTTCTGAGTCAAGGCAACCGGGTGGGGCTGTTCATTTACGGCGGCTATTTGGACTGGACCTTTCCCGGCTCCGGGAAAATCCAGCGTGAACGCATCTTACAAGCCCTGGCCCGAGCCGAACTGCAAGACAGTCTCATTTTTCAAAAGCTGGAGCATTTGCCGACACGCCTCTTTCCAGCTCGATCCCAACTGGTTTTCATCAGTCCCTTGCAACTGGAGGACCTGGATGATTTGATCAAGCTCCGCGCCCACCAGTATCCGCTTCTGGTTGTCAGCCCTGATCCGATTGATTTTGAAGTGAAAGCATTAAAGCACGATCGTCATATCGCTTTGGCGGCACGAATTGCCCGCCTGGAACGAATCTATTTATTTAATCAACTCAGGCAAATGGGGGTGCAGCTTTTTGAGTGGCAGATTGATACCCCCTTTCACGAGGCGGCTCAAATGGTCCTCAGCCGCTCTCCGCTCTGGCTAAGAGGTCCGGTGGTGTGATGATGTACCTATTTACCCTGGCATTGATCGGCACGGCTACTCTGATTCTGGCTGCGGGCTATGCTTTGAACGCCCTCTGGAGTGTGGCAATTATGATTATCGCCCTTGGACTACTCTGGTTGATTGGGCAATGGCGTGGACTGAATTGGACAGCATCTTTGGGCTTCGCGCTTTTTGTGGCGGCAATAATTTATGGGAATTTACAAGGTGTTTCTCTTCTCTGGCTTCTACCCGGTATACTCACTACCTTGGCCGCCTGGGATCTATCCCATTTCAGCCAATACTTAAGTAGCGTAGAAGATGTTCGCCAAGAAACCGATTTGAGATGGCGTCACTTTCTGCGCCTGGGTATCATTATCGGCCTGGGGTCGTTCCTTGGTATTTCGGCCATCAGTTTTGAAACGGAACTTCACTTCATATGGGCGATTCTTTTGGGTCTGCTGACCATGATTGGGTTGAGCCAGGCTATCCGTTTTCTGCAGCGGGAGAGCGATTGAAGACCCTATAATACGTCATAAGGGCCTGTTATGATTATGCATTTTTCATCCAAACTGTAAGTTGATTCGCTCAATTATATGGTGTACAATAAAGACGCTTAGCACAATGGTGCGCAGTAAAAGTCAGGAGATAGCTTTAGTTATGGGTTCCAAACCAGATTATTACCGGGTGCTCGGTATCAGCCGGACGGCTTCGAAAAGCGAGTTGAAAAAAGCTTACCACCGGCTGGCCCGTCAATACCACCCCGACGTCAGTCAGGCCCCTGATGCAGAGGATCGCTTCAAGCTCATCAACGAAGCCTATCAGATTTTGTCAAACCAGGCCAGTCGGGCGAATTATGACCAGTACAGCCAAAGCCATTGGCGAGATGGCCGTGCTGCCTACCCCGATTACGCCGCTTTTGATGAATTTATCTCCTGTTACTTTGACGCCGAGGGCAACATCCAACGCGAGCATGCCTGTCTCTTTAACTGTCCCCATTGTGGTCAGGAGGCCACTGTTTTCTTCGACCAAACTATCCGCAGTTGGCAAAACTATATTAAACAGTGCGATGTCTGTGCCCAATTTATCGCTATCGATTATGAGATAAGACGGAATCGAGTGGTGTTGTTTGAGGTAAAGATATGTTGGTGAAGCAAGAGGTGTTTATCACTATCCAAGACAAGAGGCGTTGCTTGAACGCCTCTTTTTTATTATTTGCAGCTACGCTTCAGTAGGCCGGATCACGTGGCGGTTACGAAGTGCGGCAAAAAATTGTGCGTTTTCCAGGGCCACAGCCGTTTGGTCGGCCACCAGTTTAATGAGCAGTTCATCGGTCAACGAAAAGGCATCCACTTGTTCGCTGCTCAAAGACAGCGTGCCCAGACGCCGACCTTTGATGATCAGGGGAGCTACAAGTAAAGAGCGAAACCGGAGAGGGAGCTTGCCCGGCACAAACCGCCTATCGAGTAATACATCAGGCACGTTAATAGTTTGACCACTAACGAGGGTGTGCCCCGCAATGCCAACACCCGGTTGAAAGGGGGTCACATCCGTCAGCTTTTCATTCGTATTACTGATGGCCACTGTTCGCAAAATTTTGCCGCTTTGATCCAACAACTGCAATGAGCCCCTATCGGCCGTCCTGGCAATTTCTACAGCCGACCTGACCGCCTGATGCAAAACGACCTTCACCTCGTAGGTATCCATTAATACCATCAATCTGGTCAGCGCTTCTTCGGTCCGTTTATATCCACGAACTAACTCTTCCAGTTCAGCAACCCGCTGGTGCATCTCAACCATATCTTGACGCATGGTTGCTAGTTCATCCAGGAGTTGTTCTTTTGTTTTCGTTTCATCCTTCACGGTGGCTTCTCCACCTTCTTCCAAGTTTTGTGGGCTGTACCCATCTTAGATTTTACCACACCTTCCAACTTAATTGCCAAGCACAGGGCCAAAATTCCTATTTTCAGATTTTGCGTCGAGGCCAAGTCGGGGTATCCTTTATACCTGGATAAATCCTTTGAACACATTTTAAGAAGGAGGCACCGAACATGAGGAAGAAAAAGGTAAACAAAACAGATGCAGAGTGGCGGGCACAATTAACTCCGGAACAATACAAAATCACCCGTCAGAAAGGGACTGAACGCGCCTTAACCGGAGAATATTACAACACTAAGGAGGCGGGCGTTTATGAATGTGTTTGCTGTGGGACGCCTTTGTTTAATTCAGAGACGAAGTACGACTCTGGTACTGGCTGGCCAAGCTTCTGGGCTCCCGTTTCCGAAGATGTAATCAGAACTGAGGAAGATAACAGTTGGCTGATGCGCCGGACTGAGGTTTTGTGCGATGTGTGTGATGCCCACCTCGGTCATGTTTTCGATGATGGACCTCAACCAACCAATCTGCGTTATTGTATTAACTCTGCTGCACTAAAATTGAAGAAGACACCATGAGCATTCTCTGCCATGACACCATCACCGTCAGCGACATCACCAGGGAATTTAGTCAAATATATCACTCATACGAACTTCTACAAGGCTTTGGACGAGGTAGCTATCCAAGATATCGAGGCAGAACTCGAATGGATCCACCTGGGAGAAAGAGAAACGCTCTTTCAACACGGCCAGGAGGGAAACAGCTTATATGTGGTGGTAGCCGGTCAGCTTGGCGTGGCCATTACCCAACCTGATGGGACCTCGAATACCACCAATGATCTGACTCCCGGGGCAACAGTTGGCGAAATGGGACTCTTCACCGGGCAGACTCCTATTACGGCTATTTACGCCGTAAAAGAAACGAACTTGGTTAAGCTTTCTAAAGATGGCTTCGATCGCCTGGTAGAAAAACATCCTGAAGTAAGCACCCGCTTCTCTCAGCGCATGTTTCCACGCCTGCGAGAAGTTCAGCTTGCCAGTGCCTTCAACAAACTCTTTGGCGATTTTAGCGAAGCTGCTTTGGCATATCTGGTCCCAGAATTAGAATGGCTTCATATTTATAATGGCGATGTCTTGGTCCGCCAGGGGGATATTGACGATTCCCTCTATGTTGTGATCAGCGGCCGGCTGAGTGTGGTTGTTCAAGGACAAGATGGCAGCCAAAAAATGTTGGCTGAAATCAGTCGGGGGGAAAGTATCGGCGAATTAGCACTCCTCACCGGCGAGCCCCGCTCTGCCACTGTTTATGCCATCCGGGATACGGTGGTTGTACAGCTCATCAAAGCTTCATTTAACCGCCTCATTGAAAAACATCCCCAGGTCATGACCCAAATCACCCGCTTGATTATTGAGCGTCACCAGCGCAGTCTCAGCGCTCCCCTCCCGGCAACCAAAAAAATAGCCACCATCGCCGTTATCCCCGCCGGACAAGACGCACCCTTCTCCGGGTTCGCCCAACAAATTGCCACAGCCCTGGATACTTCTGCTCCTACTTTACACTTAAACAGCACTCACTTTGATAATTTGCTGGGCAAAGCGGGCGCCGCCCAAACGCCAAGAGCTCATCCAACCAGTTTAGCCTTAGAGACCTGGCTGAGTGAACAAGAAACGATCTATCGTTATATTATTTACGAGGCTGATCCCGGTTGGACAACCTGGACCCGGCGTTGCATCCGTAATGCTGACCTCATTCTCACGGTCGGTCAAGCCGATAAGGACCCTAAACTGAGCAAAATTGAACGCAACATGCTCCAAATTGCCCCCGGCTATGAGGATAGCGAATTGGTCCTCTTACACGCTGAAACAACCGACCGTCCCAGAAATACCCATAAATGGCTGGTCAGACGGCGGGTTCACGCCCATCACCATCTACGTTTGAACTACAGGGAAGACCTGCAACGTCTCATTCGACGGCTCACCGGTTCTATGGTCGGTCTAGTTCTAAGCGGCGGCGGCGCACGTGCTTTTGCCCATATTGGTGCTATTCGCGCCATCCAAGAAGCAGGTTTACCGATTGATTTGGTAGGAGGGAGCAGTCTGGGGTCTATAGTCGCCGCTGCTTATGCTCTGGGGTGGAACTATGATACGATGGTTAAAGCAGCAGCCACTTTTTTCTCCCCAACGACGCTTTTTGACTATACTCTACCGCTGGTTGCCTTTACGAACAGCAAAAAAATGACCCGGATTCTGGCTCATGAATTTAGGGATATCCAAATTGAAGATCTGTGGTTGCCCTATTTTTGTATTTCAACCAATTTAACAAGGGCCAAATCAGTGATTCACCGCCAAGGCCCTTTGTGGCGAAGTTTACGCGCCAGTTGTTCCTTACCCGGCATTTTCACCCCGGTCGTAGAAAAGGGAGAGTTGCTGGTTGATGGAGCGATTTTGAACAATTTACCTGTTGACACCATGTATAAACTATGTCAAGGCGGCCCGGTTATTGCCGTCGACGTGAGTGCGGAGACAGATCTGACCGATGACTACCACTTTAGCGCCAGCCTATCGGGCTGGCAGGTTCTGTGGAGCCGCCTCAACCCCTTTCTTCCGGAAATAAAAGCCCCTTCGATTATGGATACGCTTAGACGATCTACTGAACTCAACAGTATCCGCCAAAAACAGACCAACCAAGCTCTGGTTGATATCTTCATTAACCCGCCTGTGTCACAATTTGGCCTGACGGCGTTTAATGCTTACGAAACCTTGATTGAAATGGGTTATCAAGCAGCTAAAAAAGCAATTAAAGCCTGGCTCGATAACAAGCAAGCAGAGTCAGACATCGTGTCATCCCCCTCCGGGCAATATTAACGACACCCGCGTGTATCCCCCCGGCTCACTCACAACCGCCAGGGAACCACCGACTACAGCCATCATGGTACTGTGGAGGGCTAACCCCTGGCCACTTCCACCGCTGGAATGAGCGGTCAGACCAAATCCAACGCCATTGTCCTCGATGATAATCTTCAGACCATCATCCCAGAGGACTGATAAGGTGAGCGATAAGGGCAATGTCGTATTGACATCGCGGGCATGGTGTGCTGCATTACGGATGGCTTCGCGAGCAGCATAAAATAAAACCTCAGCGACGAGGGGTGGGATGGCCTGAAATCGATCTCTAACTCCTGGTTGAATCTGCCAGATCACTCTGTCAAAGGCGCCAGCCAGTTCGTCATCCACCACATGATGTAATGCCCCGATCAATCCCAGTTTCGCTACCTCTGGCGCGGTTGTAGGGGGCATCTGGCGCAACAGATCAGCAATTTGGTGGTGAACTCCCGTCAAAAGCGAGACTGTCGAAGTGCCATTGACCCTGGCCGCAGCTTGTTCCCCGCTGAGGGTTAGCATAGCGGCGTGCAAATCGGGCAGAACATCGTCATGCAAAACGCGCCGGGCCCGCCGGTCGAGAAGTTGGCTCTCGGTTAAGCGCTGGCGCTGTAAGGCCATCAAGCGGCGGGCAATTTCGGCGCTGGCTCGCGTATCAATAAGCCGCTCGCCACTGGCCCGGGCGATTTCAATCTCTTCCTGGGTATACAATCCGCCATCTTGCTTCTCGCCCAGCAACAAAACTCCGATTAGCCCCCGCTCGCTCCATAGTGGCACAGCCCACATCGCTCCCTGATAGTGAGCCGGCTCCAGGGCGACACCAATGGTCTGGGGCGAATTGAATCGACCGATAAGTTCGGTTAAGGCCGGTAGCGGCTGCGAAAGCGGGGCCGGATAGGCCAGGGTAGGGCCGACCAAAGGGGCCAGGGGCCCAACGGCCGCCAGATAAGCCACCCGCGCCCCTAAGACATCGGCACATAAAGCCCGGAAAGGAGTCACAGCATCAACCTCAGAGGGGGTGGCAGTCGTAGGGGTGAGCAAATGTTCATATAAGCGTTGGCTGGCGACAAAGGGACGCAGATGGGCGATATAACGCTCACGTTCGGCGTAGGAGCGCCAACTAAAAAGGGCGTAAAAGAGGGCAATTAAAATAGTCGTCAAAAGGATGATGTAAACAGGTCGCAAAGCAAAGGTGAGGCTCCAGCCCATAATTACGCCGTAACCGGCGGCCAAAATAACGACACTCCGCCAGTAGCGAAACAAACCGCGCCGGGGCAAAATTCTGCCGGTGAAGACTTCGTAAGAAACGACGGCCCGCCCCACAAAAATAACCACCAGGGCAATCAGGCCGGAAATAATTACATCAAACCAGGTGACGGTCCAGGTCATCTCAGCGTACAAACCACTAACCTCGCGCTGGCGGGCATTTAAGATAAGCCAAAACATAATCCAGCCGACCAATAGACTCACTGCCAGCAGCACGACTGAGGCCGCCAATAACCAGGGACGTGCTCGACGCCGGGCCAAATCTCCCATCATTCGGTCGGAGGGAGCGGGATGGCGTAACACATCGAGCGATAACAAGATACAAAGCAAGATGTAGAGGGGATAAACCCAAATCAGCAGAGGAATTTGTCCCACCATGGGGGTGGCAGAGAGGCGTAGTTGCGCCACCTGGGTAT
>JABAHQ010021204.1_pt1 | contig 10095 bp, 9 predicted proteins | sample 7062091 | NCBI WGS metagenome assembly JABAHQ01 (sample SAMN14534359, study PRJNA622989) | marine sediment metagenome | biome: marine biome [ENVO:00000428]; feature: marine pelagic biome [ENVO:01000023]; material: deep marine sediment [ENVO:00002113] | place: India: Gulf of Kutch | collected... | reverse complement strand
CGCATGGTGCTCGAGCATCGGCTCTCGCCCCAGGACCCGCTGCAGGGCGACAGCGAGGCCTGGGACGCCCGCGCGGCGGACCTGCTGCTGCACGAGGCGCCCGCACCGCTCGCTGCGGTGCTGGCCCTCTTGGAGGCGTGAACCGCGTTGCCCTGCATGTCCGTACCGGCCGGTGCGGCGCGAACGGAGACCCCTGCGGGCGGTACGCAGTTTCGCCCATGGCGTATCCCACGGGCCGTGCGGTTGCACCCGGCCTGCAATGGAGCCACCCATGATCGACTCCCGCGAAGCGATGGCATACCTGGCCGACAAGCTCAGCGACGAGCTGGTCGTTGCCTCCCTGGGCTTCGTCAAGTACGAGCTGTTCGCGGCCAGGGACCGCCCGGAGAATTTCTACCTGTGGAATTCCATGGGCATGGCCTGCTCGGTGGGGTTGGGGTTGGCCACGGGCTGCCCGCAGCGGCGGGTCGTGACCCTGGACGGGGACGGCTCGCTCCTGATGAACCTGAGCAGCCTTGCCACGGAGGGCTGGCGGGCGCCGCGCAACCTGGTGCACGTCGTATTCGACAATCGCGCCCACTACCTCACCGGCCGGCAACCCACGGCGACCGCGGGGCCGACCGACCTTGCCCACGTGGCGGCGGGGGCGGGCTTTCCCCACGCGGAGCGGGCGGAGACGATGGCGGCGTTTCGCTCCGCGGTGGATCGGGCCTGGGCGGAGGACGGGCCGTGGTTCATTCAGGCGCTGGTGGAGCAGCAGCCCCGCAGCGGCCGTCCGCCCAAGAGCCCCACGTTCCTGCGACATCGCTTTCAGGAGGCGGCGGCAGACTAGAGCGTCGGCGGCGCTCCGCCCCGGCGGTGGTCGCGGGGGCGCATTCTTTCAATGGCAGCAGGGGGATCATGGCAGATCAGCAACAGGGACGGGTGGCGCTCGTCACCGGTGCGGCCGGCGGGCTGGGCCGCGTCATGGTGCGGGCATTGCTCGCCGACGGCCATCGCATCGCCGCGGTGGACCGCGACGGCGACCGCCTGAGCGCGCTGTGCCGCGACCTGGCGGCGGAGGGCGCGGTCGTGCCGGTGGAGGCGGACGTGGGGCGCGAGCCGGACTGCCGCCGCGCCGTGGACGAGGCGGTGGCGCGCCTGGGGCGGGTGGACATCCTCGTCAACAACGCGGGCATCGGGCCCAGCCACGTGCGCCCGGATGCGGAGATCAACCTGCCGACCCTGGACGAGCTGACGCCCGAGCTGTGGGAGCGCTTCTTCGCGGTCAACGTGCACGGCCCGCTGTACCTGACGCGGGCGGCGGTGCCGCAGATGCAGCGCAACGGTTGGGGGCGCGTCGTCAACAACACCACCAGCTTCTTCACCATGCTGCGCATTCTGCCCTACGGCTCGGCGAAGGCGGCCCTGGAGTCCATGTCCGCGGTGCTGGCCAAGCAACTGGACGGCACGGGCATCACCGTGAACGTCCTGGTGCCCGGCGGCCCCACCGACACCGCCTTCATTGCGGACGAGGCCGGGTGGGACCGCGGCAAGATGATTCGCCCGGAGGTGATGGGGCCGCCCATCCGCTGGCTCTGCTCGACGGCCGCGGATACCGTGACCGGGCGGCGCGTCACGGCGGCGCTGTGGGACGCATCGCTCGCCCACGCGGCCGCGGCGCCCGCGGCCACCTCGGACATCGGCTGGCCCGAGCTCGCAGCGGCGACGGTGGTCTGGCTGAATCAGTAGCCGCCCGCATCGTCGTGCGTGCGGCCCGGCGGCGCCGTCCGGGGCGCAGAGCGGTCGGGCTGCCGGGCGTGGATGCAAGCGTCCGATTGCCCCGCGGCCTCCAGCTCGCACACCAGGCGCCAATCGCGCCGGGCGGCGGCGTGCCTGCCCAGTGCGGCATGGGCCTGGGCGCGGTTGTAGCGGGCGGCCAGGGAGTATGGGTTGTGCCGCAGCGCCGCGGAGAAGGCCCGCACCGCCTCCGCGAAGCGTTGCAGGTGGAGCAATGCGGTGCCACGCTTGAACAGTCTCGCGGCGGAAGGCGCCCGGCGGACGGCCGTATCGAAGTCCGCCAGCGCCAGGTCGTAGCGTGCCAGCCGCAGGTAGGCTTCGCCGCGACGCATGTGCACCTCCGGTGGCTGCGGTGTCAAGCGCAGCGCGCTGGACAGGTCCCGGGCCTCGGCTGCGTAGTGGCGGAGCCGGTGGTGGAGCACGGCGCGGCCCAGGTAGGCCTTGGTCAGCGCCGGATCGAGCGCCAGGGCGCGGCTGTAACCGGCCAGCGCCGCAGCGGAATTGTTGAGCCGGTCCAGGCTGTGTGCGCGCTGGTAGTGGATCTGCGGGTCGCGCGGCGTTTGCCGCAGCGCCGCATCGTAGGCCCGCACCGCCGCGCTGTGATTGTCCAGGGCATGGGCCAGCACCACGCCATGGCGAAACGCCAGGTCCGCGCGTTGGGGTGCGCGGCGGCGGGCTTGCGCCAGGTCTGCGGCGGCCCTGGCCGGCTCGTCCAGCGCCCGCCAGGCCTGGGCGCGGGCGAGCCACGGCTCCGGGCGGGCCGGAGTTGCCGCAATGGCCAGGGAGAAGTCGGTGAGCGCCGTGCGGGGCCGGCCCAGGGTGACCAGTCGCTGGCCGTTGTGCAGGAAATACCGGCCGACGGGGGCCCGCGCCTCCAGCGCAATCACCACCAGGGCGGAAAGCACGGCGACCAGCGCGACGGCGGCAGTGATGCGGCGGCGTGTCATCGGCCCTGCCTCGTTTTTCGGTCGGTCGCGCGAGGACTGCCGCCATGAGACACACGCCCGCGGCAGCCCGTGCAGGGTCTGCCGATATTGTAGCACGATCCGCGGCAATCCGAGGCGCATGCGCCGCGCGGAGGCTGCACCCTGGAGGCTCGCGGGGGCAGCGACGCCGCTCGATCCACCCTTGTCACCTGAGCAGGAGACCGACATGCCGAACGCGCCCATCAATGGCGTCAGCCTGTACTACGAGGACACCGGTGCGGGAACGCCGGTGGTGTTCGTGCACGAGTTCGCGGGCGACTACCGCAGTTGGGAGCCGCAGGTGCGGCATTTCGCACGCCGGTACCGTTGCGTCACCTACAACGCCCGGGGCTATCCGCCGTCCGAGGTGCCGCCCGATGCGGCATCCTACTCCCAGGACATCGCCGTGGAGGACCTGCGCGGCGTGCTGGATCAGCTTGGCCTGGAGCAGGCGCACGTGGTGGGGTTCTCCATGGGCGGCTTCGCGGCGCTCATCTTCGGCCTGCGCTACCCGGAGCGCTGCCGCTCCCTCGTCATCGCCGGGTGCGGGTACGGTAGCGACGCGGATCGCTCCAAGTGGGAACGCGACGTGGANNCACGACGGGATGGAGCAAGCCGCCGAGTTCTATGCGCGGGGGCCGACCCGTGTGCAGTTCCAGGACAAGGACCCGCGCGGCTGGCAGGAGTTCTTCGAGCAGTTGCGGGCGTCCTCGTCCCTGGGTCACGCCAACACCATGCGCGGCGTGCAGAAGCACCGCCCCTCCATCGGCGACCTGACGGCGGAGATGGCGCAACTGACCGTGCCCACCCTCGTCATCACGGGAGACGAGGACGAGCCGTGCCTGGAGCCGGGCCTGCTCATGAAGCGCACCATTCCCGCGGCGGCGCTGGTGGTGATGCCCAAGTGCGGGCANNGCGGCGCTGGTGGTGATGCCGCGCTGCGGGCACACCATCAACCTGGAAGACCCGGACGGCTTCAACGGCCATCTGGACGAATTCTTCGCGGTGGTGGACGCCGGGCGCTGGACCCAGCGCAATCCGGCCAGCCAAACGGACTCGGCGATCCTTCCGCCGGACCGGGGCCAGCGCTAGCACGTTGGCGGGTTTGGTGCGTACAGCTCGCGAGCGGCAGCGCGTGCTTGCTCCCGGGGGGGGGGCGGCACCCATGGGTTGCCGCCGTGCTAGGCGCCCTTGGTTGGCGCCGGGTGGGTGTCCGCCCGCGTGGCTGCCAGCACTTGATGCACGGCCCCCAGCAACTTGTCGGGCGCATAGGGCTTGCGCAAGAGCGGCCATGCGTTGCGCTCCAGCAGCCTCGTGTCCAGGTGGTCGTCCGCATAGCCTGTGCTGAACAGCACGGGCAGCTCCGGGCGGTGTGCGGCAATGTGCTCGTACACGTCCCGGCCGCTGCATTTGGGCATCACCATGTCCAGCAGCACCAGGTCCAGCTCGCCCGCGTGCGCGTCGAAGATGCGGATCGCCTCTTCGCCGTCCACCGCTTCGAGCACGTTGTGACCGTCCCGTGCCAGCAGATCCGCGAGCAGCATGCGCACCGCCGGCTCGTCCTCGGCGACGAGGATCTGGGCGGCGTACGCCGGTGTGCGAGCGGCCTGCGCGGCTTGCGCTTCCGGGGTCTGCGTCTCGTCGACGGCAGGCGCCGCGGGCAGGTACAGGGTAAAGCCCGTGCCCGTGGCGGGGTTGCTCATCACGTCCAACTGTCCGCCGAACTCCTCCACGAATCCGTACACGATGGACAGCCCGAGCCCGGTGCCCTTGCCCGACTCCTTGGTGGTGTAGAACGGCTCGAAAATGCGCTCCAGCACCTCCGGTGCCATACCGCTGCCCGTATCCGCTACCTCCAGGGTCACCCATTGCCCGGCGGCAACGGTGCCGGTGCGCACCGTCAGGGGCTCCGGCAGCGGCAGCGAGCGGGTGCTGATGGTCAGCGTGCCGCCGCCGGGCATGGCATCGCGTGCATTGACGCAGAGGTTGACGACGGCCTGCTCCAGCATCGGCACGTCCACGACGACGATCATGGGTGTGGCGTTGAGGCGCAGGTCCATGCGAATGGACTCGCCGATGAGCCGCTCCATCATCTGTACCAGATTGGCGAGGGCCTCGTTCAGGTCGGTACGCTGGGGCTGCAGCACGTCCTGCCGGCTGAACGCGAGCAGGCGGCGGGTGATCTCCGCCGCCGCCCGTGCACTCTGCACTACCCGCTCCAGGCTGCTGCGCACCTTGTCGGGTTTGTCCAGGCTGCTCAGGGCGACCTGGCTGAAGCCCTGGATCACCTGCAGCATGTTGTTGAAGTCGTGCGCCACGCCCCCGGCCAGCTGCCCCACCGCCTCCATCTTCTGGGCTTGGCGCAGTTGCTGCTCCAGCCGCACCTGCTCGGTGATATCGGTGGACGTGCCGACGATGCCCACCACCTGCCCCTGCTCGTCATGCAGCGGCAGCTTCACCACGTGCCGCAGCATGGTCTTGCCGTCGGGTCGCTTCATTTCCAGGTACGGGTCTTCGGCCAGGGCCTCGCCCGCCTGCACCTGCCGGTCCAACGCGTCCGCCTGCGCAATGCCCGCGGTCTCCGTCCCGATGATCTCGGCGACCGTGAGTCCTCGCATCGCCTCCGGCGTGAAGCCGTAGAAGTCGGCCATGGCACGGTTGGCCATCAGGTAGCGGCCGTCCAGGTCCTTCACGAATAGCCAGCTCGGGACGGTGTCGAACACCGCCTGCAGCAGGCGTCGGCTGCTCTCCAGCTCCTCCTGCACGCGCTTCGCGTCGGTGATGTCCCGGCCCACGGCGACGGCCAACCCCGCGGTCGCATCGTAGGCCACCCGCCAGGAGATCCAACGCACCGTCTCACCCCGCCCCTGGATGCGGTTCTCGAAGTCGAATATCGCCCCCTCGTCGAGCAACGTCTGCCAAACAGCCTTCGTTCGTTCGCGGTCGTCCTCCACCACCCAGTCCAGGAACAGCCGGTCGCCGGTCTCAGCCTGCGTCACGCCGAGCGTGTGCTCCATGGCAGGGTTCATGCGATGGAAGCGGCCGTCCCGCCCGGCAATGCAGTACAGGTCCAGGGACAACTCGAAGAAGTTGGCCAGTGGCCAGCTCCAGCTCCTGCAGCTTCTCCTCCGTTACGTCCTGGGTGACGATGACGGAACCGGTGATGCGCGCACTGTGGTCCCGGACGGGGGCGATGGTCGTCCGCACCCACTCCTCCCGCCCGCTCGTCAGTTGGCGCCGGTGCTCGTTCTGCACGGTGCGCCCGTCCCCGATCACCGCACGCTGTTCGGCCCTGCGCAGGGCTTGCTCCGCGGCGGGGAGGTGCGGCATGGCGGGGCCGGGCGGCAGGGGGTCGTCGGGGCCGATGTTCCACAAGGCACGGGCGAGGCGATTGGCGAAGAGGCGGTTGCCGTCCCGGTCCTTCACGGCGACCCGCATGGGGATCGCGTCCATCACCGCGCGCAGCAGGGTTTGCTGCCCGCGCAACTCGTCGGCCACGCGTTTGCGCTCGCTGACCTCCTGGTAGAGCAGGCGGTTGCTCTCCTCGGTCAGCGCCGCGGTGCGCTTTTCCACCTGCGTTTCCAGGTCCGCTCGCGAGCGCTCCAGAGCCCGCAGCAGCTCCTCGCGCTCCAGGTCGCCCCGTACCAGGTTGCGCAGGGTGCGGGTGCCCTGGTACCCGGCGTGCACCAGCACCGCGGTATAGCAGACCAGGAGCGCATTCATCGCCAGCGTGGCGGGGGACAGGTGGAAGATCGCAATCCCCACGATGAGCGGCACCATGCTGGACAGCAGGTACACCAGGAAGGCCGGCGGAAACACGCCCAGCCATGCCGCCCCGGCCGCGGCCTGCCCCCCCACGACGAATGCGAGGAAGATCTGGTGGGTGAAGGGCACCTGCCCGGCGAACAACAGCACGCCGAGGCCCCATACCAGACCGATCAGCAGGGACCAGACGGTGGCGCGCACCAGGGTGCGAGGTCGCACCTGCGTCGGTGGTGGGCGATTGCGGTTGCGCGACCAACTGCGCAGGCGCTGCGTCGCGGCAAGCGATACCAGCGCCCACCAGGGCAGCAGCCAATGCGGCGGGACCTGCTCCCACAGCACCGCCACCGTAATCGCCGCGTTGAACAGATTCCCCAGGGCCATGGTGGGCGTACCGGCCGCCAGCACCTGCACCTGCTGCACGCGCAGCGCGGCGCCTTCGGCCGTGGGGTCGGCGTACCACCGTTGGAGGATGCGTTGGAGGCTGGTCATTACCGCGAGTTGCCGCAGCGCGCTGGAGGTCGGCCGGCGTTCAGGCAAGACGGCCCGCGCCGCACAAGCAAGGAAAACCGACGGCATGGTGGCGGAACGAATCGTTCCGCTGGAGGCTGCGCCCGGGGATACAGCCGCCTACCCAGCATGGAACGAACGCGGCGCGGGTCGGGTTCCGTGGGGCGCGGTCGCGTGCGGCGACCGCGCGCCCGGCTTGGTAGGTGCGTGCGCAAGGGGGATGCGGCTTCGTCGCGCTCAGAAGGGCCGCGTGCCCGCGATCTGCACGCGGTACATGAGGCGGCGTTGGTTGGCGTCCCAGGCCTCCCGCTTGTGGTTGGTGCAGCGGTTGTCCCACACCATCACGTCGCCCGGGCGCCACTCGTGCCAGTAGTAGAGGTGGGGCTGATCCACGTGCTCGACCAGCCGCCTCAGCAGCCGGCCGGCGGCCTCCTTGTCCTCCAGGCCGACGATCTCCTCGCACAGTCCACCGATGTACAGCGACTTGCGTCCCGTCACGGGGTGCGTGCGCACGATGGGGTGCGGAAACACCGGTGGGTCTTCTTCCGCGAACTTCTGCGTGGCCCCGCCCAAATCCGCGCCCCGGTCGGCGAAACGTGGCGTGTAGGGATTGTAGGACCACGTGCTGAGCCCCTCCACCAGCGCCTTGGTCTCCGCGTCCAGCTCCTCGTAGGCCTGATACAGGTTGGACCATGACGTGCGGCCGCCTTCCGCCGGCACCTCCACGGCGTAGAGCATCGCGCCCAGCAGNNGATTGCCCAGCATGCCCCCTTCGGCGAAGTTGGAGATCGGCACCACCGGCGGCTGCTCCGCGTCGCCCAGCACGGGCAGGTCCTTGGGCGGCACGTTGAGCGGCCCGAACCATTGGCTGATCGCCAGCAGCCGCTCGTGATCCAACTCCTGATCGCGGAAGATCACCAGGCAGTGGTCGTGAAATGCCCGCAGGATGCGAAAGACGGTATCGCCGTCCGGGTCCCGCCGCAGATCCAGGCCTTCCACGATCGCACCGACCGGCCCATTGGCAGGGACGATCTGCACCGTTGCTCCATGGCCGCTCATCGTTGCGCCTCCCCTCTCGCCGTCCTCGATTTGCCTGCGCCGCCGACCGGCGACCAGGCGCCCCCGCCCGAGCGGAACGGATCTGCGATTTGACTGCACGGGCGGGGTTCGCGTCAAGTCCTGGCGGCCCCCCTGGGGCCGGACGCTCCTGCAGGGGACCCGCTCGCTCAGGGGCGCCCGGTCCGCGATCCGCGGTGCAGTGCGCGCAGGCCGGCACCGCCGCTCACGCTCAGCGCGAACAATGCCGCCGCCGCCACCACCACCGACGGGCCGGAGGGCGTGTCCCAGGTGAGCGAGGCGCCCAGCCCGGCGATCACGGCCAGGGCCCCGATCGCCGCCGCCAGGAGCGCCATGCGCTCCGGGCTCCCCGCGAAGGGGCGTGCCGCCGCGGGTGGGATAATCAGCAGGGAGGTAATGAGCAGGATGCCGATGATCTTCATCGCCACCACGATCACCAGCGCCACCAGCAGCATCAGCCCCAGCCGCGCCGCCCACACCGGCACGCCCTCGGCTTGCGCCAGCTCTTCGTGAATCGTCAGGCGCAGCAGGTGCGGCCACAACCACACCAGCACGGCGAGCGCGACCGTGCCGCCGCCGAAGATCCAGCCCAGGTCGCCGCGGGTTACGGCGAGGATGTCCCCGAACAGGTAGCCCATCAGATCGACACGCACCTGCGGCAGAAAGCTGATGATCACCAGGCCCAGCGAGAGCGCGCTGTGGGCGAGGATGCCCAGCACGGTGTCCGTGGCCAGCGTGCGTTGGCCTTGCAGCACCAGCAGCAGCGCCACCAGCCCGGCGAACACCAGCAGCGTGCCCGCATTCACGCCCACGTCCAGTGCGATCCCCAGCGCCACCCCGAGCAGCGCCCCATGGGCCAGGGAGTCGCCGTAATACGCCATGCGGCGCCACACGACGAAGCACCCCAGCGGCCCGGCGACGACCGCCACCCCCAGGCCGCCCAGCACGGCGCGCCAGAAGAAATCGCTCAGCAATGCCTCCATCCTATGCTCCCGGGCGCGGGGCGCCTGTCAGGGATGACCGCCGTGGTAGTCCTCCTCGGCGGGCGCCGCGGCCGAGCCGGNNGCAGGCACGGCGGGGGGATGCACGTGGTCGTGCACGTGTTGGTATACCGCCAGGCCGCTTGCCGCCCGCTCGCCGAACAGTTCCAGGTACGCCGGGTCCTGCACGACGGCGCCCGGCGTGCCGGAGCAGCAGACGTGCTGATTGAGGCACAGCACCTCGTCCGTCGCCGCCAGCACCAGGTGCAGGTCGTGGGAGATCAGCACCACGCCGCAGCCGCGCTCGCTGCGGATGCGGGCGATGCGCTCGTACAGGTCCGCCTGCCCGGTCACGTCCACGCCCTGCACGGGCTCGTCCAGCAGCAGCAGGTCCGGCTGGCGCAGCAGCGCCCGTGCCAGCAGCACCCGCTGCAGTTCTCCGCCCGAGAGGCCGTACACCTGTGCGGTGCGCAGTGCGGCCGCCCCGACCTCATCCAGCGCCGCGGCGACGCTGCCGGTGCCGCGCCCTTGGGCGAGCCGCAGCAGGCGCTCCACGGTGATTGGAAAGGTGGGGTCCACGTGCAGCTTTTGCGGCAGGTAGCCCACGCGCAGCCCTGCCCGGCGCCACACGCGGCCCGCGGTCGGCCGGAGCAGCCCCAGCAGCAGCCGCACCAGGGTCGTCTTGCCCGCGCCGTTGGGGCCGATCACGGTCACGATGCGCCCGCGGCGCACCTGCAGGTCCACGTCCCGCAGCAGTTGCCGCCCGCCCAGCGTGAGGCTGAGGCCCTGCGCCGCGAGCAGCAGGTCGGCGGTGGGGTTGTCGTTGGCGGGCGCCGTCATTTGCACTGCCTGCATCGTCCGCTCACCTCGACCACCTGGCGCTCCACGGTGAATCCCCGTTGCGCCGCTGTGCGGGCCAATGCCTCGCCGATGGGGGCGGCATGGAACTCCTCCACCCGGCCGCAGCATTCGCAGATCAGGAACTGCCCCCTGTGCTGCCGGCCCGGTGCCGGACAGCCGAC
>JABAHQ010054459.1_pt1 | contig 10096 bp, 10 predicted proteins | sample 7062091 | NCBI WGS metagenome assembly JABAHQ01 (sample SAMN14534359, study PRJNA622989) | marine sediment metagenome | biome: marine biome [ENVO:00000428]; feature: marine pelagic biome [ENVO:01000023]; material: deep marine sediment [ENVO:00002113] | place: India: Gulf of Kutch | collected... | reverse complement strand
TCTGAAGAAGTCCAGTTGGCCAGATGTTCGCCTGGATGGGCGAGAAAGGAGAGAGCCAGAGATGGAGCTCCATGTCAGGGTAAATGGGGAGGAGGGGGCCTGGGAGATTGCCCCGAAAGAGCGCTTAGCCGACGTGCTGCGGCGGGAGGGTTATCATGGGGTTAGGCTCGGCTGCCGGGCGGGCCAATGCGGAAATTGCACGGTGCTCCTCGACGGTAAGCCGATCAAGTCTTGCGTGCTGCCCGCGGCCCAAGCGGAGGGAAGGGAGATCACCACCATCGAGGGCCTGGCCAAGCATGGGGAGCTCCACCCACTGCAGGCCCAGTTCCTGGAGCAGGGGGCGGTGCAATGCGGCTTCTGCACGCCGGCGATGATTCTCTCTGCTACGGCGCTGTTGGAGAGAAACCCCAATCCCGACGAGGCTGCAGTGAGGAAGGCCCTCAGCAGAGTCCTCTGCCGCTGCACCGGTTACGAGAAGCCGGTGCGGGCAGTTCTGGCCGCGGCCAAAATCATGAGCGGGGAGAAGGCGGGAGGGACGATCAGGCCAGCGGAGGTGCAGCAGAGATTCACCGTTGTCGGGCGTAGCGTTCCCAAGGTCGATGGAAGACAACTGGTCACGGGCAGACCGGCGTTCACCGATGACTTTAGGCCCCCAGGGATGCTTTATGGAAAGATCTTGTGGAGCCCTCATGCCCATGCGCGGATCGTGGACATCGACACAAGCAAGGCCCGGGCTCTGGCCGGAGTCCACGCGGTGCTGACCTACAAAGAGATGCCCCGAGTAGCCTATACCAGAGCGGGTCAAGACTACCCTGAGCCATCGCCATACGACTTCTTCGTCCTTGATCGCAAGGTCCGCTATGTAGGGGACAGGGTGGCTGCCCTTGCCGCAGACTCCCTGGAGGCAGCGGAAGAGGCACTCGAGCTGATTAAGGTGGAGTATGAGCTCCTCCCGGCGGTCTTCGATCCCCGCGAGGCGTTAGAGGACGGCGCTCCGCTTATCCACGACGAGCCAGACAGCAAGGGCATCTATGATCCAAAGCGAAATATCTGCGCCCATGTCGATGCAGAAACCGGCAGCGTGGATAAGGGCTTCCAGGAGGCAGATCTCCTTATCGAGAATGAGTATTGCACCCAAAGAACCCAGCATGCACAACTGGAACCGCACATTGCCATCACCTACCTTGATGAGCAGGACCGCTTGGTGGTGCGGTCCAGCACCCAAGTACCTTTTCACCTCCGGCGCCAATTAGCCCAGGTCTTGGAAATGCCGATCGGCAAGATTAGGGTCATCAAACCGCGGATCGGCGGCGGCTTCGGCGGCAAGCAGGAGCTAGTCTTGGAAGATATTTGTGCGGCCCTTACCCTGGCGGCACGCCGGCCGGTGCGCTTGGAGCTTACCCGGGAGGAGGAGTTCATCTCCGCCCGCACGCGCCACAGGATGGTCGTCCGGCTCAAGACCGGGGCAAAACGCGATGGAATGCTGACCGCAAATCAGATGGAAGTCATCGCCGATGCCGGGGCCTACGGTTCCCATAGCCCCACCGTGCCGACCAACACCGGCAACAAGAACCTCCCCCGCTATCCTTGTCCTAATATGAGATACGCCTTCCATGCCGTATACACTAACCTCCCTGTCTCCGGGGCACTCCGGGGCTATGGCACCCCGCAGGGGGCCTTCGCCCTCGAGTCACAGATCGACGAAATTGCACATGCCCTGGGGATGGACCCGGTGGAGTTCCGCTTGAAGACCACCATCCGCGAAGGTGACCTGGACCGCCTCTCGCCTCTGATCTATGAGGCCGAGACAGCAGGCGACTGGCAGGTGCGAAGCAACGGCCTTCAGGAATGCATCAGAATCGGCGCTGAACAGATCGGCTGGAAGAAGAAGCGGGAGCAGTTCAGGGAATGGAATAACAAGAATGCCACCATCAAGCGTGGGTTAGGAATGGCCTGCGTTTCCCAGGGGAGTGGCGTGGGCGGCATCGACAAGGCCGGGGCCACGCTCAAGCTCAATGAGGATGGCTCGTTCAACTTGATGGTCGGCGCGGCGGATCTGGGAACAGGTGCCGATACTGTTCTAGCTCAAATCGCGGCAGAGACCCTCGGGATCGGGGTAGAAGACCTGATCGTCTACGCTGGGGATACCGATATCTGCCCTTTCGACTCAGGCGCTTACGCCTCCAGCACTACCTATGTCTCAGGAGGAGCCGTCCACAAGGCGGCGGAGCAGGTCCGGGATAAGATCCTGGCGGTGGCCGGGAGAATGCTTGATGAAGAATCGCAGAGCTTGCGCTGCCACGATAAGAAGATCACCTCCCCCACGGGAAAGAGCGTCTCGTTGAGCGAGGTGGCCCTCCAAGCCNNACCTCGCCCGCGGGAAGCAGCGTCTCGTTGGCTGAGGTGGCCCTCCAAGCCTTCTACGAGGAGAAGTTCCAGATCGAAGCTACCGCCTCCCATAGCTCGCCGTCCAGCCCGCCACCGTTCGCCGCCCAATTTGCGGAGGTCGAGGTGGACACTGAAACAGGCCAGATTGGGGTAAACAGATTCCTCTCCGTCGTCGATACCGGGACAGCCATCAACCCCCATCTTGCCGAGGGCCAAGTCGAAGGAGCTGTAGCCATGGGGCTTGGCTACGCCTTGACCGAGGAGATGAAGTTTGATGACCGAGGGCGCCTGCTCAATCCCAGTTTTCGCAGCTACCATATCCTCAGGGCTGATGAGATGCCGGAACTGGAGACGATCTTCGTCGAGACCTTCGAGCCCACCGGCCCCTTCGGGGCGAAGGCCGTCGGGGAGATAGCGATCAACGGCCCCGCACCGGCCATCGCCAACGCCGTCTATCACGCCTTGGCGGTGAGGATCCGCTCCTTGCCCCTGACCCCGGAGAAGGTCCTTCAGGCGCTGGAGAAGAAGTAGCGGTCATGGCCCGGAGGCCGACCTTCTGGAGCGAGGAAAGGAGGGCCGCCTGCCTTGGCCTGCTTCCTTCAGGGCTCATCTTCCTCGTTTTTGTCGCCTTTCCGCTGATTTATTCTTTTTATTTGAGTTTTCATCACTGGTCGATCCTCTCCCCGGCGAAGGAGTTCGCCGGTCTGGCCAATTATCTCGAGGCGCTCACCTCTCCGGTGGCAAGGAACGCCTTCCAGGTTACACTCATCTATGCTGGGGTTTCAGTCCCCTTGCTCACCGGGCTGTCCCTGGGGGTGGCCCTTCTCCTCCAGAGGCCACTTCGCGGGGGGAGCGCCTATCGCACCGCCTTCTTCTCGCCGGTGGTCCTGTCCACCACGGTGGCCGCGATTATCTGGTCCTGGGCCTTCGATCCCCACTTCGGGCTCGTCAACCATGGGCTCTCCCTATTGGGCATCCGAGGCCCTAACTGGCTGGTCGACCCCCGTTGGGCCCTGCCAGCTCTGGTTATCACCACGTTGTGGAAATACGTCGGGTTCTACATGGTCATCTTCATCGCCGGACTACAGGCCATCCCCCGGGTCTACTATGAAGCAGCGGAGATCGACGGCGCGGGGCGGGCCTCCCGGCTCGTCCACGTCACCCTCCCCCTCCTACGGAGGACGGGAGCATTCGTGGTGGTCATGGCGACTATAAACGCGTTCCAGACCTTCGGCCTCGTCTTCGTGCTGACCGGCGGCGGACCGATGGATTCGACCAACCTGGTGGTCCACTACCTCTATCGGGAGGCCTTCGAGTTCTTCCGGATGGGGTATGCATCGGCGATCGCCTGGCTCCTGTTCATCGTCCTGTTCTCCTTAGCCCTGGTTCAGATCAGATACATCGGCTCGGGAGGCAGAGTCAGGCAGGGCTGAGATGGGACGGCCAACCCTGTTTGGGATTCGGATTCTCCAGCACCTCTCCTTGATCCTGGCCGGGGCCTTGGTGATTCTACCGTTCATCTGGATGGTGTTCGCCTCCCTGAAGGCGGGGGCGGAGGTCTTCGGCTACCCGGGAAGCTGGCTGTGGACCGGTTGGAGCCTTGAAAACTACGGTAAAGTTTGGGCAGAGTTCCCCCTGGCCCGGTTCTATCTCAACAGCATCGTGGTGGCGGCCACGGTGACCGCCAGCCAACTCCTGGCCGGCTCCCTGGCCGGCTACGTATTTGCCCGACTTCGGTTTCCCGGGCGCGACCTGCTCTTTTATCTGTATCTCGGATCGCTGCTGGTCCCCCATCAGGTGACGTTGATCCCCTCGTTCTTGGTTCTAAAATGGCTGGGGCTTGTCGATACCCACTGGGCGCTGACCCTCCCGTTCCTCGCCGGGCCGTTTGCCGCGTTTCTCATGCGCCAGGCGTTCTTGGACATCCCTCCCGCCCTGGAGGACGCGGCGCGGATCGACGGCTGCGGTCGATTCCATATTCTGTTTCGGATCTTTCTTCCCCTCACCCGGCCCACCCTGATGGCGCTGGGGATCTTCATCTTCCTCTGGCAGTGGAACAGCTTGCTCTGGCCGCTGATAGTCACTCAGAGTCCGGCCATGCGGACCCTCCCCGTCGGGCTGGCCTCGCTTAAGACGGAGTTGGGGACGGATTGGCCCCTCCTGATGGCGGCTAACACCATGGTCGCCCTGCCCGTCTTGCTCGTATTCCTCTTCGCCCAGAAGGCGTTTATTAGGGGATTGGCGCTCGCGGAGATCGAGTGAGCTGGCGTTCTGGCTGGGAGAGGAGGATTCGAACCCCCACTAACAGGTCCAGAGCCTGTCGTCCTACCGTTAGACGATCTCCCAATTCACGTTAAAGCTTAACGCAGAGCGGAGGACATGTCAAATCGGCGTCCGGGGTGCGCCCGGACATCGTTACCAGACGGGGGCTAATCTTCCCGAAGGTCTTTGACAATCCGGCCTTTGTAGCTTAAGATGTTATGAACTTCATCATTGCCAGGCGGAGGTAAACCGTGGCCAAGGATGAGCCAGTCACCAAGGATCCTGGGGAAGTTGAGCTGATCTTCCGAGAGATGGGACTGGTGGGGGCCGGCGGGGCTGGATTTCCCACTTATTTTAAACATCTCAACCCCACTCCAATTTTGATCGTCAACTGCGAGGAGGGGGAACCGGGCTTCGAGGCGGACAAATTGCTGTTTAGGACCCATGTTGAGGAGTTTGAGCTGATCCTCAATGCCCTCCAGGAGATCTTCGGCCTGGAGAAGATTTACATTGGAGCCAAGGAGAAGGACAAGGAAAAGCTTGCGCCGCTGGAGGAGCGGTTTAATATCGCCTATACTCCTCCGCTCTATGGCATGGGAGAGGAACGCTGGCTGACCAAATCTATTACTGGTATCGAGGTTCCTCCCGACAAATTCCCCCCGGAGTTTGGGGTGACGGTAAACAACGTGGAGACGGTCTATAACATGTACCGGGCGCTGTTCCTGGAAAAACCGGTGACCCACAAATATCTCAATGTCTACGGCGAGGTGGCCCAGCCCCGCGTCTATTTGGTGCCGGTGGGAGCATACGTGATGGATCTTCTAGGGATGGCCGGGGTCATAACGGAAAACTCCCATGAGCTACTATGCATCGATGGCGGGCCGATGATGGGGGATGAGATCGATGTGGGGAGCTATCCAGTGAACAAGACGACCAACGGGCTCCTGGTGACCGACCAGGGGATGTTCCAGCGGCGCAGCGAGACCAACCCCGCTTGGGATGAGACCCTCCCGGAGATTATGCAGAAGCTGGAGATTGAAAGATACCTCGACTGGGACCCCCAAAGGGTCCACGATATTAGCGCTGAAATCAAGCGGGTGAAACTCCTGCTGGAGCAGAGCATCGGCCGGCCGTGCGCCGTCACGGTCGAGCCGGGGCAAAACGTCCAAGAGGATCAGGAGATCGGGAGCGCCATCGAGGGCGACTTAAGCGACTTTCAGTGCTTGTCCATCGGGCTCCATGCCCCGATCGCCGGGACGGTCACCGAGGTGACCGAGGACTACGTGATTATCGAGCGCTGATCACTAGAAGTGGTCAGCGTTTATGGCGATGAAGCTCTGCCACTTATCGGGGACCTCGTCCTCGGCGAAGATCGCCTCCTCCGGGCAGACCGCCGCACAGGCCCCGCAATCGATGCAGGCCTCCGGATCGATGTAAAGCTGTTCTGCCTCGTCAAAGCCCTCCTCATCCGGCCGGGGATGGACCGCATCGACGGGGCAGACCTCCACGCACTTGGTCGCCTTCACCCCAATGCAGGGTTCACAGATTATGTAGGCCATAAGCTCTCCTTTCTTCCCAGGAGTATGGCAACTCCCTAGCAGTATTCCTAGATGGGGGGAAGTATAGCAGCTCCGCCGAGCCGGTTCAAACAAGGATCATACCAGCAGCCTGAGCCTTGCTAGCTGGAAGGGGGAACGGCCGAGCTTACCTCTTGGGCAACGTAAACATAAACCTTGTACCCTGGCCGGGCTCGCTCTCCGCCCAGATCCGCCCCCCGTGTAACTCGACCAACTGCTTGACAATCGCCAGGCCCAGGCCCGCTCCGCCGCCGCGGCGGGAGCGGGAGCGTTCCCCGCGATAAAATCGCTCAAAGATGTAGGGAAGGTCCTCCTGGGGGATGCCCCGGCCGGTGTCAGCGACGCTGACCAGGACTTCGTCCTCTCCGTCCATCACGGAGAGGGTAATCCGCCCACCCTTTGGGGTATAGCGTTCGGCGTTGCCAAGCAGGTTGTGGAGGACCTGCTCAATCCGGTCGGCGTCCAGACTTAGCTTAGGTAGCGTCTGGGGCAGCTCGACCACGAGCCCGATCCCCCGCTCGGCGAGCGGTGGCCGGAGGCGCGAGGAGAGGCGATCGACCAACTTGATCAGGTCGGTCGGTCCACGCTCGAGCCTCAGTTCGCCAGCCTCGGCCAAGGCCAGCTCGTGCAGGTCTTCCACCAGCCTGTCGAGCAGCAGGACCTCGCCGTCTAGCTCGGCAAGCTTCCCCTCCGTCGGTTGATAAACCCCGTCGCGGAGGGCCTCCAATCCGCCACGGATCACGGTGAGCGGGGTGCGAAGCTCATGGGAGATGTCGGCGATCATCCGCCGCCTCAATTCTTCGGATTTGTTGAGACCCTCCGTCATCCGGTTGAAGGCCTCTCCCAGACGGCCCAATTCATCTTTAGATTTAACTTGGACCGGCTGTTCCAGATCGCCCCCCGCGATCCGCTCCGCGGCCGCGGTCAGCTCCTGCAGGGGAGTGGTGAGCTGCCTGAACAGGACGGTGCCCAGGATCAAGGCGATGAACAGCGCGACCGCCCCTCCGAGGAGCAGGGAGCGGTTGACCGAGCTTAGGAATTGTAGCTCCGGAGGCTCCAGAAGCGGGCCCCCCACCGGACCGGCCAGCAGGAGCCCCACTTGCCGGCCGCCGACATCCAGGGGCAGCCCTTGGCGAAGCAGACCCTCCGGAAGTTGCCGCCCGACCAATTTCACATCCGGTGCGGTAACGACTCTCCCCTCCGGACCCGTCAAGACCAATCGCTTTTGCGGCCCCTCAGGAGGCGTCCCCCCGCCGGGGGCGCGGGGGCCGACGAGGAATTCCCTTACCCCCTCCCAACTGCCCTTCTCCCGATAGTAATCGATGAGCACCTTCCGCTGCGCCTCGAGACGCACGGTGTCCCCGCGAATTACGTAGAGGCGGAACTGTTTCGTGGTAAAGTAATTGGCGATCAAATAGACTGTCGCGAGCGCCACCAGAATCACCAAAATGAACGAGCCGATCAGTTTAACCCGATAGGTAGTCAGCATCGGCACCTCCCCTCACTCTCTGCGGAATCGGTAGCCTACCCCATGGACCGTCTGAATGTATTGGGGCCCCGCAGGCTCCAATTTCCTCCGCAGGTTCTTGACGTGCGTATCGATGGTCCGGGCGAAGCCCGCCCCGGGGTAATGGTCGATCGCCTCCAGGAGCTGCAGCCGATCGAAGACCCGCCCTGGGTAGCGGGCCAAAGCGGCCAGCAGATCGAACTCCGTCGGGGTGAGCTCGATCGGTCGCCCCGCGAGTTCCACCTGGCGAGCTTCCAGGTCGATCGCCAGATCGCCTCGCTCGAGCCGCTGCGACCTTCTAAGACCTTCGGCACGGCGCAGCACCGCCCGCACCCGGGCCATCAGCTCCCTGAGGCTGAAGGGCTTGGTGACGTAATCGTCGGCGCCCAGCTCCAGCCCGGCCACGCGGTCGGCCTCCTCTGTCCGGGCGGTGAGCATGATCAGCGGCACATCGGATTCCCGCCGTATCTGGCGGGCCACATCGAGCCCGTCGGCCTTGGGGAGCATCAAATCCAAAATCACCAGGGCCGGATCTTCCCGGTGGAATAACTCCAATCCCTCCTGGCCATCGTAGGCCGCTGTTACTTGGTAGCCGGCCTGCTCCAGATAAGCCCGAAGGAGCTCCACAATCCGCTCCTCATCCTCGATCACCAGGATCTTTTTCATCTCCCCCATGATATGTTCCTAGGCAGGTTTCAGCAAGGAAGAGGGACGAGGCGCAGGTCCTCGTCCCTCCGAAACTTATCCAGCGGTTACGGGTTCTGAGGTGTCTGCTGCTTGGGCTCTGGTTGAGGCCACTTCGGTTGCGGCTTTTGAAACTTCCAGGGCTGGGGCATCGGCTTCAGTTGAGGCGGGGAGGGCAGGAAATACCGACCCGGGATGTTGCAGTAGCAGACGCAGTTATAGGAGTATGGCTGGTAATAGGGTTGCATATAGCGCGGCTGACCCAGTGGGCCGAGCTGCCTCCATCGCTGCAATTCCTCACTGAATGACATCATCCACTGACTAGGCCGGGCCAGCGAGCGCCCCATCATGAACCCCAGAAGCTCCCCTGGCCCAGCCTGAGAGAGCCGCTCCTTCAACTCCGAGGCCCGCCTCTCCGCCCACCTGTCAATCAGCTCATCCTTGGCCCCCTGAATCGCCTCCTCCAGTTCCTCCACGCTGATTCCTAATTGCTCGGCCAATGCCTGAAGGAAGGGCCACGCGGGGGCCGACTCCTCCGGGGAGATGTCCGCGCTCATCCCTTGAGGGGTGAGCGGCTGATCTGACTCCTCACCACTTTCTAGCGCCGTCCCCGGCAAGCCCGTTAGTAACAGCCCCATCAGCAGGGCTGCCAACACAATTCTGTTGCGCATATCTACCTCCTCTCACTGCCATTATACTCAGGGAATGTGAAGGGATTGTGAAGGTCCGATGGATGACCGGTGTTTTTCCCTTAGGGTATGGTAAAGTTAGACGTATCAGCAACCTTAAGGGTTCCCAGGCCGCTCCCCTTTGCGGCTGATCGGCTGGCGAATTTTTAGAGGACGATCTCCTTGTGCCGATGGAGATGGCAGTCGATGTTGATCCCGAGCGGCAGTTCGGCGATGTGGGTTGGAAAGTATTCTATGCGCACGTCCATCGCCGTGTTGATACCCCCGAGCCCCTGAGGGCCCACGCCCGTCCGGTTGATCGCCTCTAATATCTCCTCCTCCAGCTTGGCGTAGCGCAGATCGGGGTGGCGCTGACCCATCGAGCGCATCAGGGCCTGCTTGGCCAGTTTCGCGGCCAATTCCAGATCTCCTCCGATCCCGATTCCCACCACGATCGGGGGGCAGGGGTTTGGCCCAGCCTGCTCCACAAACCCGACCACCTCCCGTTTCACCCCCTCGACGCCGGCNNCATCTTCACCGCGCTCATATTCTCGCTCCCCGCGCCCTTCGCCGCTACGATCAGCTTTAGCTTGTCTCCGGGGACCCGCGCCAAGTGGACGATCGCCGGGGTGTTATCTTGGGTATTCTTCCTCTCGAACAGCGGATCATCGACGACCGACTTCCGAAGGTACCCTTCAGCGTAAGCCTGGCGGACGGCCTCGTTCAACGCCTCTTCCAGGTCACCTTGGAGGTGGACCTCCTGGCCCAGTTCGACGAAGATCACGACCATCCCCGTGTCCTGGCACATCGCCAGGCGCTTTTCAGCGGCGATCTCGCGGTTTTTGACGATGTCCTCCATCGCCCCCCGCCCAGCTTCGGAAACCTCCATCTCCCAGATTCTTTTTAAAAAATCCATCACCGCTGGCGGGGTGTCGAAGTTTATCTCTAATAATGCCTCCCTCACCGGATCGATCAGCTCAGTTGTTGGTAGCTCTCTCATAACACCGGCT
>JABAHQ010000482.1_pt1 | contig 10101 bp, 11 predicted proteins | sample 7062091 | NCBI WGS metagenome assembly JABAHQ01 (sample SAMN14534359, study PRJNA622989) | marine sediment metagenome | biome: marine biome [ENVO:00000428]; feature: marine pelagic biome [ENVO:01000023]; material: deep marine sediment [ENVO:00002113] | place: India: Gulf of Kutch | collected... | reverse complement strand
AAAGAACTCACAACGAACCAATAAGATCTCTCAATGAGTTCGGAAGAGCCCGTTCTAGTTACAAGGCCGTCATGCATCAAGTCGGTCTTCATATGGCACCGTCTCGCCATGCTCGACATATCGTTTTAGTAACCTCAGATACATCGCCCAGCAGTAGCATGAAATGCGATAATGCTCGTTGGCACCTGGCCAACCCAAATGGTGAAATCGCACCTGAGTGACGCCGTTCTTGACGTCTAGAAAGAAACCTACGCGCGTTCCCTGCCAGTCTTCCTGGGCGCTGATAATCTTAAACTCAAATTCGGTGTGAGGAATGTATCGAGAGACTATTGCACGCCAATCGTGTTCAGGGCCAAACCAGAGTTCGTATTGTGCTCCTTCCGCAGGTTTTCCTGATGAACGCTTCGTCCACCAAGCATCGAGACCTTTGGGCATGGAGACGGCCTGATACACTTTTTGTGGTGAAGCCTTGATGGGAAAGTGATGATATATGTCAGCCATTTTGTTCCTCCACTCTCTTATGATTCATAGTGAAATCCAAGTAGACCTTAAACTGCACTTAATTTGAAGCTGGAAATAGATTCTGCAAAACGTGTGTCCAACGAGCTTGGAATTCAGCTACTTCAGCCTCAGGCAGTCCATAAGCCGAAAGCCAGACATTGGCCACCCGCTTACCGCGGTACTCCTCTATCCAAACGCGCAACAACGCGTTGTTCAGGTTCTCAGCCGTGGCCACGAAATCCATCGGTGGATTAAAGTATGCAATCGTACCGCGGAACGATTCGCCAGTGGAAGCTTTGACTTCATAAGCATCGCCTTCCGTCATTTCTTTCAGCGATCCCTCGGATACGAACCCTTCGTCTCCCATCAGTTTTTGCCAAATCAGCTCAACCGGTTGGGCGCACAGCATGTTTGCCCAGGCAACAGAGCGCTCGGCACCAAAATGGTGTTCCACATAGTGTTTCAGCCCCATCAACTCCGAGTTCCAGCCTCGGCGCACGGCATCATATTCTTCATCCCAACTGTCCTCATGCCCAAAGCCGGAATGCACCAGGCGCAAGACGGTTTTACCGGAACGCGCCTCCAGAAAATAATCGACTGCCAGTTGTTGTCCTGCATCCAACACCATTTCCTGGCTTTCGGGTTCTTCGAGGGTGTTAAAGTCGGTATTGTGGTCGTACACAAGTCGCAGGTGTTCTTCTTCCACCCAAACATCAACTCGAAATTCCCAAACAAACTTGTCGCCCCACGAGATGCGAACCTTGCCGCCAACGCCAGGTTTCACCTCCGCATCGAGTGGAAACCATTGCTTTAATTTCTCCGCTTGCGTGATGGCCTTCCAAACGTCTGCAACCGGCGCCGCAATTTCAACCGTCTTTTCGATTTTGCGGGTACGCCCTTTGGCACTCTCCTTCTCAGACATTTCGTCCTCCCCATTATTATTTTGTGAATCAATCGCTTTGCAAGTTAATTGGAAAAACGACAGGCTTAAAAGCACAAATAGCAGAACGGTTTTCATAGACATGACACAACCCTCCGGTTTGATTGCATATGTGGAAATTAACACTATGAAGCTTCACCCTTCCTTACCCTTCGTGATGGCCGGATAAGCCCCGACGATGAACCTAAACAACCGGCCACCTCCCGCTTTTTCGTCGTGATATTTTGCGGCCAGATCCGCAACCGTGTTTGTTAATTCCTCGGTGAATGCATTCAAATCCGCCGCGGACGCAAACCTGACTTTGGTTTGCAGCGTGAACGTGGGCAGGCGTTTTTTTGCCTTGTCCGCCCGCTCCCGCAGAAGCGCGACTTCCCGAATCAACTGCACTGCAACCGCCAACAAATAAGACGACGAGAACTTGTCGCGTACTTTTTCGGGGTTTGTGGCCAGCGCACCAAGCGCTTCCGGATTAATAATGTACGATTTTGCGGTTGCCCGTACGATGCGCTCAACACAGTTGCCTTTACGCCGTTCTTCAACCTGTTCAACCAGCCCCTTCTTTTCAAGTTCGCGCAAATGATAGTTGATTTTCTGACGCGGCAAGTCCATGGCGCGCGCCAACCCCGAAGCCGAATTCGGCTTTCTTAGACGCTGCAATATTTGCAACCGAATGGGATTCAGCAGAGCATGGGCGCTTCTGGCGTCCTGGACCAGGTTCACAGTTGGTTGATAGGATGTGTTCATAGTACTTAATATAGTACCGACAATTTTAATTGTCAAGAAAATAATTACAATCGGTAAAATTTTTTCTTTGAACACTTGATAAACTCCTTCCATTTGGTAAATTTATCATATGGTCGAAACTTCCGTAATCATTCCAACTTACAATCGCCTCCGCTACTTGAAGGAGGCCATTGCCTCGGTTCTGAATCAAACCTATCAGGATTTTGAGCTGATCGTGGTGGACGACGGTTCCACCGATGGCACCACAGCCTTTGTCAAGCAGTTTGGAGAGCGAGTCAAATACGTTTACAAAAAGAACGGCGGGCCAAGCTCTGCGCGGAATCGCGGCATTCGCGAAGCCAGCGGACGCTTTCTCACGTTTCTGGATTCAGATGACTTGTGGCAAAAAAATAAGTTGCAGGTGGAGGTCGAATACATGCATGCCCATCTGGAAACGACGGTGTGTTACTCGGATGAGATCTGGATTCGAAAAGGACGACGCGTCAATCCGCGCAACAGGCATCAAAAATTTTCGGGTTGGATATTTGACCGCTGTTTGCCACTGTGTATTGTGAGCCCCTCCTCCGTACTGATGAAAAGAGAATTGTTTGACGTGGTAGGCATGTTTGACGAACACTTACCGGCGTGCGAAGACTATGATCTCTGGCTACGGGCTTCATTGCATTTTCCTTTCCATTTTATTCCACAAAAGCTCATCATCAAACGAGGCGGACACCGGGATCAACTGTCGTCTCAGAGGGGACTCGACATGTACCGGATTCAAGCCCTGCTCAAACTGCTGAAAAATCCTGCCCTGAATTCGGAACAGCGAAGCCTGGTGACTTGCAAGATTCGTGAAAAGTGTGGCGTCGTCGCACAGGGCTGCCAAAAGCGGGGGAAAGTTAGAGAGGCACAATTCTATCAAAAGATTTCAGAGGGCCTGGCACCAGAGTCAGAGTCTCAGGGGATGTCGAACTGAAGGGAAACCTGCGAACCCGGTTCGAGAATCGGAAAATTCGCTCGAATGTAAGCTTCTAATTCATCCAATCTGTCAATTTGTTCCTGATTGAGATCTCCCTCCTTTCTCAGTTTCGCAATCTCCTCCAAAGCACTCATGGGAGTGGTTCGTTTTCCGCCTTTGTAATCGATGAGGGCACCCTCCGCAGACATCGGATTGATCTTTCGCTTGAAAGCCTCAAATTCACCTCGGAATGCATCGGGCATCTGCAAGGAGTAGTTTCGGAAAATCACCCGTTTTGCGAGCTCGTGCACTACGGGACTGCTGAACTCTTCGCACATGTCGACTTTTTCGGACAACGACACATCGTGAAAGCGTCGGCACAGAGCCTTATCGTGATCAACCAGAAAGCCCAAGTGATAGAGCATGGCATCGGCGTCGATGTCTGCGACATTCGGGTAAGCGAATTCGCAGTAATACGTGGCTATTTTTTCCAAAAGCTCCGTATTGGATTCCAGCCAGCGCTTGTTTTGTTCAAGGATTTCGGTACGCTCCGGATCGATTCGAGCCAGGAAGCGCTCGTAAGGTGGAATGATCATTCCGGGTTCGCCATATTTTTTTCGGATCATCCAGGTTTTCTCAGGGATGGTTTGCTCAGTCGCTTCCTGCAATGTGGGTAAATCCAACCGCAGCCATAGGGTCTGGTCGCGGTACGGAAGCGACTTGCCGATGGCCAGCACCGGGACCTGATAGTTTTGCTGCGAGCCGAAATCCGACCCAATCAGCAAACCGAATTTGAAGGATTCCGACAATTTATCGCTGAATCTCGGGAGCTTACCGATTCGACGAATGTCGTACCCTTTTCTAAAATAATTCGCCAAATACTTCCAGATATCTTTTTCTTTTATGAGCCTTCGTGCTAATTCAACCGTCGCCTCCACATCAACTAAAGCATCATGTGCCATGCCGTCGGTAAGCTGGTTGGCCTCGCTCAAGTGTTCTAATTTTAGGGATACTTTCCCATCGAATTTGGGCCATTCGAGAACGTCGTTTTTATATAGCCAATACATGGCCACCATGGGTAGCAAATCCATGCGGTTGCAATTGTTGGCGTACTGGTGGGTGTACGGAGGGAGCAAATTTCGATAAAAAGCAAAGCGCAGAAATTCGTCATCGAATCCGAGCGTATTGTAGCCCAAACTCGTGGTGTCCGGCTGATTGAGCAGCGCATGAATCGAGCGAGTGGCGTCGAATTCGCATTTGCCAGCATGGGTCCTGGAGATCGGGATACAGTGAGCGGTTATGGCCCCTGGCGACGGAATCACATCCAGGCGCAACTTCACGATAATCTCATGCCGCTCAATCTCGTGAAATGTTTCATCCGTACGAATGGCAGCAAACTGCACTACCTGATCGAAGGCCCGATTCAGGCCAGTGGTTTCGATGTCATAAAACAGGTAGGTTCGCATGGATTAAGCAGCAAACTTCTTTGCGTTTTCGGCGGTAACTTGACAGATCAGCTTGACTTTCGATGGTCTACAACCGATGTTCGACCACTGCCTAAGACTTAACCGCAATTCCCTGGATTTTTTGGCGGCTGATTTTCATCGAATTCTCGTGAACATATTCTTTGAAGTTCTCAAAGCTAAATCCGGCTCGCAAAAAAAGCGACTTTGTATCTCGCGTGAGATTGCAACCGCAGGCGATTTTTTTCCAGAACGGATTCAGCCGACGCTGCCACTTCGCCAATGTTTCGTCCGCAGCGAGAACATGTTCGAAAAAGTGTAACTTGCCGTTGGGCTTTAATACGCGATAAATCTCGCTGGCGGCCAACTCAGGATCCGGCACCGAACAAAAAACCAGGAACGAGACGACCGTATCAAATGACTCATCCGGAAAATCCAGATTTGTAGCCGACCCTTTGATCAAGATAACCTTACTCGCCAGGGCCGAATTTGCTTTGAGTTCATCAAGTTCTTTTTCGGCTTTGGTTAGCATCGACGCAGAATACTCCAGACCCACGATCTCATCAGCCGAATCGGTGTAAAATCTAAAGCTGGTTCCCAGGCCGAACCCAATCTCCAGTACCCTACCGCTTGCGCTTCCGAAGACGGCACGCCGTTCGTCATCATAGTCACGCACGGCCTTTTGACAGAGCCAGGGAAAGATCCGGTCCTGATAGAATCCCAAGCTTCCTTCTCCTTATCGAATGTTCATGTGAGGCAACCGTGTCACGGCTGTTGGCGCTCCTTTTATTGATCCGAAAAGTAAAGATGAAAAAACAGAAAAGCAACCGAAAAACTTTGGGGGGAATGCTTTCTGGCATGAAATGTTCGTCAGCGAATGTTCTGAGTGCACAGAGGCTTAGGGAAGCACTGAGTTCTCGGAGATGTGAAATACGCTGGGCGGGATTTGCTTCCCACGTGCTTCACGCACCAAGTAATCCCGCGCAGACCCTGTGAATTAGGAATTGTATTCTCAACTACCGCAGTCTGGCTGTGTTGGACAAATAGGTCAAAATGATAAGTCCCTCTCTATATTACTGAACGCAATCGACGACAATACCTTATAGCAGCCGTTTGCCGATTGGATATGCGAGAAAACAGAAGCGCTGTCATCAAGGATTTCACTTATGCGTAGACATTACTCGGTTGGGCTGAGCATGGGGCGAGGAAGTATTTACGGGCTTGGCTTTTTGCATTTAAAATTTATCTCTTCTTTTCTTTATTAAATTTGGACTTCTCTTGCCATGAGCAATAGCAAGAACAATGACTTCTTCTTTCTTCAGCAAGTAAATTATTCTTTTGCCTTTATATTCCTCTGCAAAGATTTTTGGATATTTTTCAACGAATTTTAGCCCAGCCTCAACCTGAAGCAGAAAGTCATATCCTAATCCCTTCCTTTGACCTTCATACCACGAAAAGGCCTGCTTTAAATCGTCTTCAGCCTCGGGTCTTATAATAAGTCTATACTTCATTCTTCACCGACTGATTCTTTTAAAGACATCTTGCCATGGAGAGCCCAGATCAGGATTCTGATGATATGCCTCAAAACGTTTATCAATTATTGCTTTCTCCTCTTCCGTTAATTCGACCGAGTCTGCATCTGAAGCTATTGAATCCCAGATATCTTCTACAAGTTGAATTCTTTCCGGAATCGATAAACTAAGCGGGTCAGCGGCCGTTATCTTCTCCACAAGGTCTACCTCACCAGGGTCAACGTCCTGACTTTTACAAACTCCTCCATTTCGAGTCGATAGAGATAGGTGCCGCTTGCGACGTCGTTTCCCAACTCGTCTCTGCCATCCCACTTTACGGAGTAAAAACCGGGAGACTGTCGTTCAAATACGAGCGTCTTGATCAGTTGACCGCGAATATCGTAAACTTCGACCCGGACGCTGGCTTCCTTATCCACCTGATAGCTGATGACGGTTTCCGCATTAAACGGATTCGGATAATTTTGAAAAAGTCGGAAGGGTAAAGATGCTTCTTCTTGCCCGCTTACCATTGTCACTCGGCCGTCACTCAACCACTCCGCGGAACTGATTTGGTTGTTGGCAGATTTCCCGTTATTCAATTCTGCGTTGCTGAAATCGGCAATTTCATTCACTCTTCCGGTGCCAATTAAATCCATGTCCCCGCCGTTCAGGTCGGGATCCTCATAAAGTCGAAGTCGATAGCCCAACGGGATGGCATAGATCACAGACGAAGATGCGTCATCGAAGTTTTCGATATTTCTGAAGTTGCCGTAATCTCGCAGATGTTGGTCGACGTAATCGAGGATGACAGACCGACCGTGAAAATCCTCTCCGTCGTAGAGTTCTACCCAGGCTTTATCTATGGATTCCACCTGAGAAACGGGCTTTTGAGGTCCGAACTCGATCATATTTACCGATTTGTCCGCGCCGGTCGCACCATGTTCAGTGGCATAAAGGTAAAGTTTATTATCCGGACTCACATAGATTCCGGCAGCAGCTTGTAGGTCCGCCTGACGGGCACCGGCATTGGTTCCGGGAAACATGTGTCGGGCCGCCACTTTCGTGACCATGACACCTTCACCGGCTGCGTTGGGATCCGGGCGTTCGACGGGCACGTCCACTCGGTAAAGATCGACGAAGTCATCTCCACCAAAGCTCTCCGGTCTCCGTCCGTGCGTGGCGATCAGATACAGCTCTCCGGTACCGCATTCTGTGATGAGGTTGGTATTTTGATAGCCGGCGTCTCCAAAGACGCTCCCCAGATCAGCCCAATCCCGGTCGAATGAGCCGTCCGACCGCCGCAGTTCGGATTGCAACTCGCTGTAGTGCCAGTGGTCCCACGGAATCCCATCATGATAACTTCCCGGACTTTCCTCCAGGTTGTCGCTCAAAATATAGAACTCCAGATTTTTGGCGTGGCTCAGGGCTCTCACCATCAGATAACGCCCGCCCTCTAACCGAACGATGCCCACCGAGTTGGCGTTTTGCTGTGGAAGTTCCCATCTCGGATCCGTCCAAACCTCTATCGGTTTTAGAGGATGTGACATATCCCACAGGGTAAAGAGTGCGGCATTTCTGGAATGGTTGATGTTGCCATCGCAGCCCACCAACAGATACTTACCAATTGCCTGCATGCCTCCCGGGTGATCGTAATCCTTGGTTATTGCTTGCGCGTTAACGATCAGGTCTGAAGAATGTGGTGCCACATCTCGGGTCAATTTGCCAAACTCAAGACGATTGGAACGCAAGCGCCGGCCATCGTTTGCGCGAGATCCCATCTGCACAACCGCGAAGTGAGCCGGTCCCGACAGTTGCACAACCTCCCCGTCTAATGTAAGAGCGAAATCCCGATGAGATGAGGACACCACCAGATACGGAACCTCCAATCCCATCATCGGCAGGCGTTGAATGCCCTGCCAATGACTTTGCGTCCCCGCGCCTTTGACTTTCGGATAATTCGCTCCCCAGTGGAAGCCCAAACTCGCGCCATGATTCCGCAGCGTATTGACCGCATCAATGATATTTTCAACACAGGGATTGCAGTTCTCACTGCCTTGTGGCGTGCTCAAATCCCCACGAAAGAAGGACGCGTCCTGGCCAAAAATCGCGGGACAGAGGGAAAGATGTAGTGACAAGCAAAGTATGTGTCTGAATAAATTGGGCAAATTCATGATGTCATCCTTGTGAACACGCTTTGCCTTAATGACAAAATTTTGGTTAGAAATCTTTCAATAAAAATCACTCTTTGAAATTGTTTCTGAAAGAGACCGAACTTCTCTGCATGTCGAATCGGCACCTCAATGCTGTACGGCTAACGAACGTTTCAGACTATTGAGCAGTTCATCGGCTTTGTCGGCCTCTTCTGTGGATACCAACTCTTTGTATTTGGATAACGCCGTAACCGCAGCGTTGAAGTCTTCAATGATAGCTTGAACCAACCCCAAATTAAAATAAATGTTGGGAAAACTTGAATCGATTTCAGCGGCCATCTCGTAATGCTGCTGCGCCAACCGCAGATTCTCCATCTCAAAATAGAGATTCCCGAGGTTATAATGAGCTTCAAGATGACGTGGATCCTGTTTCAAAGACTTTGTAAAACAATCGAAGGCCTTGTCGGTACTGCCGGCCCTGGATTCCAAAATACCCAGATTGCAATAAGCATCCGCCACGCAATCATCGGCTGCGATGGCTTCTCGGTACAATTCTGCCGCTTTCGGGTCGTCGCGTTCATCCAAAAGCAGCGCCTCCTCGAACAGAGTAAACCTCGAGGGCAAGTGCAAAATCCTCCCTTTCCTGGAGGAAAAAAGGTTTAATTGCCCAAGCTGCTCCGGATCTTTTTTGCGTTTGCTTGCCCGCTTGAATCCAAACTTGGATGGCTGCTTGACAGGCAAATGCAGGATTTTAGCCATTCTCAATCTCTATCCATGTTAGTTGGCTGATTCTCTGAGTCTTCCAGTCAAAGCTCTTAAGCGCTCTTCCGTTTCTTGCTCTTGGTTGACTTTTCTTCGGACGCGGCAGCTTTCTTTTTGCCCGTGGCTTTTTTCATGGGTTTCTTTTGTGTTTTCGCTTGTTCGATGCTTTCCTTCAAAGCCGTCATGATATCCACGACCGGTTCTTCCTCTTCGGCGACGGTGACGACTTCTTTGCCTTCAATCTTGGCCTGGATGAGTTCCCGAACCGCTTCCTTATATCGATCTTTTAGCTCGATTTTCTCGAAAGAAGTGGTCATAGAATCCACAAGCGTCTTAGCCAGCTTAAGTTCTTCCCTGTTGGCCACCGCTCCATTTAATTGCGGCACATCTTGAACGCTTCGCACTTCATTGGGATAGCGAAGTTTGTACAACAAAAGCCCATCTTCCTGAGCGGTCAGCAACATGACGTTTTCACGATCGCGCAAAACGACCTTCCCAATGCCCATTTTTCCGGTATCTTTGAGTGTTTGGCACAGAAGCGCATAGGCTTTGCTGGCCACTTCGCCGTCTGGTCCGGCAAAGTATGGCGAGTCGAAAAGCGTAGGATGAACTTCTGAAGCATCCACAAACCCCTCGATTTCGATGATTTTGGTGCTTTTGAGCTTCAGTTTATCAAGGTCATCCGGTTCAATGATCACATATTGATCCGGCTCATATTCGTAGCCTTTGATAATATCCTCATTCGTGACCACCTGATCGCACTTTTTGCATTTCTTTTCGTATCCGATTCGGCCGTGATCCTCTCGATGTAATTGATTGAATCGAATGGTCTCAGCCGTTTCAATCGCGTTGTAGATCCGCACCGGAATCGTCACCATGGAGAACCGGACATGACCTTTCCAGATAGCTCTCATATTCTCACCTCACAGGTTGGTTTTTGACCCTCATCTTTTTAAAAGTAACGTATTTTCCTCGTATTTGCAACCGATTTCTGGTTTGATTTGGGCGTTCCAGAAAATATTGTACCTTCTTTTTCCGATGATTCCAATGATTTAATTGACATTATGCCAAATATGACATATATTACATT
>JABAHQ010015217.1_pt2 | contig 10104 bp, 11 predicted proteins | sample 7062091 | NCBI WGS metagenome assembly JABAHQ01 (sample SAMN14534359, study PRJNA622989) | marine sediment metagenome | biome: marine biome [ENVO:00000428]; feature: marine pelagic biome [ENVO:01000023]; material: deep marine sediment [ENVO:00002113] | place: India: Gulf of Kutch | collected... | reverse complement strand
CCAGGTTCGAATCCTGGTCCCCCAGCCATCCAGGCACACTGTGAACCGCCCCGCCTTCGGGGCGGTTTACTATTTTCTGGGGGTCGTACTCGATGCGGACCTCCTTCTCGCCCACCTCGACGTACTCGATGAAGCTGGACAGGAAGGCCCGGACCTTCCGGGGGTTGTCGGTCTCTTTGATAGCCGTGGTCAGGAAGGTGGCCAGCTCGTCGATCTCCTGATCCGAGATAGAGATCTCGGGCGCCTGCTCCGCGTCCACCCGCGCCAGCTCCTGTTGCAGCTCCTCGGCCTCCGCGTTGTGCTGGCGCAGGCGTTGGGTCAGGTCGCCCAGGTTCGGGGTGTCGGCGCCGTAGGTCTCCATGACCTCGAAGATCCGGTTCTTCTTCTCCTCCACCGCCTGTAGGCGGGTGGCGATCTCGTGGCGCCGCTGGCGCCGGTCGGCCTCCCGGTTGCTGCAAGCCTCCTCCATCTCCCGGATCAGGCCTTCCAGATTCTCCCGGGTAAAGATCCGCCGGCCCACCAGGTCCACCAGCCAGGCATCCATCTCCCGGGCATTGAACCGGCGCGGCGGGCAGCTCTTGTTCACCGTGGCGTTGCGGCAGTTGTAGTACCAGTACCGCTTGCTGCGCCCCTTGGCGCTCTCGGCCTGCAAGGACCCACCGCAGCGGCCGCAGCGCAGCAGGCCGGTGAAGAGGTGGGTGCTGCGGCTGGAGCCGCTCTCCGGCTTGGGGGTCTCGTCGTCCATCATGGCCTGGACCCTGTCCCATAGCTCCCGATCAATCACGGGCTCGTGGCTGTCCACCACGATCCAGTCCTTGCGCGGCCGTGCCACCTTGTTGCGGTCCCGCTTTCCGAAGACCCGCCGGCCGATCACCGTCTCGCTGCGCAGCAGCTCGTGGATGACGGAGCGGCTCCACCGCTTGCCGCGGCGGGTGTGGCCGGCCTCGTTGAGGCGGATGGCGATGCTCTTGGCGCCCCACCCTTCCGCGCGCATCTCGAAGATCCGGCGGACCAGGGCCGCCTCGGTGGGGTCCGGCTGGAGGCGCTTGCGCTTGGGCTGCTCCGCGTCCGGGACCGCCTGGAAGCCGAAGGGGACCCGGCCGCCGAGATAGAAGCCCTGCTGGGCCGCCTGGATCTGGCTGCGCTTGGTGTCGGCGGAGATCTGCCGGCTGTAGAACTCATCGAACAGCTCCAGGATGCCCTCGGTGATCCAGCCGCCGTCCGAGTCCCGGTCGATGTTCAGGCTGACGTAGATGAGCTCCACCCCGGCCTTGGCGAGCTTCTGCTTGTAGAGGCCGGCGTCCACCTTGTTGCGGGCAAAGCGGGAGGTGGACCAGGTGACGAGGTAGTCGGGCTGGTAGGCCTGGGCGTAGGCGATGGCGTCCTGGAAGCCGGGGCGGTCCTCCAGGGTTCCGGAGATCCCCTCATCCCGGAAGACGCGGTCCACCCGGGCCCCCAGCTCCCCGGCCTTGCGCTCGCACTCCTCCACCTGGCTGGCGACGGGGAGCTCTTCCTCAGCCTGGCGGGCGGTGCTAACGCGGGCGTAGATGATGGCGGTCTTATCCATGGGATATAGAGTGCCCCATTTCTCGTTTAGAGGCTTGTGGGCAAGGGCCGTTCGCTCACATGCCTACCCCGTCCCTGTTTTTGTCTCGCCCTATCCCGCCATGATCTGACGGGATGGGCAAGCCTCGCCAAGATCCTCTCTCTGAAGTCAATTTCCGGTGCCCGGCCTGTCGGCATCAGTTCGCGTGCGCGCCGGAGCGGGTGGAGGATGCCGAGGATCAGCCGTGGCATCCCTGGGTCTATGCGGCGCCCTGCCCTCTCTGCGGGACCGAGTCCGGGCAGGCGCCGTGGGAGCGCGGGCTGCTCAAGGCCCATGCGAACGCCACCGGCCCCAAGACCGCCGAGGGCAAGGCCAGCACCGCGGCCAACCTGGAGGGCCACCCCACCCCGGAGGAGGCGAAGCGGACCCGCTTCAACGCCCTGAAGCACGGGGCCTTCGCCGCCACCGCCTCCTATTTCCCCGCCCGGCCGGGCCGGTACCCGCACTGCGCTACCTGCGAGCATCTCAACGCCGGCTGTGACGAGGACGCCCGGCCGCGGGACAACCCGCCGGCGTGCCTGAAGCGCACCGAGCTGTTCATGCGCCACCAGGTCGCCTTCGAGACCGGAGATCCCCAGCTCCTCACGGACCTGCGGGCGAACACCCAGGCGGCGATGCAGGCGATCATGGACGACATGATCCTGGCGATCACCGCCCAGGGGGTGGCCCTGCATAGCCCCGAGTGGTGGGTGGACCCGAAGAACGGCACCCAGGGCATCGCGGACTACGTGGACCCGGATTCCGGAGAGCGGAAGATCATCTGGAAGACCGAGGCCCATCCCCTGCTCAAGGTCCTGCTGGAGTACGTCAGCCGCAACAAGATGACCCTGGAAGACCTGGGCATGACGCCCAAGGTCCAGGACGACAGCGAGATCCTCCGCGGCCAGCTCGACCAGGAGCAGGACCAGAAGGAGGACCTCCTGGAGTACCAGCAGCGCCAGGCCCAGGCCCTGGAGGGCTTGCAGGGCATGATCGAGCGCAGCCGGGAGCGCTCGGCGCGGGACCCGGTCTATCTGGAGCACCAGCAGGGGGACGGGGAGGACGGCGGGGATGGCTGAGCGCGTCTCCGCCGCCCAGCGGATCCGGCTGCGGCACGTGGCCGAGCAGGAGGTCCAGCGCTACGCCGGCGACCACGCCCTGTGGCACAAGCACGTCCACAACGTGGAGCTGGACCCGGCCCAGGTGCTGAAGATGATCGAGATGGACCGGGCCTCCTACACCATCGACTACTCCTGCCGGCGCACGGGCAAGACGGCGGTGAAGGAGATGGCGCTCCTCGAGCACAACGCCTGCCACGCCGACCAGGAGCTGGGCATCGTCGCCCCGCGCGAGGCCCAGAGCCTCGTGAACCTCAACTATCACCTGGACGCCATCCGCCGCAGCGAGATCCTCACCCACTACCTGGACCACCGCAGCGGCCGGCGCCAGCTCGCCGACACCTACTACCGCNNCAGGCCAAGGCCTACGGGATCATGGCCCAGGTGGACGGCGGCGACCTCACGGCCGCCTCCCTGGAGGAGGTGGACGATATGCCCAAGGACCGGCTGTTCAGCCGGTTCCTCCTGATGATGGGCGCCACCCGCCGCCTGGGCGCCAGCGCCGAGGCCCGCAATGAGCCCCAGATACGGATCACGGGCGTGTTCAAGGGCGCCGACACTCTGGCCGACCTGGTCAACGGCGGCCACTACCAGGTCCTGCCCGTGGTGGACGTCTACCTGGGCATCGAGATGGGGATCCTGAACGAGTCCTTCATGGCGGAAATGCGCGAGCAGCTCTCGCCGGACGAGTACATCCGCCAGCTCCTGTGCCGCAACATCTCCGCGCGCAACCTGATCTGGGAGAAGTGGGTCCGCCAGGCCATGCACGTGGGCCTCCAGGCGGGGCTCCGGATCGAGGAGCCCGTGCCCGGAATGCAGCGGCCCAAGCGGGGCCTGGTCTCGCTGGGCTACGACGCCGGCGGCCACGGCGAGGACCCGCAGGCCTCCCGCCACGCCGCCGTGGTGAACGAACAGGTGGGCAGCTTCGTCTGCACCCTGTACGCCCGGACCTGGCCGGCCGGCGCCGACGACGCCCAGGTAAAGGATGGCCTGAAGGCCCTGTGGCGCTACTTCCAGCCGGACGTGGCCCACGGGGACGCCTACGGGGTGGGGATGATCGCCCAGCTCTGTGATGAGCTCTTCGCCGAGGGCCTGACCAGCATCGACCGCCGCGCCATCGGCGACGGCGACAGCACCGCCAGCACCTGGCCGGAGTGGCCCTTCTCGCCGGTGCGCTTCGAGGGCATGACCAAGCACCAGATGGCCACCGCCACCCGCAGCGCCTTCAACAACGGCCTGGCGGCGATCCCCTACGTGGACGACCACGACTACCAGGACCCGGCCATCCAGGACATGCGCGCCCTGGTGCGCCAGCTCCCCAACGTGCAGCCGGTGGCCACCCGGGCCAGCTACTCCAGCTACAAGATGGCCAACCCCAAGGTGGGCGACGACCTGTTCGACGCCTACCTGGCCTCCATGTGGGGCTACGTAACCCGCGGCGCCGCCCCGGCCGCGACCACCGTGCTCACCGCATCCCGCAGCCGCCAGGAGCTGCTCGACCACCACTAGGAGCCCGTCATGGCGGACCTCCGCGACATCCAGGCCCGGTACCGGCAGCTCGGCTTCACCCTGCCCCAGCCCACCGCGGACAAGGCGCTCCGGAGCACCGGCTACCTCCCCGGCGGCGGGTCCGAGGTGGGCCGGCGGGCCACCCCGGAGAACGCCACCCGGTACCTGTACCGCGCCATGTGGACGGAGGACCCGGACCTGCGGGCCTGCATCCACGACATCCGGCGGATGGACCGGGAGGACCCCCGGGTGAAGAAGATCCACGGCCGGATGAGCCGGGCCGCGGTGAAAGGCGGGCTGCAACTGCGGGCGCCGATGGGGGCCAAGCGCATCCAGCGCCTGTGGGATCAGTACGTGCGGCGCCTGGGGCTGCACCGGCGGGAGAAGCTGGAGTCGGACGCCCGGGGCCTGATCATGGAGGGCAACCTGCCCCTCCAGTGGGTGCTGGACGCCGAGAACCGCGTGGCCAACGCCGTGCGGATGCCGACCGAGACCATCCTGCCGCAGGTGGGGCCCTCCGGCCGCTTCGAGGATCCCCGGCGGGCCTACAAGCAATACGACCTCAGCTCCGGCCAAGTCCTGGCCGTCTTCCCCCTCTGGGCCCTGTCCATGGTGCGGATCACCCCGGACAACTACGACGACTACGGCAGCTTCGGCCGGCCCTACCTGGACGCGGCGCGGGGACCCTGGAAGAAGCTCACCATGACCGAGGAGGACCTGGTCATCCGGCGCCGCTCCCGGGCGCCGCAGCGCAAGGCCCACGTGCTGGAGGGGGCGACCCAGGAGGAGCTGGAGGCCTACCGGGCCGAGATCGAGCGGGAGCAGATGGAGGGCAACGTCACCGACTACTACATGAACCGCAAGGGCTCGGTGACGGCGCTGGAGGGCGATGCCAACCTGGACCAGATCGCCGACGTGGCGCACCTCCTGGACACCTTCTTCTCCGGCGCGCCGGCGCCCAAGGGCCTGTTCNNCCAGCGACCTCCAGCGCGACATCCTCGAGGCCCTCAAGCAGGACTTCTACGACGAGCTGGACGCGGTTCAGGACTCCCTCGCCTTCGTCTATGAGCTCGGCTTCTCCCTGGAGCTGCTGCTGCGTGGCATCAACCCGGATGCCGCCGACGTGCGGGTGGTGTTCGCGGAGCGCCGCACCGAGACCGCCAACCAGGCCGCGGACCGGGCCCTGAAGTACCAGGCCCTGGGCACGCCGACCACCACCGTCTGGGAGACGGCCGGCCTGGATCCGGAGGAGCAGGTGGAGCGCCTGGAGGCCGAGCGCCAGGCCGGGGACCCCTACCCCGACCCGTCCCGGATCGGGGAAGAGTCCGGGGGCGGAGGCAACCGGGTGTCGGTGACGCCGGGCAACCGGCGCAAGGGCGAGTCTTCTACGGACGTGAGCGTGCGGAGCTGAGGCCGTGCCCTGGACCGTGAGCGATCCGCCCCCGCCGGCGCAGAACTGGACCGTAGCCCAGCGCCGGCGCTGCGTGGACGCGGCCAACGCGGTCCTGGAGGACACGGGCGACGAGGGCCAGGCCGTCCAGGCCTGCATCCATGCCGCCGGCCAGACCAAGGCGGCCGCCGAGCCCGTGGCCCTGGCCGCCGGCAACCGGGAAGAGGTCCGGGCCGCGATCCGGGAGGCAACCCGGCAGGCCCAGCGGCGGATGAACGAGCTGGACGGCGAGGTCCTCGCCGACCTGGACCGCATCTACCGCCGGACCGCGGAGGACCTCCGGAGCGCCATCCGCGACTACGCCGACCGCGACAACACCCTCCGGACCGAGGTGCTCCAGGACCTCCTCGCCCAGACCGAGCAGCGCCTGGAGGCGCTGGCGCAGGCCCAGGAGGAGCTGTTGGACGAGTCCCTGCCCCGGGCCGCCGAGCTGGGCGCCCTGCCCTTCGCCGAAGCGGCCACCGGCGCCGCCGCGCCCCGGATCGCCGACGAGGCCGTGCGCTTCGTCCGCCAGTTCACCGCGGCCGACGGCCTCCAGCTCTCGGACCGGATCTGGCGCATCAACCAGGGGGCGAAGGAGGCGGTGAGCCGGGCCATCGAGGACGCGGTGGCCCAGGGGAAATCCGCCAGCCAGGCAGCCCAGGACTTCCTGGAGCGCGGGGAGGAGGTGCCCAGCGAGATCCGCGTGCGCCAGGACCTGGCCAAGGCGGACCGGGTGGCCCGCGTCGCCGGGGACCGTTTGATGACCGCCCGGGGCAACCCCCGGGACAACGCCCTGCGCCTGTTCCGGACGGAGCTCAACCGGGCGCACGGGGAGGCCTACATCGCCGGCGCCGAGGACCAGCCGGACTTCGGCGGCCACAAATTCAACCTCTCCCCGGCGCACCCCCGGCCCGACGAGTGCGACATGCACGCCCGGGCCAACCTCCACGGCCTGGGCCCCGGCGTCTACCCGGACCGGGCCTCCTGCCCCTGGCCCGCGCACCCCAACACCCTCTCCTACGTCACCGTGGTGTTCATCGACGAGGTGCGCGACGAGGACCGCCAGCAGCAGACCGACCCCGTCTCCTGGCTCAAGGAACAGCCCAAGGACCGCCAGGAAGCCGTCCTGGGCAGCGCCAAGAAGCGGGAGGCCCTGGAGCGCGGCATCCTGGGCCCGGACGAGATCCAAACTCCCTGGCACGTACTGAGGCAGCGGTATGAGCAGCGCGGCATCGAAATCTGAGCGCCCGGACCAGGCGCCGGAGCAGGATCAGCGGGTGGTGTGCGAGTGCGGGCACGTCATCTTCGACGGGGAGGTGATACGGGCTAGGTGCGTGAACGTGCGGACGGGGGAGGCGAAGTGCCGGTGTAAGCGGTGGGTGCCGGTGCTCAACCTTTAGGGTGCTTCTTAGTTTTAATCGGAACCGAGGGTTGACAATTTTTGTCTATCCCTTTTGGGAGATCGACCCACTTTCGGTCAACCCTTAGGTTCCAACTGACCCTGTTGGGGGGAAAGGGGTTGCATGTTTCCCCAACATGAGTTAACGGGGGAATAGAAGGCCTGCCACTAAAACCTGTTAGGTAAGCCTATGAATCAGGTCAGGCCCTTCCTTCTTCTGCCTATTTATCCGGGAAGGCAATCTTCCTTAAATCCTTATTTTCGCCCTACCAAAAACCCACTTTATCATTTAAGAAACATATAACACCCAACTAAAAAGGCATTAAAACTCAGCAAAGGGGGTGATCCGAGTGACAATCAATGTGGGTCTAGTCACAAGCGACGCAATGATTTTGGGATGTGACAGTATCGCCAGCAGTTCAGCTCCTATGATTGACGCTCAAAAAGCAATTTACAAAAAAGACGACCAGGGCAACCTTGAAAAGGATGAGGATGGCAACCTTGTGGTTTCTTTGCGCCCACAAGATATAGAAATGATTGTAACAGATTTCAAATCTGGCGTAACCAAAATGTTCAATATTTATGAATACAACCATACTTACTTGGGGGCCACCACCGCCGGGATCGCAAAATTAAACAATAAGCCAATTGCGACTCACGCAAAGGACTTCAAGGAAAAAATTGAAGCAAGAAAACACCCTTTAAAGAATACAAAACCTATCACAAAAGAATTTCTTAAACATTTTAGAAAACTTTATGAAGAGACCATGCGGCAGACAAATTTGCCGGAGCAATACTGGCCATCTTTAGAATTTTTAGTTGGCGGCATTGGAAAAGAAGACAGTTTTCCTTCTCTATTTAGGGTCGATGTAAAAAACAACGAAATAATTGAAGAATTTTCTGAAGGTGATACAGGGATAGCCTGGGCTGGCCAGTCAGAAGCGGTTGAAAGGCTTCTTAAAGGTGCTGACCGGAACTTTATTGGAAGAATATATCATGAACTTGAGGAATATCACGATAAAATTCAAAAGAGAACTATTGAGGTAATTAATGAAATATTAGATTTTTATGAACTTTCTTTCCCCGAAAATGTTAACACCGATTTCCCATCCCCTCCGGACGTTTCTTCCATTCCTATCGGAGATCCTGGCATAGATGTTGCAAATTTACCTGGCCAGGATGGGGTTTATCTTGCTTCCTTTTTGGTTAATACGCAGGCAGGAAAAGACAAATTTACCCGTGGCCCCGCGACAGTAGGGGGGAGGGTTCATATAGGGGTGGTCTCTAAGTCCCGAGATATGGGATTTGAAATGTTGAACGAACCCGAGCTTCATCACCAATTCACGGGGTTCTCTGATGAGCAATGAACGATTCACTCACAAATCGGCAACAAAAGATGCCAGGATAGATCGTTCTCTGTCCCCTTTAATTGCTGAGGAGCGGTCTGGAAAAATTAGCAGCAGCAAAAGTATGAACGGAAAACAAAAAAAAGAAAAAAGGGGCGAGAGATTGGTTTGCAAAAATGGTGAATTAACTTTCGTTGATAAATAAAAAACGCCAAAGGGTCGAACTAAATGTTCGACCCTTTGGCGAAAGAATTTAATTTGCTACCAACTAAAAAATCAGATCACCCATACCTTTTCCTCTTGAAAGCCTTCTTTGATTATCTACAACGTAGCTCCTAACCCCTCTCCCGCAAAAGAGACGGGTGCATTCCCAGCACCTCGTAATACGCCTCCACGTTCTCCCGCGTAAGCTGCTTCAGCTCCTTCCCCTCGACCTCCTTCGCTATCCCCCCTATCGCTCCCGCCAAGTCCCCGGCGTCTAGCACCTCTGGCACAAAGAAGAACCGCGCACCGGGGAACGCCTCGAAGACGCGCTCGAAGAAGTCCTGAACCTCCATCGCGCGCGGCCGGCGGGCCATGTTCACGGTGGTGTCGTCCATCAGGAAGGTGAACTCCTCGGTGTTCACCACCGCCACAAGCGTGCGGCCGTTCAGGTCGTCCGGCCGGGCGGCGAAGGTAGCGTCCACCAGGGGGGCGCTATTCATGGCTCGCCACAGGCGGTTGAGATCCTCGCCGGTGCTCCCGGTCCGGAGTCTGGCCACATGCCGGTCCAGGTCGATATCTACGAAATCCCGGGGAGACAGGCACTTCCTCCCCAGACTGGCGGCGCCCTTCTCAGCCAGCTGGTTCATCAAGCTGTTAAGGGAGACACCTTTCTCTCGGGCCTGCTCGCGCAGCGCCTCGTACCGTTCTATAGGCATCCGGACGCTAAGGACCTTCGTGTCTTCCGAGTTGCTCATTGGGTCCAGGGGCTTGACTAGGTGTAGGTTTGGGTATTCAATGTATTCAAAAGTAAACCAGGGAAGAGGTTAGCCATGGAGCGTAGCGCCAAGACTACACCTGTAAGCGTACGTATTCACGAGGACCTGGACCAGTGGTTGCGGAAGGAGGCGGCCCGGAATTTCCGGACACTGTCCGGGGAGGTGATGGCGCGGCTGGAGGAGAGCCGACAGCGGCAGGAGGCGGAAGAGCAGGCAAAAAAGTAGGCCCTGGTGCTGCCACACCAGGGCCTGCAATCCCCCAAAGGGAGGACAGATACTATGCCGGATGTTACTACGCCAGCACCCGAAGGGAACACCCTCCGCGACGCCCTAGGCGACGCCGGGGTGCGGATCGTGCAGCGCCAGGTTCAAAACCTGGAGAACGAACGGGCCTTTGCTCTGGAGGAGATCGCGGAGATCCACGCCTCCCTCGCGGCCATCGAGGAGCTGGCCAGGAATGCCCCGGGCGGGCACGTGACCGGGGCCTATGTCGGCGGTCTGATTGGCACCCTGCGCGGCAAGGCCCAGGCCGCGCTGGACAGCCTGCGCTAGGGAGGCGGCGATGACGGAGATCGTGACGCAGGATTTCAACGGGGTTGCTGTGGAGATGGTCCGCCAGGATGGCGATCTCTGGATGACTGGGGAAGCCGTGGGGGCGGCGCTGGGGTACACCAACCCGAGGAAGGCAATTCGGAAGATCTTCGATCGAAACCGCGAAGAGATGGAACCCTATTC
>JABAHQ010014391.1_pt2 | contig 10111 bp, 8 predicted proteins | sample 7062091 | NCBI WGS metagenome assembly JABAHQ01 (sample SAMN14534359, study PRJNA622989) | marine sediment metagenome | biome: marine biome [ENVO:00000428]; feature: marine pelagic biome [ENVO:01000023]; material: deep marine sediment [ENVO:00002113] | place: India: Gulf of Kutch | collected... | reverse complement strand
GGGATTGTTGACATGGATTGATGATCGATTAGTACAAAAAGACCTACACCCGCTTATCACCATTGCAGCTTTTGTTTATGAATTTTTGTCCATACACCCCTATCAAGATGGCAATGGGCGGCTATCAAGGCTCTTAACTACCCTGATGATGATGAAACTAGAGTATCGGTTTGTGCAGTACGTATCCTTTGAGCATATCATCGAGATAAAAAAGAAACTATACTACGAGGCGCTCATGGCTGGACAAAGAGACCGCTACAGCGAAAAAGAGAGGATTAGCCAGTGGATTATTTTTTTTCTAACAAGCCTTATTGAGGTTATTAAACGTTTAGAAAGCAAATATGCCTTGTACAGTAAGCTCCGAACAACCTTAAACCCAAGACAGAGCCATATAGTAGCTTATATCAAGCAGCAAGAGACGGCTCAGCTCAAAGAAATCACAGCAAGCTTGCCTGGCTCTTCGAGAAATACCATTAAGAAAGACTTAGCGCTCCTTGTCAAGGAAGGTTTCTTATTGAGGACAGGACAAGGGAGAGGAACAGGCTACCACATCAAAGAAGACACCATTTAGCAACGCTTTCAACGTTATTATAACCTGTCACAGTAGCTTGGGATTGACAATAACCTCATAGATGGACAAAGTCCTGCAACGATTTTGTAGCTTCGGCAACATCTACAATTACTGATCAATCGATAGCCATAGTATTAGCCTCAACTTATGGATCTAACCCACCTTAATGAAGTACAGCAACGGGCAGTAACCAATACAGAAGGCCCGTACATGATCATTGCGGGCGCGGGCTCTGGCAAAACCAGTGTCCTGACGCATCGCATTGCCTATCTGCTAGAAGAAAAGAAGGTTGATCCTTTTAACATTCTGGCACTCACTTTTACCAACAAGGCGGCCCAAGAAATGCGCCAGCGTATCGAGAAGATGATAGGCCCGGCAGCCAAAAGTCTTTGGCTGGGTACTTTCCACAGCATCTTTGTCAGGATCTTGCGCCAAGAAGCGCCTCGTCTGGGTTACCNNACAGCCGACAGCAAGTCGCTCATCAAAAGCATCATCAAGGAAATGAACCTGGATGACAAGATCTATAAACCCGGTGTAGTACTAGGCAGAATCTCTGGTGCAAAAAACAGGCTTATTAGTGCCCAAAGCTATGCCAACAACCCTACCTATCAAGCAGAAGATGAAGCAGCGCTGAAACCCCACCTGGGAGATATCTTCTTAAAATACGCAGCTAGGTGTCTACGGGCAGGTGCCATGGATTTTGATGATTTACTCTTCAATACACACCAACTCTTCAACCAACATGTCGAGGTTCTGTATCGATATCAAGAACGATTTCGCTATATCCTCATCGATGAGTTTCAGGACACCAACATGGCGCAATATGCCATTGTGAAAGACCTGGCCCTAGTGCATAAAAATATCTGTGTCGTGGGCGACGATGCGCAGAGCATCTATGCGTTCCGAGGGGCAGACATCCAGAATATCTTGAGTTTTGAGCGGGACTATCCTGACCTCCATGTCATCAAGCTAGAGCAAAACTACCGCTCTACGCAGAACATTGTGCACGCCGCCAACTCCATCATCAGCCACAACAAAGCGCAGCTACAGAAAAAGGTGTGGACAGAAAATACGCTGGGCGAACCGCTGGGCCTGATCAGGGCTGCTACCGATGCAGAGGAAGGCAGGCTGGTAGCGGCCTCTATCTTTGAATCACGCGCCAATCAGCGGCTCGCCAACAGCGACTTTGCTATCCTATACCGCACCAACAGCCAGTCTAGGGCTATTGAAGAAGCGCTGCGCAAGCTCAACCTCTCGTACCGCATTGTAGGCGGCACGTCCTTCTACCAAAGAAAAGAAGTCAAAGACCTACTCGCCTACCTCCGCCTGTTGGTCAATCCCAACGACGAAGAGGCCCTGAAGCGCGTCATCAACTTGCCCAAACGAGGCATTGGCCAGGGAAGTATAGACAAAATGGTGCTCGCAGCCACAGACCACGCCATTCCCCTATGGGAAGTGGTTTGCAATGCTTCTAGCTTTCTGGGCAACCGAATAGGGGGCATCATCCAAGACTTCGCCGTCATGATCCAACGCATCGCCGCTGAGTTGTCTGAAAAAAATGCCTATGACATAGCCAGTGAGATTGCCCAGCGCTCTGGCCTGCTTAAGGAGTTGCATGCGGACAAAACGGTAGAAGGCATGGGGCGCTATGAGAACGTGCAGGAACTTTTGAATGGCATCAAGGAGTTTACTGCTAACCCCGATAATGAAGACATAAGCTTGGCTGCTTTCCTACAAGAAGTAGCCCTAGCCACCAGCGCAGACGAGAAAGAGGGGGACACCAATGACAAGATTACGGTGATGACGATCCATGCAGCCAAAGGGCTAGAATTTGCCTATGTCTACATCGTAGGCATGGAAGAAGAGCTCTTCCCCTCGTCCATGATGCTGGAGAGCCGCGAAGACCTAGAAGAAGAGCGTCGCTTATTTTACGTAGCTGTCACCCGTGCCCAGCAAAAAATATTCCTAGCCTATGCCCTGAGTAGATATCGGTTTGGGCGACTCAAACAATGTGAACCTAGCCGTTTCCTAGCAGAAATAGACCCGGCACATCTAGAACTCAGCGCACAGCAGCCCCTGCAAGCCGATGAAAACACGGGCTATGCACACCGACTCATTCGGAGCATTCCTAAAAAATCCATACATCGAGCTACCCCTATCAGCCGATCTGCAGCCGCCCAACCCTTTAAAGCCAGCGACACCAGTCAACTAAAAGCCGGCATGCAAGTAGAACATCCCAAGTTTGGTATAGGAATCGTTGGTCAAATAGATATAGAAGGCGCAGCCCGAAAAGCCAGGATTCATTTCTCCGACTTTGGGGAAAAAACTTTGTTGCTTAGCTTTGCTAAGCTTAAAATTATTGACACCCCAGCCACCTGAGGCCTTGATGTATTCAGGATGACGCATTACCCCCCTTTTCATGTACGATTATAACTCCATTCGCCAGCCGCTGATTCTTAAAGAATACGGAAGAAATGTCCAAAAGTTGGCAGAAAGCATACGCACCATCGAGGATAAAGAGGAAAGAACAGCCTGTGCACAGGNNNNCCCTAGAGGCCAACAGCAAAAACGTGACTGATAATATTCAAAAGCGGTGGGACGACCTGTACATCATGGCCAACTACGACCTGGATATAAATAGTCCCTACCCTATTCCCGAAAAGGCTCCACTAAAAGCCCAAGTACAACGCCTCCCCTATACTCAAACCCCACTGAAGTTCAGAAATTATGGCCGCAACGTCGAATACCTAATCCAGAAAGCCATAGCAACGACCGACCCGATGCTCCAAGAAAAGGCAGTCTTTGAGATCATTCGGCTCATGAAAAGTTTTAGCAATGAGTGGAATAATGAGACCATATTGGCCAACCTCAAGCACATGTCTAATAACCAGCTGACAGTAGACCTGGAGAAGATAAGAAGCCAGAAAGTCTTCAACAACGCACCCAAAAGATATAACAAAAGAAAAAAGTCCTCATGAGCACATTCAGAGTTCAAGGAGGGAAACCACTACAAGGGACCATTACCCCACAAGGCACAAAAAATGAAGCACTGCCCGTGCTCTGCGCTGTACTGCTCACCTCCTCGCCAGTCACCCTACACAATGTGCCAGACATACTTGACATCCAAAAACTGCTCGCGCTCCTAAGGGCACTAGGCGTCAGCATCACCAATCCAGCCAAAGGGACCTATCACCTCGACCCCTCACCAGTCAACCTAGCTCAAGTAGATACGGAAGTACTAAAACAACACGCCACGAAGATTAGAGGCTCTATGATGATCTTGGGGCCACTACTTGCCCGTTTCGGAAAGGTCGCCATTCCTAGGCCCGGAGGAGATAGAATTGGAAGGAGACGACTTGATACGCACTTTTTAGGTATAAGCAAACTAGGGGCTACTTTTTCCTACAATGAAGAAGAAGATAGCTACTTGGTGGAAGTCAAGAAGCTCAAGGGTACGTACATCTTGTTAGATGAGGCGTCTGTAACAGGCACAGCCAATATCATTATGGCAGCCACCTTAGCAGAAGGAACCACTACCATATACAATGCCGCTTGTGAGCCACACATCCAACAGCTCTGCAAAATGTTGGCGCAAATGGGCGCACGCATAGAGGGTATTGGTTCTAACCTGCTGACCATTCATGGCGTATCTAACCTCAAAGGGACAACCCATACTTTGTCACCTGACATCATCGAGATCGGCAGCTTTATTGGGCTGGCAGCGATGACAAAAGCCGACCTTACTATCAAAAATGCCAATTTGCCCCAGCTAGACCCTGTTCTAAATACTTTCAGGAAATTAGGCGTCCAGATACAAATTGAGGATGATGATCTTATCATTCCCCCTCAAGAACACTACGAGATAGAAAACGACCTCAATAGCTCTTTGCTCACTATTGCAGACGCTCCCTGGCCAGGCTTCCCCGCAGACTTGCTCAGCATTATGCTCGTCGTAGCCACCCAAGCCCGCGGAACCGTGCTCATCCATCAAAAAATGTTTGAAAGCCGGCTATTTTTTGTAGACAAGCTCATTGAGATGGGCGCTCGGATAGTCCTGTGCGACCCTCACCGCGCTACAGTCATCGGCCTTGACCGGGCTTATTCACTCAAAGGCACCTGCATGAGCTCCCCTGATATTCGAGCCGGAATTGCCCTGCTCATTGCAGCGCTCTCAGCTGAAGGAACCAGCATGATTGAACACATTGGCCAAATTGACCGAGGCTACCAACATATTGATGTGCGCCTCCGGGCATTAGGAGCGGATATCGAACGGATATAGACTGTAAGGCACTATCTCCAAGTGGACAAAAAAGGCAAGCGAAACATTTTGCCAAAGCCATGCAGCTTTTGTCCCAAAGGATGCGCAACAGTTACCACAATGTGTGCATCCAACTTAACGGCAAGAACACTAAATTCAAGCTCTGAGATGAGCTAGAACTTGAGCAACTTAAACTGCTCTTAAACCTATATTGATACTATAAAACTACAAGAGGTATGCATAGCGACTGCAAGCCAGTTTGGGACCGCTGTCTTCAATTGATTCAGCAGCAGATCAGCGAGCAAAGCTTCGCCACCTGGTTCAAACCCATCGTTCCCAAAAAGCTCGAGGGTACCATTCTCACCATCCAAGTGCCCAGCCAATTTTTCTATGAATGGCTAGAAGAAAACTACCTTTCTTTACTCCAGGACGTCATCTATCAAGAGCTAGGTCCCCAAGGGAAACTAGAATACTCCATCATTGTCGACAAAGGCAATAAACGCCAGCGCCCTTTTACCATCAAGCTCCCCTTCCACTCCCCCTCCTATGCCCAGCAGCATACCCCCGCCGCAGAGCGCGATTTCAAGAATCCCTTCTCCCTACAAACTCTAGAAAACACCCAAAAAGACGCGCTGCTCAATCCTAACTATACCTTTAATACCTTTATAGAAGGAGACTGCAACCAGTTGGCCAAATCTGCTGCCCAAGCCATTGCACAAAACCCCGGTGGAACCTCCTTTAACCCCTTTATGGTCTATGGAGACGTCGGTCTTGGCAAAACCCACATCGTCCAAGCCCTAGGCAACGAAATCAAAGCAAAATTCCCAGATAAATTTGTCCTATACGTATCCTCAGAGCAGTTTACCACACAATTTATAGAGGCAGTGCGCAACAATGGCCTGCGCGATTTTTCTCACTTCTACTTGCAAGCGGATCTACTTATTCTAGATGATGTGCAGTTTTTGGCAGGCAAAGACAAAACCCAAGAAATCTTTTTTCACATTTTTAATCACTTGCATCAGGCTGGCAAGCAGATTGTGATGACGAGCGATTGCCCGCCGCGCGAACTTAAGGGGCTGCAAGAGCGGTTGCTTTCTAGGTTTAAGTGGGGCCTGACGGCCGACCTGAAGCAACCTGATTTTGAGACGCGAGTGGCCATTATTCAAAGCAAGATGGAGGCCGATGGTATCTATATGGACGATGAGCTGATACAGTATGTGGCCCACAGTGTAGAAACTAATGTCCGCGAGCTAGAAGGCGTGCTGATCTCTTTGATTGCCCATGCTTCGCTCAACAAAAAACAGATCAACCTAGCGCTGGCCAAACAAGTACTTAAGAACATCGTCCAAGACATTGACACAGAGGTCAGCATGGATTACATCCAAAAAACCGTGGCGGCCCACTTCAAGGTTTCTGTAGAAAGCCTCAAGAGCAAATCCAGAAAAAGAGAGCTCGTCACCGCCAGGCAGGCCGCCATGTACTTCATCAAAAAATACACCAGCCACTCCCTCAAATCCATTGGCCAATACTTTGGTGGCAGAGACCACAGCACCGTCAGCCACGCCCTACAGGCCATCGAGGACATGCTCGACACAGAGCCACATTTCAAAAGAGCCTTTGAAGACTTGCAACAAAAAATGAAGATCCAGGCCCCCTTAAAAGACCTCTCCTAGCCTTTCTCTATCCCTCCGAAAACCTTAGTTTTACCTGCCTTTTTTAGAATAAAAATACGACTGCCATGAGTACAAAAGATCAAGACGCCCTGCAGTACCATCAACAAGCACCTGCCGGCAAGCTTGCCATTCAGCCTACAAAGCCCATGGATACTCCAGAAGACCTTACGCTGGCCTACTCTCCTGGAGTAGCGATTCCTTGTAAAGCCATTGCTGAAGACTATAGAAAAGTGTTTGACTACACGGCCAAAGGCAACCTGGTAGCCGTTATTTCCAATGGTACAGCCGTATTGGGACTCGGAAACATTGGCCCTGAGGCATCCAAGCCTGTGATGGAAGGTAAATCAGTGCTGCTTAAAAAGCTCGCTGGGGTAGATTCGTTTGACTTGGAGCTAGACGCCACAGGGCCCGAAGCCGTCATTCAGATTGTCAAAGCACTGGCCCCTACGTTTGGAGGCATCAACTTAGAGGATCTCAAGGCGCCCGAGTGTTTTCAGATAGAAAAGGAACTACAAGCCCAGCTGCACATTCCTGTGATGCATGACGACCAGCACGGTACAGCCATTGTATCAGGAGCTGCCTTGCTCAATGCTCTGGAACTGGCTGAGAAAAATATAGAAGACATTCAACTCGTCGTCAATGGCGCCGGTGCTGGCGCCATTGCTTGCACCCGCCTTTATATAGCCCTCGGCGTCAAGCCCGAAAACATCGTCATGTGCGACAGCAAAGGCGTTATTCACAAAGACCGCCAAGACCTCAACGAGTACAAAGCTGCTTTTGCTACAGAACGTCCTGTGCGCACTCTGACAGAAGCTATGCAAGGCGCCGATGTATTTCTGGGCCTCACGGTAGGCAATGTGGTCACCCCCGAACACATACGCTCCATGGCCGAGCGGCCTGTTGTCTTTGCCCTGGCCAACCCCAACCCGGAGATTGCTTACGACCTGGCTATGGATACCCGGGAAGACCTGATTATGGCCACAGGAAGGAGTGACCACCCCAACCAGGTCAATAACGTGCTTGGCTTTCCCTACATTTTTAGAGGTGCGCTAGACGTACGGGCTACGGCCATCAACGAAGCCATGAAGCTGGCCGCCGTCCATGCCCTGGCGGCCCTGGCCAAAGAGCCTGTGCACGAAACAGTCAAAGCTACCTACCCCAACACGGCCCTAGCCTTTGGCAAAGAGTATTTACTGCCCAAGCCACTAGACCCTCGGCTATTCACCTCCATCTCAGTGGCCGTGGCCCAAGCCGCCGTCCAATCAGGCGTTGCCCAAGCCCCCATTGAAGATTGGGAAGCGTATCGAAACAGTCTCACACAGCGCCTTTCCTAATCTTTTCGGCGAAAGCCCCAATCGCCTATGGAAAATTCCGCCAAAAAACAGCTGCAGAAGCGCGAGTAGGCCCATCCACTGTCTGAACCCCGAATGGGGTGAGTTTGGATGGGCCCGCGATGAACGGCTGTTTTTCAGGAATTTCCCATCAGCGGATGATTTTTTTGCCTACTTTTTTCATCANNAGATAACACTGCTGAAAGCAACTTAACCGAAAGGCCTAACCCGCCTATGGAAAAAAATAGAGCCCGGCCGGCAAAACTCATAACAATATCCATAAAACTATGCGCAACAATACAGTGCTCACACAAGTAGTCATCGGAGACATGGTAGAAAAAGGCCGCTGCGTGGCCCGCTCGGGTGACCTCGTGCTTTTTGTAGCCCATGTAGCGCCGGGCGATGTGGTCGATCTTCGCATCGTCAGCAAGAAGAAAGGCCATGCAGAAGCAGTCCCTATCCACATCCACCAACACGGCGCCGTACGCACCGACCCCTTTTGCACGCATTTTGGCGTCTGCGGAGGATGCCAATGGCAGCACGTGCAGTATGCAGCGCAGCTAGCTGCCAAGGAGCAGCTGGTACGGGAGAAATTAGTGCACCTAGGGCACTTCCAGGATCCACCAGTGGCACCTATTCTTGCGGCAGATCCTACTACTTACTACCGCAATAAGCTCGAGTTTACGTTTTCCAACAGACGTTGGCTCTCTGCGGAAGAGATTCAAGGAGACACGCCCCTCGATAGAGACGCCGTGGGGTTTCATCGCCCAGGAGTATTTGATAAGATCGTCGATGTTCAGCATTGCTACCTACAAGCGGACCCCTCTAATGCCATCCGCCAAGCACTCCGGAAGCTAGCCAAGGAACGAAACCTCAGTTTTTATGACCTACGCGAGCACAAAGGGCTGCTCCGCAACCTGATTGTCCGAACCGCCAGCACTGGCCAGGTAATGGTGGTGATGCAGTTTGGCGAACCAGACGAAGAGAAGATTGAGCAGGTGATGGGCTTCTTGCAGGAGCAGTTTCCTGAGCTGACCTCGCTGCAGTATGTGGTGAACACCAAGAGAAATGAAACGTTCTACGACCTACCAGTGCAGCTCTATGCAGGGCAGCCCTTCATCATCGAGCAGCTCGAAGACCTCCAATTCCGCATTGGACCGAAGTCATTTTTTCAAACCAACACGGCCCAGGCAGAAGTGCTGTACCGAAAAATCAAGGAGTTAGCTGGGCTACAAGGCGATGAACTTCTTTATGATCTTTACACCGGAGTGGGGTCTATTGCCCTTTTTCTGGCGCGACATGCCCGCCACGTGGTGGGGCTGGAGGTGACCCCAGCAGCCATTGCGGATGCAAAAGACAATGCAGCGCTCAACGGGCTGAACAATACTACGTTCATTGCCGGGGAGGTAGAGCATCTGCTCGACGAAACTTTCTTGACTACCCACGGCACACCAGACGTCCTGGTGACCGATCCGCCACGCGCCGGCATGCACCCCCGTGTGCTCCAGCAACTCCTGCGAATTGCCCCACGCCGCATCGTCTACGTCAGCTGCAACCCCGCCACCCAGGCCCGAGACCTGGCCCTGCTCTGCGAAAAGTATGACCTCGTGACCGTGCAGCCGGTGGATATGTTTCCGCACACGAGCCATGTGGAGAGCGTTGCTTTATTAACTTTGGCAACTGGATGAGCCTAAATTGTATCATCCCAATGATAACTAATTCAATAATCTGATGACCAATACCCCCCCCCTTGACGGCAAATACCTAGGCACCATCTCGGCAGACTTTGTGAAGGTGGCAGATACGCTCAAAGAGGCGTCTTACCTCATCCGCAAGCAAGGAACATACCCCTACCCCATCTTTGTCATGGCCCAAGTGCCCCTCTCCATTGGCGCGCTCTTGATCGAGAAGAATGAGGTGGGCAATGAGTGGCACTATTATGCAGCTTACCTGGAGGTACTGGTGCAGGCGGGCCTTGTGGCAGAGGAGCGGGCAGCGGCCTTTCAGGAGGCGTACAAAGACCCCGATGAGTTTTGCTGCCTGCTGGTGGTGGATCAGGGTTTTACCAATTTTGTGTACATGCCGTATCCTGTAGATTAAGCTGTGATACAGTTCATGAAAGAGCCAAAATGATGTAACTTGCCTGCCCACAACGCATTCTCCGAAAGTATATGTTTAGATATGGTCAACTGTTCGTCCTGGTATTCTATCTACAAAGCTGCGCCAGCAGCACACTGATTCGCTCCCAGCCAGCCGGTGCCAAAGTGTACATCAACGA
>JABAHQ010003226.1_pt2 | contig 10113 bp, 10 predicted proteins | sample 7062091 | NCBI WGS metagenome assembly JABAHQ01 (sample SAMN14534359, study PRJNA622989) | marine sediment metagenome | biome: marine biome [ENVO:00000428]; feature: marine pelagic biome [ENVO:01000023]; material: deep marine sediment [ENVO:00002113] | place: India: Gulf of Kutch | collected... | reverse complement strand
GATCACAGGGGCGTTGTTAGGCGCCGCCCTCTTACTCGTCATTATCATTCCGCTGTTGGGCGGCGGTATCTACATGCTGGTGCAGAGCGGTCGGGAGGCGGTGGAAGAGGAGGAGCGAGCTGAGCTCAGGAAGATCCTGGACATCGTCAAGAGCCGGGGGCAGGTTCCCATCAGTGATCTTGTGATCGAGATTGGGATCAAGAGAGATGAGGTGCAGTCCGACATCCACACGCTGGTCGGCATGGGCGTCTTTTCCGGTTATATCAATTGGGACGAGGGGGTGCTGTATTCGGAGGATGCGGCCGGGCTCCGGGATCTGGAGCGCTGCAAGTTCTGCGGCGGCGAACTCAAGCTGTCGGGTAAAGGCGTGGTGACCTGCCCATACTGCGGGGCGGANNACTTTGGGTGAGACCTGAGGCCCGGCGTCTGCGCTCACGCGGCCGGGCCTCGCTGTCCGGCGGGAAGCATGTGGTTAACATGGTGGATTGGATCATTGGTCCAGGAGGCTGCAGATGGCCCGAACGCTGATCCGGGGGGCGACGTTGGTGACGGCGGAAGGGAGTTTTGAATCCGACCTCTTGATCGACGGCGAGAGGATCGAATCCGTCGGCCAAGGTTTGGGGGCGGAGGGCGCCACGCTGGTCGAGGCGGATGGGATGCTTCTCATGCCGGGAGGTATCGACCCGCACACCCACTTCAACCTTCCAATGTTCGACACCGTCTCCTCCGATGATCACTACACGGGCCATAGGGCCGCGGCCTTCGGCGGAACAACGACGGTGCTGGACTTCGTGCCGCAGCCCTCCGGAGAAGGGCTGCTGGCCGGCGTAGCTGCCTGGCATGAACGGGCCGACCATCTCGCCGCCATCGACTATTCCTTCCATATGAATGTAACGGAGCTGAGCCCGCGGGTATTGCGGGAGATCCCTCAACTGTTGGATGAGGGGATCACCACATTGAAGGTGTTCACGGCCTACAACGGTCGGTTGAGATTGCAGGATGGCGAAATATTCCAGGTGATGCGCGTGGCGGCACAGCAGGGCATGACGACCATGCTCCACGCGGAGAATGGCGATGTGATCGAAATTCTGGTAGCGGAGGCTCTCGGGGAAGGACATACCGAACCCGTCTGGCACGCCCGCACCCGGCCAGCTTGGGGCGCCGTCGAGTCCGTGCTGCGGGCCATTGCGCTGGCGGAACAGGCCGGTGCCACCCTCTACATCGTCCACTTGAACACGACCGGTGGGCTCGATCAGGTCCGCTACGGTCGAGAGAACGGAGTGCGAGTGATGACCGAGGTCTGCCCCCACCACTTGTTCTTCACCGAAGAAGAGCTCGAGCGTAAAGATGGATCGAAGTGGATTTGTTCGCCCCCGGTCCGAGCGCCGGAAGATCTGGAGGCCCTGTGGAGCGGCCTGGGCGACGGCAGCATTCAGGTCGCGGCCACCGATCACTGCCCGTTCTTCTACGATGGCACGCGACCGATTGCCTACGAGGGGGAGGAGGTGGCGATCCCGGGCAAAGAGCTGGGCAAGGACGACTTCACCAAGATCCCGAATGGGGTCCCCGGCGTGGGTGATCGGATGCCTCTGCTCTGGTCGTATGGCGTCGGTCAGGGGCGCATCTCGCAGGAGCAGTTTGTCGCCCTGACCAGCACCAATCCCGCGAAGATCTTCGGGCTCCATCCAAAGAAGGGCTCACTTCAAGCCGGATCGGACGCGGATCTTGTCCTGTGGGATCCGGAACGTCGGCTCACCTACGGCGTAGCGCATGCAAGGCACAGGACGGACTACAACTTGTATGAGGGTTGGGAGCTACAAGGGTATCCCGAGAAGGTCTATTTGCGCGGTGAACTGATCGTGGATGGTGAGAAATGGCATGGGCGGCCCGGGGGCGGAGAATTCTTGCGGCGCGATCCGGGGACAACGTTCGTCTAGCCTCGACCGGACAGCTCCCATCCTTCCGCTGCCGGAATTCAGAGGGAAATTGGGCACATTGAGACCGATGTCGCCGGCGTGCTAGAATGGATGGCGCGGCAGGTGCCGGACCGCGGTTGGAGCGGCGGTTCACCGATGACTAGGCCGGCAATCCAATTCCACCACGATGCAACTTGAATCAGCGGGGACCTGGCTGAAGCGAGGTGTGGGCGGGAATCTAGCTGAGCCGGTCGCCACCGTGTCGATGGCTTCCAGTTGGTGGGGACATCCTTTGAGACGGAGAAGGCGGTTCGAATGCTGATCACCAACGCGCGCCTGATCACCTGGGGCACTCCCAACGAAATCCTCGAGGACAAGGCCATCCTGATTGAGGATGGCATCATCAAAGGAATCGGCGATGAATCCAGCTTGCGGGCGGAATCGCCCGCTGGGCAGGTGCTTGATGCGGGCGGCCAATATGTGATGCCGGGGGGCATCTGCGCCCACACTCATTTCTATGGAGCATTTGCGCGAGGGATGGCCATTCCAGGCCGTCCTCCGCGGGATTTCCCTCAAATTCTGAAAAAGTTATGGTGGCCCTTGGATCAAGCCCTCTCTCCGGAGGCCGTGCGGTATTCCGCTCTCGTCTGCTTGATCGACGCCATCAAGCACGGAACGACGACCCTTATCGACCATCATGCCTCGCCCAATGCAATCGAAGGCTCATTGGATGTCATCGGCGCGGCGGTCGATCGCGCCGGCCTGAGGGCTGTGCTCTGCTATGAGGTGACCGACCGCGGCGGCCAGGAGCGGGCGCAGACCGGTTGGGAGGAGAACTTGCGCTTCATGGAACGCTGTCGAGGGGGGCAGATCGCGCAAGGACGAGTCGCGGCGGCCTTCGGGTTGCACGCCTCGATGACCCTCTCGGACACGACGCTGGCAACATGCCGCGAATTGGCGCCCCCGGAGGCGGCCTTTCACATTCACGTCGCCGAGCACGAGGCCGACGAGTACGACAGCTTGGCACGCAGCGGCTTGCGCATCGTTGATCGGTTGGATGAGTTCGGCATCCTCAATGAACATTCAATCCTGGCGCACGCCATTCATATCGACGCTGCCGAAATGATGAGGATCGCGGACACGGGCGCGTGCGTGACCCATCAGCCGCGCTCCAACATGAACAACGGCGTGGGTGCTGCTGAGGTTGAATCCATGTTGCGCTTGGGCATCCCCGTGTGCCTGGGCAACGATGGTTTCTCGAACGCGATGTGGGAGGAATGGAAAACCGCCTACCTGCTGCACAAGGTTTGGCATCGGGATCCGAGGCGGTTGCCGGCAGATACCCTGGCGGACATGGCCATCTACAATAACGCAAAGCTCGCCTCCCAGTTCTTTCCGGACAGTCCCGTCGGTGTCCTCGAAGAGGGCGCGGCGGCCGATATGATTTTTGTTGACTACCACCCGACGACTCCCCTTTCGGCCGGCAATCTCCCGTGGCACATAGTCTTCGGCTTCCAGGCCTCCATGGTGACGACGACGGTCGTCGCAGGTGAGGTTTTGATGAAGGATCGACAATTGCAGACGTTGGACGAAGAGGAGATCAGCGCCCGTTCGCACGAACTGGCGGCGGAGGTCTGGGAGAAGTATCCGCAATTCGTGCCGGAGGATGATCCCCCGGCTCTCGGCGACACGTAGGAGAGGGCATGAGCGATCGACTGATCCTGACACTGGCCATCCTTGGCGGGACCGGCAAAGAAGGGCAAGGGCTGGCGTACCGCTGGGCCAAGGCTGGCTACCATGTGGTTATCGGCTCCCGGACGCCGCCGAAGGCGGAGGGCGTCGCCCAGGATCTGAACGAGCGTCTAGGCAGCGAGATGGTCGCCGGCACTGGCAACGAAGAAGCGGCGGCCGTCTGCGATATCGCGGTGCTCACCGTCCCCTACAAAGCTCATGAGGCGACCCTGAAGGGCGTGAAGGATCAACTGGCGGGGAAGATCCTGGTGGATGTCACCGTGCCTATCGATCCCTCTTCGCCTACGGTGTTGGCGCAGCCGGAGGCTGGCAGCGCCGCCCAGCAAGCCAAGGCGCTTCTTGGCGCCGAAGTGCAGGTGGCGGCGGCCTTCCAGAATGTGTCCCACATCCATCTGCGCAAGGACGGCCCTGTGCCTTGTGACGTCCTGGTCTGTGCGGACAGCGACGATGCGCGGGAACAGGTCCTCCAATTGGTAGAAGCCGCCGGTCTGGTTGGCTGGGATGCCGGCCCGCTGGAAAACGCGGTTGTGGTGGAAGGTCTGACCTCTGTCCTACTTGGGATCAACCAACGTCATCAGATGAAGCACGCTGGCATCCGAATTACGGGCGAGCAGCGAGGCGATGCGCCCGGCTCGGGATGACCGAGCAGTTGGTGCTGACGAGCCTCCCTGGGATCCCCTCGGTCAGGGAGGGCGATGACCTCGCTGGTCTCATCTTGGAGGGCCTGGAGCGCGCGGGGCTCCGCCTCGAGCCCGGGGACATCCTCATTGTTGCGCAGAAGATAGTCTCGAAGGCAGAAGGCCGCACCGTCCGGTTGAATGAGATCTCGAGTTCGCCACGGGCGGAGGAGCTGGCGCGTCAGACGGACAAGGACCCGCGCGTCGTCGAGCTCATCCTGCGAGAGAGCAATGAGGTCTTGCGCACCCGGCCTGGCCTGATCGTGGTGGAGCATCGCTGTGGATTCGTTTGCGCGAACGCGGGGATCGATCGCTCCAACCTGGGCGGAGGGGAAGAGCAGGTGCTCCTGTTGCCCGAGGACCCGCAGGCCTCGGCCGAGGCACTTCGTAATTCCTTGATGGAGAGGTCAGGAGCTCAGATCGGTGTCTTGATCGTCGATTCGCACGGTCGAGCGTGGCGTTTGGGGACCGTCGGTATGGCCATCGGGGTTGCGGGCGTTCCCGCGCTGGTCGACCTGCGGGGAAAGCCTGACCTGTATNNCTGTATGGCCGAAAGTTGAGAATAACGGAAGTCGGCCTGGCAGACGAGCTCAGCGCTGCGGGTTCGATACTGATGGGACAGGCTGACGAGGCTCGACCGGTGGTCCACGCGCGCGGGCTCCCCTACGCGTTGCGGGAGGGGTCCTTGCAGGAGTTGTTGCGACCTTTGGATGAAGATCTGTTCCGCTAGGGAGCGGAGGTGCGCGTTAGAATGAAACGTGTGATTCCTTCCTGCACTGTCCCCGATCGCTGCACCATACTCATACTGCACGGACATTTCACTGCATGGGTGCTCTGAGGAGGTCCAACGGATGACATTGCAGATCCCAAAATCACATCGGGACTTGCTCTCCGATGATGTTCGATCCTTTGCCGTTCTGGCGACGACCATGCCGGATGGTTCCCCCCAAGCGACGCCGGTGTGGTTTGATCAAGAGGGTGAGTTCATGCGAGTCAATACGGCTCGAGATCGCGTAAAAGATAGGAACATGATGGCCCGCCCTTGGGTGGCACTGACCATCCTCGATCCTGACGACCCATATCGCTATATTCAGATCCGAGGGGAGGTCGTCGAGAACACGGAGCAGGGGGCGGTTGACCATATCAATCGGCTGTCTGCGAAATACACCGGCAATCCCAAGTATCAGGTGGCCGAAGGGGATGTGCGGGTGATCTACAAGATACGCCCCACTTCGGTCTTCAGCATGTGATGGAGGAAACACGAGTCTCCTTCCATGAGCTTGCGGCCAGCAGGCGGTCGATCCGGCGCTTCCGCGACACACCGATTTCGGACGAAGTGGTGGTCCGGCTCCTGCGCGCGGCTTGCCAAGCGCCCTCCGCCCACAACCGGCAACCGTGGCGCTTCGTCGTCGTTCCCAAGGGGGGGAGAAGGGAGCGCTTGGTAGCGGCCATGTCGCGCCGTTTCCGTCAGGATTTGGAGGCGGATGGCCTCCCTCCGGAGAAGGTGGAGGAGCTGGTGGAGCGAGGCCGTCGTCGGCTGCTCGACCCTCCCATGGCCATCGTATTATGCATGACGATGGAGGACATGGACACCTACCCGGATGGTTCGCGCCAGCGAGCCGAGGAGACGATGGCCATCCAGTCAGTGGCCTTGGCGGGCGGACATTTGCTCCTGGCCGCGCATGAGGATGGGCTGGGCGCCTGCTGGGTCTGTGCACCGCTGTTCGCGCCCGAGATTGTTCGGAAGGAGCTCGACCTGCCGGCCTCCTGGCGGGCTCAAGGCGTGATCATCTTGGGAGAAGCGGCCGAGGAGGGTCGTGATCGATCGCGCCGGCCGGTGGAAGAAGTGTCCCTGTGGCGCTGAAGGCAGTGGCATTGGCGGGGGGCGTTGGCGGGGCGAAGCTGGTGGATGGCCTGGCCCAGGTCCTTTCGCCGGAGGACCTAACCGTCATCGTCAACACCGGGGATGATTTCAAGCATCTTGGCTTGCACATCTCCCCCGACCTTGACACGGTCATCTACACCCTGGCTGCCGTCGAGAACCCCGAGCAAGGATGGGGCCGGGCGGAGGAGACCTGGAACGCCCTGGAGACCCTGGAACGATACGGCGGTCCGGCTTGGTTTCGCTTGGGGGACAAAGATCTGGGCTTGCACCTGTACCGCACCCATCGGATGCAGGCTGGCGACGGCCTGACGGCGATTACGGAAGATGTGCGGGGGGCCCTCGACATCCAAGTTCGCGTCTTGCCAATGAGTGATCAGCGTGTCTCGACCATCGTGGAGACTCCGGAAGGACCGCTGCCTTTCCAGACCTATTTTGTCGCCCGGCGCTGCCAACCGCGGGCGGTAAGATTTCACTTTCAAGGAGCGGAGCAGGCTGAGCCGGCGCCGGGGGTGGCCGAGGCGCTTGACGAGGCCGAAGTGATCATCTTTTGCCCCTCGAACCCTTGGGTCAGCCTGGACCCGATCCTGAGCGTGCCTGGCATTCGGACGGCAGTCGAGGACAGGCCGACCATCGCCGTTTCTCCCATCATTGGTGGGAAAGCACTGAAGGGACCTGCCGCGAAGATGTTTGAGGAGAGGGGAATCGAGCCATCGGCGCTAGCGGTGGCTGCGCACTACAAATCGCTGTTGACCGGATTCGTTTTTGACGAAGTTGATGAGAGCCAGGGAGAAAGGATCGCGGCGTTGGGCATTGTGCCTCTCGCCCGGCAGACCATTATGAAGAACAGAACGGACCNNTTATGAAGAATAGAACGGACCGAAAGCGGTTGGCAGAGGAAGTGGTGGCCTTTGCCTCCGATCTGAAAGTGGGGGTCAGCGGATGACAATTTGGGCGATCGTCCCGGTGAAACCGCTGCGACGCTCGAAATCTCGCCTTGCCACGGTGCTCTCGGAGGAGGAGCGGGCGGAGCTCAGTCAAAGATTGCTCGTGCACACCCTTGAGGTGCTGAACAGCGTGCCCCTAGTGGAACATACATTGGTGGTGAGTCGTGACTCCAAAGCCCTTGCCTTGGCTCGGGACAAGGGCGCCCGCACCGTGATGGAGCGGGGCACGCCCGAACTCAACCAGGCCTTGATCCGGGCGACCATCGTTGCCAAGGGCTACGGCATATCAGGCGTGCTGATCCTGCCGGCGGACTTGCCTCTCATCTCCCAAGAGGACATCGAACGCCTGCTCTCGCTGGCAACGGATCCGCCGGTCGTCGTCGTGGCACCGGACCGGCATGGATCGGGAACCAATGCCCTACTTTCGTCCCCCCCGGGTTTGATAGAATATGACTTCGGACCGGACAGCCTCGAGCGTCATAAGGAGCGCGCGAAAAACGCCGGCGCTCGACTGGAAATCTGTCACCTTCCTTCCTTCGAATTGGATGTCGACGTTCCGGAGGACCTTGAGCTCCTGGAGAGCGAGCTGGAGCGAAGCTTCGGACAAGCCCTAGGAAAAGAGCCATGACGATGGACCGAGTTGCACTGTACCTTCAGGACGCCCACGACTTGCGCGATGGATTGGACTACGTGCGCTACGCGGAGGAGAAGGGCTTCGAAGCAGTCTGGCAGGCGGAATCTCGCTTGGTTAGGGACGCGATTGTCCCTATGGCCGCCTACGCAGCCATCACGGAGCGGATCAAGGTCGGCTCGGGGGTCATCAACAACTGGACCAGGAACATTGGTTTGTTGGCCTCCACCTTCCTCACACTGGATGACCTGGCGCCGAATCGGGTGATTTGTGGCATCGGCGCTTGGTGGGATCCGTTGGCCCAGAATGTCGGGATCGACCGACGCAAGCCATTGCTCGCCATGCGCGAGACCGTCGAAGTCCTTCGAAGCTTGCTCAATATGGAGACGGTGACCTTCGAGGGGGAGTTCCACCAGGTCAATGGGATTGAGCTCGACGTGGTCCATGGTCGCAAAGAGCCTCGGGACGTCCCGATCATGATCGGTGCGACCGGGCCCAAGATGCTGGAACTCGCCGGCGAAATCGCGGATGGCGTTGTCCTGAACTATTGTGTGCCCGTTTCCTATAACGACATGGCGATGGAGCGCCTGGAGATCGGCGCGAAGCAGGCGGGCCGAACCGTGGATGATCTGGACCGCCCTCAGCTGGTGGTTTGCTCGGTTGCCGAAGATCGAGCGGCTGCGCTGGATACCAGTCGGGAGTTGCTGACTCAATACCTGGCCCAGCAGCCACATATCGCCCGGGCCAGTGAGGTGTCCCAGGATATCGTCGATGAGATCCAATCGATCCTTGGCTGGCCCGCCACCCACAAGCAGATCCAAGAAGCCAAGCACCTTGTTCCCGATGATCTGATTGAACGGATCACAGCTTCAGGAACTCCAGAGGACGCCCGCAGCAAAGTCCAGGAGTACATCGACCACGGCGCCACCTGCCCCATCCTATATCCGGTTGGTGGCGATGTCCGTCTCTTGATCGACACGTTCAGCCCCTTGTCGTGAGCAGGATCGATCCCCCCCGCGCAAATCGGCGGGCCCGTTGAGGGCGCCATGACGGACCGCGAGCTACCTCACTCTTGGCCTGACTCACGCGACAAACAACCAAACTCGAGCCATTGTTTTGTTTGCGGCCTCGACAATTCTCACGGATTGGCGATGAGCTTCTACTCGGCCGGTCCGGGCGAAGTGGAAGCGCGCTACACGGTCCCCGAAGCCTTCCAAGGCTATCCGGGGACGGTGCACGGTGGGATCCTGGCGTCGATGCTGGATGAGGTGGTCGGGCGGGTGGCGATGACCGAAAACCCCAACCGTTTCTTCGTCACGGCCAAGTTGGAACTCCGGTTCCGTGCGCCCGTTCCCATCGGAGAGGAACTTCGACTGTACGGCCATCTGGAAAAGGAGAGCGGCCACACTCTGCTCGCCACGGGAGAAATCATCCTGCCGGACGACAACGTCGGTGTTGAGGCGAAGGCCGTACTCGTCGATCGGCCCGAGATCAAGCCTGATGTCGAATTGCTCAGAGAGTTCGGATGGAAGGTTTATCCTGACTAGCTCGAGACACAGGACGCGCTGGAGGGTCCCATGGCCCCCTTGACCTATCATCGACCGCAATCGATTGAGGAAGCCCTTGAGCTACTTGAAGCGGGCGTCCCATTGGCGGGTGGGACGGACATCGTCCCGCGCCGACGCCAGCTCCGGGCAGTGATTGACCTCCAGGACCTCGGTTTGGACAAAGTGGAGGAGGTCGATGGTGGCTACCGGATTGGTGCGATGGTGTCCCTTCAGCGGCTGTTGGCGATCTGGGAGGAGGGGAGCCCAGCGTTGGCGTCAGCCTGCCGGCAGGAAGCTGCACTGAACATGAGGAATCGAGCGACCCTGGCTGGTTTAATCGGCAGCGGCACGGGCCGGTCCCCCCTGCTCTGCGCGCTGCTGGCTCTCAATCCAACCCTTCATGTCGAGCCGGCCGGGGAGATACGTCCGCTGCAGGAATATTTGGGGGAGCGTGAAGGGGATCCCAGGAGCCTGGTTACGAGCGTGGCATTCGCCCGGCCGACGGCGATGGCCTATGAGGCCGTCGCGCGTTCGCCGATGGATCGCCCGCTTGTCGTAGCGGCGGCAGTGCGAGCGGCGAACGACGGAGCAGGGCCGGCGTTCCGAGTAGCGCTCGGTGGCCATGGATCGGCGCCCTTATTGCTCACAGCAAAATCCCCGGAGGAGGCCGATGGCCTGCCGGCCGAGGCTTCCGGCGCCTACGCGCAAGCCGAGGATGATTGGGCCAGCGGAGAATACCGCTCACACGTTGCCAGCACTCT